>Ga0163152_10007437_pt1 | contig 11989 bp, 7 predicted proteins | sample OliLakLV19MP8IB2_FD_148635 | JGI IMG/M metagenome (GOLD analysis project Ga0163152, IMG submission 148635) | Freshwater microbial mat bacterial communities from Lake Vanda, McMurdo Dry Valleys, Antarctica - Oligotrophic Lake LV.19.MP8.IB-2 | ecosystem: Environmental > Aquatic > Freshwater > Lake... | reverse complement strand
GCCTCGCGCGCAGCGCGCGCCGGACGAGGTTGCGCCGCCGCCAGCGCCGGTAGAGCCGCCGCCGCCACTGGACGGGCAACCGGCGAGAGGGAGAGCGAGGGCGACACCGAGGGCGAGCAACGAAATCCGTCTGATCACGAGACCTCCAGAAGAAGAGGCGGAGTCTGCCGCCGCTCTCGGCGCTGGGGCAAGGCGTTTGACGGAGCGGACCGGCCGATCGGAGAATCGACCCATGACGACTCCTCGGCTCGCGGCCGTGCTCCTGGGTCTCTCCTTCTCGGCGCTCGGTTGCTCGGGTGACGGCGGCGGAGGGGGCGGCAGCGACACGCAGCCGCGGTCCGCGAACCCGGCGGCCGTGATCACGGAGGGCACCTACGTGATCACGGACGCGGACATCCACTCCGATGGCTGCCAGCTCGGCTACACCGCAAGCGACTTCAACGGCGGCACCGAGTTCGTGACGGTTGCGTCGGGCGGCTTGATCACGATCGGAAGCACCGACGTGACGCTCGCCAACGGTGTGATCACCGGCGACGACACGCCCGTGAACACAAGCCCGATCGCGAACTGCACCGTCGACGTCACCCAGAGCGAGGAGGGCACGGTGCCCGAGAACGACGTCATGGAAGTGGTCCAGAACACCCACGCGGAGAACCCGGTCGGCGACGGTTGCGACGACATCCCGGTGTCGCTCCCGTGCGACACGGCCTACTTCATCAAGTTCACGAAGCAGTAGGCGTTAGACGAGGTGCTTCGCGACGTCGGGTCGCCGCAGCTTCCAGATGATCACGCCGTCGAGCCAGTCGTGGCCGAGCGTCGTCGAGTTCCAGATGAGGACGCCCCACGTCTTCACGTCGAACGCGACGAGTGAGAGGAGTTGGATCGTGCCGAACGCGAGCGACACGAGCGCGACCAGCACGACGAAGTAGATCGCGGCAGGACGCGCGGGCTGCGAGATTCACAAGACGAGCGTCGCCTTCGCGTCGACACGGTTTCATCCCCAATCCTCACCCTGAGCGAGCGAAGCGAGTCGAAGGGCGGCGGGAGCCCACAAAGCCCTTTGACTCGGGGTGAGGCTGGCGCCAAATGCGAAGGCCCCGTGGAATCCACGGGGCCTCGGCAACGAGAACGGGTTCCGATTACGGCTGGATCGAGACGTCGCCGAACGAGAACGGGGGCTGGAAAAGGTTGAACAGCGCGTTGAGGCCGATGACTTCGGTCTCCAGTGGGATGAACGACGACTGGTTGTTCACCGTGTTGATCACCGTGGCGCCGGTCTGGAAAATGAAGTCGTTCTCGTTGTCGTCGTACCAGACGCGGAAGGACGACTGCAGCATCCGCTGATCGTTGTAGAGAAGCTCCGCCGCCGTCGGCGCCGTGAACGCCTGCTGCATCGGGGCGCCGAGGCTCGGCGACGTGCTGGCGTTGTTGATCGCGTAGGTCGCGCCGAACGACAGGCCGTCGTTCGAGAGGAAGAGGATCAGGTCGAGGATGGCGCTGAGGTCGCCGTTGAAGACCTGCTCGAGCAGGTCGAACATCTCGCTGAAGCCCTCATCGAGGGTCGTCACGTAGACCTTGTTCGGGTTCGAGCGCGAGACCGCGAGGTCGAACGGGATCGGGGTGACGACCTGGCCGCCGTTGAGCGACGCGAGGGAGTAGGGGCCCTGGAGGATCGCGCCCGTATCCGCGTTGATGGCGGTGAGCGAGGACAGGAGCGGCTGGCCGAAGATCGGGGGGAACGCGCCTTCGCCGCCACCGCCGAGCACGTAGAGGATCGAGCCGTCGTCCGACATCGCGGCGTCCTGCGTGCCCGCGCCGCAGTTCACGCGGACCGGGTTCAGCGCGTTCGTCACCGAGTTGCCGTTGAGCGTGAAGATGCGCGCCTGGTTGTTGAACGCGTTGAGCACGGCGACGCGGTCACCCGCGCGGTTGATCGCGATGTCCACCGCGGCGATGTCGTTGAGCGGGTCGCCCGCGAAGAGCGCCGACACGTAGTTGAAGCCGGCCGGGTTCTGCGGATCCGTCGAGTCGAAGAGGTGGATGCCGAGAGCGTCACCGGCCACGAAGAGCGGGCGCTTCGGTGAGACTTCGATGTCGAACAACGGACCGGCGCCGACATCGAACTCGTCGATGACCGCGCGCCCGCCGTCGGCCGTGAGGTCGACCGTGCGGATGGTGCCCGTGCCGAGGAACGCGAACCGGCCGTTGTTGATGTACGCCGTCGAGCCTTCGGGCGAGATCTTGATCGTGGACGCGTCGTCGATGTCGAGACGGATGCCGGTGTCGACGAACGACTGCACGTTCGTCACGTCGAAGATGTACGCCTTGTTGAAGCCGGCGGACGTCACGACCGCGAAGCGGCGCACGTCGATCGAGCCGTTGTAGGGCGGGTAGCCGTTGAACGTCACGACGAGCGGACGCGGACCGGCGCCGACGGCGGGCGGGACGCGGAAGTTCACGTGCTCGTCGTCGATGATGACGACGTGTTCGGCAACGACACCACCGACCGTGATCACGGGCGCCGAGAGGAAGTTCTTCCCCTCGAGGCGAATCCACTCGCCGATGACGCCACGGCCATCCGGGCCGGGGTTGACGCTGGCGATCGACGGCGGGAGGTCCTTGATCGTGATCGTCGCGCCGGCCGTGTCGCAGCGGCCGTCGGCGTCGCACGCCTCGAGCTTCACGACGTAGGTCGAGTCCTGTCCGAGCGTCACCACGTCGTACGCGTGGGTCGTCGTCGGCGTCGTGAGGTCCGCAATCGGCGAGCCGTCGCCGAAGTCGAACTTGAAGGAGACGAGCCCGCCGTGCGACGCCGAGCCGTCGAGCGTGACCGTCTCGAACTTGTCCGCCGGGTTCGGCGAGACGACGAGCGAAACGTAGAAGAGGTCGGTGTCGATCGATCCCGGACCGCCCGGATCGGACGCGCCGCTCTCCTTCCGACCACAGCCGATCGACAAAAGGGAAAGAGAGAGAACCACGCCAACACAGACCCGGACTGCGCTCTTCATGCCGCGGGTTTTAGTTTGTTCGTGTCACATGTGTCAATCTGGCCGGAAATCGGAATTCTGAAGCGCTATTCAGTGGGACACGGGGTCTCCAGGCTCTGTCAGGATGCGTGACGATGCGAGCCTGGGTCACCCTTTCGATCGCCGTCACGTCCCTCTTCGACGGCTCCGCCGCGTTCGCGCAAAGCGAGATGCCGCCGTCCGGCCGCGAGCCCTCGGTCCTGATCGCTGATTTCAACTTTCTCCTCGGTCAGAAGTACCTGAACCACGACGACTGGGGGAATCTGGACGAGCAGCTCCTCACCGGTCTCGAGACGACGTGGCGCATCCCGAGCTGGCGCGTCGGCATCGCGGTCGACGGCATGTTCTCCAACGCCGAAAAGCGCAGCGACGAGTTCACGGCGGAGGAAACGATCACACGCGCAAGCACGCTCGAGCTTGCGCTGGGGCTCCGTGCGGTCGTGCCCTTCGGGCGGATTCGCCCATTCGTCGGCGGCGGCGGGGCCCTCGCGCAGGGCGACGTGCAGATCATCCGGCGCGGCGATGCGGACAGCGCCGCCGGAGCCGGTGGATATGGCGCGTGGGCGTGTGCCGGGGTTTACGGCCGCCTCGGGCAGACCGCGAACATCGGCCTGACCGCCCGCTGGTCGCAGGCGAACGTGAAGTCCGACACCTTCGACGCAAACGCCGGCGGGATGGTCTACGCCATCTCGCTCGGCTTCGGCATCCCGCCCTACTTCGATCCGGAAGACTGAGCTACGGCGTCAACGTCGTCGTGAGCGTGTAGGTGTTCGCCGCGCCGTTGAACCCGTACACGTAGATCCTGTACGTCGTGCCGGCGGTGACGGCGAGGCTGATGTCCTCGTCGTCGTTCACCGAGGAGGACGACATCAGGTTCGTCGTGCCCTGGTAGAAGCGCATGTCGACGTCGCCCATCGCGTGCGAGAAGTCCGCGTGGATCGCGAGCGTGCCCGACGCCGCGGGCGTGACCGAGAAGTAGTCCTTGTCGCCCGAGCAGATCACGAGCGACGGGATCGTCCCGCCGATGGCGATCACAGCCGCGCCGCCGAGCGAGTCGTTCTCCTCATAGTTGTCGTCGTTGCAGAGCGCCGTCACCGTGATCGGTCCGACCACGCCGATGTTGTTGGTCTCGGAGCCCTCCGTCACCGCGCCAGCCGGATCGGCCACCACGCCAAGCCAGTAGCTGCCGCCCGCGAGGTTGTCGGGAAGCGTCACCTTCTTGGAGATGACGCGGTTCTCGTTCGCCGCGAGCGCGAGCTCGGAGACCGTCGCCATGATCGTGTCGCCGCCGTCGATCGTCGCGTCCGTCGAGAGGCGCACTTCCCAGCCGAAGTCGGGCGTCGCCATGCTGCTGTTGTTCTTGATGCGGCCGTCGACCTGAACGTCCTCACCCGCATCGACCGCGAGCGGCGACGCGACGAGGCTGTTCGGCGCAAAGTCGGGGATCGAGCCGGTCGAGCCGGACACGGTCATCGAGTAGGACGCCAGCGCGGTCGCGGGATATCCCCACACGCGCACGTAGTAGGTGCCGCCCGCGACGGAGGTGTAGCGAACGCTCTCCGTGGCGCTCGTGCTGCCCGAGGTGCATTTGTTCGGCGAGGTGCAGGGCGACGGCGTCGAGCCGCTGGCCAGCAGCAGTTCCATGTCGAGGTCGGTCACGCCGCTGCCGCTGCCGGCGATGGTGATCGTGACGTCGACGGTGCCGCCGGCGCCGGTGGTGATCGCGTAGATGTCGCCGGCGGGCTTCAGGCCGGTGCAGATCTGCAGCATCTGGAAGGTGCCGTTGTCGGTCGGCGTCGCGGTGCCGATCGTCTCGTTTGGCTCGAACACGTCGTCGAGGCAGCCGTCGCCAACGCCGATCACCTTCGTGAACGTGTTGTTCGTCTCGATGCTCTCGACGTTGCTGTTGCCGCTGTCGGCGACCGCGATCAGGTTGTAGAAGCCGTCGGGAACGCCCATCGGGATCGTGACGGAGCGCGAGTCGGAGTTGCTGCCGCCCGGCGCGAGCGACGGCACGGACGTCGTGCCGAGGAGCGTGTCGGCGCCGTCGACCGTGGTGTCGACGGAAAGCCAGAGCGCGACGTTGAACGACGTCGTCGTGCCCATCATGCCGAAGTTGTAGACGGTGACGCTGGCCGCGTGCGCGATGCCCTGCGCGTACGGGCCGCCGCCGGCTCCGAACACGATCGCCGTCGACATCAGGTCGATACCGGGGCCGCCGTTGTCCTCGAGCGTGGAGGCGAGGTCGTAGACGTTGCCGCCCGTCGTTCCGGCGAGCGTCACGCGAACGAGGTACGTTCCCGCGGTGAGCGCCGTGCCGCTGTTCACGGTCTCGGTGTTGCCGGTGGTGGCCGACGACATGATCGGGTTCACGTCGCCCATGCGGAACACCGCGAGGTCGAGGTTGCCGTTCACGTTCTGGAACGCGATCGACGACGCGAGGCGATCGCCCGCGCCGAGATCGAGCTTGAACCAGTCGGCGGTGTCGCCGCAGAGCTGGATCGCCGGCATGCTGCCGGGCACGAGCACCGTCGCCTGCGCCTGGATGTCGTTCGGTTCGGCCGCGTCTTCGGTGCAGCCGGTGCTGCCGACCGTCGTCACGAGTCCGGTGGCGTAGTCGGCCGCGTTGTTCGTCTCGTCGGTCTCCGCGACTTCCGAGCCGGTGTCGGCAATGACGCCGAGGTACCACGGGCGGTTGATGACGTTCGCGGGCACGTCGACGGCGAGCGCCTGCGGAGCGGTCGTGTTGCCCGCGATTCCGCCGATCGTCGCGGTGTGGATGACGAGGTCGTTCGCGTCGATCGTCGGGTCGTTCGAGAGGAACACCTTGAGGGCGAACGGGCCCGCGTCCGACGTGCCGAGGTTCTCGACCGTCGTGTTCACGGTGACGGGAGTGCCCGGCGTGAAGGTCGTGCCCGAGAGCGTCGGCTGCGAAACCGTGAGATCGATCGGGAGCGACGCGCTGGTGACCGTGATTTTCGCGGTCGAGCGCGTGAGGTTGTTCGACTCGCCGACGCCGCCGGGGCCGCCGATCTCGTCGACGGAATCGCCGGCGTCGCAGAGCACCCAGATCCAGTACTCGTCGAGCGCGAAGCTCGAAGACAGGTTGATGGTCGTGCTCTTGTCGACGGTTTCGTCGCCGAGGATACCGGTGATGTTCACGACGCCGTTCGCGGTTGCGCCGGCCGGGTCGAAGTCGGTTTCCGTCGTGGTGAGGTAGACGCGATTGATGAACGGCGTCTCGGACGCGTTCGTGCCGCGGTTGCGAAGCGTGACCTTCACGCTGATCGGCGCGCCGGGGTTCACGGACGACGGCGTCGCCTCGACGCCTTCCACGGTGATGTCCGTGCCGGGGCCGACCTCGAGCACTTCGATCGCCTGCGACGCGGAGCCCCGCTTGCCCTTCGACTTCATCTTGAGCGTGACTTCGTAGTCGCCGATGTCGTCGAAGATGTGAACCGGGTTCGCTTCGGTGGACGTCGTGCCGTCGCCGAGATCCCACTCGTACGTCGCGCCTTCGGGCGCGGGCTGGCCGTTCACGTTCGCCTTCAAACTCACCTCGAGCGGGTACGCGCCCGACGGCGGCGTCGCCTCGATCTCCACGCGGATGCCGGTCTGGATGCCGCCGCCGCCGGAGCAGCCGGTGACGAGCGAAAGGGTGGCGAGAGCGAGAGTGAGGCGGCGAGCGACGACGAACATCAGAGACTCCTGGGTAAAAAGAACACCGACCCGACGAAAAGGGGCGGCAAGAAACCATCGCTTGTGCATCCAAACAAGGGGGATTGCTGAGTTGTGCTGTATCCGGGGCGGTGCGATCAGCACGCCACGTGCCAACGGCTTCCAGAGCCGGTAGGGTGTGCCACACCGTGCGCACTGCCTCCATCACGGCGTTCCTACTAATAGGATCGTTGTTCGCCGGCTGCTTCCTTCCCGACCGCAAGGAGGGCGGCGGCTCTCGAACGCCGGTCACGATCACGTCGGTGTCGCCGGCGTCGGGTCCGCGCACCGGCGGCACCGTCGTCCGTCTGGAGGGCACGGGTTTCGGATCGCAGCCGTTCGTCACGCTCGGCTCGCGAGTCGTCGAGCAGTTCGTGCTCGTGAACGGCGACGCGATCGAGTTCCTCTCGCCGCCGGATCTCGTCGGCCGCGCGAGCCTCACCGTCACGAACGCAAGCGGCGGGCGCGCCACGATCGTCGACGCGTTCTTCTACACGCCATTGCCGGCCGTCGCCTACGAGCGCCGCTTTTTCGCGGACTCGCCCGACGAAGCGGGCGCCAACGCGGTGCTCGTGACCGCGACGGCGCAAACGATCGCGCAGCTCGACGTGGACGTGCCGCGCGCGGACAGCGGCGCGATCGAGGGGCGCATCACCGACGCGTCCGGCACGCCGCTCGCGGAGCACGACGTGCTCGCGGTCTCGGTCACGGCGGGCACCACGATTGCGACGCTCACGGATGTGGACGGCCGCTACCGCATCGACGGGCTGGTCGCGGGCCAGTGGACGATCCGCACCAACGAGGACGCGGACTCGGATTTTGCGGACCTCGCGTGGCCGGACGAGCCGAACTCGCTCGACGCGGATCCGATCGACGTGCTCGCGGGCTCGGCGACGACGGGCATCGACCTCGCGCTCGACGTGGGCGGTTCGATCCACGGCGTCGTGGAGGGAGCCGGCACGCCCATCGAAGGCGCGATCGTCTACGCGAGCCCCGTCGTTTCCAACCCGCTGCAGTTTTCCTACGCGGTCACTGACGCGACGGGCGCGTGGACGATCCCGGGACTCGCGCCCGGAGACTACCGGCTTGTCGCGTCGGCGTTCGGCAGCGGCCGCGTGACGGAGCACTGGCCGGACGCGCTCTCGTCCGCGCAGGCGTCGCCGGTCACGGTGACGGCGGGTGGCGACGCGATCGCCGACTTCGACCTCGACGAGGGCGGGATGCTCTCGGGAGAGATCCTCGAGAGTCCGCTGCTCGGCCCGATCCAGGGGACGATCGTGATCGCGCACGGCATCGACTCGGGGCTGACGCACGCGACCGCGACGGCGGGCGATGGAAGCTGGAGGCTCGGCGAGCTGCCGCCCGGCGACTACCGCGTGGAAGCGCCGGAGCTCGCGCAGTGGTTTTCGGCGTCGGTCACGTCGGCGGGCGCGATCGTGCTCGGCGTCGTCGCGGGCGACGAGACCGCGAACGTGAGCTTCGTCGGGCGCATCGGAACGGTGCCGTGCGGCGACCCCGCCGGGACCGGATCGGTTTCCGGAACGGTGACCGACCGCGACGGCAATCCCCTGAATCGCGTGAGCGTGCAGCTGCTCCCCACCTCCAGCGGCGACATCGCCTTCGCGATCACCGGCGGCGACGGCGGGTGGCTCGCCGACTGCGTCGAGCCGGGCCTCTACACGGTGCGCGTCGTCCCCGCGAACGACGACCTCCTCCTCGTGGAGGCGGCGACCGGCGTCGACGTGGACACGGACCTCGTCCCGGGGATCGACGCCGAGCTTCCCCCCGGCGCGACGCTTTCCGGAACCGTTCGCGACGCACAGACCAACGCCCCGCTCGCGTCCGTTCCGGTACGGGTCCGCAATCCCGGAACCGGCGCGACCCGTATCGTGCAGACGGGGGGCGACGGGCGGTGGACGGCGGACCGGACGTCGGCGGGCGGGATCGGGGCCGGCACATGGCGCGTCGAAGCCCTCGCGCACGTCCAATCCGAGCATTCCCCCTACTAAAAGCGCGTCGACAGCCCGGTCGGGATCGCCATTATCCCGGGGCGTTGTGGAAATTCCGCGCCAGAAGGCCCGCAAACCGGCATTTCAAGCGGGTTTTCGCTTGACGCGTCGCGTTCCGTGAATGACAATACCCGCCTTTTCGTATGTATTTCCTGGGGTTTTCTCCGATTCTGGCACGGGTTTCCTGAAGGAAGGTTCGGTATGGCGGAGCGATTTCACACGATTCAGGTGCGCGCCGAGGATGCGGCGGAGGTCGCTCTCGCGATCGCCCGTCGTTTCCGGACTCTTGGTTGGAAGGTCGTTCGTGACCCGAAGGGCCGTGGAGCCCCGACGGCCAGCGGCGATCCGGACGGCCTCCGCCGCTTCTTGATCTCTCCCTCGGACCGCGGCTGGGTCACGATCCTCCCGTCCGGCGTGCCCGACATGGGCCCCGACTCCCTCGTCGCGTTCCTCGCGAAAGACGTGGAATCGGTCGCGCTCTGGATGGAGCGTTCCGTCGAAGGCGAGCAGGAAGCTCTCACCTACGAGGTGTATTGGAAGAACAAGCGCATCGATCGCCAGGAAAAGGCGCTCGAGCCGGGCACGATGGGCCCCGCGTATCCCACGCTGATCGACCACGACCTCCAGTCGCTCGCCAGCTTCATGCACGCGGGCCAGAAGCACCCGAAGATCACCGTCGCCGACCTCCCGCGCTTCTACCCGAAGTACGCCGGCGACAAGGCGTATATCGGCCGCTTCAAGAAGATCGTCACCGCCGCCGACTACCCGATGCTTTGGGGCGCCTACTTCAATGCGTGGCGCGAGAACACGGGTGAGGCGCAGCGTCTGGAGAGCTGGGGCCACCTCGGCTTCCAGAAGGAAGACGGCCGCAGCGCCGCTGCCCGCCTGACGCACGGCGATCCCGCCGCGCGCCGTGGCGCCGTCGAAGCGCTCGCGAGCTGCTCGCTCGAAGAGGCGCGTCCCGGTCTGCAGGCCGCGCTCGCCGACGACGACGCGGAAGTCCGCCTCGCCGCTGCCAGCGTCCTTGCGTCGCGTCCCGACAAGGGCCTCGCGCAGGACCTCGCCGATCGCATGGCCGACGAAGACGTGCGGATTCGCATCTGCGCCGCGAAGGCCCTTCGCGACATGTCCGTTCCCACGACTGCCGAAGCGCTGCAGGACGTCGTGCTCGATGACGAGCTCGAGGTTCGCCGCGCCGCCGCTGCCGCGCTCTCGAACATCTCCCTTCCGGGTGCGCGTTCCGCGCTCGTCGCCGCCTCGAAGAAGGACAAGGACGCGGAAGTCCGCCGCTGGGCCGCGACCGGCATCGGGCGGGCGTCGCTCTCCGACGTCGCCAACGACCTCACGCGCCTCCTGACGGACAAGGACGCCGGCGTTCGTACCGCGGCGGCTCGCTCGGTGTCGAACGCGTTCGCGATCGAGGCGCTCTCGGCAGCGCCGGCCGGCAAGGCCGCGGCGGCTCCGAAGAAGCTCAATCCGAAGCTCGTCGACGCGCTCCGCAAGGTCGCGAAGAAGGACAAGGACGAGGAGACTCGCGCGGTCGCCGTGCGCTCGCTCGCCACGCTCCTTCCCACGGACGAAGAGGCTGTCGATCTCGCAATGCAGCTCACCGCGGCGTCCGTGAAGAGCGGCGATCTGCGCGACCTCGCGGTTCGCCTTGCACCCGGCACGTTCCACATCGCCCAGGACAAGCGCATCGTGACCGCGCTGCTCAAGCGGCTCGAGAAGACGCCGAACGCGGACGTGATCCTGTCGCTCTCCAATCAGGACGACGAGCGCGTGCCCGAAGCCATCCACGCGCTGCTTCCGCGCCTGTGGGGCAAAAGCGAAGACAACAGCCGCACGAACGTTCTCGCGCTCGCGGAGGCCCGCACGGCCGCCACGTGGGCGATCGTTCGCGAGCAGGCGCTGTCGACGCTGCCGCTGCTGCTCCGCATCCTCGACCTCGAGCGCACGCGCAAGGCTCCGGACGACGTCACGCTGCACGCGGACGACGAGCAGTCCCGCGTCACCACGTGTTTCGCCGCGATCGAAGCGATCCTCGACATCCTCCCGGCCGGCCGTCCCGGCGATCTGGAGAAGGTCACGGAGCGCCTGCGTTCGTGGCTCGGTGAGCCCGCCGTGAAGGCGAAGCCCGCCGTCGAGGGCGAAGTCGTCGTCGTCGCCGAGCCCGGCGCTGCCGTGCTCCGCCGCGTCGCGCTCGTCGCGTATGGCCGCGCCGAGAAGCCGCTGCCGCCGCCCGCGCCGTCCCCGCTCCCGATCCCCGCCGCAATTCCCGTCAAGGGTGTGAAGGGCGTCAAGGGCGACAAGCCGGCGAAGGTGCAGGCCGCGCCGGTCGTGAAGGTGAAGAAGCCGGTCATCCCCGGACTCATCACGCCGCCCGCGCTCATCGACAAGCAAGTCGTCAACATCGTGCGCCCGCTCGTCATGGACGTGCGTTCGCCCGAAGCCGCGATGGTGCTCGCGCGCCAGACCGGATCGCGCGCGGTCCCCGTGCTCGTGTCGGCGCTCACGCGCTCGATCGATCGCGAGGTTCGCCTCGCGAAGAAGGGCGGCTACTCGCGGCGTGACTCGGAGCTCGTCGGCAATCACCGCCGCGGCATCGTGCTCGCGTTCAAGGAGCTCCGCGATACGGCGGCGGTTCCCGTGCTCGTTCGCCTGCTGACGCTCGAGTCGCTTCGGGCCGGCAAGGTCGAGCGCCGCGCGGAGACGAGCCTCCTCGGCGTGACGATCACCGCGCTCCAGTCGATCACGAACTACAAGTTCGCGGCCGAGCCGCAGCGCTGGCAGGAAGTCGCGAGCGGCAAGCTCCCGATGATCGCGGAGGCTCCGAAGAAGGCGCCCGCGCCCGTCGCGAAGGAGAAGGGCGCGAAGCCGGCGCCTGCGAAGGGCAAGGCCGTCGTGGCGGCGAAGCCGGCCGCGAAGGGGAAGAAGGCTGCCCCGAAGGCGAAGAAGCCGGTCGCGAAGGCCAAGAAGTCGAACGTGGTGAAGATGAAGAAGGCGCCCGCGAAGAAGACGGGCTCCAAGAAAACGTCGCCGCGCAAGGCCGCGAAAGAAGCGACCCGCAAGCCGGGAGCGCTGAAGCGCCTCCTTGGCGTGCTCAAGGGTGCGAAGCGTCTCGCGCAGCCGAAGATGGCCGCGAAGGCCGCTCACCGCCGCTGATTCACGCACCCTGTCGCGAGCCGAAGGGCCGATCGAAAGATCGGCCCCTTTCGCTTTTGGAGCAGTACCTCCCCC
>Ga0163152_10007436_pt1 | contig 11990 bp, 10 predicted proteins | sample OliLakLV19MP8IB2_FD_148635 | JGI IMG/M metagenome (GOLD analysis project Ga0163152, IMG submission 148635) | Freshwater microbial mat bacterial communities from Lake Vanda, McMurdo Dry Valleys, Antarctica - Oligotrophic Lake LV.19.MP8.IB-2 | ecosystem: Environmental > Aquatic > Freshwater >... | reverse complement strand
CCAACGCAATGGTGACATCGGGTCCCCTCGCGTGCCAGATTCGATCAGTTGCTCGAGAGCCTGGCGGAGCTTTGGCTGCTCCTCCTCCCGCGACTTCCTGCCACCACCCGGTCGTCGTTGCCGGTCGCCTTGGATACGGCGGTGATGCCGCCCCGCCCAATGGCCATGGCTTCGGCTGCCGCCCAACGACGGCTTCCCCGCTCATCGAGGTCCAGGAGAATCGCGGAGTATTTGCGATGAATCGTTTGAATCAGTTCGGCGCTTGCCGTGCCATAACGAATCGCAGATGCTGCCCATGAGAGTCAATGCCACTTAGACTGCTTTATTGTCTTGCAACTCCTTAGAGCCAAGGCGGACTTATGCACGCGATCTGTCACCTCCGAGTTGGTTTGTGGACAAGCATTGCACGAAGTTGTTCGTGTATCCCAGGTCCGAGACGGTCTACTATGTGGCAAAACCTTGGGTTGATGAGTCAAAACACATCGCGATTCTCGAGCGAAGTTGGTTCTAGGCCTCAAATAAGCGAGTCATAGGCCGCGAGGGCGTCGTTTTTTTGGGCTTTCGCCAGCGCAGGCTCTCGCCCCTCGGCGCCACTCGGGCCGTTGGTTGGTTTCGTGTTGTGGTTCTCGTCATCTCGATTTGGGTTGCACGTGGTGCGGTCAGGCGTGAATGCGGACCGGAGCATCCGAACTCCGGCTTCATGGTGTTTCCGTCAACACCGAAGGGGTAGGTGGAGCTGATCGAGCAGCCGGAAGAACGCAGGCTGCCACGGGTTCCATGCCAGGAGTCTGAGCAGAATTCGTCGGCCCGTCTTCACGACCTGCGCTGGGATCGCCATGAAGGCCCGCCGGAACGTCGTGAACTCCATCTTCAGGAGCGCCGTGCGTTCTGCCTGAAGCTTTTCAGCATGGCGGCCGCTACTCGGAAGCGTGAGCGCCATCCACGCCTTCAGGCTCCACGCCAGTGAGGCCATCACCATGTACGCCCAGTTGCTCGCCGGCGTGTTCACAGGTGCCGAGAGGGCGCGCATGTCGCTCTATTAAGAGCCGACCGATAAGAGCCTACCGGTCAGGCCGGCGGGGCGGCAAGCGGGCTGCCCCCGGCCCCCGCTCGCGGCGTTGCCACAAGGCACACAAGCGACCGCTCCGGAAGCACGAGCGGCACGTCCACATTCACGACAGGACCGCTCCCATCGGGAAACACGTCATCGGGCGAAGGCTGACCCGTGTGGACGAACACCCGCCAATCGAGCGACCGAAGGGACTCGGACCGTGGAAATTGGAAAGACCGTGGCAGCGTGCCAGCGTGCGCGAAAATGAGCACGTGCCTCGGACTGCCCTCCATACCGCCGGCGGAAAGATCCGGCCCGCTCGCGAGCTCCTCTATCGACGGAGCACCAAAGAGCACCGTGAGGCTGGCATCGCCGGAATGCCAGTCAATATGGACTCCATCAGGTGAGAACCACTCGACATCAGGCACGACTCCGGTGCCACTCGAGCCACCTCGGAGAAATGTTCGCCGCCGCAGCGACGGATTCTCCAGTCGGAATCGCATGACCTCTGCCACGAACCTCACCAGGTCTGCATTCTTCTCGACAAGCTGCCAGTCGAACCACGAGACATCGTTGTCCTGACACCAGGCGTTGTTGTTGCCCTGCTGCGTCCGCCGGCATTCATCGCCCGCCACCATCATCGGCACGCCTTGGCTGAGGAACAGCGTCGCGAGCATATTGCGGAGCTGCCGCGCGCGGGTGAGGAGGATTTCGGGCCGCCGCGTCGCTCCCTCAACCCCGTAGTTGTCCGAAAAGTTGTTGTTGTCGCCGTCCCGGTTGCCCTCGCCGTTGGCCTCGTTGTGCTTCTCGCGATAGCTCACGAGGTCATTGAGTGTGAACCCGTCGTGGCTCGTGATGAAATTGATGCTGTGGAAAGGCTGCCGCTGACCGTACGCATAGAGATCACTCGATCCGGCGAGCCGGGTGGCGAGGTGCCCCGTCTGGGCATAGTCGCCGCGCCAGAACCGCCGCAGATCGTCGCGATAGCGGCCGTTCCACTCTGCCCACCGGAGGCTCGCGAAGGAGCCCACTTGGTAGGCGCCAGCGGCGTCCCAAGCCTCGGCAATGATCTTGGTATCGGCGAGCATCGGGTCTTCTGTGATCACCTCGATGATCGGCGGGTTGGGAAGAATATCGCCGTTGCGGTCGCGCGAGAGAATACTCGCGAGGTCGAACCGGAACCCGTCGACGTGGTAGTTGTGGACCCAGTGCCGCAGGCAGAGGAAAATGAGCTCGCGGACAATCGGGTGATTCCCGTTGATGGTATTGCCGCACCCTGAATAGTTCTTGTACGTCGAGCCGCCGTCACCGAGCATGTAGTAGACGCTGTTCTCGAGCCCCTTGAAGGAAAGGGTCGGACCAAGCTGGTTGCCCTCGGCAGTGTGGTTGAAGACCACGTCGAGGATCACCTCGATGCCTGCGGCATGAAACGCCCGTACCATCTCCTTGAACTCGCGGACCTGCGCGCCCGGCTCGGTGCCGGCGGCGTAGCCGCGGTGGGGCGCGAAGAAGGCGAGCGGATCGTAGCCCCAGTAGTTGCTCCGCGACCCGCCCTCGGGCGACGGCAACACCGACGCGAACTCGTGGATCGGCATGAGCTCCACCGCCGTCACGCCGAGCGACTGGAGATAGGGAATCTTGTCGATCAAACCGAGGTAGGTGCCCGGCTGCTCCACACCGCTGGTGGCGCTCGCGGTGTAGCCACGCACATGGAGCTCATAGATCACGGTGTCGGCAAGGCCCCGCCGGAGGTGGCGGTCTCCCTGCCAGTCGAAGGCATCGTCGATCACAACGCACTTGGGAGGCCGGAGCAGGCCATCGCCGCCCATGGAGAATTCACCGGCCAGCGCCTTGGCGTATGGATCGATGAGCCTGGCCTTGCTATCGAATCGAAAGCCGCGTTCAGGGTCGAAGGGACCATCAGCCTGGAAGTGGTACAGCTGGCCAGGGCCGACGCCGGGCACGAGGATGCTCCAGATATCCCCCCACCGATCTCTGGAGGGATCAAGCGTGATCACTTCGGCGGGCTCGTCCGCATCGACCGTGTCATACAGCAGCACTCGCATCGTCGTCGCGGAACGACTGTAGACCACGAACTGCACACCCTTGTCGTGGAGCACGGCGCCGTAGGGCAGCGCTTGGCTGAACTGAAGTGGAGGCAGTGGCTTCCGGGACCGCGTTCGCTTGGCAGCGACTTTTTTCTTTCGAGCTGGCATGGCCAGATGATACCCATGAGCCCGGCCTCGGGTGAACCTCCGGAATCCCCTTTTTCCGGCGGCCGGTCAGGGCTCGTGAATATGGCCTGCGAACTCAGCGAGGATCACCGGCAAATAGAGAACCCCCGTGTCGTGGTCCGCGGCGAGCCTCACATGATGGCCGGCCTCGAGGCCGGCGGCCCTGGCGAGGAGAGCCGCGTTGCGAGCGGGCACAACATCGTCGAAGAGGGCTGAGTAGAGCCATGTACGATCCGGCGGAAGCCGGTGCGCGAGACGCATCGGCTCGATGGCGTGGAGCATGTCGTGGATCTGGCGGTCGCTCACGCCGGCAGCAGCGAGCTTGGCCCGCACTTTCGCCGCATCCTTTTGGCCGTTCGGCAGCCACCGCATCGTGGGTGGCATGCGCGACATGGAGCACGAGCCGCTCGGGCACGAGCAACACGTTGTGCAGGTTCGAGGCAGCCGCCACGGGACGATCCATGAGTCGCATGGCGGAGGCAGAATCGAGCATGCCGTGGCCAGCAGTGATCCGCGCGCGAAGCGTCTCCAGACGGTTCCCCGACGAGAGTACGGACGGTGTCGACGATACCGACCACGCCGACCACGGAGTCGATGCACCGCCACGATTCGGGCCCAAGAAGCTCGCCGTGGGCCGTGCCGATCTCCTCAGGCATACCCCAGAGCGTGACCACTCGCTGGTCGCCTTCCCAGCGAAGCCGGCCGTGAGCCGCGTCGCGAGGCTCGCGGCCCGGAGACTTGAGCGTAGGCCCCGGCATGAGAATCTCGGTGGCGCGTCGGACACCGCGAGCGATCGTGCGCTCGAGCTCCTCGCGAGGGAGCTGCACCACCTCGAGGCCAGGACAATTGTCAGCCGCCAGCGGCGGGCCGGGGTCGGCGATCGTGAGCTCGACGCCACAACCCGCTGTATCGACAGTCATTCGGCCGTGAGGCTTGAATCGGACCGTCACGGCGCCGGCCGTCCACTCGCCCGGCTCGTCCACAGGCCTCGCGCCTGCCAGCTTCGTGACCAGCGCTGCCAGGACTACGGGCGACTGGTCAGCGAGGGCCGGGAGGATGATCGCGCCGCCGAATCGGCCGACACGAGACGGGCCACCCCCGCGGGCGGCAGGTGGTCCGCCGCATTCACATCCCCACGGCCTCCATAGACGCGGCCGTGCCGGGGCAAGGCCAGGGCCGTCGCGGTCGCGCGCCGACGGAGGATGAAGGCATGATCCGGGTGAGTCGCCTCCACGTCGAACGCGGCCGCGTCATAGCGGGCGAACTGGAGACGCACGATGTCGCCCGACCGCCCATCAGGCCGCGCCGGCAATCGCAGCGTCCCGTCGATGCAAAACGCCTCCCGCTTTCCGGAGACGCAGTCCCACAGCGGCCCAAGGTCATGGGCGAGGTCAGCCGCCGCGAGCGGCGAGAGCCACGCAGCGACAACGAGCACCACCATCGCTCGCAAGCGTCCCGCAGCAACGGTCGAACATCTGCGAGTCATCACGACCTCCCGATGAACGATTAGCCGAACCGGGTATTCGCCAGAGCGGGCGATCCCACCACGCCCCCGCTGGCCGCGTGCCCTCGCTACGACCGCTTCGCCTTCTTTCGCGGCTTGGCCTGGAGGCTGACCGCAACGTCGTTCTTCTGGGCTGGCCCCGGCGTGCTCCGGCCGTTGGCTATCTGGTTCTCGAGCAAGGCCGTCAGGCGGGCGACGATGTCCGGATGCCCGGCTGCGACATTCTCGGCTTCGCTCAGGTCGTCTTGCAGATCATAGAGCTCATGTCCACGGCTTGCTTGGATGACAAGCTTCCAGCGTCCGTCACGGATCGCGCTGTCACCGCCGGCCGATTGATGGATGACCGCTCGCCCTTCGGCCCCGTTATCGCTCGTCACGACCACGAGCGTATTGTCGGCGAGATGGTTCCGATCGAGGGCCTCGAGAATTCTTCCGAGCATGGCGTCGCGCTTTGTGAGGCTCGGCCACTTCATGCCGAGATGCCTTGCCGATGCACGCGGTGGCATAACCTTCGTGTTTCAGAAGGGACCCGATGGTCATCCTGTCTTGGTTCAGCGCGAACTCGGTCTCACCGCGATACGACGGCGGCTGGCCGTAGCCCAGGTCGTCGAAGAGGACGACCACGATATTCGGCTTCTCGGCGGCCGACGCAGGGACCAGCCAGGCGAACGCCATGACGGCTGCCATCATCCATCGGGCTTCACCGTGGAACATGACGCGTTCTGGGATCATGGCGACCTCCGGGCAAACGGGTAGCCTACCGCATGCCCCAGGCAGGGGGGCACGGCTTGCAGGCCAGCGGCCGGCGGCGATAGTGGTGGCGTGAGCGGAGCGACCTATTCCAGTGCCGGTGTCGATCTCGTGGCCTACGCCGACGCGATGGCACGGCTGCCCGCGCATCTGCGTCGCACGCACTGCCCGCGGGTGCTGGGGCGTGAGGGCTCGTTTGCGGCCCTCTTCCAGCTCGACCTCAAAGGGCTCTTTGCCCGGGGCTACGAGGATCCGCTCCTCGTATCGTGTACCGACGGCGTCGGCACCAAACTCAAGCTCGCGGTCATGGCCGGCGTCCACGACACCGTCGGCATCGATCTCGTGGCGATGAGCGTGAACGATCTCCTCTGCACCGGGGCCGAGCCGCTGTTCTTTCTCGACTACGTGGCGCTCTCGAAGGATGATCCGCCGCTCATTGAACAGATCGTGAAGGGCATCGCCGACGGCTGCGTGGAGAGCGAGTGTGCCTTGGTTGGTGGCGAGACCGCGATCCTGCCCGACATGTACCATCCCGGCGAGTATGACCTCGCTGGCTTCTGCGTCGGTGTCGTCGAACGAAAACGGCTCGTGGATGGCTCCGCGATCGAACCAGGCGACGTGGCGATCGGCATCGCCTCGAGCGGCGTCCACTCCAACGGTTTTAGCCTTGTCCGCAAGGCCGTTTTTGAGATCGGTGGACATGCCATCGACGATCGCCCAGCTGAGCTCGGCGGTCGTACGGTCGGTGAAACGCTCCTCGAGCCCACGCGACTCTATGCTCGGGCAGTCAAGTCGGTCTTCGGCCACTACCGCGTGAAGCACGTCGTCCACGGCATCGCCCACGTCACGGGAGGCGGCCTCGCCGAGAACCTTGCCCGGATCGTCCCGGATACCGTGCAGATCGTGATCAATCGTGGGTCATGGACGATGCCAGCCGTCTTCCCCTGGATGCAGGGGCTCGGCAATATCGCGGCCGACGAGATGGACCGCGTCTTCAATATGGGAATCGGTATGGTGCTCGTGGTCTCGCCCCACTTCGCCGACAGCATCCGTCACCAGCTCGCCGACCTGGGCCACGCCGCATGGGCCATCGGGGTCGTGCGCGGATCGAACACCACCGAGGAACGCGTCATCCTGCGATGACGCCGTTCGCATCAGAAAGAAGTTCTTGATGGCCAAGCCAACGCCCCCCGACGAGGCCAATCCCCAGGACCGGCCAGGACACGTTCCCTTTGGATCGCTCGGGCTCTCGTCCGAGGTACTTCGCGCGGTCGAGAAGCTCGGCTTCGAAGAGACGTCGCCCATCCAGGCGGCGTCGATCCCGCTCATCATGGCGGGAAACGACGTTGTCGGTCAGTCTGAGACCGGTTCCGGGAAGACCGCCGCGTTTTGTATCCCGGCGATCGAGCGGGTCGACGTGGGCATCGCCGCGCCGCAGGTCTTGATTCTCGTCCCCACCCGCGAGCTGGCGACCCAGGTCGCCGATGAGGTGCACAAACTGGCGGCCTTCAAACGTGGTCTCCGGTCGGTGCCGATCTACGGCGGCGCCTCCTACGAACGGCAGTTTGCCGAGCTGAAGCGGGGGCCTCACATCGTGGTCGGCACGCCCGGACGGCTCGTGGACCACCTTGGCCGCGGCACGCTCAATCTCTCGGCTGTGCGGATGCTCATCCTGGATGAGGCCGATCGCATGCTCGACATGGGGTTCCGCGAGGATATCGAGAAGGTTCTCGCGGCCGCACCGACAACACGGCAGACGGTGTTCTTTTCGGCGACGATCCCGCCAACCATCCAGGCGCTTGTGCGGGGGCACGCCCGCGACCCGAAGACGGTCCGCATCGCCCAGCGAGTGGTTGCCGGCCCACCACTCGTCGACCAGATCTACTACGAAGTCCGCCACCATGCGAAGTTTGACGCGCTCTCGCGGCTCATCGACTTCTACGACGTTCGGAGCGGTCTCATCTTCTGCAACACCCAGCAGATGGTAGAGGAACTGGCCGACTCGCTCGTGGCCCGCGGCTGCTCCGCCGAACGGCTCCACGGCGGTATGCCGCAGGCCCAGCGAACCCGCGTGATGAGCAAGTTCAAGGCGGGAACGTTCGAGTTCCTCGTTGCCACCGACGTGGCCTCGCGGGGGATCGACGTGAACGACCTCGAGCTCGTGGTGAACTACGACCTTCCGTATGACGCCGAGGACTACGTGCACCGCATCGGTCGCACGGGGCGTGCGGGCCGAAAGGGCAGGGCGGTGACGCTCGTGTCGGGCGCCGGCATCTACAAGCTCCAGTCGATCGAGCGATTCACGAAGACACGCATTCGGCGGGAGCATGTGCCGACGATCGAAGCCGTCGAGAGCCGTCGGTCCGACGCGCTCTTTGAGAAGCTCCGAAGCGCGCTCGAAGGTGGCGGCTTCCCCAAGCACACGCTCCTCGTGGAGCGGCTTCTCGAGCAGGGCTACACGCCGACGGAGGTGGCCGCCGCCATTCTGCACCACTTCGCGCCGCGGCCAACCGAGCCCTCGGCCGCGGTCGATGAGGCTCCTGAACCTGATCGACCGCCACGCGGTCCAGGCGGTCCAGGCGGCGGCCGTCGCGGGCCTCCCCGTCACGGAAAGGGCGCTGGCCCGCGCCGATTTGGCCCATCGAAACGCAAACGGCCGTAACTCCGCTCCACTCTCTCCGCAGCCTCGAAGAACCGCTGCGAGGTCATTGTCCAGCGGGTATTGGCACGGAAGCTGCCCGCATCTCCGGCGGCGGGCAGCACGATGGTCCCGCCTCTTCAAGAGCCGCAAGCACCTCGCTCTGCGTCACGACGTCGCGAAGCACGATCGGATCGCGGAGCGGCGCCCCTTGTTTGGCACCGGGATAGACGACCAGCAGCGGAATCGACCGGCTGCCGAGCCCCTCGAGCACCTGACGAATCTCATCAGACCCGTCCGTCCAGTCGGCGAGCATCGGCACCACGCGGTTCTTCTCGATCGCCGCCTTGACCGGCGTCGTCTCGATCGCAAAGAAGAGATTCGTCTTGCAGGTCGGGCACCAGTCTGCGGAGAAGTCGACCATCACCGTTGCACCCTCGTGACGAAGTTCGGCAAGTCGGCCCGGCGAGAAGGGTTTTTCCCACGGAATGAACGAGTCGTGCGGCCCGAGCCAGAAGAACGCCACCGTTGATACTGCGGCCGCTGCCACGCCGGCTTGCACCCAGCGCCCGAAGCTCGCCGCGCCTGTCCGCTCCTGGGCGCGGCCGACCCACCAGCAGCCCATCCAAATGGCGACGAGCATGGTGAAGGTTGGCACGAACCAATCCGGCTGTTGCCTGAGCAAGTAGAAGAGATACGCGACGGTACCAAGCATCACGAAACCAAGAATCTCCTTGAACGTTTCCATCCAAGCTCCGGGCTTCGGAAGGAATCGCACGAGGGCCGGAAACAGCCCGACGAGGATGTATGGCGACGACATGCCGAGCGCGATGGAACCGAAAATGACATACGTGACTGCCGTCGGCTGCGTCAGCGTGTAGGCGAACACCGTACCGAGATACGGACCGCTACAGGGGGTCGCGAGCACCGTCGAGAGAACGCCCTTGAGGAAGGCCCCGAGCGGCCCCTCCTGGGATTGCACATGGCCTGCTTTCTCTCCGATGAATCCGGGAATCGGCAGTTCCCACACGCCGAGAAACGAGAGTGCGAACGCGAACACGATCCCAAGCATCCCGATCTTGAACGGGATCGAGCCGAATTGTTGGCCCCAGCCCAGGTTTGTACGAGCGAGCCCGATGTTGGCTGCCACGGCCGCGGTCGCCAACACAAAAAAAACGGCAAAGACGCCCGCGCAGTACCAGAGGTTCATCTGAAAAACCTCTTGCCGCGCCCGGCCTGACTGCTGGGCGAACGACATGAGCTTGAGGCCCAGCACAGGGAGCACACAGGGCATCAGGTTCAAGATCAACCCGCCCGCGAGCCCCATGAGGATCGCCCAGGGCAGCGAAAGCGGAGTGTCTTTTGCGGCGGAGATGGAACGTGGGCTTGGTGCCATGGGCCCCGGCGTCGCGACGTCACTCTCGCGATCAACCGCTGGCGCGGCCGCAGCCTGTTCAAAAGTCGCCGGCGCCTTGGCCACCTCGCCATACTTCGCCGACGAGAACTCGATCCGGCCGGCCGCATCGGTGGTCGGGAGCTCGATGGCCAGCCGAACAGCCGACGGCGGATCGCATGTCGTGTCGCTGCATGTCTGAAACCCGATCAGGACCTCGACCGTCTCGTTGCCCTGGGCCAGCACGAATTCGAGGATGATCGGCCCGTCAACGGCGCCCGCCTCGGCAAGCTCCGGTTCTTCGGAGAGCAGCACCTCGGCCGCCGTGAAGCCGAGCAGGCGGTCCGTATCACTGACCACGCTCGCGAGCGTTGGCTTTCCCTGGCCGATCTCCGTCTTTGCCGAGCCGGATGGCTGATAGAGGTGCCAGCCCTCCGCGGGCACGAGCCGCACCAGCACCGGTATTCCGGAGGCACCCTCGACCTGCTTCGCCGGGCCAAACTCCGCTTCCAGCGTGGCATGCGACCGCTCGAGCGGGTGCTGGATGACGGCTGCCGAAGGGGCGGCGTCGGGTTTCTGGCCCGAGCCCGCAGCCTTCGCTACAAAGAAAATCGTCCGCGGAGGGAGGCAGGACGTGTCTTGGCAGAGCTGGAACCGCACCGAGCCCTTCACGTCGCCGGCCCCGGCAGCGAGTGGCGCCCGCCAGGTGACCGTGTCGGCATGTTCCTCGATGGCGAGCCCCTTCCAGGCGGGTATGTCATCGACCTTCCGCACATGGGGCGGTGGATCAGGCACGAACGGCCCTGTGGACTGGCGGGGTGAATCAGCCGCGACGGCGATCTTGGTGGCCAGAGGCCCCCCGGGCTTTTGCGTGATCGCATAGAGATGCCAGCCCTCTTCGAGCGCGGCGGTCACGGCGAGCATGTCGGCCTTGCCAGCCGTGCCAGGCTCGATCACGGCCGTGATCTCGATCTCGCTGGCCTCATCGCCACCAAGGCCCGCCAGGGGGTCAAAATCGGCAACGTCGCCCCCACCGAGCGGTGCGACTGCATCCTCAGCGGGCGACGTCGCTGGCCACATCAGGGCAAGAGCAAGCAGGCCGACGACGACACGCATCATGGAGATCCTGCTGGTCATAGGCGATCCGTCAAGGAAGGAAACGAGCCTCCGCCAGCCTGGCGGCCCCCCAGTCCCTGGAGGTTTCTCGACGTAAAAAGTCTACGGACTGGAGTTTTGGGGCGTCAAACCGGCGTTGGGCATCGTGTCGATCATGACCTTCAGGGCCGTTGGGAGGCTTTTGACCAGGCGGTCGACGCGGGACACTACGTGGCTTTCGTCTGTGAACACACGATCCTCGATGAGCGTCCAGCGAAACCAGTTATCGAGTCCAAACACGATGCCGCTGGCCGCGAGGAGTGGCACGAGCCGACGCTCCATGTCATCGAGTGGTCGCACGGCCTCGTAGGATGCGATCGCCGATGCCCACCAGGACGGGCCGAGGCGTGCATCCGACGGCATCCAACTGCCGAGGAGCCGCGCGATGTCGGTCGCTGGCGTGTCGATGCCCGCGGCGTGCAGATCGATGATGCCCGCCACGGTATCGGGGTTGCCGTGATCACGATGATCAAAAAGGACATGCTCGCTCCAGACATCCCGCAGAACGACCTGGCAGGGCAGGGGGCGAGGCGAGCATGCGGCCAGCGCGGTCAGGCTTGCCGCGCCGGAGCCTGCGTCAAAGGCGTCGCAGGCGGTAGCGAGTCGTGGCATGAGGATGGAGTGCCATCGTGAACATGTCGTGGCGGAGTCGAGCCGTTCCCGCCACGACTGTTCGCAGAGCCCGTGAGCCCGCGCGATCCGTTCCGTGACTGCACGCGATGGAGCGCGCTCCGGCGGCCCTTGCGGGAGCGTCGTTGCCGCAGTATGAAGCCCTGCAAGCGTTCGCATGGCCGAGGCGATCTGCGAAGGAGACGGATCGTCAACCGGGCTGCCATCAACATACGCCACCATCTCCCAGAGCCGTCCATCGCCCGTGGTGACAAGCGTGTCGCCGGGGGCGTGCTCGCGGATGGCGGGGATCGCCTGGGCACCTGCTCGGCGGAGCCCGTTGGCGATCGCGTGGACCCATTCGGCCCGCGGCCGGGTGGTGCCTACGGAAAACCCCTTGAGGACATGGGGCGGGGCATCGGCAGGGCGAATCAAAAATACGGGGGCCCCGCTGAAGCCGGCGGTCCGCAGGGGCGCAACCTCCGCCCCGCCCGAAAACCAGTGGGCTCCAAGCTGTCGCACGGTGGCCAAGGCTTCGCAGCCGATCGCCATATCCAACACCTTCGGCATGACCGCACCCCATTGCTGGTCCGCAACAGATTGTGATGCTACCCTCAAATTGAGATTGTGGCGGGTTCTGCACAACGCCCCGCTGC
>Ga0163152_10007434_pt1 | contig 11997 bp, 12 predicted proteins | sample OliLakLV19MP8IB2_FD_148635 | JGI IMG/M metagenome (GOLD analysis project Ga0163152, IMG submission 148635) | Freshwater microbial mat bacterial communities from Lake Vanda, McMurdo Dry Valleys, Antarctica - Oligotrophic Lake LV.19.MP8.IB-2 | ecosystem: Environmental > Aquatic > Freshwater >... | reverse complement strand
TGGTGCGCGTGAACGGTGTCGCGCCGGCCACGGTGGTGCAGGGCAGCGCGATGTTCCCGCGCGACCGCGTGATCGCGAGCCTGGCAAAATACAACATCCCCTACAAGGACGACGAAGCGACCGACTTGCTCACGACGAAGCTGGCGAAGTTTTACGCGGATCGCACACTGACGAAATCGCCGATCACACCGGCCGATCAGGCGGAGGCGTTTTTCATCCTGCTGACGAAACGATTGAGCAAAACGACGGGGCAGGTCATCACGGTGGACGGAGGATTGCACGAGGCATTTTTACGATGATTGAACAAAAGCGCTGGAAAACGCTCTACGCAATCATGTGGATTGCGCGCCCATGAGAATTGCCGCCCTGCTGTTTTTTTTGGCGGGAGCGTTGGGGGCGCTGGCGGACAATTCTCTGGCGAATTTGCAGCGGACGGTCCTGTTCGGGCGGAATTACATTCGAATGACGGAGTGGGCGAAGTCGTGTCAGTTGGATTTGAGATGGGTGGGCGCGGTCAAGGAAAAGGATCTGCGCGCGACGAACGCGAGGACGCGGCTGCTCTTCACGATGGATTCCTACAAGGCACAGGTCAACGGGATCAATTTCACTTTATGCCTGCCGGTAGTTTTTCAAAAGGGAGTGGTCTATATCTCGGCGGTGGACGTGGAAATCTCGCTGCACCCGTTGTTGTTTCCGGAGACTGTGGCGCCGAATTCGGTGATCAAGACGATTTGTCTGGATCCGGGCCACGGCGGTGAAGACCCGGGAAAGATGGACGGGCGGATGGAGGAGAAGAGATTCACGTTGCTCCTGTCCGAGGAAGTCGAGCGCCTTTTGTCCAAGGCCGGCTTCAAGGTGGTGCGAACGAGAACGCGCGACCAGACGGTCAAGCTTCCCGCCCGGCCCGGCATCGCCAACCAGCATGAGGCCGACCTGTTCATCAGCCTGCATTACAACGCCGCGCCGAGGAAAACTGTGGACGGCGTGGAGGTTTTTTGCCTGGCGCCGGCGGGCACCATTTCCAGCGATGGCGGCAAATCGGCCCCTTCGTATCCGGGCCACGCCTATGACGGAAGAAACACGCTCCTGGCCTACGAGGTCCAGAGGTCGCTCGTGAAAAGGCTCGGGATGAATGACCGGGGAGTGAAGCGTTCCCAATTCATGGTTCTATTGACGGCGCAAATGCCGGCGATTTTGATCGAGGGCGGCTTCATGACCAACCCGGAGGAGGCGGCGCAAATTTACAATGCCGATCATCGAAAGCGGATGGCGAGCGCCATCGTGGACGGAATTTTGAACTACCAGAAACGCGTCGAGAACCAATTACGGCCATGAGCATTGCCACCAAAACGGGCGATTCCGGCACCACCGGTTTGATGTACAACCGGCGAGTGTCCAAGTGTCATCCGCGCGTCGAAGCCTACGGCGCGGTGGACGAATTAAATACGGCGATGGGACTCGCCCGCGCCACCTCGGAGCACGAGTTTGTCCGGGAGAATCTTCTCGCCATTCAAAAGGATCTGGTGCTGGTCATGGGTGAACTGGCCACGCAGGTCGAAGATTTACCGCGCTACAAGAAAGACGGGTTCACCATTGTGTCGAGTGATCTGACGGCAAAGCTCGACCAGTTGGTGGCCGAGATCGAGGCGCAAAAGGTTTCGTTCAAGGGTTGGGCAACGCCGGGGGCCAACGTAAATTCGGCCGCGCTGGATGTGGCCCGCACAACCTGCCGCAGGGCCGAGCGCCGGATCTGCGCGCTTCAGGAATCCAGTCAACTGCAGAATCCCGAGATCATCATCTACCTCAACCGATTGTCCGACACGCTCTGGCTGCTGGCGCGCTGGGTGGAAACGCAATTGGCAAAGCCGCCAGGCGCGATGGAGCGGTGAGGATTGTCATTTCCATGGAGCCACGCCGGAATGACGTTTTGCAAAGGGGCCTGCGAGAGACGGCGCGGCCCGAATCGATAGTGCCTCTGCGTCGAATCACGACTTGAGCATATGGAGAAGCCAATCCCCAGGATGTCCTTGTGGTGGGTCGCTGCGGTCATGGTTGCGACGCTTGCTGCAAGCGTTCCTTTTGTTCTCGGCAGGATGCACGAGAGCACCAACGCATTCATCTGCGACCGTTGCGGCGTGAGGCTTTGGATTATTTCAGGCGAGTTGGCAGGGAAATCAACCGCGGTGCATGAGGAGCGGACATTGGAACACACCGCCCTTTCGCGATGGATTGCGACTCACGTCAGCACTAATTGTCTGCACACCTGGGCTTTTAACCACTCAGCAAGTCAGACTTACGCGACGTTGAGCGGAATTCGCCTCTGGAAAATCGTTGGTAGCTCCGGTTCTGCGCCGACGCCATCATTGGTTTACTTTTCCGCAGCCGACCAGGCGCGCCTCGAGAATCTGCTGAGTCAGAGCCGCGATGAATGTCAACGGTACATTCAGGCCAGACTCCAGGGAAAGGAAGGGATTCATGAATGATCAAAGGCCAGGCTCAGAGGGAACAAACGATCCGGCTCCGGCCCATCGGCGGCGTCCGCGTTACTCCGGGAAAAACCCGCGCCGCTTCGACGAGAAATACAAGGAGCACGACCCGGCCCGCCACGCGGAAACCATCGCCAAAGTATTGGCGTCCGGGAAAACGCCTGCCGGGATGCATCGCCCGATCATGGTTTCGGAAATCCTGGAGGTGCTCGCGCCCAGGCCCCGAGAAATCGCGGTGGATTGCACCCTGGGGTTCGGCGGACACGCCCGGGAAATCTTGGCGCGCATTCAACCCGGTGGACGTCTGATTGGATTGGACGCCGACCCGATTGAACTGCCGAAGACCGAGGCCCGCCTGTGCGCCCTCGGATTTGGCCCGGAAGTTTTTTCCGCGCAGCGGAGCAATTTTGCCGGGTTGCCGCAAACGCTGAATGAACTCGGCCTGACTGGTGCGGATATCATTCTCGCCGACCTCGGCCTTTCCTCGATGCAGATCGACGACCCGGCTCGTGGGTTCTCAGTGAAACAGGACGGCCCACTCGACATGCGCATGAATCCGCAGCGCGGCCAGCCAGCGTCAATCTTTCTGGAGCGAGTGCGCGCCGACGCCTTGGCCGTGTTGCTGGAAGAAAATGCGGACGAACCGCGCGCCGCCTTTCTGGCACCGATCCTTGCCGGAAAAAGTTTCCCGACGACGAGCGCGTTGGCCAAGGCGATTCGGTCCGCGTTGCCTCGCCTGCAAAAGGAGGAAAGCGACCTGACCGTTCGCCGCGTTTTCCAAGCCATCCGCATCGCGGTGAACGACGAATTCTCGGCGCTGGAATCCTTTCTTCGCAACCTGCCCGATTGCCTGAATCCAAACGGGCGCGTCGCCATTTTGACCTTCCATTCGGGCGAAGATCGCCGCGTGAAGAAGAGTTTTCAGGCTGGCCTGCGTGCTGGGGTCTATTCTGCGATCGCCGAGGAAGTTCTTCGGCCCGCGCCCGAGGAGGTCAGGGCCAACCCGCGCTCCAGTCCGGCGAAATTGCGCTGGGCCAAAAAACCGAAATAAAACTCTGCCAAAATCGGCGTTGCGGTTTCATCCAAATCGCGCCAACTTCCCTCGGTATGAATATTGAGCATATTCGGTCCCGCATCACCGCAGACTTCCGGCCTTTCGCGGTCGTGACTTCGAGCGGAAATAAGTATCCGGTTCCGCACCTCGATTTCCTTTTCCTTACGCAGCGAACCGTGATTGTTGCCGATGATCGAGGTTACGCAATGCACATCGACCCTCTTCACATCGTCGGGCTGGAAGATATTCCCGAACGCAAGAATGGCCGAACCAAGCGGCGCAAAACATGAAATGTGAAACGTGAATACTGTTTCACGGTTCATTTTCCCCACTCACATATTGAATTCGGGTCCGAGATAAATTTCCCGCGCCTTTGGGTCGTTCGCCAGAAACTCCGCCGAGCCTTCGCGCAAAACTTCCCCTTTCACGATGATGTAACCACGATCAATCAGCTTCAGCATTTCGCGCACGCTGTGATCGGTGATCAAAATGCCCAGGCCGCGGTCGCGCAAACGGCGGACGATCTTCTGCACTTCATAAACGGCAATTGGATCGATCCCGGCAAACGGTTCGTCGAGTAAAAGCAATTTCGGGCTGGTGACCAGGGCCCGGGTGATTTCCAGGCGCCGTTTCTCCCCGCCGCTGAGCGTGTAGGCTTTGCTCTTCGCGAGGCGCGCCAGATCGAGTTCATCGAGCAGGTATTTGAGGCGAACTTTTCGTTCCTGCGAATTCATCACGCAGGTTTCCAGAATCGCGAGGATGTTTTGCTCCACGGTCAGTTTGCGAAACACCGAGGGCTCCTGTGTCAGGTAACCAATGCCAAGACGTGCCCGCTGATGCATCGGCAAGCCGGTGATCGCCCCGCCCTGGTATTTCACCGCGCCCTCGTCCGGTTTCACGATCCCGACCACCATGTTGAAGGTGGTGGTCTTGCCCGCGCCATTGGGCCCGAGCAGCCCGACGATCTCGCCCGCGCCGACGTTGATTGAGACTCCATCAACGACCCGGCGCTGGCCGTAGGATTTCACCAGGTTCTCGGTCGTGAGCAAGACGTGTTGGGTGCCCGCGGCGGTGGCTGCCGTCGAGGACGCTTCTGGAACCGATGGCGTTTCCGGCGTCATGGCGTTTTTCGAATTTGAATCGAGTTCAAACTGTTCGTGATGTTCAGCGGAGTCACCTTGTAGGGCGTGTGTGAGCCGCTGATTTTTCCCGTCTTGAGGTTCCAGCGCATTGCGTTGGCCTGGCTGAAGAGGATGTTTTCCGCCGTGACGGTCGGTTTCCCTGTCAATTCGACGACATCTTCTGCGGCTGAGTAGGCTGCCCGTTCGCCCCTGGCCTGTGCGGATTTTTCACCGGAATCGGTTTTAATGATTCGCTCTGCCATCACGTTTTTCTCCGCAACGATGCTCTCGATCTGATTGGTCGCAGCCAGAAATGTGATGTCCACGGTTCCGGCGGAAATTCTTTTTATCATCTGGCCGGATTTCTCGCGCTCGATTTGCTCTCCGATGACTTGTTTCTCCGCGTGGATGTTTTCGAGAAAGCCGGTCCGCAGCGAGCGGTTCAAGGTCAGCAGATCGCAGGTGATGCTTTTCTCTAAAATCCTCGACTCGGCCGCGGGCCCGGGAATCTGCTGGAGAACCACATCCCTCGTCGCCACAACTCGCTCGACCAAGTTGCTCGGCCCGAAGGACACGTCCAGCAGGTCGCAGCGAAGTTTCGTCTGCGATCCATCCGCGTCCACCGTGTTCGCGCGGACGTTCTGACGGAACGTTGCCTTGTTGGTCGTGTAGGCGAAATCCTCCGCGAACACCTCCACCACTTGGTTCGTGAGCGCCAGCGAATTGGTTCTCGCGCCGGACGCGGAAGCCAGCCGGCCGAAGAGAGTCGCCGGAATTCTCAGGTAAACATTGGTGCGCGCTCCGAAAAACTGATTCGTCCTCCCGGCCACAAGAATGTCTGCTTTGATCTCGTTGCCTTTGAACTTCCATTCCGGGTTTCCCGTCAGTTCCATTAACCCGGTCGCCTCCCTGAAAATCGCGAGGCTGGCCGTGGCGCGGCTCTCGTCGCTCTCGCTGAGGATCACGACATTCCTTTCCGCAACCATCTCCTGGATTGGCCCGTTGGTCGGCGGCATTTTGAGCGTCATCAAATCGGATGAAATTACCACCAGCTTGCCTCCGGCATTCGATGAAGGAGCCGTGCCCGGAGCCAGCAGATCAAGCTGGCCGATCTTATCGCGCGGCACTTTGAAGACAGCATTCTGCTCGGCGCGAAACAGATTGTTGGTCCGGTCGAATATGAATTTTCCAGCCTTCCCCTCGCGTTCTCCGTCCGTCCAAAATGGATTGCCCAGGAGCTGGATAATTTCCCGCCTGTCATCGACGGTGTAGATCGCCTGGTCGCCGGTGGCCCGGCTCTTGTCTTTTAGATTTACGATCACGACGTTGTTATCAGCCGTGATTCGTTGAACGGTTTTGTTCGTCGTGAGGAAGATGTTCAACAAATCGCAGGTGATCTCGACCTGCGAATCCTCCACGCGAACGTTGCCGGTGTAGGTCACGAGGTTGGAGAGGTAAAGGAACTGAAAGTGGTCCGAAAAGATTCTGAGGAACTGGTTGGTTCCGTCCGATGGCGCGGCCGGGTCCGAACCTTTTTCGGATTTCAACACCCCTTTGTGGATCGTCGTTTGCACTTTGTTGGAGATGATCATCAGGCCGTTGCTTTGCTGGCAGTAAAAACCGACCCCTTCGATGTAAAGATTGGTCGTTGCCGTGTAGGCCTTGATCGGACCCGCCGAGGACGCGAGCGAAGTCGCTCGGTCAAACAGACAATCGGGCGCTTGGGCAATGAGCTCGACCGCGTTGGACCGGCCATCGCGCAGAATTCTCATCCCGAAATCGGTGATCCTCATTTGCGACCCGGTAACCTGGCTGGCGGTTGCCCCGCTGAAAAGCGCTTTGGCTTTCAAATCTTTCGGATCATGCCAGGCATATTGAAATCCCTTCGCGGCGGCGCGCGGCGGCAACTGCGCGCGAAGCAGCATCGTCGCGGCGATGCACGCGACGGCGATCGTCAAAAATAGAATGGCTCTATGCTTTTTCATTGTTGCCAGCCGAATACTCATTCACCAGCCGACCCCACTTCTTCTGCGCTTTCAAGATCAGTTCGACCACCTCGCGCACGGCCCCGCGAACGCCTTCCGCCCTTGTGACAGAATCCGCGGCGCCCCTGGCTTCCGCAATTCCGTTGGGAACAGAAACAGACAGGCCGACGCGCGTCAACAAGCAGAGATCAACAATCTCATCGCTGATATGGCAGACGTCCGCCCAGCCAGGTTTCGTTTTTTCCAGAATCGTCTCCGCAGCGGTGAGTTTGCTCGACCGGTCCTGGTTCAGGAAATCAAATCTTTTGGCGGGATTTGAGGTTGGGATTCAATGAAACGATTGCATGAGGCGGCGCTAAATTCCTTTCATGGCCGCGTGGAGTTTTGCCAGGCCGGAAACGACCTTGGGCATTTGATCGAGCGGAATCATGTTTGGCCCGTCGCTCAATCCCTTGTCCGGATCGGGGTGGGTTTCCATGAAAATACCATTGGTGCCGGCGGCAATCGCCGATCGCGCCAGAATCGGAGCGAACTCCCGTTGCCCGCCGGAACGATTTCCCGCTGCTCCCGGCAATTGCACCGAATGCGTCGCGTCAAACACCACCGGAAATCCAAACGTGCGCAGGATCGGGATGGAACGCATGTCCGCCACCAGATTGTTGTAGCCGAATGTCGTTCCGCGTTCGGTCAGCAAAAGTTTTTTCCCGCCGGCGCTCACCGCCTTTTTCACGACCTGACCCATTTCTCGCGGCGACAAGAACTGTCCCTTTTTGAGATTGACGATTTTTCCGGTGCGCACTGCGGCGAGGATGAGGTCCGTCTGACGGCAGAGAAACGCTGGTATCTGCAAAACATCGGCCACATCCGCCGCAGCCGCCGCTTGTTGTTCGGTGTGGACATCGGTCAGAATCGGGAGATCGAATTCGGCGCGTACCTTCCGCAGAATCTCCAGACCCGCCTCGACCCCAGGCCCTCGAAACGATTTGCCTGAAGATCGATTGGCTTTGTCAAAACTGGCTTTAAATACGTAGCTAACGCCCAGTCTGGCGCAGGTCTTCTGCATTGCAGAGGCCACGTGGAAGCAAAGTTTTTCGCTCTCGATTACGCAGGGGCCTGCGATCAGAAAAAGCTGGTGCGGCGAATTCAAGGATTTCCAGATCGCATGGTCTTCGGGCACGCGAAGGTTTTAGCAGCGCGGAAACGGAAAGTAAATGACGGCCCGGATCGCGAGCGGCATTGAAAGCAGCGGACAACCCCCGACCTGTAGCGCAGGTTTGCGGCAACCTGCTGTATCGCCGATTTCCAATCGGCAGGGCGTGGTTCCTGCCGAACGCGCCAGAGTCAGAAAACCTTTCTCAGCTTGGAAACCGCAGATGAACACGAATGAACACGGATAAAGCCAAGGACCAGCAAGCTTGGAAATGGATTCAGTCTTTCACCTGCCGGGTGTTGGGTCTTATTGCTGAAACTCTCTCCCCATCTGCGTTCATCCGCGTTTATCTGCGGTTCAATTTCGGTTTCCTGGATCAGGCCAGAGGTTTTTACTCTCAGGCTTTTCCCGCATTTGCTCCGCAAAACCAAATGATGTGATTTGGATTGAACCGCGACCGTCTCGTTCTGCAAACTATCCAAAATTATGGGAGCACAATGGAAACAGGCCGGTCGCGAAGCCAACGCCCAGAAAAAGGGCCAGATGGTCGCCAAACTCACCCGTGAAATCATGGTCGCCGCCAAGCTGGGCGGGGCGGACCCGGATTTGAATGCGCGCCTCGCCGTCGCAGTGGAAAAGGCGCGAAAGGCGTCCGTCACCCGCGACACCATCGAGCGGGCGATCAAGAAAGGCTCCGGCCAGACCGAGGAAAAGGTGGTGTTTGAACTGATCACCTTCGAGGGTTTCGCCCCCCACAAGGTGCCCATCGTGGTGGAGTGCCTGACGGAGAACCGCAACCGCACCGCGCCAGAGATTCGCAATTTGTTCAAGACCGGTTCGCTCGGGACGCCCGGGAACGTCGCGTTTTTCTTCAATCACCTTGGCGTGGTCGAGGCCACCCACACCGATCCGAACCACGATGCGGAAGGCGACGCAATCGAAGCGGGAGCGCAGGAGGTGGAAGCGCTGGAAGCCGAAGAAACGCCCGAAGGCCAAAAGGGCGCGCGTTTCCTGACGGAGATCAAGGACCTGGATCATGTGACCAAGGCGTTGAAGGCCGCCGGTTGGAGCGTGGTGGCGTCGGAAATTCGTTACATCGCCAAGACGTTCCCTGACCTCACCGAAAACTTTCGCAAGGAAGTCGCCGATTTCCTGAACGCCCTCGACGACCACGACGACGTGCATCGCGTCTATGCGGCGATGAAGTAGCGCTCAGAGGATTCGTCCGTACAACAAATCGTGGACGACGCCGCAGCAATCTGGATGTTCGGGTCGCATGATCGCGCGGCGCTTGGATCGGAGCCTGCATTAGAACGCAGATTAAATTTCGCTTCTCTTTCTAAAAATTTATGGCTTGGACTTATTTGATCATCGCTGGACTGCTCGAAATTGGATGGGCCATTGGCCTTAAATACACCGAAGGTTTCTCCAAGCTTTGGCCGAGCGTGGCAACCATTTGCACTATGATTGCCAGCTTCGGCCTGCTGGCCGCTGCGCTCAAAAGCATCCCGGTCGGCACAGGCTACGCGGTGTGGACGGGTATTGGTGCGGCAGGCACGGCGATCATCGGAATGGCGTTCCTCGGCGAATCGAGAGAAATCCTGCGGATGCTTTGCATCCTGCTCATTATCGCTGGCGTGGTGGGGCTCAAGTTTGCCTCAACCGCGGGAAACTGATGTGGGGCACGGTTAATCCAACGCGCGGATAGGAGAAACATCGCCCGTCTCGGTGTCACGGATGTTCGTGCCTTTGGCCTGGCCTGGGACGATTGCGAGGCGCTTCGTCGTCCGGCTTGTTTTTCATCACAAATCATTTAATCCTTTTCAATGAAATTTCCGATCACCGCCTACATCGAAGCCGCGCTGGAACTGGCGCGCTACGACAAGCTGGAGGACGGCTCTTTCGCTGGTGAAATTCCCAGGTTGAAGGGCGTGGCGGCATTTGGAAAATCCCTGCGTGCATGCGAAGGCGAATTGCGCTCGACGCTGGAAGATTGGATTCTGGTCGGCCTGAAATTGGGCCACAAGCTTCCGGTGCTTGGCGGCATTGATTTGAATAAGGTTTCCAATGGCCGGATGGCGACCACTTAGCGCTGATTCTTCTTCCGGTGGTCTGGTTGCTTTCGCTGCCGTTCCGTTTGATCGGCATCACGGTCGAGGCCGTCTTCGCCTTGATCCGCGCGCTGTTATTTCTTCCCGTCCGCGTGTTGCGTTGACCGGGCAGTCTTTCAGTGCGGCGGGCGTTGGAGCGCGGCGTTCACGCCGCTTGAACGTCAACAAGTCGGTGGGCAACGATGTTCCAGAGTTCGGCCATATCGAACTGCGAAGCGGCGTGAACGCCGCGCCCCGCTCGTGCCGACGGTCTCAGAACCTGTCTGATAAAGGGTGGAACAGGCCACCGGCCTGTTCCGGTCGGCGACCCCGCCGACCGGAAGGGGAAGGCGTCCGAACGAGAAAGCCCTGACTTATTGGTGCAAGCGTTCTCCCCGTTTCGTCCGGCGAGTCGCCGGACGGCACAGGCCGGTGGCCCACTGCCGTTGAAATAAGGAATTGCATGTTTAGAACACGATTTTCCGCACGCGTCGCTGGTAATGATAAGAACGCGAGGGTGAGAAGGTGCGTCGCACGACTTTGCGCCCGACGCGCACACTCACCGGATTGGCTTGAAACCATGTGGTCAATTCCTTCAGGACTTGCGCGGCGGGCACCCGGCTGGTCAAGAGTTCAATCAACCGATACTTGAGCGCATGGAAACTCACCGCCCGATTCACTTGCGCCGGCTGGGCCCGCCCAGCGGTGCGCGCGGCCAACTCCGCCTGCGCCGGTCCGCTCACCACGCCCTCCACATTGCTCAATAACACCGTGGCGTGGAAATCCTGTTCCACCGCCGCGACTGTGCGCCCGCTGCAATGTTCCAAATCCAAACGACCTTTGAGCCGTCCGTAATACGTTTCCTGCCCCCAGCGTTGCCAATACACCGGGCCGAAGGCGGCGGTCGGATACAAGGTCTCCTCCAAGAGCGAGGTCACCAACACTTCCAACTCCCCACTCTTCAGGCGCACCGTCACCCGCCGCACGGTCAGTGCCAGTGGCCAGCCCTGCTCCCGGCACTCGGCCCGCAACGCCTTGAGGGCCCTCAGCGTCACCACTTCACTCACGTCCGCCACGTTGCGGGCAAACAACCGCTGCACCGCCGCGAAACTGCCGCGCGAGGCCCGGCTCACAAAGTGCGCCCCGATGGCCCGCACCGCCACCGACCAGCGATAGCCCGTAAAACCCCGGTCATTGAGCAACACATCGCGGGGCTGCACCGCCGCCAAATGTTGGTGCGCCAGTTCGGTCTCGGCGACCGTCGAGCCCGCCAGCCGGCCCTCCAGCCCGATTTGATTGAGCAGATCGTAGAGCACCGACACGCGGCCTTGCGGATAGCGTTCCTGCGGCCCGTGCTGACTGGCGCACTGCACCCAGCCGTACTGTTCCCCCACCGCCGCATGACTGGGCAGCCGGAGCAGCGAACTGTCCACGCCCAGCAGCCGATGCCCGTGCCAGCGTTGCACCAGCGCCGCGTGCTCCGGCCCATACACCGTGGCCAGCAAGGCGGACGCATTGAGTTCGGTGAACGCGCTGGCCCGCAGTTTGGCCCGCGCATGCGTCAGCGCCCCACCACTGAGGCGGGGCAGCGCGCACCCGGTGGCGAGTTGATCCAGAAACGCCTGCGCCTGCGTCTGGAGGGATTTGAGACTTTTTTGCAGCAGCAGGAGCATGAGCACCGGAAAGGTCAGCACGCACTGCCGGGTGAAGTCGCGTTCGCGGCGGCGATGACGCGACCAGAAGTCGGGAGCGACGAGCCGCTGGCGCAGTCCTTCAACGAGGGTAATAGCACGTTGTTGGAGCAGAAGGTAGCCTTGCATCCCCATTGTACAAACAGATTGTATTTACTTTGTACATTCAAAAGCATCACAAAGTATGCGTGCTTCAATGGCAGTGCCGTCGAACCCTGACTCATCCCGCGATTTAATAGTTCCAAAGTCGATGTGCCTTGAGTTTATGGATAGAAGGCCCGGTAAAAACGCAGGTCATCAATTGGCGCTGTGTTGGCCGGTGTAAAAGTCTTTCTGTAAATTGTCTGTCTTCGATCTGCTCCACCCCCTCGGGGGGCGGCGGAGCGATGGCGAGCGGAGCGAGCCGAGTGCAGCCGCCCC
>Ga0163152_10007430_pt1 | contig 11999 bp, 13 predicted proteins | sample OliLakLV19MP8IB2_FD_148635 | JGI IMG/M metagenome (GOLD analysis project Ga0163152, IMG submission 148635) | Freshwater microbial mat bacterial communities from Lake Vanda, McMurdo Dry Valleys, Antarctica - Oligotrophic Lake LV.19.MP8.IB-2 | ecosystem: Environmental > Aquatic > Freshwater >... | reverse complement strand
GCCCATGGGCACGAGGGCGCGTTCGCCTGATGGTGCCTGCGCGTGTGCGCGGTTGGCCGCCTCAGTGAGATGGATGGTCTTGAGGTAGTTCTCGACCGTCTGCGACGGAAGCATGTGGCCTCAGCGAACGGCCAGGCGCCCGACGGCCGGGACCAGGAACGGGAGGAGATCCTCTTCGGTGAGTTTGCCGATCGCGATGCCTTCCGCGATGGGCTTTTCTTCCACGTGCACGTTCTGCCGATTCAGGGAGACGCTCATGCGACCCAAGACGCGGGGCGGTCTGACCGACGTGTCGAGTACAAATTCCACGAAGTCGTCAGCCGACTTGTCCGAGGCGATCCGCGCCGACCCGGCCGGCGTCTGCGCCTGAAACTGGAGGCCTTCGGCTCGCAGCACGCCCACCGTGGACCGCACCAGCGGCCCAGCGACCTCGACGATAAAGCGGGCGTAGGCGGCATGCGCCGCATCTGATCCCTGGCGACGATCGGTGGCTTCGGCACGGGCGGATTCGATCTCCCGGAGGAGTTGGCGGCGAAGCTCGGCGAGTTCCATAGTCGAGATGATCGTACTACGGCTGCAGCAAGGCGATGGCCCCTGTCTTTGCCATTGCCTCGATTCGCTCGTCGTCATACCCGAGGTCGTGCTGGAGCACATGCCGCGTGTGTTCGCCGAGCCGCGGGGGGGCCGAGCGGACGCTGCCGGGTGTGCTGGAGAGTTTGACGGGCACGCCCAGGACCGGGAGGGGACCGATGGTCGGGTGGTCGACCACTTCCACCATTTGACGTGCGAGCGTCTGCGGGTCGGTGAGGGCGTCGCCGACGGAGCGGACCGCGCCGCACGGGACGCCGGCGTCGCGGAGGCTCTGCACCCACTCGTCGGCGGGGCGTGTGGCCAGTGCGGTGGCGAGCGACGGCTGGAGATAGTCGTGGTGCTGGACGCGTCCGGCGTTGGTGCGGAAGCGATCGTCTGCGGCGATGTCTGTGAGGCCCGCGACGCGGCAGAAGCGCTGGAACTGGTCGTCGTTGCCGACTGCGAGCACAAGGACGCCGTCGGCCGTGTCGAACGTGTTGTACGGCACGATCGTCGCGTGTCGATTTCCGAGGCGTTCGGGCGAGTCGCCAGTCGCAAAGTAGCGACCCGCCTGATAGGTGAGCAGCGACGTCACCGCGTCGAGGAGTGCGATGTCGACGTGTTGGCCCTTGCCGGTGGTGCCGCGCGCGATCAGTGCGAGCAGCAGGCCTTGAAACGCGAACATTCCCGCAGCGATGTCGGCGACGGCGACCCCGAGTCGCACCGGCGAGCCGTCGGGCGTGCCGGTGATGCTCATGAGGCCACCTTCGGCTTGCATCATCGCGTCGTAGCCGGCTTCTTCTCGGCGTGGGCCGGTGTGGCCAAAGCCCGATATGGAGACGTAAATCAGGCGCGGGTGTTTTGCGGCGAGGGCCGCGTAGCCGAGTCCGCGCGCGTCGAGTGTGCCTGGTCGGAAGTTCTCGACCAGGACGTCGGCCTGGGCGATGAGGGCGTCGAGTGCCTCGCGTCCGTCGGGCGAGGTGTAGTCGAGGGCGACGCTCTCCTTGTTGCGATTGATGCTGAGGTAGTACGCACTTTCGCCGTGAAGGAAGGGTGGTCCCCACGCGCGGGTGTCGTCGCCGCGCTTCGGGTGTTCGATTTTGATGACGCGTGCGCCCATGTCGGCCGCGAGCATGGTGCAGTAGGGGCCTGAGAGGACGCGGGTGAGGTCGAGGATGGTGAGTCCGGCGAGCGGCGCGTGCGAAAAGACGTCGGGTGTCTTTTTCATGGAAAAAGACACCCGACGTCTTTTTTATTGTTGTACACAATTCGCATCAGGTCCCCGAACAGCGCGTAGGCGGTCTTTTCAAGACCGCCATCGCGCTGGGTGATGACGACGCGCCCGAGCCAGTTGGTGTCAAGTTCGAGCGCGTTGGCCTGGCCGTCCAGGCTGCCGAGCGGGTCGTCGCTCGGCAGCTCTTCCAGGCCCACCCGGAAACAGGCGTCCCGCCTGTTTCCGGACGCCACGAGCTTCAGGCGGCGGCCTGCGGCCACCGCCTGACGCGCGCGCACGGCATCGGCGGAGCCGATGCCGCTGCGCACCACGTCCTGCGGACGGATGCGCGCGTCCATCCACACATTCGCCATCGCCGCCACCTTCGCCGCCGCGTCCCACCCGTCCACGTCCAGCGACGCATCCGCCTCGGCGATGCCCTCTGCCTGCATCCGCGCGAGTGCCGCGTCAAAATCCTCACCGCGCTCCAGCGCGGTGAGGATGTGGTTCGTCGTACTGTTCACCACACCCCGAAACCCCAGGATCGTCACTCCCGGCATCGTCTCGCGGACCAAACTAAAAATAGGAATGCCGTCCATCACCGCGCCCTCAAACAAAAACTCGCGCCCGGCCCGCCGTGCCTCCGCCGCCAGGTCGGCGTAGGCGTGTGCCACCGGCCCCTTGTTCGCACTGATGACATGCGCGCCCGCCCGCAACGCCTCACGCGCATGCGAAATCGCGGGCTCGCCAAACCCGATGTCCAGCGGCGTCGTCTCAACCACTACGTGGGCTTCGGCGGTCGTGACTCCTCGTTGGGCAACGAGTTGCGCAATCAGTTGACTGGCCGTGTGTGAGGACGCCCCAACCGCGTCGCCACCGGCCACCTGCTGCGCGAGTCGAGACGCGTCGAGGCCCGCGCCATCAAACACGCTGCCGTGGCGACGCGTGGAAATCCCGACGACCACCGGCGTGACGCCCGCGGCGTCAAGAAACGCGCGCTGCTCCTCGAGCAGCTGCACAAACCGACGGCCAACATGGCCGAACCCGAGAAGAAGTAGTGCAATACGCATCAATCCGCCCGACGTAAAGTGTAGTAGAGGTTACTGATGAAGACTCTTCTGTTGACCATCCTCATTGTGTTGCTCCCCGTCAGCTCCCACGCGCAGGCACAGCCGCTGCCCTCCATCGTGGCGCAAGGCGCCAGTGTCGTGAAAGCCGCCCCCGACCAGGCGTGGGCCACGGTCGCGGTCGAGACCCGTGACGCCAAAGCCCCCGAAGCCCGTCGCCTCGCCGCGGTCGCCATGACCTCCGTGATGGCCGCGCTGAAATCCGCGGGCCTGCCAGCGGACGCCATCAAGACCACCGGATTCTCGCTGAACCCGGACTACGAATACGTCAGCGGACGCCAGCGCATGCGCGGGTTCATCGTCAACAATCAGGTCCAGGTCCGCATCGACGACGTGACCAAAGTGGCGGAAGTGCTCGACGCCGTTGGCGGGTTGACCCTGGCCGCATCCTCCAACCTGACGATTGCGAATCTCAGATTCGATCTGAAGGACCGTGCCCAACTGGAGCGTGACGCGTTGCGATTGGCCGTCGAAGACGCCATGGCGAACGTCAAGGCGATGGCCGCCGGTGCCGGTGTGGCAACCGGGCGAATTTCGCGCATCGACCAGATGGGCGGCTCGCCGAAGTTTCAGGAAATGCAGCAGCCGATGATGGCGATGGCGCGTGATGGTGCGGCCGTCTCCACACCGATCTCACCGTCTGAGATCGAGATTCGCTCTGCCGTGGTGTTGACCGTCGAGATCAAGTAGGAGATCAAATAGGACGGACAGGCCCGTCATCATCCCGATCGAAGAGCGTCAGTTCGTCCTTCTGCACGCGACGCACGGTCAGGTGAAGGGGCTCGACCGTGTCGAGCTCTTTCGTCGTGCTGACGCCCAGTTCCTTGAAACGCCGCGCTCCCGGCAGCACCTTCTGTTCGAGGGATCCCACCAGGCGGTCATAACTGTTGGCCGCCTGCTTCAGGCTCGCGCCCACACTGCTCAGGTGATCCACCATCGTCGCGAGCCGATCGTACAGGTCGCGCCCGATCTGCTGGATCGCTTCCGCATTGACCGCGAGTTGCTGTTGCTTCCACCCATACGCAACCGCTCGCAGAATCGCGACCAACGTCATCGGCGTTGCGGGCACCACACGCATGGACGACGCGAGTTCCAGTAACGTCTCGTCGCGTTCAAAGGCCGCCGCGAGCAGCGGCTCGAGAGGCAGGAACATCACCACAAACTCCGGCGACGGTTGAAACTGCGTCCAGTACGCCTTGCCACCCAACGTGCGGATGTGATCCTTCACCTGACGCGCATGCGCGCCCAGTTGCACATCCCGGCTTGCATCGTCGCTCGCGGCCGCCGCACGAAGGTACGCGTCGATCGGCACCTTCGAATCGATCACGATCGTGGCGCCACCAGGCAGGCGCACGATCATGTCCGGCGTCTGACGTCCTCCGTCATCGGTGGTGGTCTGGACTTGTTCCTCAAAGTCGCAGTGTTCCAGCATCCCCGCCATTTCTACGATGCGCCGGAGTTGGACTTCGCCCCAGCGGCCGCGGGCGTTGGGGGAGCGAAGCGCCTGGGAGAGGCCTTCGGTGGTCTTGCGCAGTTGTTCCTGCGTGACGGCGAGTCCGCTGAGCTGAGACGTGACTGCGCGGTACGAGCCCTCGCGATCGCGATCGGCCGACGCGACCTGCGTCTGGACCTTGTCGAGTGTCTCCCGCATCGGTTTGAGCAGGGCCTCAGCGCGCTGGACAAAGTCCGACCGGTTGTCGCGCAAGGCGTCCTGTGACAGCGACGCGAACGAATCCTTCAATCGGGCATGGCTCTCTTCGAGCGCCTGTCGCTGTTCGGCGGCGGCGCTCCGGGTGGCGTCGAGTTCTGCGGTGACGCGGGCCAGGTCGGCGATCAACGGCTGGCGGTGCATCAGGAACCAGACGGAGGCCGCCGCGGCCCCGAGGGCTCCACCGAGCACCAAAAACACCATCACATCCATCGGCAAAGGTTATAAGCTCCCGGCGTGACACACGAGGTCACTCCACGTGTCGCCGCGTTTGATCGCCTTCGAGGATTGATTATCGTCCTGATGGCCCTCGACCACGCGAGCTATTTCATCGCGCGTGTACATCCGCTTGAAATCTGGTCCACACCACCCCCGTATTACGCCGATACCGTCGCGTTCCTCACCCGCTGGCTGACGCACTTGTGCGCGCCCGGGTTCTTCATGCTGATGGGGATCGGCATCGTCTATTTTGCCGAGAGCCGCGTGGCTGCGGGCTGGACAGCCGGACGCATCACCCGGTTCCTTGCCACACGCGGCGCTGTGCTGCTGGTCGTGCAGCACCTGTTCGAGAACCCAGCGTGGCTCATGGGAATCGTGTCGGCTGACCCGGCGGTCGAGGCGACGATGCCGTCGGTGCCCGGTCCGGGCGGCGAGGTGATGCTGGCGTTTGCGGTGTTGAGCGCCCTGGGTGTCGCGATGATGGCCGGAAGTGTGTTGTGGCGTGCGCCGCAGTGGGTGTTGGTCGCCGCCGGCGTGGTCACGTTGATGGCGAGTCGCTCGATGACACCGATGCCGTCGGCAGCGCTGGATCCTCAATCGGCCTGGATGCACCTGCTGTTCGTGCCCGGTCACACCGGCGTGCTGCAGAATCTGTATCCGTGGGTGCCGTGGCTGTTTCCGATGATGGTTGGATTGCTGGTCGCCAGGACGATTCGGATCGACGCAAACTGGATGCGTCGAGCCATCCCCAGCCTTGGGGCGTGGCTCCTGGTGGTGTTTGTGGTGTCACGATGGGTCGGATGGGATCCACACCCACCGCAGGACGGAGTAATCGGGTGGTTGACCGTGACGAAATATCCACCAAGCCTGGCGTTCTTCACGCTGATGCTCGGCATCAACCTGCTCCTGCTGTCTGCCCTCGCACGCTGGCCCGCGCGCTGGTTGGCGCCGCTTGAGGTCTTTGGCCGTACGCCGTTCTTCTTCTATCTGGCCCACCTGTGGCTGTTCAGCGCGCTGAGCTGGTTCTTCCCGATGGGCACGTCATTCGCCGTGATGTATGTGGTGTGGGCGGCCGTCGTGGCGGCGCTGTATCCGATGTGCGTCCGCTACGCGCAGTTCAAGTTCGCGAAGCCCGCGCCCTCACTCTGGCGCCTGTTTTAGACGTCGGGTGTCTTTTTCGTTCCAAGCGTAAGCAGAAAAAGACACCCGACGTCTTTTCTACCCAGCGTAAGCAGAAAAAGACACCCGACGTCTTTTCCCACCTCATTGTCGTCACCCCAGCAGCGCCCGAACCCGCGCCTGCGCAAGCGCCCGCACGGTGTCCGGCAACGGCGCATCGGCCGCCGTGCGGCACAGACCAGTGGCCTTGCGAAAATCCTCTATGACCACCGCGCAACGGTCACACGACGAGGCGTGGTGTTCGATGGCCTCACACGTGGCCGCGCCGAGATCGCCATCAAGGTAGGCGGAAATCTGTTCGAGCAACGACTCACACGTGACGGTCGTGGCCTCGCTCATCGGGTCGCCTCCAGTGATTCGCGCAGCATCACCCGGGCGCGATGCAGACGGGTTTTGACGTTGTCTTCGGTCATCCGTGTCACCTCCGCGACTTCCCGCGTGGAGAGCCCTTCCATTTCTCGAAGGATGACGATCATCCTGTAGGCTGGCGGCAACTTCGCCAGTGCCGCTCGCAACTGCCGGCCGAGCCACGCGTTCATCGCCAGGTCATCCGGGCCTTTTGACTGCGCCGCCACGTCGCGGGTCTGATGCGTGTGTCCATCGTCGCGATCCGTCTCTGACTGATCCAGCGACTCGACCCGCGCCGGTTCGCCCACCCGCTTCCGTCGTTTCATCAGACAGGCGTTGCGCACCGTTCGAAACAACCACGTGCGAAAGGCCGACGGGTCCTTGATCGTGCCCACGTGTTTGTACGTTCTGATGAGCGCGTCCTGCATCACATCCTCGGCGTCCTGCGCATGGCCACAGACCAGCAGCGAGAACCGGTACGCGACCTGCTGCGCGCGCATCAGGAGCTGTTCCATCGCCACCTCATCGCCGCTCGCCGCGGCTTTCACCAACGGGGAATAGGGATCCGGCGCCTCATCCGCACTGGAGAGATGCGGCGATTCCGGATTAGTGACAGACATGCAGAATCCAAGCATAGCGTCGGACAATGGGCGAAGATAGGGCGTAGAACGAGCGTCGGCCCTGTAGAATGCGCTCCCAAACCATGCCGCAGATATTCGACAACATCGAGTTTATTCGAGAAACGGCTTGACGGGGGCACCGGCACACGGTCGGTCGCTTCAGTTCTCCCGAGAGGATGAAGCTCGGCGAGTTATGGCGTTAATGAATAGTGGTCTCTTCTACCTCTTCTTCATCTTGCACGGTGATTGTTTTCATCTCAGCAATGCGCTGACCGAAGCGTTTCCTGTTCCCCCGGCCTTGGCGTCGGACGTGAATTTGGCCGTGCTCGGAAGGAGGTTGGACGAAGACGTGCGGGCGAATGCAGTGCGGAAGACGATTCGCACTAAGGACGGTGACACGATCGCCTACGACGAATTCGAGATTGGCAGGTCCAAACCAATAATCGATGAGATCGATACGCTTCTGGCTGAGCACTACGGCTTTACAGACGAGGAGCTCGACTTCATCATCAACTACGACATCAAGTACCGCGTGGGCGCTGAAGAGGACTCCGACAAGGAGTAGTGACGATGAGCGATCTCTCCCCAGAGAAGGCGCTGATTTTTAGGATCATGCACATAGACAACGTGCCGTGGATGCTGGAGCATGGCCTTCACTGTCAGAACGGGAAATCAACCGATCCGAACTACATTCAGATCGGCAACCCGGACCTGATTGACAGGCGTCAGCACAGGCACGTGCCCGGTCCCTGCGGCGGAACGTTGAGCGACTACGTCCCGTTCTACTTCACGCCGTTTTCGCCGATGTTGCACAACATCACGACAGGCTGGAATGGGATCACCAAACGGTCGATGTCCGAGATCGTGACAATCGTGTCCGCGCTCCCCAGGCTGGTGGAACAGAGCATCCCGTTTGTCTTCTCGGATCGACACGCCTATCTTGTCAGCGCCAAATTCTCAAGCGACTCCGCGGATCTGCACCGGCTGCCGTGGGACCTGTGGGCTGCGAAGGACTTCGCGCGCGACGCGTCGAAACCGGCCAAGTTCGAGCGCTACAATGCCGAGGCCCTTGTCTACCAGCACGTTCCGGTCTCTGCCTTACAGGGCATCGTCTGCCAGGGGCCGGCAGAGGAGGCGCGTTTGAAGGAAATGGTGCACAATGCGGCAGTAGACTTGGCCGTGCACGCGCGGTCGGGGTGGTACGTCTGATGATGCGCTACACAACAGGGAACCTGCTCGAGGCACCAGTCGATGCCCTCGTGAACACCGTCAATGAGGTCGGTGTCATGGGGAAGGGCATCGCCCTGATGTTTCGTGACGCCTTCCCGTCCAACACCGAGGCGTACACACGAGCCGTTGAGGCCGGCGAGGTACGCGTGGGCAGGATGCTCGTCGTCGAGAACCGGTCTCTTGTCGGGCCCCGTTGGATTATCAACTTCCCAACGAAGAGGCACTGGCGGCATCCCTCGAAGCTGGAATGGGTGCGAGACGGCCTGAAGGATCTTGTGACCGTGCTCCGTCGCCACGACATTCGCTCCGTGGCTGTCCCGCCGCTTGGCTGTGGCAACGGCGGACTGGACTGGGCACTCGTGAAACCTGAAATCGAGGCAGCACTATCGACGCTGCCGCAGGTTGACGTCCTGGTCTACGAGCCGACCGGCGTCTACCAGAACGCGCCAAAACGGGCAGGGCTCGAGGCGTTGACGCCCGCCCGTGCGCTGCTCGCCGAATTGGTGAGGCGGTATTCTGTCCTGGGTCTCGAGTGCACCAACCTGGAGGTCCAGAAACTTGCGTGGTTCCTGCACAGGGCGGTGGCCGAGCTCCGATTGCCGGACCCATTGAAGCTGGAGTTCTCGGCCAACAAGTACGGTCCCTATGCAGATCGTCTGCGACATCTGTTGAATGGGCTCGACGGAAGCTACCTCCATTGCGAAAAGCGTCTGAGCGACGCCGGGCCATTCGACCTGATTTGGTTCGAGGACTCGAAGCGAGAAGCCGTTGCGTCGTACCTTGCCGGAAACGTGGCCGCGCCGTACGCGCCAGCACTTGAGCAGGCCGCCACGGTCATCGATGGCTTTGAGTCGCCGCTTGGGATGGAGTTGCTGGCGACCGTGGACTGGCTGATGTTTGAACAGGAAGTCGAGCCCACAGTCCAGGCTGTGAGACAGGCGCTTGGAATGTGGCCCGGAGGTAAGGCGGCCGCCAAGCGCAAGCTCGAACTGTTCGACGACCGTCTCATCGGGCTTGCGTTGCAGCGGTTGGTCGCGGCGTAGGGCCCGCAACCGGGTAGATGCAGCCCACTTCCTGAAGTCTGAGCCCCTGACGGGTAACCAAGGGACCGCCTTGGTTCCTGTGCCGGGGCCTTGGACCCGAGGCCCCACTGGCCTTGGAGTTCCTTGGGGACCGAGAATTACCTGATTTGCCCGCCCTTGGCTTCCTCTGTTCGGTCAGTTGCCCGGGCAGCATAATCATCAAAATCTACGATGCCGTCAGGGCGCTCCGGGACGCCGGAGTCGTGGTTTGTGGCGGCTTCCATTCACCGATGGAGCACGAATGCCTGGACTTGCTCCTGCGGGGAATCCAACCCGTGGTGTTATGCGCAGCAACTGGATTGAGGCATATCAGTCTCGACGACCTTACCGGAGCCGCGTCCCGGTGTGGACACTTGGTGGCCCTGTCGCCATTCGGCGATGAGGTTGAGCGAGCGAGCCCATGGCACGGGTCGTTTCGCAATGACATTGTCGTGGCCATGTCTGAAGTGGTCTTCGTGCCTCACGCAATTCAGGGTGGGAAGGTATTCGGCAACGTCCTCCGCGCCATCAATCGAGGACAGGTGGTCTTGACCCTCGATGACAAAGCCAATGAACACTTGATGGCTGTCGGGGCGCATCCCATCTCGGTCGCTGGCGTTGTTTCCTGCGCCATGCAGCTCGGAGGCAAGAGTTCGGCAGGACCGTAGCTATTCACTTTTGAGCCATTTCTGCGCGGCAAACGGATTTGCTGCTAACAAGTGAGCCTCAAACTGTGGCGCCCCTTTCCCGCCGAAGCCTCGGCGTGGGCGGGGGGGTGTCACCTTTTTTCGAACCCCGCATCTCTGTGGTGATGGCTCGACACATTGGCCTTGCGGCCTTCTCCTTATTCATTGCCTCCACGGCGTGGGCGCAGCAGCCTCTCACGCTGGATGAGGCTCTGGCGGCTGCGATGGCCCGCAATCCGGCACTCGCTGCGGCTCGCGCGCAGACAGACCGCGCGGCAGCCGAGGTGGCGATCACCCGCGGCGGTTGGTTTCCCCGTATCAACGTGACCGAAGGCGTTCAGCGCGGTGACCAACCCGTGTTTGCGTTTGGCGCCCTCTTGTCGGCCCGACAATTCACCGCAGCCGACTTCGCGGTGGCGCGGCTCAACAGCCCCGGCGCGACGAACTTGTTCACCACCCGCCTCGGTGTGGGTCAGCTAATCTTCGACGGCGGACGGACGTCCGCGGCCATTGCCGAGTCCCAGGCCAGACGTGACGGCGCATCGGCCAGCGCAGATGAGGCCTCGGCCGGTGTCGTTGTGGCCGTGACTGCCACCTACGGGCAACTCCTCCGCATGCAGGCGACCGTGCGTGCTGTGGATTCCGCAGTGGCGGCAGCCGCCCAGGACCTCACGCGCGCGGAACACCGACGCGATGTCGGCACCGTCACCGACGCCGACGTGCTGGCGGTCGCCGTCCACCTATCCAGCCTTCAGCAGCGTCGTCTTCAACTGGACGCCGATCGCGCGGCCACGGCCGCGCAACTCAATCGCCTGATGGGCGCGGCGGTTGACGCCCCGATCGCGGTCGTCGACGTCGTGCCGCCGGCCCGGGTGGATGGCGAACTACCCGCGCTCTTCGGTGAAGCCGAAGCCGCACGGCCGGAACTGCGCCGCGCCGACGCGCAGGTGCGCATGGCCATCGCCGGCACTCGGCAGGCGTCATCCATCTGGTGGCCACAGGTCGCCGCACAGGCCGGCGTGGAATGGAACGGCATCACGGGTGGTGACCGGGCCCGGTCGTGGATTGTCGGCGCCGAAGCGCGCTGGTCGCTCTCGCTCTCGGGTGCCGACCGCGCCCGCCTCAAGGCCGCAGCGTCCGCACGAACGGCGGCCGAACTGATGCGCGACGATGTGCGCGCCTCCGTACACGCCGAAGTGCTCGCGGCCGTTCGCCAACTCGAAGCCTCAGTGGCTCGTGTGGGCCTGGGCACTGAAACCGTCGCGCAGGCCACCGAACGTGCGCGCGTCGTTCGCAACCGCTACGACGCCGGCCTCGCCTCGATGACCGACGTCCTCGCCGCATCGAGTGCGCTCCTGGATGCCGAGGCGAGCCGGACGTCCGCCACCGTCGATGTGTTGACGACCACCACCGAATTGCACCGCGCCCTCGGGCGCCTGTCCCGGAAATGACAATGATGATCACCAAGAAGACGTTCTGGATTCCCCTGGTCGCTGTGACCGTCGCCATGAGCGCGACCGCATGTGGCAGCGCTGAGCCGGACCCACTGGTGGCGGCCGACGCGGCACAAGTCTCGGTCACGCTTGACGCCGCGGTCATGACCGAGATGCCTCAAACGTTTGAGACTGGTGGTGCACTTGTCGCTCGTCAGACGGCGGTGTTATCGAGCCGCATCCTGGCGCCGGTCGTGCGCGTCAACGTTTCACCCGGCGATCGCGTACGCCGCGGTCAGGTGTTGATCGAGTTTGACAGCGCAGACATCGCGGGGCGGGCCGCCGGCGCGTCCTCGTCACTGGCGTCGGCACAGGCCTCCGCGCGCGCCGCTGAATCGGAGCGTACGGCTGCGGAGTCGGCGGTCACGCTCGCGCGCGCCACGCACGACCGTATTGCACGTCTGCAGAAGGAACGCTCGGCCACGCCACAGGAGCTCGATCAGGCGGTCGCCGCGTTGCGGCAGGCGGAAGCGCGACTGGCCGCGGTCACAGCGCAGGTGGACGCCGCACAGCGGGGCGTTGACGCCGCCGCCGCCGGTTCGCGC
>Ga0163152_10007428_pt1 | contig 12001 bp, 10 predicted proteins | sample OliLakLV19MP8IB2_FD_148635 | JGI IMG/M metagenome (GOLD analysis project Ga0163152, IMG submission 148635) | Freshwater microbial mat bacterial communities from Lake Vanda, McMurdo Dry Valleys, Antarctica - Oligotrophic Lake LV.19.MP8.IB-2 | ecosystem: Environmental > Aquatic > Freshwater >... | reverse complement strand
CAACCAAAGGGCGGCAACAACCAGCCGACGGTCTATTATCAGGTTCAGCCGCCGCAGGGCTGCTACCCGGATCAGCGCCCGGTAGGCCCGTTAGGCTTCCCGGTAGGCCCGATACGCCAGCGTATTCGCGAGCGGCGAAATCGCTAATTATGGTTCCTGCAGCTGACGGCGAATAACCGTCAGCTGCTTAGCTTACTACGACTGTTTTTCTACGAGTCTAACTAGAGTTGCGCGTTTTTTGCGATTCGCACGACACCTACAAAGCACATCAGAAAAAATATTGATCAGGGCGTGGAGCAGTGCATGGATGACTGCTCCACGCTTAAACACGTCATTGAATGTTAGCGGCGATCAAAAAGCGGTTATGTTGCAGTACTTCTGCAACCAACCTCGCCGTGCGGTGCTACGGTCGCATTTAATGTGTTCGTTCAGCATGTCATGGCTTTCAACGAAGCGTATTGTGATACCGCTCGTCAGCGGACGGTGAGCGAGGTTTGAGCGATCATGGTCTTGACGCCAATCATTTGGTGCCGACAAGAATGTCATTCGACTTTTCGCAGATAAAGTCGACAGAGAACAAGTCTTCGATTCGCTTTCTAAAGGCGCAGAGACGACTGAGATTGTACTATTGCACCAAAGCAAAGAAGATCTCAGCGGGGACTGAGATCTCCTTTTAAGGCTTCTTTGTGAGCCGTTCCTAGTGTTTCTCCGAATCAGGGCGACTGCCTGGGAAGCCCTGATGATGCGGTAGCAAGTCATGCAGAAGATCTCGTATCATCTTCTCCCTGATGATGGCGCGAATGGCCTTGTCTGCCTCTTGTCCAAGGTTTCTACCCGGCTCCGACATGAGCTTATCGATTACACCTTCCATTGCCCCCACGCCGACTTTCCTTGTGGTGTTTTGCGGGTTTTTAAGCACTGCTTCGGCAGCATCTTGAACTAGCTTTTGAAGTTGAGCCATGAACACTTGCTTCTCAGCAGCATTCATTGCACTTGATGCCACCAGATCAGCTAAGCGCTTGGATCCCAATTCCTTGAAAGCTTGGCCCACAACATCTCCGGCCTTGGTGGCCAGGTCGTCTGCCTTGGGTTGGCCTTCAAGCGCTTTACGCATCGCTTCATGCGTAATCCCGCCGACGATGGCTGCCCCCGCGGCGGTACGAGCCACATTTTCGGGGCTACGGTGAGGACTTGCTGGAATGATCTTTGGCTCTGTCACATCTTTTGGTGGTGTCAGCAGCTGTGCCGCCGCTCCGCTGATGATTGATAGAGTCGGGAATCCGTTGCGTTCCGGCGGTGTTTGATGCAGTGGCTGTTTCAGCGCGTCCAACTGAGCCTGCATACTTTCTTGTGATCCGGCAGCTATGGCACCTAAGTTAATTGGCGATGAGACTTCCTCCTTCGCCCTAAGTGGAATAATTTGATCCGACATGTTTTTTCTCTCCTAAATTAGAATCAGCCAGTTCATTCATATTGATAGCCGCGCAAAGTTACATACAAATAACAGTCGGCTTCGGTTGCCGCTACGAGCGCGCCGAAGGATCAGCCATTCAATGTATTAAATGAAAAGCCCTATTAATATCAATGCAATGCAGGCAGTTCAAACCAGAAACAGGCACCACCTTCTAAAGGCGATGAGCAGCCAATTTCCCCTCCGTGCGCTGATACCAGCAATTTGGAGATATATAAGCCCAAACCGCTTCCCGAGGTCTGAATTTCGGCTGGTTGTTCAAGCTGAGAGAATTTCTGAAATAGCTTAGATTGAAGCTCTGCCGGAACACCTGGTCCGTGATCGAGAATTTCAAATCTCAACTTGGTGGAATCGCCTACCAGGCGGATACGAATTAAGATCGTGGATCCCTTCGGCGCGAATTTCAATGAGTTGGACAGCAGATTCACTAGAATCTGGATGACTTTGTCACCATCGCAGACGAATGATCTCTCTGGATCTAGGTCCAGCTCAATTCCCACGTCCTTTGTATCGGAAATGCCGCGCACGGCATTAAGAGTCGGACCAATGAGATCATCGAGGGTAACTGCAGAAAGATTCAACTCGATTTTGTCGTGTTCGATTTTTCCCACAGTGAGCAGGCTGTCTGCCATGCGTACCAATCTCTGCAACTCTGCGTCTACTCGCCTGATCTGACGCAAACTCGATGGCGCCATTGAGTCAGAATCTCTTTGTAAAAGCAAACCCAGAGTGATGTTGCAAGACGAGAGCGGTGACCGCAGATCGTGACTCACCATTGCAAGCAGGGTATTACGCAAGTCTTCGGCCTTTACTCGAGCTTCGGCCATTTCGTTGAAGCTGCGTCCAACTTCCGTGAGCTCGTCGTTTCCTTCGAGTTCCTCTAGTTTGGTTGCTCCTTCAGAAAATAGCTTGATGTTCTTCGTCAATACAGCGAAGCGAAGAAGCGTTTTCTTTCCGTAAAATAGCGCCAGTCCAGCAGCCAACATAATATTGCATACAATACCGACCATGACGAAAGACATAAGGCGATGTCGTTCCTCAAGTGCCCTTGGTGTGAACGCCTGCGCAATTGGAGTAAAGTGCTCACTGATTAGCCGATCATCTTTTACCACTTCGCCGGCACAGGCGATAAACTCTTCGAAATACTCAGACAGATTGACAAATCTGGCCAGGGAAACTCGTGCTTTATCGCCACCAGAATAGTCGGTTTGTGCAGAAGATATCAGTTCGGCAAACTTCAGAAGATGCTGACGGTAGTTCCGAATTATGTTTTTCGAGCTCTCGTCGATGTACGGCAACGAGTCCAGAATCTGAATCTGTCTGGACAGCTCCTGAATGGCAACTTGCTTGGCGTTTGCTGTATCTTTCGGCGAGACAAACCGCTGCGCCAGCTCCAAAATCGTATAACGATCTACAGTGTGCCTAATTTCCTGGCAAATGGCCAAAACGCGTTTTCCTGTGGTCTCTTTACTTATCACTGAGTCAATCTGTTTCAAATTGACAATCAAGAAAGTTGCGAAGAGAACCTGAAACAGCAGTGGCAGCCCAATGAGCACCAATCCTTGAAGCCACAGTCTCATTTGTAAAAACTCCGCCGGAGCAGATAGGCATTAGGTGCATTAGCCGATTCGGTTGCGGAATTGTGCTCAATCATTGTTGCCGCTCGCTTACCTGACGCAGTCATTCTATCGCTTCTGCAGTCGACTGAAAGAATCCTCACGCGTTACGAGGGAGTTACGCTGCTGAAACTAACCTCAAATCGCCCTAGACAGAAACAACATACCAAAACTATATGCAAGGCTACCAAAACCCAGGATAAGGTACTTTCGATGTTGATAAACGACGTATTCAGTGGTAATAGTCCCAAATTGGAACAGGTTGAGAAGCATCAACAGCCATTATTCGCTGAGCACTGGGGTATCCAGCTGATCGAAGCTGCCACACGAACTCTTATTGAATTACGTTCACGACTACGCTTTCGTTTGCCAATGGGTGATATGAAGCCGTTTGTACGCCGACCAGTTAGAACGGACGAGCAATTGGGAGCCAAGTCCCCAGACAATCATTCCGCGGTCCTGAGAAAGTCGTTGGGACTGTCATTGCATGCAACAGACAAGCAAGTTGACGCCAAGTTACTTGCCAATACTTCCGCAGCCTTCAGAAAGTCGTTGGGATTGCCATCCGATGCAAGTAGACAACTCAGGAAACTACTTTTTCGCAACCTGTTCAGGAATTCTAGATAACCCTGACGTTACGCAGAAGTTACGCTGATGGCTCTAACCTCTAAACATCCCTGACAACGACACACGAAAGCGTATGCAGGGACAGCGGGACTCAGGCAGGTGACGATGATGCGTAATGATGATAATGAAATCGCTGCAAAATTCAATGGCATTAACACCGCTGAGGAGCAAGAGCAAGAGCGATTATTGTCCCAAGAGCAATGGACCAGCCTGGCAACGGATGCATATGAACTGCGTCCTGAATCCCGAGACAGTGAGTGCCTAAAAGCTCTTCAACTTCCAATAGTGGAGTTAGTTGATCGGTCGTTTAACAGAGCAAAGATGAGCCCACTCTCTGGTTCAACCATAGAAGAGGTACGATATCCGGAACTCGGCAAAGATCTGACGCATCGGGAACCAGTCCCGCATGGAGGCAGCGATTTGACTCCGGCCAATGTCAAAGAAGCACAGCGCATAATTGAGAAGTCCAACACTCGAACGAACCTAAGCGCTGACGAAAGTGACATGGCGATTCAGGTGGAGAAGGGGCTGCTGAGCGGAGATCCCCAAAAAATTGGTGAAGCTTTGAAGAAAATTTCCGATCTGCGGACACTGAATGGCGAATCCGCCGTCCGAATAGAGAAACAAATCACGGAAGATTTCAAGAGAGTTGGAATTTTCGCTGTATTTGACCCAGATGGCGGGCTGCAAGTCCGAAACGCAGAGTCAAAGACGTTCTACTTAAGCACGACAGGAACAGTGGGAACGGATCCATTTGATTTCGGCGGTGGCCGTTATGGTGGACAACTTCCTCAGAACGATAAAACGACACCCGAATCAAGAGCTGCCAAAGATAGACTAGACTTTGTTTCCCTTGGGCGAGTCACTTCCGATTCCATCGTGCGAGATAACACCCATTACCCAAGCCGTATTCGAGAGTTCGATTCCAGTTGGAAACATGCTGAACAATTCATACCCAAGAAGTAACCGCTATGAAAGCAACACCGTTATCAGCTCAGTGAATTGCCGGAGGTCACAAAACCAGTGCAAATCATTGCTGAATCGGATTCGGGGACGGAGCGGAAAGATATAGCTTTTCCTGCGCGTACCAATCGTCAAGTCTTTGTTTTCGTTCAGGCGGATCTACAATTGTGGTAATCAACTTATAGATGGCTTGAAATTGTTTCCTCGCCAGATTCTCCCTTCCCAAATCCTTGTAAGTAATCGCTAATTGACGGCGTGCCTGTAAAATGCCACTGACCGAAAAGAGGTTCTTGAAGTGAGAACGAGAGGGGTGCAAGGAGTCTATGATATCGCTGGCCATTTGAGGCTTGGAGTTTTTCGCCAGAGCAAACGCCTGCATCGACTTTACTTGCAAATACAAGTTGCTCGAATCTTGCATCGAGGCCGGCACCAGATCGTCTGCAAGCGCGCTAGCTTCATTGATGTCTTGCATCGTTACCGCTGTAATTGGGTTTGGTCCGAGAATTATTGGCAAAACCCTTACAAGCAGCAACGACGCCAGGAGAGTGCGGTCGGCGCAATTTATGTTGGTCCATGTTGGATTGCGCAAAAGAGCGATAAGTTTGTCGGCTGCTTCCTCCCTCTGACTAACTGACAGGCTTTTCTGTTGCCATAACTGGTTCCAGAGATCGACCGTTCGCCTATCGTGTGACCTAAACTTTCGATAGTTTTCGACTAATGCAATTGAATACTCAGGACTTCTGCTAGCTGCCACTTCAGGAAAAGCTTGGTGGAAGGAATCACTGAACCAATATAATTTCGATCTCACGCGTTGGGCATCTTCGTCTTTGCTTGACCTGCCTTTTAGCAGAACATCGAATTGGCTCGCAAGCTCTAATGCCTCGTTCCACTGAGAGCTCTTTTGTAGATAATCCAGAAGCAAAAGTCTCTCGTCCAAACAAACGATGCAGTCGTTCCCAAGAATGTGACCAATTACACTGACTACATGCTTCTGTGCCACGGCTGCTTCATTAAAGAGTCCCTGCGCTGCGTGCAGCGACCTGAGTCTTCTCCAGAATCTAGCCTCCAACAATGTGTCTTTGTACTCGCTCAATACTGATGGTTTCAGCTTTGCAAGGATCTTTTGTGCTTGGGTGAATCTCTTGCATTGAATGAGCGCCTGCGCCATATTCAATTCCAAGTCCATTGCCACCGGTTCGACAGGTTCCGGCTCCAGCAAAGACCGGGCAGTTCGATAATGCTCGTAGGCCCCGATGGCATTCCCTGCATTCAATTCTATGAACGCCTTGTGACCCTCAGACTGCCAGGTGCTCGACAGGGTCTGGCCGGCCGGTGTGCACAGCATAAAAACAACACTGGCGGATATGGCGTATGGTAAGCGGATAGTTGGACGCAGTTTTCTGGCATCAGGAAAGACAGTCGAATTACGATTCTTGGCAGAAAACATCAGTCTTTGACTCTATCATCGCTCAAGTAAGCAGCAGAGATTCTGTAACCTAAACCCTTGGTAGATTCTACTACCTGCGGCTTTTCAGCCTCCTCGATCTTCTTTCGTAGCCTGAGAATGCAGACTCTCAAGGCTTCGGTTGTAACAGCCACGTCGGAATCCCACACGTGAGCAATGAGTTTGTCTGACGAGATGTATGTACCTGCATGTCTGAGCAAAAATTCCAACACATCAAACTCTCGTGGCACCAACTGGATTCGCTTCCCATCGATGGTCACTTCGCAGCGCCCATAATTCAGGGATATCTTTCCGACGTTCAAGCTCGAATCAAAGAGAGCAGTTGACCGACGCAGCAAGGCTCGAACTCGGGCCCCAAGTTCCCTCATGTCGAATGGCTTCGGCAAGTAGTCGTCTGCCCCTGAATCCAGCCCCTCTTCTTTCTCAGACACCTCAGATTTTTGGGTCATCATAAGTATCGGCGTCTTGCCGCCTCGCTGGCGATACTGTTTACACAGTTCCGGGCCGCTCAATTCGGGCAGCTGCCAATCCACCAGTGCTAAATCGAAACCCGAGCAAAGCAGCAACTGCAGTCCGTCAGCGCCACTGGTACTGTTTTCACACCGGTGTCCTTGCGCTTCAAACCAACTCAAAAGTGCGGACGAAAGGACATCGTCGTCTTCAATTATGAGTACCTTGGCCAATAACGTGACTCCAAGACTCTACGCTAACCTTGTACCCATACTGGATGGACTAATCCAAAGTAGGCCTATTTCGGCAATAGCACACGCCATCGACGACACTATCGAGGCGACGTAACAGAAATGGATCTCCGGCGTGCAGATTTTATCAGCTTGTAAAGCAGCAACATTTTTTTTGCGCGTTCACGCAAGATTTGCTCCCCTGACCAGGGCTATTGTCTTGTGACAAAGTTCGAACGCGGCAAGGGGATTGACATTGGAACGGGAGAGAAAATTGTGGACGACTATGCTCTAGAGAACTACATAAACAAGACTGTCGTAGCGGGGTCACCGGACCATGAATCTTCCACCAATGCTGCTGCAGAGTTTGTATGTGCTGCATTCGACGCTGCTGTCGTGAAAAAGGCGAAGGGTGTAGCGCAACTGTTCGGCGCTCAGCTAAGCCCACCGCCAGAGCAAGAGCGTACCGCTATGGCTCAGTTGGCGCACGTAGCGGGGTCAGCCTCAGGCGAAATTGCGGACTTCTTCATCTTGACGAAGCTGGCTGGGAGTGCCCTTAATCGCCTCGTTGGCAAGCGAACGGCTGGGTCTGCATTAGGTGCGCTGCTTTCCGAACAATCGATCTCCCGCCATGCCCTTACCGGTGGTGCCGTCGGCTTGACCAACGGCGGTATTCTTACACCGGTTCAGGAAGGAGAGAGTCCATGGCGCCGGCTTGGCAACGGCGTTGTTGAAGCGGGAACCTTTGCCGCTCTAAGCGGTATCAGCGCCAGAAACAATGAGATGCTAACAAAGGGCTTTTGGAGTCGAATAAACGCCAATGCTATATCTGGTGGCGGCGCCGGTCTAGTGCATTCGAATTTGGATGCATGGACACACGGACGTCTGGCAGGCGTAAACGAAACCCTGATGGATACTACTGGATGGGCGGTGGGTAATATAGCCTTCGGAGAAGGAGCGCACCTTGTTGGGCGTGTTACTCCATATGTCCGCCGATTGTTCCACACCAAAGCTAAACCGGTCGTTTCTTCGGAGTTCAAGCCTTCAGACGCAGTGGAAGCGGAAGTATCCAAGATTCCCGGAAGAAAACCTTCTGTCCAAAGTGATGTGCCCTCTGAAACTGAATTGCCCAATTCCAGATTGGTAGGAGAAGGTGCTCCGGAAAAGCCCTTGGAAAGGACTTTTGCTGCATCTGATCGCTTGGCTGAGATTCCGATGCTCGAGGTTTCTGAAACAATCAGCATGAGGGAACTTGCGCGAAATAACGATCCCCGGCTCGAGCAGATTTTAGATGAATACCATCCCGAACTACAAAAGGCATTCCCTCTGAAAGGAGAAATTGAAACGATTGAAACCTATTCGAAGTATCTCCGGGATCCAGGCTCCACCTGGGATATGGTGATTCTATGCGATAAGGCAAAGAATATCATCGGCGGCATCCAATATCAAATCGTCACCGTCAATGGTGAGGCTATAAACAAGGCTGCCTGGGGTGAACATATCTGGCTGAAACAAGAAGCTCGCAATTTCACCAACTTTCGAGGGTTGATCAAAATCGCAGAAAGAGAGGTCAAGAAAGCCGGAGGAGAGATTGTTTTCATGGAATTCAACAACCCGGAAAAAATGACACCTGCAGAAATTCTCGAGGACGCATCAGCGGGCATCACTCCGAAAGATCGAGAAAAACTATGGGGAAGAGTTGGCATCCATGTGCCTGTAGACAGTACCGGCAACATGCTCGAATACGGTCAACCATCAATGGGAGAAGGGGAGCCCGCAGTTGAGTTCCTCACGCTTGGATTTATCGGACCAAAATCTCTCACTGGTAAAACAATGACAAAGAGCGATTATCTCAAGTTAGCCCAGGCTGCACATTCCACTATTGACGGTGTAGATCCCGCAACCGATCCAACCGTCCTCAACTACACTCAAGCAGTTACGGTCATGAAGGACGAAGCTTTCACATTCGTGCCACTGTCGTCAATTTCTCGGGCACGGGATGCAGCATTGGCGGCTCGTACCGATTCAATGACCAACTCCATTGTCGAGTCGTTAGCAAAGTCATTTACTGAATCCCTTGAGTTGGAGACGACAGATGCACTTGCAATCGCACTGCATAAGCACCTGGCCGGAACACCCCATTCGTTGCGTCCGAGGACGCCGGACGTACTTTCGCTAGCCCTCAGGCAGGCGGTCGAAAAGGCTCTCAAGCAATCCCAATCCGGTACGGGGAATCAACGATAAGCCTGTGTTCGCCATCCTCTTTGGTGTCCCAATCTGTAAGCTATCAACATATTTTTTGCGCGTTCACGCAAGATTTGCCCCTCAAGCAAAAGCTATAGTCTTGCCACAAGGTCCGAAAGCGCAGACGGCGAAGCCCAAGAGCGAAAGCACCTAGAGGCTCACCGCCAAGCGCACCGCACTCCTGATTGACGTAACTGAAATCAACATCTACTGCGTGAATTCGTAGTAGCTGGCTGCGGCATTCCATGCGGACAGAGCTTCTTATCGCGTTGGAGATTGAAAGATGAGTGAATCGCAAATTTCCGGTAAAAAGACGATTTTCACAGGTCGTGTCCTCTTAATCGGTTACGGCGGAGTCGCCAAATGCCTCTCGCAGCTACTGCTCAGGCACCTGGACATGGACTTCTCGCGAATGACCATCGTCGATCCTCTCGACTATCGCGCCGAAGCGAAAGATTTGATCGCAGGTGGTGCCACCTATAAATTGATTGAAGTAACCAAAAGCAATATGCGTTCTGTCCTTGATGAACATGTTGGACCTGGCGACATGGTTATAGATCTGTCCGTAAATGTGGGGACGCTTTCCGTTGCTAGCTGGTGCTTTCAGAACGACGTCATGTACATCAACACCTCCGTTGAGGAGTGGGGAATCAGCATCAACAACCATAGCTGGAGCGAAGACACGATCTACAGAAGGCACGTTGAATTGGGCGAGCACATGAAAATGCTCGGCGCTAATGGTCCGACAGTTATCGTCGAACATGGTTGCAATCCCGGTCTGGCAAGCCACTGGACCAAACAAGGACTGGAAGATATTGCCACCGGTATTTTGCAGCTACCCGTGTTAGCCGCTCAAAGACGTAATTCTCTGGAGATCGCTTTGGACGCAGGCGATTTCGCTAGCCTGGGCATGCTTACCGGCACCAAGGTTGTGCACATCTCTGAGCGAGACACACAGCAGATCGGCCGCGCGCGCCGACCTGGTGAGTTCTTAAACACTTGGTCACCGGATGGCTTCTACCAAGAGAGCCTCGCTATGGCAGAAATTGCCTGGGGCACCCACGAGAAAACGTTGCCTGAAGATGCGATCGTCTACGACTGGGGTCCAGGTAACCAGATTTCCATCAATCAACGAGCATTAGATCTAACTGCGCGTTCATGGATTCCTTCCGGTGAGATCGAAGGCTGCGTGGCACCGCACGGTGAAGCATTCACTATCAGTGAGAAACTCACTGTTAAGCGAAATGGACGTGTAGTCTACCGCCCTAGCGTTTACTTTGTTTACTGTCCGACCGATATCGCCGAGCAATCGCTAATGGAATACGCCGATACCGGCAAGGACAGTCCTGATTTCTGCACGGTCATGAACAGCGAAATCGTCAGTGGTGCTGATGAGGTTGGCGTGCTGTTGTTAGGTCATGACCTGGGCGGCTGGTGGACAGGTTCCAGGCTAAGTATCGAAGAAACAAGAAAGCATGTCAAAGATCAAAATGCAACCGTGTTGCAAGTTGCAGCTTCGGTGCTTGGTGCCATTTCATACATGGTCCGCAATCCACGACGTGGGTTCCGCCGAGTAGAAGATCTACCCCACCGTGAAATTCTCGCGACTGTTTCACCGTATCTGGGAGAGTGCCTGTCTATCCAATCTGACTGGACGCCGTGCCCGGTTCAAACCGGCGCACAAGCCTGGCAGTTCGCCGATTTCAGAACTCGTTCGAGCCAGCCTGCCATCGCTGTCGGCATGTAAACGCACGCAATCTTTCTGAATCTTTCTTTTGTCATTGAGGTAATCGTAATGAAAACGGCACACAGCATTCCACAGCAAACGGCGCTGGTTGAAAGTGACTTCTCTCAGTTCAATCCACGAGCATATTTGGATGAATATCATTGTGATTGGGATGACGAGGACGAATTCCTCATGTCGTTTCTGCACGAAGTATACCGGGACCTGGAGCCGCAAAGGACTCTGCTGGAGATTGGCGGTGGACCCACAATTCATCAACTTATAAGTGCCAGAAACAAGGTCGAAACAATCGTTTTTGGAGAATACTTGAAAAAGAATCGCATTGAGGTAAAGGGCTGGAGAGAGGGGCGAAAACGCGCGTTCAGTTGGGACCCTTATTTCGAGCATGTATTGAAACTCGAGGGTGGATCTCATGAACAGACTATTTCAGAAATGAAAAAAACTCTGCGCCAGAAATTTCGCTTTATCGTTCCGTGCAACATTCTGGAAGCTAGACCAATGCCATTCATGCCGGTGCGGAATTTCGATCTTGTATCCGTTCACTTTTGCCCGGAATCGATCACTTCGCAAGAGTCGGAGTTCCTTGCCGGTATGCGACGTGTTATCGCCATGGCTAAACCCGAAGGACTTCTCATAATGTCGTTTCTAAAGGAATCAAGCATGTATGCAGTCGGAAAGACAAACTTCTGCGCTTATCCGCTGACAGAAGCCAAGTTGAAGCAAACCCTGGCTGCTCTTGGTTGCGAGATTCTGCAGCTGGCACATGGTCCGGCTGACCCGACACGCAACTACTACGGCACTATTTCCCTTGTAGCGCAACGCAGGGCAGCATCCGGTTTACGCGCTGTTTAACCGATTGTCCAGATGGAGCGCCAAAGGTTGAACCACTAATGTAACTTGATGCGTTCGACGAGGTGGTCGAACTGTTTCGACGCGTGTTGTTCATCTATTCCAGCGGTGGTCAGCCCCAGGCTGTAATAAATGCCGCCAGACTGAAAGAAGAATAGGTGCAACAAGAGCGGCACCTTAGGCGAAGGAACGGTTCCAACCAGGCGCTCGCCTTCGATGTTGCGCTTTTGCCCGCCTGCGTCGTGAATCTGCTTCACTAACTTGAAGTTGATTTTGCTGGCGAAATCTTGATGGATAGCTTCAGCGAATTCCGCCAGGGTCACGCTTGATATTGCAGGATGG
>Ga0163152_10007427_pt1 | contig 12001 bp, 5 predicted proteins | sample OliLakLV19MP8IB2_FD_148635 | JGI IMG/M metagenome (GOLD analysis project Ga0163152, IMG submission 148635) | Freshwater microbial mat bacterial communities from Lake Vanda, McMurdo Dry Valleys, Antarctica - Oligotrophic Lake LV.19.MP8.IB-2 | ecosystem: Environmental > Aquatic > Freshwater > Lake... | reverse complement strand
GTGCCGGTGTCCGTCTCGGAGAGGTCGGTGCCGAAGCCCGAGCCCGCGATGCGCACCGTCATGGCCGGCGACGCCCGTGTCGGCAAGACGCCATCCACCCGGGGAACGCCCGGCTCCGTCAACACGGGATCCGTGGGGAGCGTCCAGGTCCCGTGGCTCGCCGGCGAGGCGCGCTCGCCCTCGCAGCCCGCAAGGACCACCGTGAGGAGGAGAAGGGAGCGAACGGAAAGCCGGGACGAGGAACGTTCCATGACCGCCAGAGGAGCAACCGAAGGGCCAGCCGAACGCCCCCGGGATTGCAGCCACTTCGGGCCTGGGCGAGGTGCCGCGCCACCCTCCGCCCGTCGCTCGACACCTCACGGAAAGTACAGATCGAGTTTCGTCCGCAGTCGAAGTCGGTCGGCCTGCGTCCGCAGGTACGCCATGTCGAGCGAGGGACCGAGGGCATCCTTGATCGTGAGTATGTCTTCGACGTCGAGTGGGCGATCCGCTTCGAGCTTGAGGAGAACGAGGTCCTCGGCTGTGGCGACGGCAAGCGTCACCGCGCCGATGGTCACCGGCGTCGCGCGGCGAATCAGCTCCTCGTAGTACGGGTTGTCTGCGAAAAGGACATCGAGCCCGAAGCCCGCCTTCTGGCCGACGTAGAAGCGAACGAGCCCCATCGACGCGAGCTCGCGCGCATCGTGGTCGAATGAAAAGCCGTGCCTTGTGGCGAGCTCGAGGAGCCCGTCGACGTCCGCGCTCGAAGCGGCGGCAACGAGATCGATGTCCTTTGTCGGGCGGACGCCGCATCGGGCGATCACCGCAACACCACCGATGATGGCTGCCGCGTGCCCCCACTCATCCAGAAAGCGGCGCAGACGCGCGAGGCCATCGGCCAGCGTCTCGCTCACCGCTGCGAGCGCTCTCGCAACGACGCGCGGACACGGAGAAGCACCGATGCACCGTCCTCCCGATGATCGTGCAGGCCGCCATGGAGTTCGCGGGCCAGGGCCAACATCTCGTCAGCCTGTGCAAGTCGCTCGGCTGGGCTGAGCGCTGCGCGCTCGCGACGTTGGTCCCGCCGAAGCTTTTCGAGGAGGGCGGCGCGACGCACACCTGTGATCGGCTTGTCGCCCACGAATCCAATCGTAGCTCTCGGAATCGAGCGCGGCAAACGTGAACGATTGACCGCTCACCGGATGACCACCGGCAGGTCGAACGCGAGGTCTGCCGGAAAGAAGCAGGTTTTGGCGTCGCACGCCTGGAAGTGCAGTTTGCCCGTCAGCGTGCACGATCCGGATCTTGCGGATCGCTTCACGTGGAGGGGGACTCGGATCACGAACTTTCCAGCGTAGGTGGAAAGGGCGTCCTCGCTTCCTTCAAGGCGATAGGGCTCCCCCTTTGGATACCCCGGCTCGCCTGGCGTGATGCCGCAGCCCGGCTCGGGCTGTCACGGTGAGCGCGGCCGCTACGAGAAGCCCGGTTGCGATCTTGCGAATCCGGTGACCCTCAGCGACGCAGCAGCTTCATCGCAACGTTCGTACCGAGACCCAGTGTGTGTCCAAGGCGGATGACGAGGATCGCGTAGGCCTCGATGTAGCGTGCGTTCTCGAGCGGCCCCGCATCGACGGCCTCGAAGTCGGTCTCCTCGATCAGCTGGGCGGCGATCTTCTTCGCGGCGGGATCGTCGCCGCAGTGGAACATCGTCGGCTTCACACCGTCGAAGAGGCGCGACTCCGCGTTCAGGATCTGCTCGAACGCCTGGTTGAACGTCTTCACCACGCGCGCGCCGGGCGCCATCGTCGCGAGCACCTCCGCACACGAGCGCAGCTCGGGCGAGCCGTCGGGCGCCTTGCGCGGGCTCATCGTGTTCGTGCAATCGAGGACCACCTTGCCTTCGAGCGAGCCCGCCTTCGCGAGCGCCTCGGGGACCGCGGCCCACTTCGTCGCGAGCACCACGACCTCGCTCTTGGCGACCGCGTCGCCGACGGTGGACGCATGCGCTTTGGGACCGATCTCCTTGGCGATCGTCTCGAGCTTCCCGGGGTCACGCGAGAAGGTGAGAAAACACTCGTGACCCTTCTTGGTCCACAGCTTCGCGAGACCGCTTCCGAGCTTGCCCGGACCGACGATGGTGATGTTCATGGGCGGGACTCTACGTATCCTCTCGTCGATGAGACAACGGTCGTTGCCTTAAACGCCGTGCTTGCGCTTCAAGACGCGGATCGTCGGTCGCGATCCTGTATCCTCGGCAGAAAATGGCCATCCAGCCTGAGGACCCGATCGCCGCGACCCGCCGCTGGCTCGAGCGCGCGGTGATCGGCCTCAACCTGTGCCCGTTCGCGAAGGCGGTGTACGTGAAGCAGCAGGTGCGCCTGGTGCTGTGCGCGGTGACCACGCCCGAGGCGCTGCTCGAGGAGCTCGCCTACGAGCTGGTGCTGCTCGACCGCGCCGACCCGGAACAGACCGACACCACGGTGCTGGTGCACCCGCACGTCCTCGGCGACTTCCTCGACTACAACGACTTCCTCGACCAGGCCGATGCGGCGGTCGACGCGCTCGGACTGGAAGGCGAGATCCAGATCGCCAGCTTCCATCCCGATTACCAATTCGCCGGCACGCCCTACGACGACCCAGGCAACTGCAGCAACCGCTCGCCCTACCCGACCCTGCACCTGCTGCGCGAGGCCAGTGTCGAGCGCGCGGTCGCGGCGTACCCCGATCCGGACGCCATCGTGGAGCGCAACCTGGACACGCTGGAGAAGCTAGGCAGCGACGGCTATCGCCGGCTGCTGGAACCGTGAGTCGTCGAATCGTTCGCCAAGGCCGCGCGCGCCTCGCTTGACGCGGATCGCGTCCCTTCAAGGCCCCCATGTGCTTCAAGAACCTCTACTGGGCGTTCGTTCGGAATTACCGCGCGGCATCGGCCAGACTCCTGAGCGGGATCGTCACCACGCTCCACGAACTCGCATCGCCTGAACGTTCTCCCGCACTCGACCCGACGCTCGGCTGTCAGATCCGGCTGTCAGATCATGGGGGCCGTGGTGGTTGACGGCGAATTCGAGGTGGCGCTATACCTCACGACTATTTGAATCGTTGTGTCGCGTGAAGAGGGGCCTTTGTCCGGCGCGAAGCCAGTGCGGGTGGCATGGATCGGGATCGGCAGCGGCAGCGGCCGCGGCATCCTCGCGACCGCCGAAGGGAGCGATCTCGTCATGTGCGAGGCCGCGTCGATCCGCGAGGCACTTGAACTGCCGGGCTGCGACGCCGTCCTCCTGCTCCTCGACGCGCCACCGGAGGCATTGGCCCGGTTGCAGGAAACGCCTGGGGCGCCGCCTGCACTGGTCGTCGTGGCAGCCGGCGACGAAGCCGGCGCATTGCGCGCGCTTGCCGCCGGGGCGCAGGAGGTGCTCGTAGACGGGGCACCGGGGGCCACGCTGCCGGAGGCCGTGCATCGGGCCCTTGCTCGACAGCGCACCCCGCGCCCGCAGGAGGGACCCACGCTGCGCTTGCGGCGCCACAACGAGATCCTACGGGCGCTCGCCAAAAGCCAGGCCGCCGGACCGCTCGAGAGCCAGCTCCGAGCCATCACCGAGGCGGCCTCGCAAAGCATGGACGTGGCGAGGACCAGCATCTGGATCTACGACGAGCAACACACCGCCATCCGCGTCCTGGACCTGTTCGAGCGACCGGAGGGGCGGCACTCCAGCGGCACCGAGCTGCGGGCATGCGACTTCCTCGAGTACTTCACCGCGCTGGAGGCGGAGCGGGTGATCGTCGCCCATGACGCCTGCCGGGACCCGGCAACGCGCTGCTTCGCCGACGTCTACCTTCGCCCGCTGAACATCGGCTCGCTGCTCGACGCCCCCATCCGCGTGAGCGGCCGGGTGGTGGGAGTGATCTGCCACGAGCACGTGGGCCCTCCACGGACCTGGACCGACGAGGACCAGAGCGCGGCCGGCAGCATGGCCGATTTCGTCTCCCTGGCGATGGAAGGTCACGAGCGGCGGCGAGCCGAGGCCTCCCTTCGGGAAAATCAGGAGATGCTGCAGCACGCGCAAAAAATGGACGCGCTGGGGCGCCTCGCGGGGGGAATGGCTCACGACTTCAACAACCTGCTGACGGTGATCATCGGCTACGCACGGATCGTCTCCGACCAGCTCGTCGGCGATCCGATCCTCGCCAATGTGAAGGAGATCAGCGCCGCCGGGGAACGTGCTCGCGAGCTCACCGGGCAGTTGCTGGCAGTGAGCCGACGGCAGATTCTTCGGACGGAGTCGCTCGATCTCAACCAGGTGGTGGGGGAGCTGGAGAAGATGCTGCTCCGGCTGATCGGCGCGGACCTGACGCTTACCAGCCGGCTGCAGGCTTCACCGTCGATCGTATCGGCCGACCGCGGCCAGCTCGAGCAAGTGCTGCTCAACCTGGTCCTCAACGCCCGGGACGCGACACCCGCCGGCGGAACCATCACCATGTCCACGCACAACGAGGATGGCGTCGTTCTCTCCGTGACGGACACCGGGCACGGGATCGCGCCGGAAGTGAAGGCGAGGATTTTCGAACCGTTCTTCACCACCAAGCCGGTGGGCAAGGGGACGGGGCTGGGACTGTCGATGGTCTACGGCATCGTGCACCAGAGCGGCGGGACGATCACCGTGCGCAGCGAGCCGGGAGAAGGGGCGACCTTCGCGGTGCGCCTGCCCTCGGCGGTGGCGCAGGCGTCGGATGCCCCCGAGAATCTGGAGCCGGAGCCCAACGTACGGGGGACCGAGACGATCCTGGTGGTCGAGGACGAAATGCAGCTGCGCCAGCTGGCGAAGGCCGTACTGGAGCCCCTCGGCTATACGGTGCTGCTTGCGTGCGATGTGGACGAGGCGCTCGGCCACTGCCGCAAGCGCTCCGGCAAGATCCACCTCCTGATCTCGGACGTGGTGATGCCCAAGGCCAGCGGACCGGTCGTGGCCGAGAGGGTGCTCGAGCTCTGTCCGAAAACCGCGGTGCTGTTCATCTCCGGCTATGCCGTTTCCGCGCTCGACGGCATCTACCCGAGCACCATTCCCGCAGCGCAGTTTCTGCAAAAGCCCTACACACCGGAGACGCTCGGCCGAAGGGTTCGCCAGGCGCTCGACCGGCGCAGCCATGCTCCTGCGTCGCGTCAGTGAGGGCAACGTGCGATCGCGACAGCGTTGAACGCCGGCGCTTCCAAGCCAGTATGTGTTCGCTCATCCCGGGCCGGAGCGCGCGGCGCCGCCGAAGAGCGGCTCGGGGGACCACCGGTACAAGTGACGTGAGTAGCGGAGAGACTCGCGTGTTCTGCGCAAGCGACCGCGCTCGCAAATTCCTGTCGGCGAGGGAGCCCTACAGACCAGAATTGACGATATGCGAACGTCGATCCCTCTGGCACTCGAGAGAGCGTGATCGGAACCGGGCCGCGACGGCGAGCCCGAGGAGTGCCGCGAGCGTCGCCAGGCCGGGGAGGAAGGCCTTCTCCGACGGTTCGCCGACGGCGCAGCCAAACCGTCCGGGAGCGTCACCACCGCCGCCCGGCGCCAAGCGGATCTCCACGAGCACGTCGTCCGGCGGGCCCGCGCGGTGGGCATCGGCAACGGTGAGGCGAACGCGGTAAAGGCCGGGCGTCGTCGAGACCAGGATCGGTGTCGCCGTGTCGGCCGCCGAAAGGAACGCGTCCGCGGCGGAGGCGGAGGCGGGCGTCGAGAGGATCTCCCACCGATAGAAGAGCTCGTCGCCGTCGGGGTCGTGGCTTCCCATGGAGGAAAGCTCGGCCCGACCGGACGACACCGACGCGAGCGACGCCTGCGCGAAGGGCGTTCCGTTCACGTTGAGGCGAAGCGCGGGATCACCGAGGAGCAAGAAGGAACCGATGAGCTCGGCGGCATCCGTCCGCCACGCGACGGAGGCGTGCGCCCGTGCGGCGACGTCGCCCAACCGCAGCGCCGGCTCCCGCCAGAAGGCGTTGTGGAAGGCCAGGGCGATGTCGCGATGTCCGCTGCTGCGAGTGATCGCGCTCGATCCGAAGAAGGCCACGGCACCGCCATTGGGCGCACGCACGAGCTCCTCGGAAAGCGCGTCGTAGTAGGGGTGGTCGAAGTAGGCGTTCATGCAATCCACCGCGAGCACCACCGGAAACCGCTCGTTCGCGAGTGACGGAACGTCTTCCGAGGTCAGGAATCCCTCGGCGCCGAAGGTCTTCACGCCGCCGTGGCCCGCGTAGGTCAGCAGGGCGGCGCCGTCGCCGAGCGCGCCCAGGAGTCGGGCCTTCGTGGTCGCGGTGCCGAGAGCGGCGGCGCTCACGCCTTCGGAGGCCATTCCCACGGGAAGCAGCGCCCCGAGCTCGGCGGCGAGGGCGTCGAAGTCGGGAAGATCGTCGTCGGAGACCAGCACCTGGCGAAGGTCCCAACCGTCGCGCGGCGCCGATTCGTAGGCCACGGTCTTGGCGAGCACGGTCTGCACGTCGGAAGGGTCGCGAGCGGGAATCCGGCCGATCGCCAGATCCGGCAACTCGTCGCCATCGAGAATCGCGGAGACCACGTCCGACGCGACGTCGAGCACGGAGGTGGACAGGCGCGGTGCCAAAAGCAGCGCGGACGGAACGCCGAACTCGAGATGGTCGAGCGGATCGACGTCGGAGTCGCCGACGAGCAGCACGTAGCGGGGTTTTGGCGACGGCCACTCCCGCGCCGCCCTCTGGAGGAACCGGCGAACCGCCGCGGGATCCACGTCGCCGAAGCTCATCACGTCGTAGAGGTCGCTCACGTCGACGACGCGCGTCCGGAAACCCCCGCCGGCCGCGGTGGCGCGGTAGTCGGCAAAGCCCCGCGCGTCGTCCACCAGCGGCGACGCGGCGATCACCAGGTAATCCGCGCCGGCGAGCGCGGCGAGGGGATCGCGCCCCGAATGCGCGCTCCACGTGGCGGGATTCGGCGCCGCGGCGGTCACGAAGCGGAGAACACGCCCGGCACCGGCGTCCACGGCGCCCAGCCAGGCGGAACCGTCGAAGGTGGCGGCCACCGGAAGCAGGCGAGGCGCCGCCGGATCCGTTTCGTCCACGACCCACGCGGGGGCCGTGGCAAAACCGCCCGCCGTGACCACGCCCGCGCCGAGCGAGACCACCGCGAGCTCGTCGCCGCCGACGGCGTCGGCGGGCGCCACCCATTCGAGGTCGGCGCCGTCGAGACCGACGTGCGACAGCGCGGTCGAAAGGTTGGTGACGTCGAGTGCGAGGTCACCGCCCGTCACGATCCCCGCGGGAACCACGAACGTCGCCCGCATGCGCTGGTGCGCGTCGAGCGTCACCTCGCCGAGAATCACCCCTCCCAGGTCCACTCGCACCCTGTGCTCGTCAACGACGCTCGGGTCGTCGTAGAGCCCCTGCAACTCGACGGTCAGCGTCGCCGGCGACAGCGAATCGGCCAACGGCACCGGCAGGACCACGGAGGCGGTCGGGGGACCGCCGGTGAACACGCGCGCCCAGAACCAGCGATCCGACGCATCGCCTTGTCGTGACTCGGGTGCGAACCAGGTGTCCTGCTCGTAGTGCGCGCGGCGGCCGGCGAGGTCGGGGACCGCGCCCGGCGTGGGCGGCACTCCGTCGTCGGCCATAGGGAGCGCCGGACCCGTGCGAGCGGCGACCCAGAAGGTCTGCTCCCGCGACCAGGGGGATTCGAAGTCCGCGGACGCAAACAGCAGCGCGCCGCCATCGAGATGCGACGGGATCTCTTCGCCGCGACGGTTCACCGCGGCCGTCGCCGGGTCGATCCCCGCCGCCACCAGGTCCGCCGCCGGGATCCGCACCAATCCGCCGCGCGTCGCGCGCACAGCCAACGCCAGGCCGCCCACGATCTCTCGCTGGCGTTCTTCCGCGACCGACGGGGCGTCGACGCCATGGGGCTCGGTCCCCACGAAGTCCACGCGCACCACCAGCCGAGTGGTCTGAACCAGGACGCCGTCGCCGGACCGCCAGCGCAACGGATGAACAACCAGCGTCCCCAGGGCACGATCGCCGGCCCGTCCGGCCTCCACCAGCGAAACGGCGCGATCGGGCCAGGTGGGCGCGGACACGTCGCGAGAAAAGCTCGCGAGGTCCCGCATCGGCCCCGACGGCGCCGCGAACGGATCCTCGGTCTGTGCCGCCCCGGCCCACCAGGTCGGTGCAAACCCGTTGTGCTCGAGCGCATCCACCTCGCGCACGGTGAGACGCCCTCTCGTATTCGGGGGCAGCGGCACCGCCACGGGACGAACCGGCAGATCCGGAAGGCCGTATTCCTGGACCACACCGTAGCCCGCAATCCGGAAGCGATCGCGCAAAGCCACCGGCCACGGCACCTGGGTCACCTCGAACGGCGGGGGCACGATCTCGAGAGTGAGACCGGTCGCGTCCCGCTCGAGCACGCGCACATCGCCCGGCTCATACGGGTCGAGCCACACCGCCTCGTCGGGGCCACGTTCGCCCGCACCGGGCACGAGTCCGAACGCCGGCGCCGCCGCCACCGGGTCGGTGCCCGGCGACGCGCCGGGGGACGCGAGGAAGACCGGCCCGTGCCGACTCGCCGTGCCGTCCATGGCCACATCTTCGATCCACCACGCGCGAAGCGACGCGCTCGGCGGTGCCTCGTCGAAGGCCTCGTAGTCGGCGAAGAGGGCGCCGGTCGCGGGGACGAACGCGTCGAGGTACTCCGGCTCTCCGGCGTCGTCCGCGCGGAGGATGCGGAAGCCGAGGTTGTCCCACTCGAGCTCGGTCGCCCACGAAAGTCGAACCCCGCTGCCCCACGGCTCGACGCCGAAGCCCACGACCGAGGCGAAGGTGGGAGTGGCCGTGATCGTCAGCGTGTCGGTGATGGTCCGGACGGGATTGAAGGTGAACGTCGGGAAGAGGACCTGGTCGGGCGTGCTCACGCATGTCGCCGGAATGGCCACGCTCGCGAAATCGAGCAGCGCCGTCGCCCCCGCCGCCACCGTCATGGGCGCCGAAAGGGGGCTGGTGTAGACCGCGGTCCCGGTGGCTGTCGTGCAGGTGAAGTCGAAGTGGGTGCCGAGCGTAGTGAGGACAGCGGGAAGCGACCCGACGTTTTCCACGTAGACGCTGAAGGCGACGAGATTCGCCGGCGCGACCTGGCGCTGGAAGAGCGAGCCGCCGATGTAGAGGAGGTTGGCCCCCGCGAACGCCGTGAACGGGACCGTGCCCACCTCCACGGTGTTGTAGTGGCTCGCCGTCACGGTGGCGGTCACCGCGGTCGCGGAGGCGGGCGCCGTGAGCGTGACGATCGCCTGTCCGGCCCCGTTGGTGACGGCCGTTCCGGACGACAGCGTGCCCGCCGTCGTCTCGAAGGTGACGGTCCGTCCCGCCAAGGGCGCCGGCGTCAACGCCCCGTTCGTAAGGCTGGCGGTCACCGTCACCGTGGAGGTGCCGTCGGCGGGCACGCTCGCGGGCGCGAACGCGAGGGTAAGCCGGTTCTCCGTGACCAGCACCGGGATCAGGTAGGTCTCGTTGGACTGTGTGAGCAACAGCTCGACCAGAAACTCCTGGTCGCTGCTCCCCGTCGTGGGCGGCACCGCCGAGAAGTTCATCGGGAACTCGAGGGTCTCCCCGGCGTTCCAGAACACGGTGTCGTTCACCCGGGTGTAGGTGACGATCTTGTCGCCACCACTGATCACGGCGGTGTACCCCGCGACCGGAGTGACCGACGAGACCGCGAATCCGTTCGGGAAGTTGAAGCGGAAGTTTTCCAGGAAGTCGAACGCGGTCCCGTTCCCGGCGGTGAACGTGAGCGGGCCGCTATTGGAGATCGAGCCCGGGGTCACGCCAAAGGACTTCAGGACGATCTCGGCGGCGTTGCTGACGGCCAGACCGGTCACGTTCGGCGTGCCGTTGGCGATGGCACCGCCCTGGAACCTCACGGTCGTGCCCGCAGCCCCTGTCGCCGTGTAGACCCACCGGAAGACGACCGAGTCCCCCGGACCGAGCGAGGAGACCGACGGCGGAACGGGACCCGACGTCTTCACCACTCCCGCCGTTCCAATGGAGAGCGGATCGACGATCGCCGAGCGCGTGACCGGGTCCCGCGAGGGCGTCACCCCGCCCAGCGAGGTCGTGTCGTGGTTGGTGACCGTCATGGCGACGTTGAACGTGGAGCCGGAGATCCCCGAGGTCGGGGCGACTTCCAGGACGGCGGTGAAACGACCGATGGCGACGGCGTTCGAGTCGACGGTCGGGGAAGACGTCGTGCCGCCGGCGTTCGTGAGCACCCGCGCACGGAACGAAGCCGACGGACCCACTTGCGCGGTTCCGGTCCACGACATCTCGCCCGCCGCGTTCTGCGCGAGCGCAGGCAGGGTCGCGGGACTGGTCGCCGCGGGGCCGGTCACCGCGCCCGCGGGAACGACGGTCGGCGCGGCCGGGATCGAGGCGATCCCCGTCTTCGACACGGCGCTCGAGGTGCGGTTCTCGACGAGGTAGCGCAGGACAACCGCACCGCCCACCGGCGCGCTTGCCGGAGTCGCTTCCAGCGTGAGCTTGAAGCCGTGGCGCGCCCATGTGGGGCCGGCCAGCGTGTCGGTCGGCCCCGCGCCATGCCGGATGATCACCTGGTCCCAGCGATCGGCCTGGTCGGTATTTGCACGGCTGATCTCGGTGCCGGCGTTTCCGATCAGCCAGAGCGTGAAGTCGAGCGAGCCGTTGTTGGGAATTTGCACGCCGGCGCTTCCGGCCGTGAATTCCGCGCGGTTCGCGGTCAAGACCGTCACGGACCAGCCTGCCGGCGCCGTGCTCTGCTGCAGGAGCGCATAGTCGTAGGCGTCGTTCCCGCCATTGTTGAAACGGAACTCCACCCGGTCCACCGCGCCGCTGGCGTCGTTGGTCACCCGGGCCTGCAGCCGCGTCGGGCCATTCCCCATGACGGTGTGATCGAACGGCGCGACCAGCGTCACCGTCGCCGCCGCGAAAGCGGCCGACGGCTGCAACAGTCCGACGAAGAGCACAGCCGCGATCCGGGGGACCCGTGGCACCTCGTCATTCTACCGCATGCCGTAGCCGCGCGGTGCGCGCCGCGCCGTTTCGAGCGGTCAAGGTGCTCGGCGGCGGCGGAGCGCGGTGCCCAGCGCGAGGCCGAGCATCGCCAACAGGGGCAGCGCGCGGGAGCACGCACCCGAAGGCGCGACAGCGCAGCCACCGCGGGGAGCGCTTCCGGAGTCGGCGGCGCGCAGTTCGACCGCGATCTCGTCGGGCGGACCGGCGCGGTGCTGATCGGCCGCGCGGAGGCGCACCACGTAGCGTCCGGGGGTCGAGGCGACGAGCGTGACGTTCGCGCTGTTCGCGCCCTCGAGCGTCGACGTGGCGCCGTCAGGCGTGAGCACGACGTCCCACCGGAACGCGAGCGGATCGCCGTCCTCGTCCGTGGACATGGCGCCCGTGAACCGCGCGCGGAGATCGCCGACGTCGATGCGCGTCGCGACCGCGTGCGGCGCGCGGTTGACGTTGTGCTTCAGCGCAGGGTCGCCGAGCAGCACGAACGTGCCGAGCGCTTCCGCGGAGTCCGCGCGCCACGCGATCGACGCGAGCGCCTCGGACACCACGTCGCCGAGGCGCAAGCCCGGGCGGCGCCAGAACGAGGCCTGGAAGGTCTGGAGCATCGCGGCATGCGGCGCTTCGGACGTGATCGACGACGGCGCCCACACGGCAGCGGCGCCTGCATCGGCCCGCAGCAGCTCTTCCGCGAGCGACTCGCCCAGCGGGTGGTCGAAGAGCGCGTTGAGGCAGTCGAACGACGTGACGACCGGGTAGCGATCGTTGGAGAGCGTCGCGGCGTCGGCGTTCGCGAAGTAGGGCTCGCCGCCCCACGTCTGCACGCCGCCGTGGCCGACGTAGGTGACGAGCGCGGCGCCCGCGTCGATCGACGAGAAGAGATCCGCGCGCGCGGAGACATCGCCACGGATGGCGGGCGAGAGGCGCGTCGCGGTCATGCCGGCCGGCACGAACCGCGCGGCCGCGTCGGCCGTGAGGTCG
>Ga0163152_10007424_pt1 | contig 12003 bp, 8 predicted proteins | sample OliLakLV19MP8IB2_FD_148635 | JGI IMG/M metagenome (GOLD analysis project Ga0163152, IMG submission 148635) | Freshwater microbial mat bacterial communities from Lake Vanda, McMurdo Dry Valleys, Antarctica - Oligotrophic Lake LV.19.MP8.IB-2 | ecosystem: Environmental > Aquatic > Freshwater > Lake... | reverse complement strand
GGTTGACGATACTCCATATGGCGGGGGAGCCGGCATGGTGATGACTGTGCAGCCATTTGAGCTTGCCGTGGACGAGATTAGATTGAAGAAGCCCGGAGTTTTGAAGAAGCTTTTGGGGCGATCGAAAGGAACGCCAAGCGTACGGGTGATTTTAACTTCGGCGTCAGGTCGACGTTTTGTGCAGGCCGATGCCAAGCGGTTGGCTGAGTACGATCAAGTTATTTTCCTGTGTGGCCGGTACGAAGGGGTTGATTATCGGGTTGAAACAAACATTGCTGATGAGGCCTTGTCGATCGGGGATTATGTGCTCACAGGTGGGGAGCTTCCAGCCTTGGTTATGATCGACGCAATTGCCCGAAACCTGCCAGGCGTCTTGGGGAATGTGGATACTTTGAACGAGGAATCTCATGGCGAAGAGGGCTCGCTTGAGTATCCGCAGTACACCAAGCCCGAGCACCACAAATTGGGTGATGTCCCGGCAGTTTTATTGTCCGGTGATCACACCGCGATTGCAAAATGGAGAAAAGAAAACATGCGCAGGCCAGACTAGCGACTTCTCCACAAGCAGGCTTTGTCCAGATGAACGTGAGAGTGTAAACTTGATTAAGTATGGAGTTGTCGAACAACGACTTAAAGAACGCTATATTACAAACCATGGACGATAAGTTCCGTGGGTTTACGGTTGCCATTGACGATAAGTTCCGTGGGTTTACGGTTGCCATTGACGACAAGTTCCGTCTGAACAATGACTTGCTTCTCCAAGAAATGAAAGCCATGGAGTATCGCATTGATAAGAAACTAGCTGTCCAAAAAGACGAAATCCTCTTAGGCGTGGGCGAGATTATTGGTGGCAGCGTTTTGCTTCAAATTGATAATCACGAACAACGATTGGTAGCGGTTGAAGCCAAAATTTCCGTAAAGGTTTAGTTTTTGGCGTGAGAGGTAAGTTTGATTGACGAAAGTCATTTTTTTGTTAGTTTGCCGGGTTATCGAACTGCCAACAATGGCTGCTTTAATACCAATCGGCACGGCGATTTCCGTGTATACAAGCAGCGAGGTTGACCCTGATTGCATGGATCACGTCCAGACAGCAGAAACAGATCATCAGGTTTGGTGAGGCCGCTATCGAGAGCCTGTTGCTCGACGGGCTACGGCTCAGATCGTCATCGAGAATAGCGATGCCTTTTCGCACGCCATGCGTGAGGCGGCTAGAGACTTCATCCTGGGTTACCGGTCCCTCGGGGGTGGTGACGGGACGGATCTCCAAAGCTACGAGTCTGGGTTGTGGAGGAAGATTCTCGGATACGAGGTAACAGTGTCGCCGGTGCCTGACGTGTCGCCGCAGACCGCGGCCGCGCTTCGCAGGTACGGCTTCAAGGTCATGTTTCTCCCGGCCACTCAGGAGGCCGACTGTACCGGACTTCTTCGTGGAGCCGAAATGGGGCAGGTACCTGAGCGAGAGAGCCATCAAGCGGCGTCCGTTGCTGGGACGCTGGGTGGCCGATCGAAACCATCGCCAAACCGGACTGGGATGCTCCGGGTGGCTACGGTATCGGCGACACCGATCCGTTCGCTCGAGCGCTCCAGATCGATTCGCGCTTCTCCCGCACCTGGGACGCGGTTACGGGGGCCATCCGCCCGTACGCGGCTAAGCTGCTCGGGGTCTCTTATGGGGCCGTGCGCCGCCCGTCGGTGGAGGAGTGGAATCTGGCTGCGAATCGCTTCAACTGGCTCCGAGAGGAACAGGGGGAGCAGCTGCCGGACCTCGGCGCCACTAACTCCTGGGAGTGGTACGAAAACGCCTGCCACCCCGATTGCCATCTCATCATAGGTTGCGCCGGGGACGGTGGTCTCGCGGGCGTAAGCCTCGGCTGGCGGGACTACTCGAATGATGATATCGGGTTCCGCGTCGTGGTGACGCTCTAGTTTCTTGGATCCTTGGGCTCGAGGATCTACGAGGCAGTTTGGACTTTGTCCTGGCTACCTCATTCATATTAATAGTGCTTATAGTAAGCACGGGAGGAATAATTTTAGCTAACTTTCGAGCATATTTTGCTTGACTAGGTAAAGTTGGAGACATCTGACAATATAGCCTAATTTTAAGTCTATAAAATAGGCCCGTTTTCATCCCCAGAAACGGCTGGGGGAGTGCTTGACAGGCTTTTTCAATTCGGTTAAACTGCCGCTCGTCGCTGAAAGATCCTAAGTATCTGCAGCACGTGGACTTTCACAATTTAGATAACCATATCAAAACGAAGTATCAAGCAATGATTAATTGTGTGATTACAACGTCCTATTCCAAGTCCTAATCCTTCGGGGTTAGGCACCTTTCAAGTGGTGTTCGCATCGCTTGAAAGTTTAGCAGATGCTGAAACGTAAGTTTCAGTGTTTTTACTGAGAGTTTGATCCTAGCTCAGGATGAATGCTGGCGGCGTGTCTAAGGCATGCAAGTCGAGCGGATACAAATGCGATTACATCAAGATTGTATTAGCGGCAAACGGGAGCGTAACACATTGGCAATCTACCTCGCACTCGTGAATAACCAGCCGAAAGGCTGGCTAATACACGATATTGTCCACGAATCGGAAAGTAGTGGATGAAAGTTACGGCGGTGCGAGAGGAGCCTATGTCCCATCAGCTAGTTGGCGGTGTAATGGACCACCAAGGCTATGACGGGTACCAGGTGTGAGAGCATGACCTGGCTCACTGGGACTGAGACACTGCCCAGACACCTACGGGTGGCTGCAGTCGAGAATATTCCGCAATGCACGAAAGTGTGACGGAGCGACGCCGCGTGTCGAAAGAAGGCCTTCGGGTCGTAAACGACTTTTATCAGGGACGAATTTTGACGGTACCTGAAGAATAAGGGGTTGCTAACTCTGTGCCAGCAGCAGCGGTAATACAGAGACCCCGAGCATTATCCGGATTTATTGGGCGTAAAGAGTCTGTAGGTGGTTTCGTAAGTCATTTGTTAAATCTTCAGGCTCAACCTGGAGGCTGCAGGTGATACTGCGAGGCTTGAGTATGGGAGAGGCAAGCGGAATGCCCGGTGTAGCGGTAAAATGCGTTAATATCGGGTAGAACACCAAAGGCGAAAGCAGCTTGCTGGAACATTACTGACACTGAGAGACGAAAGCGTGGGTAGCGAAAGGGATTAGATACCCCTGTAGTCCACGCCGTAAACGATGGCCACTAGATTTTGGGAGTATCGACCCTCCCAGAGTCGTTGAAACAAGCTAACGCGTTAAGTGGCCCGCCTGGGAAGTACGATCGCAAGATTAAAACTCAAAGGAATAGACGGGGACCCGCACAAGCAGTGGATCATGCGGTTTAATTCGATGCAACGCGAGAAACCTCACCTGGGCTTGAAATATAGCTGCAAATCTCCAGAAACGGAGACTCCTTCGAGGGTGCTATGTAGGTGCTGCATGGTTGTCGTCAGCTCGTGCCGTGAGGTGTACCCTTAAGTGGACTAACGAGCGCAACCCCTGTCATGCGTTATACTTTCGCATGAGACTGCTTCCGTAAGGGAGAGGAAGGAAGGGATGACGTCAAATCAGCATGGCCCTTACGTCCAGGGCAACACGCATGATACAATGGACGGTACAAAGGGTCGCCAAGTCGTAAGACGGAGCTAATCCCATAAAACCGTTCTCAGTTCGGATTGAAGTCTGCAACTCGACTTCATGAAGCCGGAATTGCTAGTAAAGGTGGATCATCACGCCACCTTGAATACGTTCTCGGGTCTTGTACTCACCGCCCGTCACGTCAAGAGAGTTGGAAGCACCCGAATGTCGCTGATTGGCGGCAGAAGGTGAGTTCAGCAATAGGGACGAAGTCGTAACAAGGCATCCGTAGCGGAAGCTGTGGATGGATCACCTCCTTTCAAAGGAATTTTCCTTTATCGGTCGAGATCATAGAGTCGTACGCAAGTATGGCTTTACGATACACGGGACGTTGTAATCACAGAGTTAGTCATTTTGGACATCGATTGATAGTTATCAAAAAAACAAAATCTTCCGACTTTACGTCGGAGGATTTTTGTTTGATGTTGGGTTTTGATTGATAACAAAAGACGGCCGATTGCCGTCTTTTGCGTTTTTTTAGTTAGCGCACTGTGCAGATAGCCCGCTTTCCATGGTCCACATTGTCTCAACCAGACTGATCGCGCTCTCGATCTCGGCTAATACTTCTTGGTTATCCGAGTCTACTTCTGGCTGAGAGTCGTCGCTACCAGGTGCTAGGACACCGTTCAGCGTAGCGAGGCCGTTATAAAGATCGCAAAGCTGGGTATTTATCGAGCCATTGCTGCCCTCGGCGTCGAGGGTATCGGCAAGTTCTAACATGCCTGCTGCGGTTTGGAGTTTGGCTGAACCAAGCAGGTCGTAATTTGCGCCTGAGCGTAAAGTATAGAGCCAATCAATTTTGTTGATAACGCTCTCCAGAGTACTACGAGCTTCGAGATAGGGAGGGGGTTCTTCGTTGACGGCTGGCTCGGGCTCTGTTGTGGGCTCGGGTTCGATTGGTTCAGCCGGCCATGAATCTGGCGTTTCTTCAGCTGGTTCGGTCGCTTCAGGTTCAGCGTCAGCTTCAGCCGGAGCAACTTCAGGCTCTGGTTCTCCTGGCAGCTCTTCGGCGGGGATCACTTCAGGGGCGGTCTCAGCACCGTCGACAGTGTCTTCGGGGGCTCCCTCGACGACACTGTTGACTGCTGGCGGCCCTTCTTCGGCTGGTACCATTTCTTCTGGTGGATTTTCGATTTCTGGGGCTGACGCCTCTTCAGCCGCTAAGGGTGCGGCCTCTGGGCTTATAAGTTCAGACATGGGTTCTTCGCTGGCCGAAACATCAAACAATGAAAAGGTCATGGCGCCATGCGCTAGTGTGGCCGACAGCCCTAAGACAAAATAGGCCGCGACAAAGTGACGAAATCGTCTCCAGCAAAATTTCATACGCGTGTGAAAAGACATCACCGGCATGATATCATGAGCAGGTCATTATATGAAGAAATTTTTATTCTCGTTTGGAATTTTTGCTTTTGTAATTTTTACTGTGGGTTTTCTTTTTCCGCAGCTGAGTTTTGCAGCCACACGGACTTGGGACGGCGGGGGATCAACAAATAATTGGTCAGAGGCCGCGAATTGGTCCGATGATACAGCTCCGGTTGCTGCTGATACCGCTACGTTCAATGCTACTTCAACAAAAAATGCCACCATCGATCAGGCTTTTTCCGTTACTTTACTCCAGATGAACACCGGCTATACGGGAACAATTACCCAGGCTGCTGATTTGACTCATAGTGGTGCCTCGGCGGATTTTGTTCATGACACCACTGACGGCGCATTTATCTGGCAATCAGGCACACTGACTTTTGCCAATAACACTGCATCTACCTGGGATGTTGATACTGATGATGTTTTTGGAAACGTTACCTTCAGCAAGGGTAACAATCCGGTGGTTGTGTCGCTTGGAGACACGGCTGTGGTTACTGGAACACTGACTCTTAGTGATGGGACGATTTCGACCGGAATTGTTGAGGCGCGCGGTCCAGTTGTTCACGCGGCTCTATTTGATGGAGGCGTAAGTACCGGTGCCCTCAACATTACGCAGGGGGATACGGATATTGAACTTGTAGCCGGAGGTCAGATGCCGATCACTACTCTGAGCGCAAATCGTAATCTTGTTGGTTCTGCATCGGGAACGGTGCAGTTTGATGGGCTTTTAACTATTGCTAATGGGACGTACGTGGGTAGTGATGGTGTTTTGACGCTTGTTGGAGGCCTAACTGTTTCGGCCGGCTCGTTTAACGGAGGTTCTGGCAATATTGATAACAACGGCGCGTTCGTTCTTTCTGGAGGAACATTTACTTCCACAACCGGAACTTTTTTTAACGCCTCTACCTGGACACATACCGCGGGGGGAACTTTTACTCACAATTCCGGAACAGTCACTTTTGATGGGGGTAGTGGGACAAGTAATCATAACGTGGACACGTCTGAAACTTTTTACAACCTGACTCTTAACCCTGGCGGTGGGACTAAGACGCTGGCCGCAGGGGATGCTTTTATTGTTACCGGGACCCTCACTTTAAGTAATGGAAATTTTGGGGGAGGGACTATTGATGCTCGTGGTCCGATCGTGCACGGCGCAGCTTTTGACGGTGGTGCTGGGGGTATTATTGATATTACGGCTGGATCCGACGACATCAACCTCACGGCAGGAGGACAAATGCCGGCGGTCGTCATGAGTACTGACCGCATAATTAATGGCGTTGCTTCTGGTTCCGTATCGTTCGATGCGCGCTTAACTCTGGCCGCGGGATCTTTCGTTGGCGGAGTAGGTGACACCGTGTTTACGGGGCTGACGGTGTCGGGAGGAACTTTTAGCGGCGGTTCGGGAACGCTTGATGTAAACAGTACGTTTATTCTCTCGGCAGGAACATTTACAGCTACAACTGGTAACCTTTCTGTCACCGATTGGACGCATACGGCCGGCGGAACCTTTATCCATAATTCAGGAACGGTAATTTGGGACGGTGGTAGCACAACTGCAAATGTGGATGTAACGGAAACTTTTCACAACTTCAATATCGATGCCACGGGAGGCTTTACCAAAACTGTCACGACTGGGGACACGCTGGTGGTTGAGGGCACTTTGACGCTGACCGACGGAGTTATCGCGAACGGCACCATCGAGGCCCGTGGTCCAATCGTGCACACAGCTGCCTTTAATGGTGGTTCTGGCGCTACTCTTACAATTACTCAGGGTGATACGGATATTAATCTTGTCGCAGGCGGACAAATGCCAGCAACGACTCTTAGTGTAGATCGTACGATTAACGGAGCGTCATCGGGGACCGTTACTTTTGACGGTGCCCTAACCATTGCTGATGGAAACTTTGTAGCCGGCGCTGGCGACATTACGATTAACGGTCCTGGGCTAGTGGTTTCGGGCGGTACGTTTACCGGGGGCGTGGGCACGCTTACTGTGGCGGCTGATTTTACGCTTTCCGGTACGGGAGTTTTTACTGCTCCTAGCGGTATTTTTTCCTTAGGGGATCAGTGGACCCATACTGACTCCGGTACCTTTAATCACAATTCAGGAACGGTAGTCTGTGCTGGTACCGGTAATGGCGGCAGTATCTGGGATGTGGACGTGACGGAAACTTTTAATAATTTCACCATTAGTGCCCCAAGTATCAACACCGGTTTAAATCTTAATGCAGCCGATACCATTATTGTTCTTGGCACCCTAACCCTTACAAATGGCAAATTTAACACCACTGGAGCGACCATCGATGCTCGAGGTCCCGTGGTACCGGAGGCAACTTTTGATGGCGGTGTAGGCACCATCAATATAACTGCCGGGTCGACAGATATTGCACTCGTAGCTGATGGCGTTCTTCCAGCGGTTACGCTTAGTACTGGTCGTACTATCAGCGCTCCCGCAACAGGAACGGTAACGATGCAGGGGAGATTCACTGTAGCTGCGGGTACTTATACGGGCAGCACGAGCGATCTTGTTGCGGCTGGGTTAAGCGTCACTGGAGGTGCGTTTAACGGTGGATCTGGAAATATCGACAATAACCAAACGTTTATTTTGTCTGGTACAGGCACGACCTTCACAGCCACAAGCGGCACGATGTACATGGCCAATACTTGGACACATACAGACGCGTCGATCTTCAACCATAACTCTGGATCAGTAGAGTTTGATTCAACAAACAATGTCACAATTAACGTTGACGTAACGGAAACATTTTACAATCTGGCCTGGAACATGGCCGGTTCGAATAACGCACGAAGCGTTACGGCGGGTGATACGCTCATCGTTCTCGGCACGTTGAATCTCACTGAGGGCTCTGTTGGTAGCAGCGCTTTAGCGGTAATCCAACCGCAGGGCAACGTAGTCGTGAGTTCCGGTTTTGATGGTGGAGGCACTGCCCTTGTGTTCGCCGGATCAAATGTGCAAACCTTCACGTTGACCGGCGCGACAGACCTTTACAACGGGGATATTCGAGTGGAAAAGACCGGTGGCCAAGTTAACCTAACTTCTGATCTTATTGTAAACGCTAACAACCAAGATTTCGTACTGGTAGAGGGCAAACTAAATATCGCCGGTTATGATCTCACAGTGAATGGTGCAGGGAGCACATTCGTCGTACAGGATGGGGGAAATCTCCATCTGTATGGAAACGAGACCTTCACCGTGAATGCTAGTTTACCAACCCTCAGTACTGGATCGACGGTGACGTACACGGGTGATGGCGACGCACTAGCTGATACGTATACTGTAACGACGCTTAAGGCTGCCTATCACCACCTAACGATAAATTCCACCGACGGTGCTACCGATACCTTCCAGCTTGGTTCGGCGCTCGATGTGAACGGAAATTTCACTTTGACTACTGGTACCTTTGATGTCGTCAGCGGTCAGAACTATGCTGTGAACTTGGCAGGTAATTGGTCAAATTCAGGGACATTCATGTCCCGCTCGGGAACAGTCACTCTTGATGGCGCGGATCAGTCTATTAGCGACGCTAATACTTTCTATAACTTCACGAAGGCTACTTCGACAATGGCTACGTTAACCTTGCCGGCCTCGGTTACTCAAACCTTCCTTGGAACGTTGACACTGACAGGCATGTCGACCACTCAACGTTTAAGTTTAGTTAGCAGTACGCCTGGTGTGAAAGCAAAAATTGACCCTCAGGGACCAGAGGTGGTTGATTATCTTAGCGTCATGGATAGCGATAACGATAGTTTGACCGCTATAGTCTGCTCCACTAGTTGTGTTGATGCAGGAAATAATGAAAATTGGACTTTGCCAGCTGCTGCCGGTGGAAGTACTCCAGTCATTATTGTCACTCCTATAACAATCGCTATTACTCGTCCAAATGTTCTTGGTTTGAAATTTACTCCTGGTCAAAAAGTGAACATTACCTGGACGAGTACCGGTGTAGGTATTGCTCACGTAGATTTATTTTTCTCTGCTGATGATGGCATATCCTATTCCACCATTGTCGAGAAAGAAAGAAACGACGGCGGCTATGTTTGGACCGTTCCAAGTACTCCAACCACCAAGGGCCGCCTGTTGATTAAAGGATCAGACGGAGCCTTAGTGGTAGCTACGGATGTTAATGACAAAGTCTTCACGATCATTCCGCCTCCTGTCGTCGTTGTTCCTACACCGGTAGTTGAACCAGTACCCACCACGCCCGTTGTCGAGCCTGTTGTCGTAACGCCGATAGTCGAAACTCCGACCACTACTCCGGTGACTGAGACACCTACAGGCACACCGGTCACTTCATGGCCAGCAGAGCCATTGCCAACACAACCGGTTTGGGAGCCGATGGCCGGTACGTACGTGACTTCCGATAATGCGAGCGGTGTCTATTACGTTGAGGAACACTCCGTCTTTGGTCTCGTTCTGAGACCATTTCTCACTCCTCAATCCTTTTTCACGCATCAGCTGAATTTCGACAATGTTGAAACCGTTCCCTTTGAGCAATTAAGTGCTTTAAGCCTTGATGGCATCATGTTGCCAAAGCCAGGTGTAGTACTTGTTAAGTTAGCGACAGACGAACGCGTCTACGCTCTTGAAACGAGCGGGGAGCAGACAGCTTTACGTTGGATTGTTAGTGAAGAATTGGCGGCCGTGATGTACGGAGAAAATTGGACTGACTACGTCTTGGACATTAATCCCTTGCTCTGGGAACCTTTTGCTCAAGGTGAGCCAATTACGGAGCCTATTGAGGTCGATATGAGTATTATGCGTAAGCGAGTTGATCTTCATCTCTAAACACGTCTACAAAAAACGACGCCCTAGGGCGTCGTTTTTTGGTGCCGGGAGCCAGGATCGAACTGGCGACACAAGGTTCTTCAGACCTTTGCTCTACCACTGAGCTACCCCGGCTCGCTTGCCGGATTGACTCTCGCTCGGGCATACCCCTCGGATTACCGTCGGGTCTGCCCTCACTTTCGTCTATCCGCCGCTCGCTTTGGCCATCCTCCTCCCCCTCACCTACGTTCGGGGTCGGAGTCGGCCACGGCTTATCCGCTCGCCTTGGCCTCCCTTACGGTCGGCCATTGGCTCGCGACTTGCAGGTGGAACTGCTTGTGATCTTGCTAGGAAAACTCATTTAAATAATTTTATCCGAGGCGCGGGGTAAATTTTTCTGAGGCGTAGGCAAATCCTACGGTGAAGAAAAATTGGGGCCCCGCAACAAAGGAGAAAGTTATTTAAATGAGTTTTCCCTGGTGGGTGTGGATGGATTCGAACCATCGACCTTTTCCTTATCAGAGAAACGCTCTAACCAGCTGAGCTACACACCCTAAATGTATGAAAGAATAGCGAGGATATAGTAATGCAAAAGGTGGGCATCGTCAAGCAGGGAAGAGCTTGTTATACTGGGGCCATATCTATTTCCTTATGAAGAAATTGACCTCGATTTTGGCGCTGACTGCCTTAGTGCTCGCACTGGCCCCACCGGCTCAAGCAGCTGACATGTACGCTAACGAGCTGGTGGCTAACTCACTCTTCGATCTTATTGCTCCCCAAAACGCCGTTGGAGCTCCAGATCAGTTATACGCCGATTATCGAGACGTAGGTACTTACCTCAAGCTCGACATGGGTGAGGGGGAGGAAGGCTATGACGGTTTGACCTTGTTTATTTACCCCTTGGATTACGGAGCTACCGTTAGAGTGACTTTTTATAGTGCTGATAACGTTGTCTTGGGTACAGATAGTGAAATCTTTGGGCCCGGCGTTACTGAATGGACTGCGGCCTATTTCGGATCAGAATCCTTCCGTTATGTAAAAATTGAGTCACCAGAAACTGAACAGTGGCGACTGGACGCCGTTCAGGCAACATCGATCTCAACCCCTGCTGTGGAGGAACCGGTTGCAGAGCCAGAGCCTGAAGAGGAGCCTGTAGTTGAAGACGAAATCGAGTCCAATGATCTTATTAAACTTGCTTCCAGCGACTCCGTGTACGTTGTAGGCGATGACGGCAAGCGCCATCCATTTCCAAATGAGGTCACGTTCTTGTCTTGGGGTTATTCTTTTGATGACGTTGAGACCGTAGACGCTGAGGTCATGGCTTCATACTTGATCGGTGGCAGCGTAACGATTAAATCAGGCACTTATCTTGTGAAGCTGCAAACCGTACCGAAGATTTACGCCGTGGCTCCAGATCATACCTTGCGTTGGATTTACACCGAAGAATTAGCTATCGAGATTTATGGCAGCAGCTGGGCTAATGAAGTGATCGATGTGTCTGACGCCTTTTGGCCAGATTACGTAGAAGGGGAGATTATCAATTCTTCTAGTGATGTTGAGGGTTGGGAGACTGAAACACAGCCGTTCTAAGCAATTTCTTTTTTACAAACCGACCCATCAGGGTCGGTCTTAGCTTTTTGATCTATTCCACGCTTCGGTATAGGCTTAGGAGGGAGGTTGGAATGGCGAAAAGCACGGTTGTTTCTCCGGAAGTAGAGGAGAAGGTGGTTCATGGTTTACGCGGACGTCCGTATTGGCAGTTGATCCTTGGGACCGTGATCCTGAGTGCTATGACTGCCGCGGACATGGCTACCCCGGACTGTCTCCCGTTCGTCGATGAAGCTTCCCTCGCAACCCTCAGCTCAGCTTTCATGGTCGCGCTGATTCGTAAGGCGCTCGCTGACTTGAGCGCCCGTTAGCCCGGTTTCGCACCCTCGCGAGGCCGGGCTTCGTCTTTTATAAAACCAAGCAGTTGGCCTGCTTCGGCTAGATACAAAAAAACAGATCACTGAAGCGTAATCTGTTTGTATGGTCGGGCCGACAGGGCTCGGCTTCGGTTCTTGAGTTGTCGTCACTCCCCAAGGCCTAACCCCCGCCTCGGGGTTCCGGCTGTTGCCGGATCATCTCTCCGGCGTTCCCGCCCTGCCGCACGCCAACTATTGGCCTGCTTCGGCTGCAAACAAAAAATCCCGACCCGGAGGACAGGATTTTTTGGTCGGGCCGACA
>Ga0163152_10007420_pt1 | contig 12010 bp, 9 predicted proteins | sample OliLakLV19MP8IB2_FD_148635 | JGI IMG/M metagenome (GOLD analysis project Ga0163152, IMG submission 148635) | Freshwater microbial mat bacterial communities from Lake Vanda, McMurdo Dry Valleys, Antarctica - Oligotrophic Lake LV.19.MP8.IB-2 | ecosystem: Environmental > Aquatic > Freshwater > Lake... | reverse complement strand
GTTCCTCCGATGGAAGATACAAGATGAGTGATGGCAAGGTTGCCACCGCAAGTGGTGTTCCGTTTGAAAATATTGAGCGCCGAATTACGTGATCGCTCTAGTTTGTCGGACCTTTCATCACCACCGTAGGCTGTTGCGGCGCCAAGGGCGGCGGAATCGGTGCTGGCCCGAAGCTGTCTTTGCATCAGGTGCACGCGAGAAAGTTCAAAGCCAACCATGGCCAGTGGCAAAATAACCATCGTAGCCACCATCGTGGTAAGCACCATAAATGTGCCGGATGCTCTTCGTGCTTTTGACATTCTGAGAAACTGAAATTTCATTGTTGTATCTCCATTGTAAGAAACGCTGCCACTTTTAGCGGGATAGTCCCGAAGGATGTTCCGCAAATTCCCGACAGCTGGCCTGAACCCAAAATGGTCGAGTAAGTCCCGGCACTTCGCCGAAAACATTGGAGTTGAGCCTGACCAAAGGTTCTACTTCGGCGGACACAGATACTTCGATCTGATAGACATAGTTATCGGTATCAACCACCACTAAAGGATAGTCTTGCTTTATCGACGCGCCACCAGGCTTTATAGGAATAGCAATCAGAAAGACTTTCACCTGGTTGTGTTTGAGTCGAGCACCGGCCGGGCATGCTTGTGCTGCCAAAATGGCCGCACCGGGAGCAACGTGCTTTGCCGAAGGTTTGTCCTGGGCAGAGTTTTCGGCAAACGAGAAACTACGCCCAGCTACGCTCGCGGCCGAGCGAGCAGCCGAGAACACTGCAAATGCTCGCATACCAATCATCGTGAGATTTGTTAACGGTAAAAAAAACATCAAAAACAATAGCGAGAGACAAATCGGCAACTCCACAACGCTGTTTCCCGCTGTGGCTCGCTTTCTTGATGCTTCTGACGCCAGCTTTGTCATACTTCAATCCTCCACGAGCCGGTGACCCTGTAGCAGGACTATAAGGTCGGCCAATGTCCCCAGCCGGACAAATTTGTGGCAATTCTGTGAAATCATGCAGCAATCAAACAGGTTGTACAATCAACGCGTGACACTACACGAACTGTCAAGGCAGGACCGCAGTGCAAAAGATGAGAAGATAACTGACTTTAAGACTCTCTATAAAGCGACAACTTGATGGCCAAAATTCTCGTAGTTGAAGATGATCTTACCCTCGCTGAGGTGATACAGGCATGCTTGCGTGCGGACCGCCACGAAGCGCAACACGTCCTCGACGGCGAACAGGCCCTGGAATACTTGCAAGCCTATCATTTTGACCTCGTCATTCTGGATTGGGAATTGCCCAAAGTTACCGGCATCGAGGTCTGTGCTCACATAAAAAGCTCAGGGAAGCAAACCCCCGTACTTATGCTTACCGGCAAAGCTACCATAGATGAGAAAGAACAGGCATTTGAAAGCGGGGCTGATGATTATCTGACAAAGCCATTTCACAAGACGGAGCTTACAAGTCGCATTAAGGCGTTGACTCGGCGCCCGGTGCCAATTGGTGAAGGCGAACTAACGTTCAAAGAGCTGTCAGCCAGTCTTTCAGCCGCTGAGGCAAAATGCGGCAGCAAGATATTGGACCTCAGGACAAAAGAACTGGATCTGCTAGCAGTGTTCATGAAGCATCCAGAACAGATCTTGTCAGTGACGACAATTCACAATCTTGGTTGGACGCAATCGGGCGAATCTGGGACATTGGCCTGGCACATCTCTTCGTTGCGTTCAAAACTAAAGATTGCAGAAAGTAGCGTGACAATAGAGAAAATTGGTAATGACGGATACGTCCTTAGAGAGCCTGAGCAGACTCCTGTTCAGGACGCAGCGCCTGATTCTCGATAGCAGGAAGCGTAAAAGTGATTGTGGTGCCCTTTTCTTCATTTCGCTGGGCCCTGATTCGGCCACCGTGCTCTTCGATAATTAGTTTGCAAATGTACAATCCCAATCCACTGCCCTTCTTGCTGGTAGCATCTGCTCTTTCGACTTGTTTGAATCTTTCAAAAATCGCTCCTTCCATTCCATCAGGTACACCACGTCCCTCGTCCCGGACCTCGACGCTCACGAGCCCACCATCGATTGGTGTCGCGCATATCGAAATCGTAGAGTTGCGCGGCGAAAACTTCAAAGCGTTCGATAACAAGTTGATCAACACTTGCATCAAGCGCTGTTCGTCAGCAGAAACGACTAATTCATCTGGAGCATCGACCAGGATATCTATTCCCAGCTTTTTAGCAAGCTGATTGACTGAGTCGGTAGATTGCAACAGCACTTTTTGTATCAGTATAGGTTGTAGTTCCAGTCCAATGTTTCCGGATGATATTCGTTCAACATCAAGCAATTGATTGGCCAGTGCAATCAGGCGCTCAACCTCCATGGAGGCAGTGCGCACAAGTTTGTGCGCGCTTGCGTCTTCTTCCGAAACAGTGTCGGCAAGGACCTCCAATAGCAATTGAACAGACGTTAGCGGAGTCCGAAGGTCATGACTGATCATATTTACGAAGTCTCGCTTTATCTGATCGACATTCTTTATGGTTTCACGCTCTCGCGCTGCGCTTTCTGTTACAGTAGCTGCCATTTCGTGAAAGGCTTTGTCCAGCACACCTATTTCGTCCTCACCGGTAAGTGGTGCGTGCAAGGGCTTTTCGTCTCTGAATTGACGTGCATTGGCCAGCAAAATTAGCAGTCGGCGCATTGTGTCCCGGTGAAAGTATGCAGCCAGAGCCACAGCCATCAAGGCTCCGACCGCCAGGAATGAACACAAAAGTAGTTTCAGGGTTCCTCGGTGCTGCCCAAGGGAGGCAGCGGTCTGTAGCTCTACTTCTCTGGCGTTAGCAACAAGACGGTCTTGCTGTTCTTCCAGTATGGTTAGTTCCCCCTTCAGCAAAGCCATGAGCTTCAAATGCTTTATTCCAAAGGCGCCTTCCGCCTCGGCATGCCGGGTAACGTCCATGAGCCTGACTACTTTCTTGGCTTGATCCTCGGCAAGCTGAATATCGCCCAACCATTTTTTGTCGTCTTTTGCGGCGACCTTTAAATCTATAAAAGCCTGCGGCATAGGCGCCAGTGCTTCAGCAATTTTGGCGTCATAACTACCCAACGGGACGCTACGTCCAAGAGAAATAATTTTCCACTTGCAGGCCTGATTGATACAGGTTGTGAGAACGTACGCTTGAACCAGAATTTTCTTGGCTTGCTGTTCCTTTGCAATGTCCTGCTCAGTTTCGTTGAGCAGGAAAAGCAACAAACTGACCGTTATTGCTTCAAACAGAAACGGAAGAGCAACAAGAACAATCGCTTTGTGAAAGAGACTTGGCGTGATAGTCAAGTGCATTTGTCTCCGAATTGAGTCCCTTTTGGCAGTCTACCAAGGCCAGCTCCGGCGAAAGCGCCCGCCAAAGATCGGCAGCGAGTCAAGGTATGCCGAATCTTATATATACCTTCCAGAAGCAATGATCGAAGTGTCCAGTATCTCCAATACCTAGAGGGTCGACCTTCTGAGCTCATGTCTTGACCGGACAAATTCGTGGCACATTTGTGAAAAGGTTCATTTGCTGTTGCGCCCCTAAGGTTTTTTGATGCCAACGATCCTGTTAGTAGAAGATGACCTGGTTTTATCCGAGGTAATCTCATGCGCGTTGACTGCCGCTGGACACGAGTTAGACTCGTTCGTGAGTGGCTCCGAAGGTCTGGAGCAACTTCAGTCGCGTCAGTACGACCTTGTAATTGTGGACTGGGGATTGCCTGGGATCACCGGTATCGAAATCTGCACTCAGTTTCGCTCCACCGGTGGTACCACTCCAATTCTCTTCTTAACCGGAAAAACCCACATCGATGAAAAAACTATCGCTTTTGAGCAAGGAGCCGATGATTATCTAACAAAGCCTTTCAACATGCGTGAGTTAATGGCTCGTGTATCCGCCCTGTTGAAACGACCCAAGCAATACGTTGGTGATACCATTTGCGTCGGCGAGTTCGTCCTCGATTTGAAAGCCTTCTGCGCCAAGCGAAATGGTACAACAATTTCACTAACAGTGAAAGAGTTCGCCGTGCTTGAACTGATGATGCGCTATCCAAACACTGTTTTTAGCAGCGAAGAATTGCTAAGCCGCATCTGGAAGTTGGACGCTGCTGTTTCAGACGACACCGTACGTTCATGTTTAAACCGGCTGCGTATCAAGCTCCAGGAACCATCTCCTATTGTCACCATCAAGAGAAAAGGATACAAGCTGAGCGTTTAGTAGTAGCGCTATGCCGGAGTGCGCCTGACAAAAGCGGCAACTCTTTGGACTGACTTTAAACCTTGTTGAGAAGCGACTACCTGAGTTGACATACCCGCCTTACGTTCTTGCTAAGCGAAACCGCCGAGTTTGTTCATTTGTAAGGTTATTATCGAAGAGCATCGTGGAGTAATCTGATCAGGTCCTCTGAGGAAATCAATTCGGAGACACACACATTTGTCCACCGCACCCAGCCTCTTTCACAAAGCCATTGTTCTTGTTGCCCTGCCGTTTCTTTTTGAAGCGATAACGGTCAGCTTTTTGCTTTTCCTCTTAAATGAAACCGAGCAGGACATTGCAAAGGAACAACAAGCCAAGAAAATTCTGGTGCAAGCGTACGTGCTCACAACCTGTATCAATCAGGCCTGCAAGTGGAAAATTATTTCTCTTGGACGTAGCGTCCCGTTGGGTAGTTATGACGTCAAGATTGCCGAAGCGCTGGGACCTATGCCGCAGGCGTTTGTAGATTTGAAAATCGCAGCAAAAGACGACAAAAAATGGTTATCCGACATTCAGCTTGCCGAAGATCAAGCCAAAAAAGTAGTCAGGCTCATGGACGTTACCCGGCATGCCGAGGCGGAAGGCGCATTTGGCATTAAGCATTTGAAGCTCATGGCTTTGCTGAAGGGGGAACTAACCATACTGGAAGAACAGCAAGACCGTCTTGTTTCCGATGCAAGAGCAGTAGAGGAAAAAACCGCTGCCTCCATTGGGCAGCATCGAGCAAACCTCAAACTTCTTTTGTGTTCATTCCTGGCAGTCGGAGCCTTGCTGGCTCTAGCTCTTGCCACATACTTTCATCGGGACACGATGAGTCGATTATTGATATTGCTGGCCAATGCACGTCAATTCAGAGACGAAAAACCTTTGCACGCACCGCTTACCGGTGATGACGAAATAGGCGTGCTGGATAAAGCCTTTCACGAAATGGCAGGAGCGGTGACGGAAAGCGCAGCGCGAGAACGGGCAATAATAAAAAACGCTCAGGAGGTTATTTGCTCTCTGGACAACAACTTGTGTTTTACACGAATCAGCCCGGCCTGCCTGACAGTTTGGGGATATGTGCCTGAAGATCTGGTGGGCGAATCATTGCTCACCATTGTGCCGAAAGATATGCACGAAAGCACCGAAAGTGCAATTACTAGAATGAAAAAAAGTCGCGAAGAGGTTGCGTTTGAAACCAAGGTCAGAAAACAGTCGGGTGGGTTCATTGACATGCTCTGGTCTGTGAATTGGTCGGAAAGCGACAGGACTTTGTTTTGTGTTTGCCATGACATTACCGACCGAAAACGAGTAGAACAGCTCAAGAAAGACCTTCTTGAAATGGTCAGCCACGACTTGCGTTCACCGATAATGTCGGTAAATGTTTCCATGACCTTGCTTTTGAGAAACATGGTCGGGCAGTTTGATCAGAATGTGAGACTGGAAATTGAGCGAGCTGAGCACAATACAGAGCGGCTCATCTTCATGATCAATGATTTGCTCGACGTAGAAAAAATGGCATCTGGAAAATTACTGATCAACAAATCCTGGGCCAATGTGGATGAACTCATTGAGGAGGCATCTATAGTTCTCAAAGGCACAGGAGATCAAAAGCAAATTAAGATCCAGGCTGCTAACAGCAAACTCATGGTGTTCGGTGATGCCCCGCGGATAGTTCAGGTGGTCGTAAACCTGTGTGCAAACTCGATCAAGTTCTCCCCTGCCGGAAGTACGATCACGATTGATGCCCGCAAAAAAGACGAAGAGATCGAGTTCTCAATTACAGATCAAGGTCGCGGTATCGAGCCTGAATTCAAAGAAAAGATCTTCGGTCGGTTTGAACAAAACAAGGGCGATGGCGCACCTAAGGTTGGCAGCAGCGGGCTTGGGCTCTACATCTGCAAAAACCTTGTCGAGGCACATGGCGGAACGATCGGAGTCGACAGTGAGTTAGGCAAGGGAAGCCGGTTCTGGTTCCGGATTCCTACACCCACTCCGGAAGAAGCTGGCACAGGCGGAGATAGAGTAGAGGAGCCTTTAAGCTGGTAGCATGATGTCATCAAATTGTAAGCTCATACGGAACCGCCAAACTAGCCCTGTGAATTCCGACCGAAAAGTGGGTAACTTCAACATTGATGCTAATTGGTCGTCATTGGTGCTAAAAAAATGGCAAGGATTCTTCTCGTAGATGACGATTTAGAACTATCAAGGTCGCTTTCGGGCTGGTTAGTATCTGACAAACACAGCGTGGAAAATGTCCACACGGGTCTGGAGGGCTGGGAACGTGCAAGCAGCCAGCAGTATGACCTGCTGATCTTGGACTGGGATTTACCGGACGTAAACGGCATCGACATACTAAAACGATTTCGAGCAATGGGTGGTGTCACTCACGTTATCATGCTCACCGGGCGCAGTTCGGTCGACAATAAAACGCAAGCGCTCGATGCTGGAGCAGACGATTATCTGACCAAACCATTTCACGTAACAGAGCTATCGGCCAGGGTGAGAGCGCTTCTGCGGCGACAGGATGCCCACAAGCCTGCCTGTCAAACCTTAGGCACCAATAACGAGCATGTTTTGAAAAGGGCTGATCTTGCGGGGAGTTTGCTGGCATCGAGATACGAATTTCTCGAGGTAGCAGGAGCCGGAGGATCGGGGATCGTCTTCAAAGCTCGGCATCCGATCATGGAAAAGCTAGTTGCCATCAAGATGTTGCTCTCGGACAACTCCGACGAGTACGACAAGGAAAACATTGAACGTTTCAAAATTGAAGCCAAAGCCATCAGCCGTCTCGACCACCCAAGCATTGTCACCATCTATGACTTCGGAGTGACTGAACAAGGACAACCCTATATGGTCATGGAATACGTGACTGGCAACACGTTGGCTGACATGTTAGAAAAGCTGGGACCGCCCCCATTGAAGACCGGACTCACTGTTTGCCTTCAAATCTGTGACGGACTAGCGCATGCACACGAGATGAGCATCCTCCATCGCGATATTAAGCCTTCCAATATCGTTCTGAAAAAAGTTCAAGGCAGACCCCCAGAGGCGAAGATTTTGGATTTCGGTTTGGCTAAAATACGCGCTTCCGATGCCCCGCGACTTGAACTTACTCAAAGAGGCGATATCTTAGGCAGTCCTCCATACATGAGCCCTGAGCAAGTGAGAGGAGATAAAGTCGATGAGCGCTCTGATATCTATTCATTTGGGTGCCTGACATACGAAGTAATTAGCGGTTTCCTTCCGCATATGGGCACCAACATCAATCAAATTATGGCTAAGCACCTAGAAGAGGATGCGATTCCACTGCGCGAGATCCGCCCAGATTTGAACTTACCCAAGGACCTTGAGGTGGTCGTGGCAAAGCTACTAGCCCGGAAACCAACTGAGCGCTTTCAATCGATGCGCGAATTTCGAACAGTACTGGAGCGCATAATTCAGGGAATTGAATAGCGGTACTGAAGATCCGCGGCATGAACGGGGTTTGCTTCGGCGAGAATGCCTAATTAAGCAGGACCTTGCTGTGCAAGTTACGGGAGACAGCAGACGCCAAAACCACTAGTATGTTTAAAAGTGGTATCTGTGTATGCCGTTAGAAGACTACATCAACAAGACTTCCGAGCAACCGACATCCGATAGTTGGGCCGATAAGGCCGTTCGCGAAGTGCAATTGCTCGGCGTAGGTTTAGCTGCCATCCCTGACGCTGCGGTCACAGCATTCACAGAACGTCCAGGTGAAACCGGACTGAAGCTCACTGCCGCCGCCGGCTTATCATTCGCACTACGCTGTGCTGTCAGCAAGGGCGGGCTAATGAGAGGTGTGGCGCAATCCATTGGCGTTGGTATGGGAGTTTCTGCCGTGGGCGACTTTGGTCGCAATATCGCTCCAATTGCCGGCGCATTTAGTGACAATCTTTCCTCTGCCGATAACTGGAATGAAAACGCCGCGGTGATGAAAAATCACTTCGCGCCCTTCGCCTTTGACACTACTTTGGCAGTCGGCGCCGGACTTGTAGGCGGATACGGCGGTGCCCGCTTCATGCGCTCCCGCACTTTCGAGCCGATGTTGCCGGAGCTCAACAAACATGGGTTACTGCCAGAGGGCATCCACCCAGCGACGTGGCAAGAATTCAGCGCAAGATACGGCACCAGCCCTCGCCGCCAGGACTTGCTGGCAAACATGGAAGCTCTTTTGCAGCAAGCAAAGAAACACGCCGGCGGCACTGAAAAAGTCTACGTTGGGGGCAGTTTCGTCACAGCGAAAGCGGCACCCACGGACTTTGATATGACCTGGAGAATCAGCGGCCCTAAAATTGCAGAGCTACAAAAGACAGCTCCCATACTTGTGGATCGTGCACTACAGGTGAAAGAACTCGGTGGACAGTTGATGGCAACATATCCAAATTCTCCAGGAGATGGCGTCCTCGGTTTTCTGCAACGTAATGCGCGCCTGAGATTGCCAGTTGGGGTTGTGGAAATAGATCTGGCCACACTACCATCAAAGACGTCCTATCAGATGCGTACCTGGCTTGGTACCGCAGGACCCCGCCCGATTCTGGACATCAGCGCAGAAACTGCTGCGACGACATTGAAAAAAGTTGACCCGAAATAACGCGGTCTTCCGCGTAAGGATTCGGCTAACTCGTAGGAAATGGGGAGAAAGACATCGGATGCGTGTGCGTAGGAGAGGGGCCTGTCTCCTACCGCTTAGGACTACGGCCTGCAAGAAGGTTAGTGCAACGGGAGGGGACAAGCCCCTCCCTTACATCTGTCCAGACCAACTTACGATTTCGCAAATTACTACTATCACCATTAGTACAGTTCGTCAAAAAAGAACCGGTTGCTAAAGAGCTTCCAGTTCTCCGCTTTCGCTATGTTACTATTTCACGCCAAACCAACTGCGGCCTCACTAACCGGTGAAAGGAGGCAATTCGCCGATTTCCTCTATCTGCCCCGGTTCGCACCATGGAAATGGGCGCCATTCAACAGGTGGGGGAGACGGGGGCCCTTCTTTCGGTTCTGCAGGTGGCACGCCGGGCGGCGGCGGCAACACTTCCGGTTTGTCTTTTTCCGTCATTAGCCTTCCGATCGCAGGTTGGGAATCGGCGAAGGCCGAGGCACGATGACGTCTGTCCAAGCTGGTTGATTGCTGAGCACGCCCATTACTGCCGACGTAAAGACGCCGACTTGATTGGGGCACACTGCCGGCGCAACCACCAAGGTCACGTTCACGGCGTTCGGATCGTTTCCAGCAGCAAGCTTCGCTGCGTTCAGTTTGGCTTCGAGGTGCACGAGGACTTCACCTGGGTAACCAAGCTCAACGGCCACGTCGTACTCCAGTTGTAGACTCTCGATCTTCCTCAGAAGCACCGGATCCACATCATCCACGTCGACAGTCGCGACGTTTTTCAACAACGTCTGCCGACACCAGATAAGAAAACCAACGCCGGCCACAAACGCTACACCAAGCAGCGAAAGTACCGCGATTACGATGTAATCGGTCAAGATTGTCTCCATTCAAAAGGAATCACACGCACAGCTGCAAGAGTCGGGAAAGGTTGTTGTTGTAGAGAACTCCTCTATTGGCTGCTGTACTGATGTGATGTGCAAATAAGGTAGCAAAGCGAAGACTACTGCGGCGCCGAAAGAAGCGACTCTTTCGTTCAACCTTTACGAAGACAAGCTTTCCAAGTGCGTAATTACCCCAATGGCATCGAACACGCCGTTCGCATAAACTCGCATGAACCTGACCGGGAATGTCACCCGCAAAGACAGCCGCTATGATGAAAATGTGCTGCTAAGATAGCAATCTATCTATTCTGCGAGGATTGCATTGCCCCTCTCAGGCAACCTGTCTAAGTATGCTACTTCGCTGACAGCCCTAGCTTTCTGCGCGGGTTTGTTCGCTGTCATTCAACCGCAGAAAATATCCAGCGCCGAACAGGTAGCTCTTGCAGACTCCTTCCGCTTCACGCAATATCAACTGCCAGAACCGACTAAGCACCCCTTGAAACGGATTAGAGAAGTACATCCGTCCCTTAAACGAATTGGTGCCTGGATTTCCGCTACAGGTGCCTCTGTTGCGATGCAGGATTTGGACAGCGACGGAAAAAACAACGATCTGATTCAAATCGATCCGAGAACCGATGAAGTTGCCGTGATGCCAGTGCCTTCAACCGGAGACAGATTCGACAGGTTCGTTCTAAACCACAAGGGCATCAACTTCGATCCCTCCAAGATGGCTCCAATGGGCGCTATCACCGCCGATCTGAACGAAGACCATCGTCCTGATATCGTGGTCTATTACTGGGGACGAACACCAGTTGCCTTTTTGCGCAACGAAAATACAGGTTTGTCTGCAAGCTCTTTTACATCCCAAGAATTGGTGCCTGGCAACGAAATATGGAACACCAGTTGCGGAGCCATTGCCGACTTTGATGGGGATGGGCACAACGATTTATTTTTCTGTAACTACTACCAGGACGGCGCGAAGGTATTGGATGCCCAGGCGCCTGGCACCATTCAACTGCAAGAATCAATTGCAAGAGCATTGAATGGTGGCAAGAAGCACTTGCTTCGATTCGTTGCTGCCACACCAGAGTCAGTGCAGTTTGCCGAGCACAGATCGCTGTTCAGTGATCAAGTCGATCGCGGCTGGACGATCGCCGTCGGCGTCTGCGACCTGGATGGAGATTTACTTCCAGAGATCTACCTGGCGAACGATACCGGGCCCGATCGATTACTTCATAACGACTCTCAAAAGAATGCATTTAAGTTCTCCCTTGTGGAAGGTCGAGGCGGGCTGACCACCCCAACTTCCTTTGTGCTCGGCAATGATTCATTCAAAGGCATGGGCATAGACTTCGGTGATCTAAACAAAGATGGCGTACCGGATATCTATGTCAGCAATATAGCCGCACCATTCGGACTGGAAGAGAGCCACTTCGTCTGGCTAAGCAACGACAATGTCTCGCTTTTGAAAGAAGGTATTGCTCCTTACACTCAGGCAAGCGAATCGCTCGGGCTATCCCGCAGCGGCTGGTCCTGGGACTGCCGCCTGGCCGACTTCAACAACGATGGTCAACTGGAAGCGGTCCAAGCTACCGGATTTCTCAAAGGACAAATCAACCGCTGGCCGGAATTACAGGCCATCGGCACCAGCAACAGCACAATCCTAAGCAATCCGGCTAATTGGCCTGGATTTGGCCTCAAGGACGATGTGAGCGGTCACGAGCAAGGCTGCTTCTTTGCAAAAGCACCGAACGGAAAGTTTTACGACATCGCTAAACCACTCGGCCTGGGCAACATGCAGGTAAGCCGCGGAATTGCGCTCGGCGACGTGGATGCAGACGGAGACGTTGACATGGTGGTAGCCAACCAGTGGGGACCTTCGTATTTCTATAAAAATGAATGCAACAACGCGCAGCAGGGACTGAGCCTGCGCCTGTCGGACAATAGGGGCACCGCAATTGGCGCCCGTGTCACGGTCACACAGCCAGACGGCACCAAGCAACTTGCTCTTGTCGATGGAGGCAGCGGGCACTCCGGCAAACGGGCGCAAGAAGTCCACTTCGGGCTGGGAAGATTGCCGGATGCAACGAAGGTAAAAGTCTCAGTTGAATGGCGTGGGGCCGACGCCAAAGTGCGCCACAGAGACTTTGCACTTGCCCCGGGCTGGCATGATCTCAATTTGGACGCAGGAGATAAAGCGTGACTCAGGCCGCCAGCAACACCGCTACAGATCTTCTTTATCC
>Ga0163152_10007419_pt1 | contig 12010 bp, 7 predicted proteins | sample OliLakLV19MP8IB2_FD_148635 | JGI IMG/M metagenome (GOLD analysis project Ga0163152, IMG submission 148635) | Freshwater microbial mat bacterial communities from Lake Vanda, McMurdo Dry Valleys, Antarctica - Oligotrophic Lake LV.19.MP8.IB-2 | ecosystem: Environmental > Aquatic > Freshwater > Lake... | reverse complement strand
CGCCAAAATGGCGAGGAGGATCAGAATTCTGAATAAGGTTGTTATGGTTTTCATGGTTGTTTTGGTTCTGAGACTGTTCGGGTTGGATTTTTATTTGCGGATTTCTTTGGAACGGCGCCTTTGACGATTCCCCACAGGAGTCGGCCCATGGTGGAGAAATAGCTTTGGGTGATGTCGGAGGTCAGGTAGGCCAAATAAATATCGCTCGATGGAGACCAACTGTTGGAAGCGAAATACAGGGGTTTTTCTGGCACGCGATACTTGGATTTGTGAAAAGCCAGGCCCTTGAAATTGTAGATATCGTTTCCGTATTTCTCGCTCAGAACGAAAAAGATTTTTGTGATCAAATCGTCGTTATATTTTCCAAGCGTCAGCCGGACGAATGGAGCAAGGCAGAGGTTTAACACCTCTTTGCCTTCGGTTTTGAAAATGTCGATTGCCTCCATGTGAACCGCGGTGGCGAGGCGTCCGTATTTGGATTCATCGCAACGCGAAATATTGGCGGAATACCCGTAAACCTGTCCGTCTCGATACATCGGATCGTAAAAGACGTATCCAATAATATTTCCGCCTTTGTCGTAGGCGATGAATTTCCGGACGTCCTCTTCCTTTTCGAGGACCGGTCTTCGCGCATAAATCCAGATTTCGCGGTCGTTGAGGATTTTTGTTCCCATCCATTTTGAAGAGACATCGTGGAGTTTTTGTTTATCGACCGTCTCAATGGATTCTTCACGGATCAGATAGCCCTCGCGCTTGGCTTCGTTGCGCGCGCGCTTGATCATGTCGAGATCCTTCCAGTTTCCTTTCGTATTGTAAGTTTGGATCGGGATTTCGGGCTCGGGACCGATGCAGTTGATCTTGAATCCCAGTTTTCTGAGGGCCTCCGCGCAGGATTCCGATATCACTGCGAAAATCGCTTTTGGGTTTTTTTCGAGAAAACGTGCGAGCAGTTTCGGCAGGTTTTCGTGCGAGCAGACCGGATCCGAAAGCACGATACGCCGGGTTTTCCGGGCGAAGAGCGGGTGCGTTACCGACGTGAACGCGAGATAGCCTAATTCATCGTCGATGAAATACTCCATGCCGGCCTGGAGCGTGGCATAGGCAAGCGCTTCACGCCCGTGCTGGCGCAAAAATGGAGAGAGCAAGTCCCATTTGTCTGTTCGTCCCCAGGCTTTCGCCTCCTCTCCCAAAACCATTCTTGTCGCCATTTTGGTTTCCAAATTGGAACACAGGGTATCGTTTTAGAAGATTAATCTTTTAAAAACGCCGCGATTATCTCGTTCACCAGGGCCGGTTTCTCGACCGGAACGAAGTGGCTCGATCCAGGAATGACGCACAGTTGCCCCCTCGGAACGGACTGGAAAAGAGTGACGCTGTGTTCGGGGCGAACAATATCGTGATCGCCAACCATTACCAGAGTGGGGCATTGTATTTTCTTCAATTCCTCCGGCGAATAGTTTGGCTGGGTCAGCCACATGTTTTTCAGCTTTCCAAAGACGACCGGCCAATGATTTGGTCCGTCGGGCGACAAAGCTTTGTAGCCGTCGATCAGGAATTGCGGATGGTCGTTGGGCCCCGATGCGCTGACGCCTTGCTTGATCTCGTCGGTCATGCCATCGGAGCGGAAATTTGTTCCAATTGTCACGAGCTTCTTCACGAGGGTTGGGTGATTCATCGCCAGATCCAGACCGATTATCCCGCCGTCGCTCCATCCGATGACGACGGCATTCGTGATCGAAAGTTGTTTCAGGAGCTCTGAAAAATCCGACGCCATTAATTTATAGCTCAGGGCGTTGGTGGAATCCTGGGTTCTCCCGTGGGCGCGGCTGTCCGGTGCGATCACGCGATACCCCTTTTGCAGTTCCGGAATCTGGTTGAACCAGCTTTCGATCGACGCGCTGCCTCCATGAATCAATAGGAGCGGTTCGCCCGCGCCAAAGGTTTCGAAGTACATCTTGATTCCATTCACCGTTTTATATTCTCCCTTGGGCCGATTCGGAATCTCTTTGATGGGATTGTCGTCCCCCGGTGGAGGTGTTTTGACTGTGCTCTCCCCTGAGCAGGCGACGACCAGCAAGGTGAGGATCAGCGACGTTGCTACAACGTGATTGATTTTCATTTAGGTAGTATTCAGGTTTTGTTCTTCGACGTTCCAACAAGGTGTCGGTGGCACTGTCAGCAGAGTCCATTCCGAAATAGAAAAACTTTCAATCCGACTGTCTAATTTTAGGCGCGCGAAGGATTTAAGCCTACAACTAGCATCCCGGCGGGTAAAAGTCACGTTGTGATTTCTTTGGATTCTGAGGCATGGGCGGGTGAGAAACGAAGTAAAGTGGGTCGGTTGGGGTTTCGGACCGAGCTTCAATGATTCCAAAAAAAGCGAAAAAACGTGATCTTTTCTGGTAATTGTTTTGCTTCGTGACACAGTTTCGCGAGAAACCTTTTTAAGAATGGACACCGTAAAATCGTCGAAGAGCAGCGTCCTTTGCAAAAGCAGCGAGGGGATCGAGCTGCACTCGGCCTTGCTGCGGCTCTCGCGGCGCCGCGCGGTATTGGAAATCTACGATCCGCATATTGTCCTGAAAATGTCGGAAGTGCTGGATTTGAAAATATCGGCGCGCCAAAGGCAGATTTACTCCGGTCGCGCCGTGATCAGCAATCTGGTTAACACCGGCACGACGATGATTTGCGAGACGAAGCTGGACGAAGTTTGGGTCGGAGAAGATCAAGCCACGCCTGGCATTAACGCAGACCTCCAGAAAGGCTTTTCCGAGTTTGTTCAGACCTGGCAAAAGGTTTATCGGATTGTTCCCGAGTATAAAATTTTGATTGCGGATATACAGAGCTTTCTAACCGACCTGCGCCTTTGGCTGGAACACGTTGAGTTGGAAATCGGTGAAACTGGCCCAATTCATCGATTGCAAGTTGAGCGGCAGGTCATCCGCGATCTTGCGCCTCCCGTCATTCAAACGATTAATTCGTTCTTCGACAAATTTGAGGCGCTGGCCAATAAACTCGATGACAAATCGAGGCCCGTTCACCAAGCCTACATGAAACGGCAGTTGCATTCGGTGGTCCTCTGTTCGCCATTCGCCTATCGCACTTTTCAGAAGCCGCTCGGATACGCCGGTGACTATGAAATGGTGAACATGATGATGCGGGAAACCGAGGGTAATTCGATCTTCGCCAAAATCATCAATCTCTGGTTTTTGAAGCAGCCGCCAGCCGAAGCGCATCGCAATCGTGTGCTCTATCTGGAGCAGAAACTGGTCGAGGAAACTTTGCGAGTCTCCGGGAAGGGGCGGATGCGGGCATTCAACCTGGGGTGTGGCCCGGCGTGGGAAGTCCAAAAATTTCTGACCGACCGGCATTTTTGCGACCGGGCGGAGTTTACCCTGGTCGATTTCAATGCGGAAACGCTCGCGCATACACGCGAGATCTTGCTGGAATTGAAGAGTAACAAAGGACGGTCCACTCCCATCCGTTTTGTTCAAAAATCCGTGCAGCAAATCGTGAAGGAGGGAGCGAGAGGCAGCGCGCAAGAGCCACAATACGATTTGGTTTATTGCGCCGGATTATTCGATTACCTGTCCGATCAGGTTTGCCTTCGCCTGATGAATATTTTTTACGGCATGGTTCGGCCGGGCGGGCTTCTGCTGGCGACGAACGTCGATGTGAGCAACCCGATGCGCAACACGATGGAAACGTTGCTGGAATGGCACCTGATCTACCGCACTTCGCAGCAAGCTCGAAAACTCATTCCGGAGAAAGCGACCATCGACGATTTTTCCGTCACGTCGGATGTCACCGGAGTAAACATTTTCATTGAAGTCAGAAAACCCAACTAGCGCCAGCCAAGACCTGCTGAGTTCGCCCGAATTCAAGGAGACCTATGACGCGCATGAAAGGCGGGCGCGAATCCAGGCGGGAAAGGTCGGTTCCGCCCTGGTCGTGTTTCTGATGCCGGCGGGATTCTCGCTCGATCTGTTCGTATATCCAGACCGGGCCAAGGAGTTTTTTGCCTTGCGCCTCGCCTGCTCGTTGGTTGCGGCGATCATGTGGCTTCTCCATTACAAGGATATTGGGCAGAAGCATCTTCGGTTGCTCGGAATGGCCATTGTCCTTGCCCCGGCTTTTTTCATCGACTGGATGATCTGGGCGACGGAGGGAACGGTCTCTCCCTATTACGCCGGGTTGAATCTGATCTTGCTCGCCCTGAACGTTGTCCTGCACTGGAGCCTTCTCGAATCCCTGCTCACCGTCGGCTGCATCATCCTGATGTACCTGGTCGCGTGTTTTGCCAGGTTCGAGGCGGTCCAGCATTTGGGACTCTTCTTTAACAATCTCTATTTCCTGGTTTTGACTGGAATCATCGTCATAACCGGAAACTTTTTTTTCAATCGCTTGCGGTTTCGAGAATTTGCCTTGCGTTACGAATTGGATAAAAACCGCCAGATGCTGGAAGAGACCAACAACAAATTGGTTGAGCTCGGGCAGGTGAAAGACCGGTTTTTTGCCAACATCAGCCACGAATTGCGCACACCGCTGACTCTCTTGCTCTCCCCTCTGGAAACCATGCAGAACCGTCAGGGGGCCAACTTCGACTCGGAGACCAAAACATTGTTCGGGATCATGCATTCCAACGGCATGCGGCTGCTCAAGCTGATCAATGACCTGCTCGACCTTGTTCGCCTGGAATCCGGCCGAATGGAACTCAAGCGTGAGGCCATGGAAATGACGGCATTCGTTCGCGGCATTGCCAGCGCCGCGCAGCAAATGGCCGACAACAAATCCGTGCAACTAAAATTTTCGGTGGAACCTGATTTCGGGGCTGTCATGGTCGATCGCGACAAATTGGAGAAGGTTGTCCTGAATCTGGTATTCAATGCCCTAAAATTCACCACTAAAGAGGGATTCGTGGAGTTGCGTGTGGCCAAGGTGAACGAAGATTTTGTTTTGACGGTGACCGATTCAGGAATCGGAATCGCGGCGAAAAATCTCCCCTTCATTTTCGACCGCTTCTGGCAGGCCGACGGGTCGTCGAAGCGAAATTACAAAGGTGTGGGGATTGGCTTGTCGCTGGTTAAAGAGCTGACGGAGCTCCACGAGGGCAAGGTTTTCGTCGAAAGCGAGGAAGGGAAGGGGACTAAATTCACCGTCCGAATTCCCTACGTGCCTGCGGCCATTCCGCAGGCGCAGCCGGCCGGAATCCTGAGTGCGCCCGGCGAAGGTTCGGCTGCGTCCGCCGGGGAGCCTGAATCTCCCCAGTCTGAGGAATGGCTCACCAATCTTTATCGGCGAGCCGAACTGTTTCCGACTGCGAGCGCCTCTCCGGAAGCGGAAGCGCCCGGGCTTTCTCGCAACGGCGAAACTCCGGCGGTCCTGGTCGCCGACGACGAGCCGGACATGCTGCGTTTCCTGAAATCGCAGTTGAAAAATAATTTTTCGGTGACGGAGGCCAGTGATGGCAAGCAAGCCGTCGAGAAAGCTCTGGAGACGCTTCCTGACATTATTCTATTGGACATGAATATGCCGGAGAAAGACGGGTTGCAGGTCTGCCGCGAACTGCGCCAGGAAGATAGCACGCGGAATATTCCAATCGTGATGCTGACGGCGCGGGCGGACGAGGAGACGAAGCTGGCCGCGCTTTCGGCCGGAGCGAACGATTTTTTGGCGAAGCCTTTTTCCACCACGGAGCTTCATGTCCGGATCCGGAATCTGCTCGGAGCGCATCAGTACCAGGAGAAACTCGCGGAGAAAAACAGCCTGCTCGAGCAGACGATTGAGCAGCTAAAACAGACGGAAATGCAATTGGTGCAAAACGAAAAGATGGCGTCGCTCGGCCGTTTGAGTGCTGGCATCATTCATGAGATCAATAATCCGTTGAATTACGCGGCGACCGGCCTTTACACGTTGCGCAAGAAAGCAACGTTGCTGGCGCCGGAGGAGCAAAGCCGATTCTCTGAAGTGCTCACCGATGTCGAAGCGGGAATTGACCGGGTAAAAAATATCGTCCTCGACCTCCGGAAGTTTACTCATTCGGATCCCGGTGCCATGAACGCGGTCGAAGTATTGCCGGTGGTGAATTCGGCCTTGCGCTTTCTCAGCAACGAATGGAAAGACCGCGTCACGATCAAAGTTGAGGTGCCGGAAAAACAGGTTGTGATGGCCAGCCCGAATCGCTTGCTCCAGGTTTTGATCAATCTCCTGCAAAACGCTCTGGATGCATTGAAGGGAAAATCTTTTGCACTGGGAGAGGAGCCGACGATTCTAATTCGGGGCCGATTGGAGGATGGAAAAAGCTTCATCACGGTTCGGGACAACGGCTCCGGAATTGCGGCGAAGGATTTAGTCAAAATCTTTGATCCATTTTTCACCACCAAGGATATTGGCGAGGGGATGGGACTGGGGCTCAGCATCTCCTATCAGATCATCCAGGAATTTGGCGGGAAAATCATGGTGGCGAGCGAGCCGGGAAAATTCGCTGAATTCTCTTTGGAATTTCCCGAGAAACGCTAAAGTGCGTTCCTCGAATTACTCACTCGTGCCATGCAGAATTCTGACAACTATAAGCGATTCGCCATCCTCTATGTGGATGACGAGGAAATGTCCCTGAAATATTTCGCGCGCGCCTTCGAAGACGAATTTCGGATTTTGACGGCTTCCAACGCGAAGGATGGCCTCAAGTTGTTGGAGGAACACAAAGATCAGATTGCGATATTAATGACCGATCAGAAGATGCCGGGTGAAAAAGGTGTCTGGCTTCTGGAAAAGGCGCGCCAAATTGCGCCGCGCATCATCCGGATTCTGGCCACCGCCTACGCTGAACTGGATGAGGCGATTGAAGCCGTTAATTCAGGCGCGATTTTCAAGTTTGTGACCAAGCCGTGGGATCCCCCGCATCTGGAACAAACTCTGAGACTCGCCGTCGATCTTTTCGTGGTGCGGGAGGAGCGGGAGAATTTGCTGAAGGAGAAAATGTCGATCCTCCATAATCGAATGATCGCCGAACATGTTGTCCGCCTCGGGCTGTTGGCTGCGGGAATGAGCCACCACGTGCGCAATTCGCTGGTGTCCGTCAAAACCTTTCTTGACCTGGCTCCCTTGAAAATGATGGAGGAAAAAGACGGAAAAACGGTGCGCAACCCGGATTTTTGGCACGACTATCATAGCGAGGTGCAGGCCCAGTTGGAGCGAATCAACGGGATGCTGAAGGATTTATGGGTGGCCTCGGAAAGGCCGTCCTCCGAGTTCAAGGACCGCGTTCACCTTCACGAAATCATCCGGGATGTGTTGAAAAAGCTGGAGGCCAGCCTGGCCCAAAAGAACCTCAAGGTGGAAAGCAAGATTCCGGAATCCCTTCCCCCGCTGATGGTCGATGCGCATAAATTTTCACGGCTGTTTGAACTGCTGCTCCGGGACGAAATTGTCAGTTTGCCGGCTGGCTGTGAAATCCGATTCTCCGCATCAGTCGATAGCGGGACAATTGAAGTCAAGTTGAGCGATAATGGGCCCGGCTTGCCGCAACCCGAATTGCAAATTGTGTTTGATCCATTTGCCATTCGCACCGACGCGCCGACGGAGTATGGGATCAACCTGATGACCTGCTTTTTCATTGTGCATCATCACGGCGGCACGATCGAGGCGCGCAGCGAGGGGAAGGGCACCACGTTCATCCTTCGTTTGCCGACCAATCCAAACCGTCCGCCGGTCGTCGAGGAGAACACGGCGTTTTTACAAAAGGTTCTGTCCAACGACGCTGCTTTGGGCAAGCTGAGCAGTCAAGACGGACGGTGACGCGATGAGTTTTACGCGAGAATATTTAGAAAACGGCGGAAATTAACATTTGCCAATATTTGGGCGGATCTATAGTTAGTTTTAGTGAATTCCTTTAATTTCTTTATGCAAGACTGGGTCGTAAAAAACCATCAATGAAGACAATACTGGTCTTGGCCACGCACTTTGACTTGGCGAATGTCATTCGTGACGGCGTCAGTGCCGAGCAGTATAAAGTCATCCACAGATTCAGTTGCGAGGAGGCCGAGCCATTGATGATCCACGGGCTTATCAATGTTTGCATTATCGATGTTGATCTGACGGATGTGCAGGGAATTTGGGTCATCGAAAAGGTCCGATGCACTCTCCCGACCTGCCCGATCCTCCTTTATACAAGTTCCGCGAAATGGGAGTGGGAGGAAGAAGCTTACCTCCACGGAGTATCCCATATTTTAACCAAACCGGTTCGACCGCGGGTGCTCAACACGCTGCTCGACCGAATCTGGGCGGTCCCGGTGTCGAGGATTGAGCCTCGGAGTGCCATGCCATCCCCACGCCTGCAGGAGCTGACCAAACCGGTTGAGGGGGGGCAAAAGGCGTTTCAGGCGCTGGAGGTGTTGCGGAATTTTTCAGCTATTCTTACCCACTCGCTTTGCGCCGAAGCGCTGCTCAAGCAGTTTTTGCTTTTCTTGCGGGAGTTGCTGGGCGTCAATCGCGCGTCAATTTTTTTGCGCCAGCCGGGGTCCGCGTTCGGCAAGAGTCCGACGGAAGAGGGCCGTCGCCTGCGCTCTGCCTGTGCCATCGGATTATCGGCGGGTTTACTCGAGCATTTTCAGTTGTCTTTCGCAACCGGGATTGGGCGGCACCTTTATCGGAATGGGAAAATTCTCCGGCGCAGCACGCTGGATGCTCAAACGGATCCCGAGATTCAAAAAGAGTTTGAGTTGCTCGGAGCCGAAGTCGCAATTCCCATCCTCGATCGCGAGGAATTGGTCGGCATTGCCGCGTTCGATGGCCGGGTGACCGGCGAATCCATGAGCAACACGGAGCTGGAATTGATTTTTCATCTGCTTGAGGAAGTGGGGCTGGCGGTGAAGAATATTTCGCTGCACGACCAGCTTTCGGCCAATCACGAAATGATGGCCGACATTTTACGTCAGCTCAGCAGCGCCTGTGTCGTCGTCAACCGCGACCTGACTTTGCTGCACGTGAATAAAATGGCGCGCAAATATTTTTCCGCGCCCGGGCGGCGCAACGCCGATTTGGAGTTCAGCGACCTGCCTCAGATGCTCGGCAGTAAAGTTTATCAGGTTTTAAAAACCGGCACCGCGGTTGCGACTTTCAGGTACAGCCCGCCGGAAAACTCGGAAACAGTTTACCATGTGACGATCGTTCCATTTCAGGCCGAAAACTCCGTGTTGCCCAATTCCGCCCTGCTCATGCTGGAAGACCACACGAAGACCGAGCAATTGCAGAAGTTGGAAATCGAGGCAGCCAATCTTCGTTTGGTGAAGACGATGGCCGATCGCCTCGCCCATGAAATCGGCAACGCCATGGTTCCCATTTCCACGCACCAGCAATTGTTGGCGGATCAATTCAAGGATCCAGAGTTTCGTGCTTCGCTGGATGTTGCCATGGCGGATGGCGTCAAGCGTGTCGGGCGGCTGGTAAATCAAATGCGTTTTCTGGCCCGGGATTCCATCCTATCAAGTGATTCGTTTCCATTGGAGCCATTGATTGAAGAGGCCTTTCAAGAAGCCAAAAAACATCAGCCAATTAAATCCTCGCAGCTAAAATTCGAAAAAGGCGCTCAGCCCATCATGGTGGAGGGAGATCGCGCCGCCTTGAAACATGCCCTGTCCGAAGTGATGTTGAACGCTATTCAGGCCAACCCAGCGGACGCGCGAGTCGGCGTACGAACCCGGCTGGCAACGGATTCCGCTCTTGGAAAGATTTCAATTGAAGTTCAAGACAATGGTTCCGGGTTTGCCCCGGAAACGGCGCAAAAAGTTCCGGAAGCATTTTTTACCACGCGCAATGTCGGTTTGGGGCTCGGGTTGACGGTCACTCAAAAAATTGTGGATACCCACTTTGGTCAGTTGGAAATTGTCAATCCGGTGCTCGGCCAGTCGGGGTTGGTACGAATCTCGCTTCCTGTTGAAGGGCCGAAACATGACAAGGTGACAAAAACCAACGACGGATTCCAATGAATGAGGTCCAAAACTCTACGCTTGTGAGCCGGGATCGTTTCGGTAGCATCGACCCTTCGCTGCGAGAGGAGTTGGGTCTTGCGGCGATGGGTGTATTTAAAATCCGGTTCGGCTAATTATGATGTCCACTCAATTACTCTCTCCGGTAGCGGCGAGCGAAACGCCGAGCCATCCTCCCGTCCCGCGCCGCAAATATACACTCTTGATCGTGGACGATGAGGAGGGGCCGCGCCAGTCTCTGAGAGTGGTTTTCAAGGACGAGTATAATATTCTGCTCGCTGACAGCGGGATCAAAGCAGTGGAGTTGGCTCAGGAGAATCGAATCGACGCGGTGATTTCGGATATTCGGATGGCGGGAATGTCCGGGATCGAATTGCTTGGGAAATTGAAAGGGGTGGACGCCAGCATCGAGGTGATCATTTTGACGGCTTACGAAACGATTGAAACTGCCCGGCAGGCGCTTCGTTTCGGGGCCTGTGATTACCTCAACAAGCCCTTCGACATCGGCACGATCCGGGCGGCGGTCGCGAGCGCGGTGGAGCGACGCACGCTGTCCGCTGAAATGAGGATTAACAACATCAAGCTTCTCGAGCTTCAGTCCCAGTTGCAAAATCAAAAGTTGCTGGAGGAGATCTCAAGATCGCGCGGAGAAATCTACGCCAGCATCATTCATGACATTAACGGTCCGCTGACGATTATTTCCGGTTTCATTCAGCTCATTAACCAGCGCATCGCTGACTCCCATCGTGTCGAAGGCGAAGCTCTGGAAATGGTCAAGGACCGGCTGAAGCGAATGACCCGGCAGGTGACAAGTTGCATCGAGATTTCACAACGGTATCTCAGCCTGATGCGGCAGCACTCATCGGAACAAAATCAAGTGCGCGTGAACCAGGTTCTCAAGGATTTGGACGAACTTTTGCGCGCCCATCCCTGCATCGCAAACCACGAGATGTTCATCGCCGCGCTTCCGCTTGACGTCACATTGCAGATCAACGGGACCGATCTGATCCAGATTTTGCTGAACCTTTCCATCAATGGATTTCAGTGCTCTGAAGAGCCGCATGCTGTCAGGATTTCCGGCAAGGTTTACATGGATGCCTCGCAGTTGTCCCCAATTTCGAGCGGGCCAAACGACGCGGTGTTGAATCAGGACGGCTTCCGGAATTCCGGCGCGATTTTGCAGCTCTCCATCCAGGATACCGGCCCGGGGATTCCTCCCGGGATTATCTCGAAAATCTTCGAGCCATATTTTACGACGAAAGCCGTCGGCAAAGGAACGGGCTTGGGATTGTCGATCGTGCAACGTTTGGTCAAAGAGGCCAACGGCCTGCTCCACCTGCGTTCGGTCGAAGGGCAGGGGACTATTTTCGATGTTTACCTTCCCGCTTTGACCCTTCACCAATAGCGTTTGCGCCGGCGAATTGGCTCATTATGATTCGCCCTGATGTCTGATCTCTGTGCAACGCGAGTCACCTATCGCTACGAACGATGGCGTGCCCTGAGCGCGGGAATTCTCGAAACGGCCGGAACCACCTTTTTGCTTCTGATTGCGGTGCGCTGGTTCCAGGCGGGTCCATTTTCCAAGGCAATCGTCGCCGGCGGTGGGGCGCTGGGATTGGTGCTGTCGCCCTGGGTCGTATCGATCGTCGCGAACCTTGGGTGGCCGACATCCAGGGCCACCTCATGGCTGGCAGCGATCGGAGCCGGGTGTTTTGTTGTCGCCGCCGCCTTTCCGTTCCTGCCCGTTTACGTGATCGCCTCGGTCATCGGCATGTCCACGTCTTCCGCTGCCATCCCGCTCCTGACCCAGATGTATCAGGAGAATTATCCGGAGAAGGAACGCGGGAGGCGATTTTCCCGAACCCTGATGATCCGGATTGCGACCGCGGCAATCTTTAGCGACCTGGCTGGACGCGGCATGACGGGACGCATCGAGAATTTTCGAGGGCTGCTTCTGGTCTTCGCCGCCGCGTTCGCGTTCGCGAGTTTTTGCCTGGCGCGCTGCCCAACCCGCCCATTGACGC
>Ga0163152_10007415_pt1 | contig 12012 bp, 12 predicted proteins | sample OliLakLV19MP8IB2_FD_148635 | JGI IMG/M metagenome (GOLD analysis project Ga0163152, IMG submission 148635) | Freshwater microbial mat bacterial communities from Lake Vanda, McMurdo Dry Valleys, Antarctica - Oligotrophic Lake LV.19.MP8.IB-2 | ecosystem: Environmental > Aquatic > Freshwater >... | reverse complement strand
GATCGGAAGGATAGGTTGTAGTTTGCATCCGACCATTCTCCCCACCCCCTCGGACAAATACCGTCCTACCCCCTCACTATTTTCATTTTAAAACAGGCTCTTAGCGGTAACAGCGTGGGATTGTCGAGCGAAGGTGCGGTTATCGCGGGGGGCGGGGCAGCAGGATCTGCCAACACCATTGGAGCCAACTCTGGCTTCAGCACGGTTGGCGGCGGAGGCCTCAACACCATCTTGTCCAATACGGTCTACTCCACCATCGCGGGGGGCAATTCGAATCAAATCGGCGCAAACTCTGCCTTCAGCGTCATCGGCGGTGGCTTAAGGAACGACATATTGGATAGCTCCCTTCAGAGCCTGATTTCCGGTGATCGTGACAATCTCATCGGAACCAATTGTATCATCGGCGTGGTCGCCGGTGGTTCACAGAATCAGATACAGCGGAACGCCGACGGCGCAGCAATCCTTGGCGGTTTTCGAAACAAAATTCTGGGAAATGCAATTAATCGACAGATTGCGCCTGTGATCGTAGGTGGCAGCGACCACAACATCGGAGCAGACAGCGACTTCACGGCGATTCTAGGCGGAGACCAGAACGGTATCGGCACCAATGCCAGTTTCAGCACGATCATCGGAGGCAACAAAAATGTGGTCGGTAATAACGCCCAATACTCATATGCCGCTGGACAGCGCGCCAAGGCGAATCACACAGGCACCTTTGTCTGGGCAGACTCTACGGATGCCGACCTCGCTTCCACCGGCACCAACCAGTTTCTCATCCGCGCGTCGGGTGGTGTGGGCATTGGCACCGGCGGGCACTCCATTAACGCGCAGTTGCATGTCCAAGCCAATGGTGCCCGCGTGGCGAAGTTCGATCGCTACGACTCCGACGGCGAACTCGTTGCCTGGGCCCGGAACGACAGCGTCGTCGGTAATGTCACCGTGGCGGCCGGAGTGGTGTCTTACAACGCATTTACTGGCTCGCATTATTCGTGGTGCGACACCGAGCCCGAACCCGGCATGCTGATGACGCTCACCGGCGTCAATCGGCACATCCTCGCCAATCGCTCGGGAGAAATTATTTACGGGGTCAAGCCGAGCGCAGTTGCCAACGACCCGGCCTGTCTCGGGACCTACGTTACCACCACCCCCGTGGGTGACCTTGCTGGCAACCAGGCCGTGCGCCTGGTCGCCGCCGTGGGCAACGGCGATCTGTGGGTGATCAACTCGGGGCGAGACATTCGTCCGGGCGACCTGCTGATTTCCTCGGACATTGCCGGCTGCGCGATGTTGGATGATGCCACGCAGTTTCCGATTGGACACGTGGTGGCCCGCGCCGCCGAGGCGGTCGCCTGGGACGACGTTCGACCACAGGCGAACGGCGTGCAGAAAGTAAAAGTTTCTGTGCTCTTCAATCCCTTTACCCGGGCTCCACTCGAACCGTTGAATCTCGCGAAGCGAGCCTCACTGGAAAACGCCACCGAAATGGCGGGACAGAGAGACACGGAGATCGCCGAGTTGAAAGCACGGCTGGAGAAACTGGAACAATTACTCGAACATGTAGTGAACGGAAGTGGAAAATGAAAACATCCAAAGTCCAAGCTCCAACCTCCAGAGAACATTCAAGCACCAAATTCCAAACTTGCTGCGGAAGTAGCCGTTCACTTGGACGCTTGAAGATTGGCGCTTCTCTGGTGCTCGGGTGTTGGTGCTTGGTGTTTTTTTCCGCCACAGCTTTCGCCCAATACGCCATTGACTGGTCCACCATTGATGGCGGGGGTGGCACGAGCACCGGCGGTGTCTATTCCGTCAGCGGCACCATCGGCCAACCCGACGCGGGCGGGCCGATGACCAACGGGCAATATGCCGTCACCGGCGGTTTCTGGGCGCTGCCCCAAGCGGTGCAAACCGAAGGCGCGCCGACGCTCGTCATCGTTCCGGCGGCACCCGGCAGCGCCACGATTTCGTGGACGCCCGCCACGCCGGGCTTTGCGTTGCAGGAAAACCTCAACCTCGCCACGACCAACTGGGTGAATTCTCCCAGCGGCACCACCAATCCCATCGTCGTCCCGGCCACCGCGCCCGCGAAGTTCTATCGGCTGCAACATCACTGACCCAGCCAGATCTGCCGATTCGGATTTATCTAATACTCACATAAAACAACATTCAGCAAAACAACCTCTCGATGCACACACTGATTCGCACTCTGCTCCTGGCCGGCGCGCTCGCGCTCGGCACCCGGCCTGCAACCGCCGCCACCAATGCCAACTGGTTCAAGATCGTCTCGCTGACGACCAACAACCCAGTGCTCGACGACGCCGATCTGGCTGGCAGCCTGGCGGCGGCGGCCGACCATCTCTTCGCCAGCCGCGTCGGTGACTCCGGTTTCCGGCGCTGGGACGCCAGCGGCCTGGCCAACCCGGTCACGCTCGAACCCGGCTTCATCATCGTCTCCGATCTGCGCACGGAAAAGGTGTATGCCTTCGCGGACGCCGACGGGACGATGACCGGCACGGGCACCGCCACCGCACTGCACGAACTCGATCCCGCCACTGGCCAGACCAACGGCGTGGTCATTCCGCTCTCGGCCGGCGTGACGGTTTCGGACAACTGCGCGCCCGAGTTCGGCATTTTCTGCGGCTGGGGCCGGGTGGTGGTGGGCCGCTCGCAGTTGTTCGACATCCTGCTCCCCGGCGGGCAGGTCACGGCACTGGGTAAAGCGAATCCGTTCGACCAATTTTGCGATCCATCCGAGCCGCTCACCGGCATCGCGGAGTTTTTCGGCGATGAGCTTTACCTCGTGGCCTGCCAGCGCTTCAGCGGCGACAAGTTCGAGCGGGTGCGCTTGTCGAACGGCCAACGCACCACGGTCGCCAGTTTCAGCGGGATGCCGCGCAGCACCAAGCTGACTTTTTCGCCATCGCGGCAACGCTGGTATTTCAGCACAGAATCGAGCTGGCTCGGCTCGCCGTCGGCTACCGTCGGCTACGCGGACGCCATCTGGGATCAGTCCGATGTGTTCCCGCCGCCGCCCCCGCTGACCGTCACTCTGCCGCCGGTGCTGACCCTACTCGAGGACACCACCACGAATACCTTGGGCAGCTTCTCACAGCGCGAAACGGTGGCATCCGCACGAATCGCCGCCGTCGCCAGTTCGAACCCCAGCCTGTTACCCACGAACCGCGTGACGTTCTCCGGTGGCGGATCCCTCTTCGGCCCCTCGGCTTCATTTACACTGACGGTCAACCCGATGCCCAATCAGAACGGCGTCGCGGTCCTCACCTTGCTCACCACGAACAACATTGGCGAGCGCGTGACCAACACCGTCACGGTGAATGTGACGCCGGTGAACGATCCGCCCGATGGCTCCTGGAGCCAAACTTCTTACCAGCTCGCGGTGGGAACCAACCTCGTCGTGCTCACCAACACACTCCAACTGTTCGACCTGGACACCCCGCTGGCGGATATCGGCGTCCGCGTGATGGCTGATAACGCCTTGCTGGTCGCACCGGGCGCAATCTCGATTGTGTCTAACGGCACCAATCGGACGGTGCGCGTGACCGTGAATCCCAGACTTATTGGCCGGACCTTCGTGTATGCCGAACTGACCGACCCGGTGGACGGTTCGGTGGTGCAAATGGGATTCTTCCAAATCCAGGTGGGCTCCGGCTCGCCGCCGCTCCGGCAATTGACCACCCTGACGAACACGGACTTCGCGGTCTTCGGCCTGGGCGGGATGCGCGGCGTGGGGCACGGCACCCTCAGTGTGACCGGCCTGGTGGGAACTGTGAAGCAGGCCACGCTTTACTGGCACGGACCGGGCAAGCGGGATTCGGGTTTCGTTGGAACTCTGCCCACGATTCCCATGTTCGGCACCAATGCGCAGGACAACACCGCCATCAGCGTCCGGACCAGCGGTTCGAATTGCTGGCCGTTCGCCTATGGCCTCACCGAGCGCGGCGACGTGACGCATCTCGTTCACGGCAACACCAACCTGGTGTTGACCAATTTTCTCCGCCAGGCCTGCATCTCGTCCCTGGGTCAGCTCCGCTGCCATGTGCAGGAAGTCAATGGCGCGTCATTGCTGGTCGCTTACGATGACGGCAATCCGGCCAACAACCGCGACGTGATGATCTTCGAAGGCAACGACGCCAGCGAAACCAATGCTTACGATCCAACCGGCTGGAACGACCGCCTCGACAACATCCGCTACACAGGGGGCGAGGTGCAATTGGGGCTGCACGTCAGCGATGGCCAGAGCATCCTCGATGACACCAATGCGTTTGATGGAGAGTTCCGGATCAACGGGATCGTTCGCTATCCGGTGGGACCCAATTTTGAAGGCAACACAACGCCACGCAGCATCGGCGGCGCCGCCCCCACCAACAGTTCTCTCTGGGACATCCGCACTGAAGACGTCACCAGCCTGCTCACACCCGGCCTCAACGCGCTGGACCTGACGCTGACCGGAAGTGGCGACTGTCTCTCGCTGGTGCTGGCCACAGTGAGCCTGCCAGCCGGCAGCGCGCTGCCGGTGGCAGATCTCTCAATCGGCCAGCTGGTCACCACCGCAACCGCCACCAACCCCGGCATCGCCGTGGTCACGGGCGCACCCTTGGTCACCTTCCGTTACACCGTCACCAATGCGGGACCGTTTACCGCGCTGGGTGTGGCCCTCACCAACTTCTTTGATGAGGGCGTCACCGTGGAGTCCGCGAATCTGTCGCAGGGAACGCTCACGCTCACGCCGGAGGGCTTCATCGCGGCGTTGGGAGTCGTGAGCAATGGTGCCACCGCCACCGTCGAAGTCATGCTGCGCTATCCCCGGGTCGGCTTCTTTCAAACCTTCGCCGTGGTCGGCTCTGAGATTTTTGATCCACGCGCCGACGCGGACCTGGCCACCCGGCAGTGCGTGACCCAGGCCGTGGAAGTCCGCTCGATCACCAGCGACCCCGCGCCGAAGCTGGCGGTGCGTGACCTAGGCGGCGGCCAGTTCGAACTCTCATGGACGCCCGCCAATTCACCCGGATTCGTCCTGCAACAAAGTGACTCGTTGTTGCCCGCAGCCTGGACCAACGCTCTCAGCGGCGCCACCAATCCCTTAACCCTCCCGGCTGTTGTGCCCGAGAAGTTTTATCGGCTGTTCAAACCGTAATCTGACAGCGGGTCCACACCAGACAAAATACAACCCCGGCAGGCACGAAAGGCTGCCGGGGGTTGAATTTGGTTGATAGGGCGGCGGTGCCGCATCACCCAAATTTAAATCGCACAAGGCTGGTGGCAGACCGGCAGGCCAGGCCTACCCGTTTATTGGCTCTTCTTCAATGCGCTCAAACCGGCGTAAACCGCGTTCTTGCCGAACAACTGATTGATGCGCAGGAGCTGATTATATTTCGCAGTGCGATCCGTGCGGCTCAAGGAACCGGTCTTGATCTGGCCGCAGTTCGTCGCCACGGCCAAATTAATCAAGACGGGCGGAAATCCAAACCAGATCACGTTTCATGTTCCCGGCAATGCGGCCTTGGTCGCGACCTTTGCGCGCTTCCGCTTCGGCATGGACGCTGCACTGCCGCCCACTGGCGGAGCCAACGATGGTGAAGTGGAAGACAATAAAATCGTGATCGTTGCTCCATAAGAGAACTTGCTGAAACACAGGTCGCGCGGAGCACATTGTCTCGCCTGAAATTTCGCTATCGTGATAACTCCGAGAAAACGCTGGTGTGCATCACCGGCTGCCGCTCGGCAGACACCAGCAGTTTATCGGCTTCCTGATCGAACATTACGCTGTCAACTTCCCGCTCTGGCTCGGCGCCTTTACCAACGGGGCATCTAATTCCCGTTGGGCTGATCGTGAATCTCATGGACCAGCCAGGCGCGGGTGTTGGTTCACCAGCGCCTGGCAGTGGCCTCCGACATTCCGGGGACTTCGACGGCTACGGCCCGACAATGTCTCGCCCTCACTCGTGCCCGCCCAAATCCGCGAGCCGACTCAAATCAAAACTCATAACGCCGCCGAACTCCGCGCACCGATGAAATTATTTCCGTTTCGACCCTGACCTGGGGTATTCGTGTTGAAATAAGCAATCTCCAACTGGCCGGCCAGTTTTTCCTCCAGATCGCGGTGATTCTCGCGTTCTGCCAGGCCGTGGGATTGATCGCCAGGCGATTTGGCCAGCCGCAGGTCGTGGCCGAGATGCTGGCTGGTGTGCTTTTGGACCCATCACTGTTTGGGCTCCTTTGGCCGCAAGGTTTCGCATGGCTGTTCCCAAAAGAGTCGATGAAGGTACTCTTCCCTGTCTCGCAACTCGGCCTCGCCACCTACATGTTTGTGGTGGGATTGGAATTCCGCATGGACATCGTCAGCCGCCGCCTCCGCACAGCCGTGGCCGTTTCTGTCGCCGGCATGGTAACTCCCTTCATCCTCGGCGCGGGCCTGGGCTGGGTGTTCTTTCATCACACGAAACTGTTCCCGGAGCGAACCTCGCTGATGGAGGCGATGATTTTTCTCGGCGCCTCCATGTGCATCACGGCCTTTCCAATGCTGGCGCATCATTCACTTTAAGAAACTCACGGGCACCGCGATGGGAACGGTCGCGCTGAGAGCCGGAGCCATCGACGACGCCGCCGCGTGGTGTTTGCTCGCCGTCGTGCTGGCCAGCTTTGGCGGAAATATCAACCACGCGGCGACCAATATCGGAGCGGGTATGGCCTACGTCACCCTCGCCCTGCTCGTCATAAGACCCGCGCTCGCGCGTTGGGCGCGCGGCGTTGAGCATCGGGGAGAGCTGTCGGACCGGGAGTTCGTGGGCTGCCTCGTCCTCCTCGCACTTGGCGCCTGGTTTACCGACGCCATTGGCCTGCACGCCGTGTTCGGCGCGTTCATCATGGGCATCACGATGCCAAGGGGGCTGGTGGTCAAATCCCTGATCGAGCGCATTCAGCCGCTGACCGTGGCGCTGCTGCTCCCGCTATTCTTCACTTACTCGGGGTTGAACACACAGATTGCGTTGCTGGATTCCGGCTACCTCTGGATGATGACCGGGTTGATCTTGCTCGCGGCCATCGGCGGCAAGGGGGTGGCTTGCTGGCTGGCAGCCAGGGCAACCGGTTTATCGAATCGCGAAGCCCTCGGAATCGGCACCTTGATGAATGCGCGCGGCTTGATGGAACTGATCATCATCAACATCGGCCTTCACCGCGGGATCATCTCGCCAGAATTGTTCGCGACCTTGGTGATCATGGCGGTGGTTACCACCCTGATGGCCTCGCCACTCTTCGATCGGATCGCGGGTAAACATCGCCTCAATCGGGAAATGGCGCCTGGCGAAAATGGAAAGGCGGACAGTGACAAACCGGGGATCGTTGCAAGCTGAGGGGTCCTTCCATCGCCACGGCGGGCCACTGGACAAGGTGATAACAGAGAGGATTCCCAAGCAGATTGCAGGCAAGGTCGGCGCCCGTGGGGGATCCTGACGAACACGTTCGCCGAACCAGGGCGCGCACCCCGCCAGAACGAGGCGCGGGGTGCTCGGTCTCGACCGCGGGGGTTGACGTCGAGAAATCTTCGTTAAACTCGTTTCTGTGATAGCATGACGCTGTAAATGGAAGTAGAAAATCAATTGATGATGCAGAGCATTCTTTTTGCATGGTTTCTCCGCCTGCTCCTCGCGAGTGGCGCGGGATTCCTCATTGTGGCCTTGCTGTGAACGGATACCGATTTTGGAAAGACCCGCTCTGGTGGTGCGCCTGTCTGGCCTATCCCGCCAACCGCTGGATCATGTCCCCGGCCCTCGGTGGACATTTTTTGCGAGGGCAGTTCGATGATCTCTGGCTGATTCCAGCAGCGCTGCCGGTCGTGCTCGAATTACAATCATGGTTGAAACTCCGACCTGCCGGCGCCTGGCCCACCAACGTTGAGATTGGATTCCATTGGATCGTCTGGAGCGTTATTTGTGAAGGCATCGCCCCGCGGTTCATTTCGCACTGCGTCTCGGATTGGCGCGATGTCGTCGCCTATGGTGCGGGCGCGGCGCTCGCGGGCGTCTGGTGGCGTTGCCGGGAACCGGTGGTCGCATGAGCTTCGATCGTCTGGCGCCGCATTACCGCTGGATGGAATGGATTCTGGCCGGGGACAAGTTGCAGGACTGTCGCGTCGCCTTCCTGGAAGAAATCGAATCTCCCGCCCGCGTTCTGCTCGTGGGCGAAGGTCATGGACGCTTTCTCGAAGTGGTCCGCACCCGTTTCCCTCAGGCAGAAATCACCGTGCTCGATTCGAGTGAAGACATGTTGCGCGTGGCGCGCGGCCGCGCCGGAAATCCGACTGGGCCCAATCCGACACGCTTCGAACAGGGCGATGCCTTGCTGTGGGAGTCGGCGGGAAAGTTTGATGTCATCGCCACGCATTTTTTTCTCGATTGCTTCACGGCCGGCCAGCTTGAGGAGTTGATTCCAAAATTGGCGCGATGTCTCGAACCCAACGGCGCCTGGCTGTTGGCGGATTTTCGCGTGCCGGAACGGGGCTGGCAACGTTTCCGGGCGAAGGCGATTCATCGCGTGATGTACGGTTTCTTTCGTGCCGCCACCCGACTGACTAGCACACGCCTGACCCCTCCGGATTCGCTTTTGGAACGAGCCGGGTTGCGCCTGGAAAAGCGCTGCATCCGCGAATGGGGTCTTTTGCATGCGGATCTCTGGCGAAACCCACCGCGATAAAATCGTCCGCGCTGATGCAGGATTCCGAGAGGATGGAAAGCGGTTCGACTTTCCAGATTTGGAAGGTCATTCTCTCTCACCGATGGATGACACAGGGATTGAACCGAAGAAGAAGGCAGGTGCCCGGCGCAAGCTGCGTTTGTGGCCGGCTATACTGATCACAGCGCTGGGCCTCGGCTCGGTTGTATGGGTCCGGTTGCAGGAGATCTGGCCGTTCCAGGCGCGGAATATCGCCACCGCACAGATCGTCGCCGTCTTCCTGATCCTGCTGGTTCTCTGGTGGACATTTTTCTCGCGCGCACCCGGCAGGTTGCGCGTGCTGACGACGTTTGGATTGGTCGGAGCCGCTATCGTTGGCGGGTCGCTCTTTCGTCTGCGCGGGCTGAGCGGAGATCTTGCGCCGATTTTTGAATTCCGCTGGTCGCGATCCGCGTTGACCGAGCAAATTTCCATCCTGCCTGTTCCTTCCTCTGCAGTGCGCGTCGGCGAGGTTTCCACAAACGATTTTCCGCAGTTTCTCGGGCCGAATCGCGACGGCGTATTGCCCGGACAAAATCTTGAAACCAATTGGACGGCGCAACCGCCGAAAATTCTCTGGCAACAACCGGTCGGCGCGGGCTGGTCGGGCTTCGCGGTCGTTGGAACGGTTTGCCTGACCCAGGAGCAACGCGGAGAGAGCGAGTGCGTCACCGCTTACGACCTGGCCAGCGGAAAGCCGCTTTGGACCCATTCCGATCAAGCCCGCTACAACACGATAGTCGCGGGCGATGGTCCCCGGGCCACCCCCACGGTGGTGAGCAATCGGGTTTACACTTTGGGTGCGACCGGATTGCTCAACTGCTTGGATCTGGCTACTGGAAAACAAATCTGGTCTCGCGATCTGCTCGCCGACGGCGGAAAAGTCCCTGACTGGGGCGTCGCGAGCTCCCCGCTTTACTTGGACGACATGGTTGTCGTTCACGGCAGCGGAAAGGCGAACTCGCTCTTCGCCTTTCGCGCGGACGATGGAAAACCCGTCTGGGAAGCCGGAGCCAAGAAAGCCAGCTACGCGTCGCCGATCCTCGCCACGCTCGCGGGCAAGCGCCAGATCGTGGCGTTCAATCAACGCTCCGTTTCCGGGCACGATCCCAAAACCGGAGCCGTGCTCTGGGAAAGTTCCTGGGGCAACGGGAACGTGACCTGCGCGGCACCCGTCGTGATCAGCAGCAATCAGGTGCTCTTTTCCAGCGGCTACGGTGTGGGAAGCGAGTTACTGGAAATCTCGCGGGTGACAGACTCGGAATTTGCCGCGACAAGACTGTGGAAATCAATTCGCATGAAATCCAAGTTTGCGCACCTTTACGCGCGGGACGGATTTCTCTACGGCCTGGACGACGGAATTTTCGCCTGTGTGGATTTAAAGGATGGTTCGCTGCGCTGGAAGGAGGGCCGCTACGGTCACGGCCAGGGCCTGCGGGTGGGCGAGCTCTATTTGTTGATGGCGGAGTCGGGCGAACTGACGCTGCTGCGCCCCACTCCGGAAGCGCCCAACGAGCTGGAGCGATTCCCCGTGTTCGAGGCGAAGACGTGGAATCCAATCGCGCTGGCGGGCGATCTTCTGCTGGTGCGCAACGACCAGGAGGCAGCCTGTCTCCGACTTCCTCTGGCAAAGTGATCGCGCTGAACTCTCGAAGTAGTGGGGCAGACATCCTGTCTGTCCGATGGGCTTCCAGCCCCATGATCAGAGTTCGCGGGCAAAATGCCCGCCGAGACAGGCTGGAAGCCTGCCCCACTTATCGCTACAAGGCAGCAGCGTCAAAATGCGCTCGTCCCTGGCGAAGGAACGAATGGGTGGTGGATTTTTTTCCTGACCCAGTTTAGAAACTAACTACGCCATGCATATTCCAAAACAGCCGATGCAAACTTCCCGCGAACCTCGGTGGATTTGGGAACGCCAAACTAGGCGCGTCGCTCCGTGCAAATCAGACGCAACCTGCGCTCAACAGCGCGCGCAGAATCACGCTCGAGACCCGCAAAGTTTTCTCTCGTCGGGAGCAAACGGCATCGCACTGCTGTCCGCCTGCCTGGTTTTGCATTTGCCCGCCGTTTGCGCTGGCGAATTGAAATTCACCTCGCAAGCCGCCCCGGAGCTGGACGCCCTGTTCCAAAGCACCAATGGCTGGATCGGCGCCGACGGGGCCTTTTCAATTCCTCTTTCCACGAACCGGACGCTTTGGCTCTTCAGCGACACATGGGTGGGCGAGATCCACGGAGGAAAACGCCATCACCCGGCGATGATTAACAATTCCATCGCTCTGCAAACTCGTGGAGCGGTGCCGGAATTCTTTTACCCCACCAACCAGGCCGGACGTCCCGAGGCGTTCGTGAAACCGGCGGACGGTCCGGGTTATTTCTGGCTGTTCCACGGGCTGCGCGACCCATCCGGGCTTTATCTGTTCCTGCACCAGGTGAAAACTGTCGATACGAAATCAGTCTTCGGATTCAGGACGACCGGCGTCTCCATCGGCTTCGTTTCCAACCCTGACGAGGCACCCGCGCGTTGGAAGATCGAGCAAACGAAGCTTCCCTTCGTGGAATTTCTGGAGAAAGAAAGCATCTCCTTTGGCTCGGCCGTGATGCAGGAGGGCGGATTTATTTACGTGTATGGAAACAGCTCGCGCGGTCTGCCGTCGCAACGCGGCATGGTCGTGGCCCGCATTCCCGAAACCAAGCTCCTCGATTTCGATGCGTGGCGGTTTTTCTCGGACGGCAAATGGGAAACAAATTTTCGGGACGCGACCGCCATTTGCCCGGACGCCCCCTCGGAGTCCTCGGTCTGGTATCAGGCTTCGTTGAAAAAATACGTGACGGTGTATTCGCAAAGCATCTTCGGGAAAATCATGCTGCGAACCGCCGATTTGCCGACCGGCCCCTGGAGCGATCCCCAAACCATTTTTGAATGTCCGGAAATGAAATGGTCGCCGAAAGTTTTTTGCTACGCGGGCAAGGGGCATCCGAAATTGGCGAGCCAACCCGACGAACTGATCGTCACTTATGCGGCCAACTCCCACAATTTCCTGGAAGTTCTTGGCGACGCGCGGCTTTATTGGCCGCGGTTCGTTCGCGTGAAATTGAAATGATCTCCGTGGCCGCCGACGTATCGAGGCGGAGTTCAAGTAGCCGGTCGCAACGATCCGCCTCCTTTCCATGAACCGATAGGGGTAAGGACAAGGGATTGAACCTTGCCCCTCCCTCCGAACCGGACGGGCGGGTCTCCCGCATCCGGCTCTCCAGTCAGTGGGTTCGTAGTGCTACGATTGTCCG
>Ga0163152_10007414_pt1 | contig 12012 bp, 12 predicted proteins | sample OliLakLV19MP8IB2_FD_148635 | JGI IMG/M metagenome (GOLD analysis project Ga0163152, IMG submission 148635) | Freshwater microbial mat bacterial communities from Lake Vanda, McMurdo Dry Valleys, Antarctica - Oligotrophic Lake LV.19.MP8.IB-2 | ecosystem: Environmental > Aquatic > Freshwater >... | reverse complement strand
CCTTTAACTCCACGCTCATGGACAAAGCAAAGCCAGCAGCCAGCGCCCCGAGCACCATCACCACCATGAGAACCATGACAATGGCGATTCCCCGGCGATCGGATTGAATTTTGATTTTCATCTCTTCCCGGCGGGCACTTGAAGCTCCCTTGTCACCGCAATGGAAGGAATCGCAACAGTCCGTGCGACGATTTCCTTGGGTAGCCCGTTGGCACCCGGTGTTCCGAGACCAAGCGTTACCCTGACGACGCGCGGAATGACATTTGTAGTGAGCAAATCCTCGGTCCATTCCCCAGCCCGTTGATCCCAAAATTCCAGCACAAAAAATTGAACATTTTTCGCCAGATCAATGCTGTAGGGCTGAATGAAGTCGTTCGTGATGAAGAGCGTTGGGATCTGTGACATCACCAGTTTGCGGCTTCCGTCAACATCCGGCTCCACACTGAAAGACACCCTCCGCATGACTTGACTTCCGAAAAGGCCCGACCCCGGAAAAGAATCAGGGAGCCGACAAGTCAGGGATAGGGTGCTCGATTCATTCCAATGATCGACCACAAAGGGATAATGGCGGATGTTGGCGGCATACATCTGGGTGCTCAGAAGGGCGTCCTCAACCGCCTCAATGGCGATTCGGCCCCGCTGCATCGCGGCGGTAGCTTCCTGGGCCGCGCGGGTGGCTTTTAAAATCGATGTCCAAATGGCGAACATGGACGTGATGAGCATCCCGAGAAGACCCACTGCGATCAGCACCTCGATCAGCGTGAACCCGGTTGAACGTTTTGATTTCATCAACGTCGGGTCTCCGGGCGGAACATCAATAAATCCATGGTGGAATCTGGATTGATGGAGTTGTCTTTAAAAATGGTGTAAGTCACCTGGTAAAGTCCGTTGGTGGCGTAAAAATTGATATCACGCTGCCAGGTGTATTCTGGATAAAGCTCTCCAAAATCCCCAATCTCGGTCCCCTCCTCCAACCTGTTTGTGAGCGAAAGCTCGGCAGCCAGCATTCCGGCGCTAGGTTTCTTGATCTGCATCAGACGGACACTCCTCAAATTGAGGGATACCAAGCTGGTGATGGCAAACCCGGCGACAAAAAAAATAGCGGCGGCAATCATCACCTCCAGAAGTGAAAACCCCGCCAGCCTGCTACTTTTCACAAGCCTCATTTGATATTTTTGACACGGGTTAATCCGGTGACCAGTTCCAGCGAAACTTCCCGCATTTCACCGCCGTCCGAACGGTAGATCACAGTAAACTCATCGCTGGTGCCATTTGGAAAAAAATGAATTCTGGCAACCTCTTCCCCTTGGATCTCCTTGAAATTCACCCCTAAAACCTCGACCTGAACTCCCTCGGGCAAGGTAAACGTTCCAGCGGAAATTTTTGTACCGGACCCCGGTTCAGCCATTTCTCCGGTTGCCCGCGAGCCTCCTGGCACCACCCTCAATGTTCGTTCGGACGGGGAAAAAACCAGCTCGCTGGGCGCTCCCGTGACAATGGCCTGCGCACGCGCCTGGTTGCACGCCTCGACCGTGTCTTTGACCGCCTTCGAAATACCGGTCTGGCTCAGCGACCGCACAAAAACCGGAACACCGAACCCAAAAAACACAGCCATGATGGAAATGGCTATGAGAATCTCGATCAATGTGAAGCCTCTCTGACACGCTGACCGGCACAAATGCTGGGAGGGATCACATTTGAGGTTCATAATCTATCTCACAATGCTTGCTGTAACCGAAAACATGGCTGACAACACACTCAACAGGAGGAACCCGACACCGAGTGCCATGACGATGATCATGATGGGTTCGATCATGTTCGTGAGCATTCTAAGCGACAAGGTCAGTTCAGTTTCGTAAGTGCTGGCAAGGTTGCCAAGCGAACCGGGGACATCTCCTGTTTCCTCCCCAATTTTCACGAGATCAACCACCAATTGCGGGAAGGCTTTGCTGCTGGCGAGCGGTTGGGCCAGGGTTTTGCCGTCGGTGACCTGCTGACGGGTGAGGGCGATGGCTTCTTTGAGCACAATGTTCGGAATTACTTCCTCGGTGATTTTCAGAGCGTTTAGAACTGGCACTCCGTTTTGCAGGAGGGTCGCCAGAGTTCGGCAGAACTGAGCGAACAAATTTAATCTGAACACCTTGCCAAACAGTGGAAGCCTCAGTTTCCAGCGGTCAATAGAGCGTTTGCCCTCCTTTGTAGATTGGAATCGTTTAAACAGGACAAAAACCGTTATCCCTACCAGAATCATGGCGAACCAATAATTCTTGAAGAAATCACTGATTCCAATAAGCAGCAGGGTGGATGTTGGCAGCTTTACCTGAAGGCCCTGAAAAATGGTCAGAAATTTAGGCAGCATGTAGGTCATGAAAAAAATCATGATCCCGATGCCAACAACGGCCACGAAGGCAGGATAGACCAGGGCCGACTTAAATTTTGCCTGCACCTCGGCAAAACGTTCAAAATGCTCCGCCATGCGCCTCAACACTTCAACCAACGCACCGCTTTGTTCTCCCGCACGGACCATGTTGATATAAAGATCCGAAAAAATCACGGGCTGCTTGGCCATCGCATCTGAAAGCGATCTGCCCTCCATGACATCCTGTTTCAATCCTTTGCTGACCTCGAGCGATATCCCTTTGGTCTGCAGGTGTCCCATGCTGTTTAGAGCCACGGTCAAAGGCATTCCCGATTTGAGAAGATTCGCCAGCTGCGTGGTGTAGGTGGCCAGCTCCTGAAGTTTCGGTTTTCGCTGGCGATGCAGCAATGTTTTGATGAAAAGGGGCAGGACATCCGCCGCAGGCCTCGCAGTTCCTCCATCGGTTTTAGATGCACCGGCTCCTTTCGAGGCGTCAACCGAGACCGGGAACAATCCAAGCCTTTCTATTTGCATCAAAGCGGTGCCACGGTCAGGAACGTCCAGCGTTCCCTGGACGAATTCGCCCGTGCGACGCCTGGCTTTATAGGCAAATTCAGGCATACAAATGTATCGATTTTTTCATGAAATTTCTTGCGGGCATCCAATCCTTGAACGGCAGGGCGGCCAAAAAGTTTCTCTCTCAGCTCTTTCTTCTGCTGAATTCAATGGTCTGTTCCAGGGTTCCCCGGCGGTATCCCAGCAAGTCAACCGTGACAAATAAATATCCCAGCTGTTTTAATCCAGCCACGATTCGTTCCATTGTCTCCTGACGGCCCAGCAGCGAAGAAATCTCCCCGGGACCAAGCTCAATGCGGGCCAGAGCGCCCGATTTCATCTCGTGATGTCGGACCCGGAGATCGTAGAACCCTTCATTCCTGAGGAAAACTTCGGCAACCTCGATCATCCGAAGTTTTTCCTCGGTCACAACTTCGCCATGTGGAATTCGCGAACTGAGACAGGCCATCTGTGGTTTATCCGCAGTCGGCAGTCCGAGTTCAGCTGAGAGCTGGCGGATTTCGCTTTTTGAAAGGCCCGCCTCTTTGAGGGGTGCGTGGATGTCAAACTCCTGAGCGGCAAGGGAGCCTGGGCGGAAATCTCCCGCGTCACTGGCATTTTCTCCATAGGCAATGGTGGAAAAATTTAATTTCCGCGCCAGAGGAAGCATTTCGGAAAAGAGCGCCTGTTTGCAAAAATAACAACGATTATGAGGATTCGCGAGATAGGCGTCGTTTGAAAACTCCTGCGTTGCGATCACATGCACCGGAAAATTAAACTTTCGGCCAAGCTCCAGCGCCTCCTCCAGTTCCTTTCGGGGCAGACTGGGGGAATCGGCGATCACCGCGAGACATCTTTCTTTCAAAACTTGATGTCCGACAAGAGCCAGAAAGACTGAATCGACACCGCCGGAGTATGCGATGAGGCAGCTTTCATATCCCCTTAAAAGGGTTCTTAATTTCTCCAGTTTGATCTCCGTCACGTGGAAGAAAAATGCCACTACCCCCTCAAAAGAGCAAAAGGTAATTGGAATGGATACCGGCTGACGATTTCTCCCATCTTAATGCATTTTTGAAAAAAAACCGTGCGCTGTGCGGCAGGTCTGAAAGCTCAGATCCTCCTGGGAAACTCCCCGGATTTCGGCGGCTCTTGCTGCGATTTCCCGGACATACGCCGGTTCACACCGTTTCCCCCGGAAAGGCAACGGAGCCAGAAAGGGTGAATCGGTTTCCAACATAAATCGATCAGGCGGTGTATCTCTGAGTGTCTGCCGGATCACTTCGGCACTCTTAAAGGTCATGATGCCGGTGAAGCTCACGATCGAATTTAATTCCACCACCTGTCTCATGGCCTGCGAATCATCGACAAAACAGTGAAACACCCCTCGAACACTGCTGGCAAAAGGTTTCAAAACCTCAATTGTCTCTGCGAAGGCGTTCCGCTGATGAATGACACAATTGAGCCCTCTTTCAGCAGCCACTTCCAGATGTTGTTGAAACATGGCTTTTTGTTTTAGCTTGAAAGCAGGGTCATCGTTGGAATTTCCGCCAGGTTTGGTGCTTGGTAGATGGTGATGATCCAGACCGGTTTCCCCCAGAGCCACAACCTTGGGATGGCTGGCCATGTCACGTAACATCGGACGGATATCCTCCGGAGCGAGCATGGCCTCGCAGGGATGCCAGCCCACAACGGCGTAAATCTGGGGATGTTGCTCTGCAAGCTTGAGTACCCTGAGACTGCTATCAAAGTCGGTTCCGATGCTGATCAATCGCGTGATTCCCGCCTGCTCAGCCCGAAGGAGGATCTGCTCAAAATCGGCCTGAAAATCAGAATAATCCAGGTGCGCATGGGTGTCGTAAAACTGGGTCACATCCCATTTGACCCGGTAAAACCAGCCAATTTCAACAAGAAAAAGGATTTCCCGTTGATTTCCGGCAGGAACGACGCTATTGAGATCAGCTCACAATTTTACTATTAACAACAGAATATGTCGCAATCCCTTTTTCACGCGAGCATTGAAGGCGCACAGCATGGAGCCAAACCGCTCCCGGAATTTCTAAAATATGCCCGTGTCTCCGGTGCGTCAGGTGCTCAGCCCTCCAATTTTATGCTCCAGTCTGGAGAAGGGTTTTTGACGGCAAAAAGCATCAAAGAAGCCTTTGAAAAAGAAAGTCTATCGATCGACGGGGTGTCTGCACATTGCCCATTTTGGGTTCATACCTCCGCCTGGACCCAATCCCCTTCAATCCGGCCTTTCGTTCCAGCGGATATGGCCAAAAAATCACCCGCCGAGATCGAAAAATGGAGCGAAGATTACCTTTTGCGCCTGATGGATCTTTGCGTGGAACTGGGTGTCAAAATCGTCCCGATGTTCTGGGGTGTGGCGTTCGGTTGGGAGCTGGCGGGAGGGTATCCGTGGGGATTCTGGCAGGGAGCGGATTATGATCTTCTCAAAGAGGGCCGCGAGCGATTTGTTACAAAGACGGCAAGACTTCGGCAACATGCCAACAAACTTGGGCTTTACCTGGCTCATGAGATTCATCCGGGAACGGCGGCCATGTCCTCCAGTGACTTTAAATTGCTGGTTGAAATGTGCGACGGAGACAAATGCCTTGGGGTCAATGCCGATCCCTCGCATTGCTGGGAAGGGGAATCGTGGGAAACCCGGTTCCTGGCGGTGGCCGACAGAGTTTACGGATGTCACATCAAGAATTTCACCCTCCGCAAAGAGGTTGCACTGCGGAAAATGGAGCCAAACTGGCAGAAGCGGGGAATGCAATTCGTGGACCTTTCCAGCGGCGATCTCAATATGGGCCGTTACGTTGAACTCATGGTTCATGTCGGTTACCCCCAACGTTACTGCTCGATCATGAACCGAAGTACCGCCCCTCTGGTTGTCGAGGCCGAAAGCGCTTACCGAGAACTCGATGCCACCAGCGCCAATGGCATTCAATACGTCAGGGACAGCCTTTGTTTTCCCCTGGCAGCTGGATCCTTCGAAGACGGCATGGGTGCTTGATGGCGGAAGCGGGAGACAATTCCTCCCTCGATCAAAAAGAGTTTTGCTGGCTAATCAGCCTGAGATCTTTTGATCCCGGCTTTTTCCCGCTCTATGCGCTGGACTTCGGTTTTTAAATTCAGCTTGGCAGCAAGAGAAAGCTGGGCGTCAAAGATCTCACTCATCTCGGCGTATTTCTTGTTGGTTCGGGCAAAAATTTTGTAGGCCTCGAAAGCATCCTGGGTCCTGCCGAGCTTCTCCAGTTTCTCAGCCACTTTTAACATCAAACGAACCTGTTGCTCGGGACTCGGACGATACTTCAATGATTGTCGCATGGTGTAGAGTGCAGAATTCGGCTTGCCGATCATTTCATATAGATCCGCAAGTTTTTCCAATAAAATGGCACTCTTCCTGGTCAGCGGTTCGTTTTCCAAATAGGCGATGAGTTCAGAAGTTGGCGCATTCAAAGCCAGATTGCGGTCAACCACCCTCAGATGAGACCATTCGAGATAAGGGGAGCGGCGCTTTATAAGTTCCTGGTGCTGAACCCGGGGATGAGTTCCAAAGGGTCGATAGAGGGGATCTCCCACCACCGTGGTCTGCCAGGATAAACTCTGCTGGGCGGCGTATGCCGCCTCGCCAAAGGTAAAACCAGCCATCAACCGGGCCGTCAGAATGGAGACGTCAGGCGTGCCCCCGAGATAAGGCTCATCCACACAACCAAGCGTAATGGTTGCACCCTTTTCGATAAATGCCGCCACCCAGGAACCCCCTGGATCACGCAAAGAGCGGGCTGAATAGGAAAAAAGATGGTAGGCAAACGCTCCCGGCATGAATTCCACCTCGTCTTTGGTGAATGGCCCGGAAATTCTCTGATCATACCACCCCAGGTAAATGGCAATATGACTCATCGGAAACGCTTTTGAAAACGTCTCCGGATTGAGGTCCACAATCGTTTCCAGACCAAATTTTTGGGAGTATACGGATGCCGCCTTAATCCAGTCGTCCCCCAGCTTGTATTCGTGATCCGTTATCCCCCTGAGGTCAAAATAAGCACGTCCCCAAAGACCTTCTGTTTCGGCGAAAATGGCTTTGTCCACGAGTCCCATGGCCAGTTTTGGCGTCGGGCCATCCAAACGTGCCACCATCAAAATGCCGTTGGTGGGATGCAAAAGCAGGTTGTTGGTCGTTGAATAGAGCGGGTTTCTGACTGGTCCTGCCAGCGGAAGGTTGAAATGGACCAACGGGAGCAAAGCAAGTTCATTGTCCACCGCAGCATTGTTCCGACGCAGTTTGACGTTTATCAATTCAGAGCCGGGATCAGGGAGATCCGGGGCGGAAAGAACGGTCAAAGGAACTCCATGCACCAAAACCAAGTATCGAAACTTGCATTGAGCGGTTTTGACATGAAAGCTCGTGGACCCGTTGGTGCCTGCATGCGAGTTGGTCACAAACGAGATCCAGTGAGACTGCTCCAGAAATTCAAGAATCGGCCTTTGAAGTTTTTGTTTGAACTCCTCCCGTGAAATCGTTTCCGCCCTCGGCAGTTCCAGCCCCAAAATCTGCGTTGCCGGAATTTTTCTCTTCAACGCGTAGTACTGGGCAACCTCCTTCGACTCCGGCATCTGGGAATTAAAAACCACCAGGACATCCTGTCCGCTGGATCCCGACTGTGGTGCCTGAGACCAGCCGCGGTCCGCCCGTAAAGGGAAAAAACAAATCAAAATAAATAAAACTCCGTGCCTGATCATCGTGGTCAAAGTTGAACCGATAATCCGTCGTATGCAAATGCAACCCGATCAGGAAGCTCCGCCTGGGCCATGTCATGGTCATAATCATGGGTCAGGTGGGTGAAGAAGGTTTGACCGGCCCGGATGCGGCGGGCCGCAGTCAGGGCTTCATCCAGGCACATGTGTGTGGCATGCGGTTCTCGACGCAGTGCATCAAGGATCGCAACTTCGACCCCTTGCAATATTGGGACGCAAAAATCCGGGATTTCCTTGCAGTCACTGAGATAAGCCAGCTTTTTTTGTCCGCCCTGGATCATCAAAAAACCAAGCGTTTCCATCTTCCCATGAGGAAGCGAAAGCGGCACAACCTCCAGATCACCCAATTGAAAAGGTCCGGTGATGATTCGTGGATCCGGGACAAAATAGCCCTTGGGGATCGGTCCCGGGGCGAAGGCATAGGAAAAAACCCGGCGGAGAGCCATCATGGTTGTTTCGTTGGCATAAATCGGGAGCCCCTGTCCTCCCCGGATGTCGCAAAACCTGCGGCAATCATCCAGGCCCATGATATGGTCGGCGTGGGCGTGGGTGATCAGGACGGCGTCCAGGTGTTTGATTTTTTCCCGCAACATCTGTAGCCGGAATTCGGGCGTTGTATCGATGACAAACTGGACTTCGCCGGTGGTCACGTAGAGCGAGGGACGAAGGCGGTGATTTTTTGGATTGGCGAGAAAGCTTTGTGGGTAATCGATGCCGATCATCGGCACTCCCTGAGAGGTTCCGGTGCCTAAAAACGTAAATGAAAACATTGCGCTGTGCGGAACTCCAACATCAAAACATGCGGCAGATTTCTTTGTTTTATAAAATAATTTGCCCGACAATATGAAGGTGATTGAGAATCGCGCCAACCAAATTTCATGCTCACCACACTTAGAATAAAGAACCTGGCCCTGGTGGACGACCTTTCGCTGGACCTTACGGAAGGTTACACGGCGCTGACCGGTGAAACAGGTGCCGGCAAGTCAATCATCCTCGGCGCCATCAAATTATTGTTGGGTCAAAAAGCCGATCGCACGCTGATCCGGACCGGGGCGGACAGCTGCACGGTGGAAGCGGTTTTCAGCCTCGGGCGGCTTGACAAAAAAATTTCAGACTTCCTTGATGAGTGCGGCATCGAAAAAAACGGGGAAGGCGAACTTTTTCTGAAGCGCACTTTTTCCAGCAACGGCGGAAACAAACAGTTCATCAACGGATCCCCGGCCAATCTTGCACTCCTTCAAACCCTCGGCGCATGGCTCGTGGACATGCACGGCCCGCATGATCATCAATCCCTGTTTCATCCCGGCAAACAATTGGAAATCCTCGATGCTTACGCGAACACAAGGGAGTTGTGTGACACCTTCGAAAAGCTGTTCCGGGACCTGCAAACCATTGAATCACGGAAGAAAGAGTTTTCTTCGGATGAAAAAACCTACGTCCAACAATTGGATCTCCTGGCCTTCCAGTCGGGAGAAATATTCGCCGCCCGACTGCGGGAGGGCGAAGATCTGGAACTTGAGGATCAATTCCAAAAAGCCAGGAACGCGACTAGGCTGGCCACTCTTGTCCAAAGCTCCCTCGAGCAATTGAGCGAGCAGGAAAGCTCTGTCATCCACGGAACCCAACTGCTCGGCAAGTTTTTGTTCGAACTTCAAAAACTTGATGCGCCCTCCGGGCTCCACGACGGATTCCGGGCATTGCAGGAATCTCTGGAGGAACTGCGCAGACGGCTCGAAAATTACCGCGACGGGATTGACGCTTCACCAGAACGTTTCGCGGAGCTGGAGGAGAGGCTTGATTTGATCAATGGGTTAAAACGAAAATACGGCCCGTCACTCGCAGAAGTCCTGGAATTTGGAGCCGGGGCCGCCTCCCGTTTGAAAAAATTGCAGGACCGTGATGAGGAACTGGCGATGCTAGAAGCTGAAAAAGAGCGCAAGCTGGAGGAGCTGAAATCCACCGGCCGCAAACTGACCGATTCAAGGGCCAAAGCCACCCCACAACTGGCGGAAAAGATCAGAAAGGAACTCGGTGATCTGGGATTTCTCCAAAGCATTTTCTCCATCTCACTCACGACCCAACCCCCGGAGGCTCCGGTTCAATCGACCGGTTACGACCTTGTTGAGTTTCTGTTTTCGCCCAATCCCGGCGAACCGGCAAAACCTCTCAAAGCCATAGCGTCGTCGGGCGAAATGGCTCGCGTGATGCTCGCCATCAAGACCGTTCTCGCGCGGGAGGATGAAGTGCCGGTCCTGGTTTTTGACGAGGTGGATGCCAATGTGGGGGGACAGACGGCCCGCGTGGTGGGGGAAAAAATGAGGCAGATCGCCCGGCAACGACAAGTATTGTGCATCACCCACCTGGCCCCTGTGGCCGCCTCGGCAAATCATCATTTTCTGGTCAAAAAAGAAATCAGGAACGGCCGCACCCTCAGTTCCATTGAATTGATTTCCGATGACGCCCGAGTGGAGGAGATCGCAAGGATGTTGGGCGGGCTGTCCGCTGGTGCCCTCAAACATGCGTCCGAGCTGTTGGCGTCTGTTCAAAAATAAAAGCCCTCTATGGCGATGGTCCCGCCGGAGTTGCGCATTCGGCGTTCGATTCTCAGAAAAACTCCCAGCCTAAAATCAGCTTTCTGATGACCCTTCCCGGACCATGAAGGGAAAAAAGTGTGGTACATTGCTACGTTCAAGGAAGGAAAAAATTATGAAATCGAGCACCACAGATAAAATCCAGGGAAAAGCCAAACAAGCCGCAGGAGCCATCAAAGAAAAGGTCGGGGAGGTAACCCATGACCCTGAGATGACAAATCGCGGCACCGCCGAAAAAGTGGGCGGAAAAATTCAGCAGAAAACCGGCGAAGTGAAAAAGGTCTTTGGAAAATAGATTCCGATATCTTTCCAAAAAGGAGGTTCCCGGTTTATTAGGTCTCCGGGAATTTGTTGGAGCCGGCCCGGTAAAACGGGCCGGCATTTTTTTAGATGGAATGTTACCTGGACCAAGCCAGGGCAATCACGCCGCCGACAGCAATGATTCCTCCAACAATCGACCGTGGCTCCGCCTTGTCTTTTTCGAACCACCTCGCCAGTGGTATTGCGACCAGCGGAGTAAGCGCCACTATGGGGAGCACGATCCCGGTCGGGACGGTTTTTAACGCCCACTGGTAACAACTCACCCCAAGGGCAGGTCCGCAAAGTGCGTTGAGAAAAATCCAAATCCCGGCCCGTTCCCATTTCTCAGCAGTCCTTCCTGACTGCGACATCCTCTTGCAGGCGACATCAGCAATTATTTTTCGAAATTTGACAAAAAGCAGGACCACACCGCACAAAAGCACCCCGCCGATGATTCTTTGATAAGCTGCGGTGATTCCGTCCACCGGTTCCCTTGCAAGATCTCCCACGTTAAAACCATGCCTGCTTATGACCGCCCCTGCCCCCTGACAAACCGCCGCAATCAAAGCGAAAAGAATCCCGGTCCGATGGTGGTGTGTGCCTGACATCTGATTCCTTCCGGGCGCCAGCGCCACAGCAACTCCGGCAAGAATGACTAAGCCGCACACCACCTGACGATGGGTCAGAGTGGTTCCAAGCCAGAACCATTCGAGGGAAGAGGCCACCGGCGCGGCCAGACAATGAACGATCAGAACAGAAAGCCGCGAACCGAGGCATGGAAGGGCTCGAAAAAATGCAATGTCACCGAGTCCGAAACCAACCATCCCGCTGATGAAAAAAACCGGAAACCCCGCGCCGGCATGGCCTCTTCCGAGAAGATATGCATAACTGGCAAGCAACAGCGTGGCGATGCTCAGCCTCCAGAAATTAGCCTCAATTCCGTTGAAAAATTTTGAAGTGCGTCGGGCGGTGATCGCCGAAAAGGCAAAAAAGATCGTGGTCAAAAAGGCGGCTAACATGAAATGGGCGGGTAAAGGGTCAGAACGGCTTCCTGGAGCTCCGAACGGGCTCGGTGCAAGGCGGTCCCTCAAAGATCCGGTCCATTGCCGGCTCCAGGTTCTTATTTGCCAACAACCGCTTTCTGTTTATAAACATCCCGACAATTTATGAGCCAGGCCCAACGCAAATCCCAACAAAATCCGCCGGTCAAAAGTTCCCGACCTACCTTTGATCGCCCCGTCACGAAACTACTGGTCGCCAACCGAAGCGAAATCGCCATCCGGGTTTTTCGGGCCGCCACCGAACTCGGCTTGCGAACCGTGGCCATTTACGCACTGGAAGACCGCTTTTCAATGCATCGTTTCAAGGCGGACGAAGCCTACCAGATCGGCGAGGGCAAAGGTCCGGTTGGCGCATACCTGGATATTCCTGGAATCATCGCCC
>Ga0163152_10007413_pt1 | contig 12013 bp, 10 predicted proteins | sample OliLakLV19MP8IB2_FD_148635 | JGI IMG/M metagenome (GOLD analysis project Ga0163152, IMG submission 148635) | Freshwater microbial mat bacterial communities from Lake Vanda, McMurdo Dry Valleys, Antarctica - Oligotrophic Lake LV.19.MP8.IB-2 | ecosystem: Environmental > Aquatic > Freshwater >... | reverse complement strand
AGGTGGGGGGCAGGCAGGTGTGCGGCAACTGCTAAAATACCCGCGATTGGCCACCAACCCAAGGCGGCGTGACAGAATGACGCAGCCTGACGGCAGATTGGTTCGTCGAGCACGCTCTTTGGCCCGGCACGCGATCCATGCGCATCACGCACGTTGAAACGTACCCCGTGCGCGTGCCGCTGCGCCCCCAGCGGCGCATGATTTCGGCGTTGGGGCGGCACGAACTGTCGGACTACGTACTGGTGCGCGTGCTGACCGATGCTGGCATCGAAGGGGCCGGCGAGGCGACTGTCATGCCGCGCTGGAGCGGTGAAACGATGTGGGGTGCCGCCGCCCTGTTGGCCCACGTCTTCGGGCCGGCAATCATCGGCTGCGATCCACACGACATCCACCAGATCAATCGCCGGCTCGACGCGCTGGCCATCGGCAACCCGTTCGCCAAATCGGCGATCGAGATGGCCTGTTGGGACATTCAAGGTCGCGCTGCTGGTCGGGCGATCTTTGAACTGCTTGGCGGCGCTTGCCGAGCGCCCCGTTTCTGCTGTCGCTTTTCGCTTGGAGCCTACGAACCGGCTCGCGCCGCCGAGATCGCCGCGGACCGCGTCGCGTCCGGCTTTACCACCATCAAAGTCAAAGTCGGCGGCGCACCGGCAGAGGATATTGCCCGCGTGCGCGCGGTGCGGGCCGCGATTGGTCCTGATATCGACCTGCTGGTTGACGCCAACGGCGGGTGGGACGGCGATACCGCGATCGCGGCGCTGGCCCAGTTGGCCGACTGCCGGCTATCGCTCGTCGAACAACCGACGCCGCGTGAAGACTACGCCGGTCTGGCGCGCGTTCGTCGCGAGTGCGGCCTACCGGTGCTGGCCGACGAAAGCTGCTTTGAGCTCGGCCATGCTCGGCAATTGATCGCCAGCGCGGCCTGCGACGCGATCACGGTCTATCCCGGCAAGAACGCCGGCATTGGCCGCTCGCGCGAGATTGTCGATTTCGCCGCCACGCATGGAGTAGCCTGCACGATCGGTTCCAATCTCGAGCTCGATGTGGCCACCGCTGCGATGGCGCACCTGGTGGTCGCTTGCCCCAATATCGCTGTCGAGCGCATCCCGGGCGATGCATCGGGGCCGGCATATCACGAGTTTTCGCTCGTCAAGAATCCGCTCTCGATCGAAGGACCGTGGGTGACCGCGCCGGCCGGCCCTGGCTTGGGCGTCGAAGTCGATTGGCAGCTCGTGCGGCGCAGCGCGCCGTCGTAGTCGCGCGAGATCCCAGTCGTCGTTCGCCGCGTAATGCCTCGTTCGGCCGCCGGCATTCCGGTAAACTGCCGTGGTGAGAGGGTTGCGGCCGTGTGCCGTGTCGCATGCAGGGTTCTTGAGCTGGAGCCGTTGTTCGTGTCACTTCCCTTGGCCGGAGTTCGCGTGCTCGACCTGTCCCGCGTGCTCGCGGGGCCGGTCTGCTGCCAATTGCTGGCGGACCTGGGGGCCGATGTGGTCAAAGTTGAGCGACCGGGCACGGGGGATGACACGCGCCAGTGGGGGCCGCCCTTTGTCGGCGACGACGGGCCGAGCGCGTATTACCTGGCGGCCAATCGCGGCAAGCGCTCCCTGGCTTTGGATCTCGATCAGCCGGCCGGCCGCGCGATACTCGAGCAACTTTTGCAGCGGGCCGACGTGATGGTCGAGAATTTTTTGCCCGCCACGCGCGAGAAGTTTGGCCTCTCGCCGGAGCGACTGGCCGCGATCAATCCGCGGCTGGTAAGCGCGACGATCTCGGGCTTCGGCCGCACCGGGCCCTTTGCCGATCAGCCGGGTTACGATCTGGTGATTCAGGCCACGAGCGGGCTGATGTCGATCACCGGCGAGCCCGCGGGCGCGCCGATGAAGGTCGGAGTTGCCCTGAGCGACATCATCGCCGGCCTGTATGCAGCGGCCAGCGTGTTGGCGGGGCTCGTCGGTCGCGACGCGGGGCAACCGGGGCGCGCCTTCGATCTGGCGCTGGCCGATTGCACGCTGGCCAGCCTGGTGAACGTTGCTCAAGCGGCGCTCGTGACCGGTGAGCGGCCGCGGCGGTATGGCAACGCCCACGCGCAAATCGTGCCGTATGAAGTGTTCGCCACGGCCGACGGTCACCTCGTGCTGGCTGTCGGCAACGACCGCCAGTGGCAGCGTTTTTGTGCCGCGGTGAGTCAAGTCGATTGGAGCGTCGATCGGCGTTACGCGACCAACCCCGACCGCGTCCGTCATCGCGATCAGTTGGTGCCGCAACTGGCCGCGCTCTTTGCTACACAACCGACCGATCATTGGCTGCAATTGCTCGACGAAGTCGAAGTGCCGCACGCCCCCGTGCTGCCCCTCGATGAGGTGCTGGCGGGCCAGCAGGCCATCGCACGGGAGATGGTCAGCGAAGTTTGCGATCGCGCGGGGCGGCGCTATCACCTGTTGGGGAGCCCCGTGCATTGGGCGGGCGAAACGCGACCCGCGCCGATTGCTCCGCCGGCGCTGGGTGAGCACAGCGAAGAAGTGCTGCGCGACTGGCTCGATTTGCCCGCTGGCGACCTGGCCAAGTTGCGCCGCGCAAAAACCATTCAACAAGCAATGAGCTGAAACGTGCCTGACAGTAATCAACCACCGCGGGCGAGTGCCGACGAAGACGCCGCCTACGATGATATGACTGACGACGACATGGATGACAACGCGACGCGCTACTCGGGGCGCTGGGCGATTATCGCGGTTACGATCATCGCCGTTGGCATGGCCTCGTATGCGTGGTGGCATCATCGCCAATCGGGGCAGCGGCCGCTCCAATTCTGGGGGCCCGAAACGGCGCTGTTGATTTCGCGGGCACCCGAGGTGGAGATCGTCAAATTGGGGTCGCGTGGGGAGGGCAAACCGTTGGCGGCCCGCGGCGAATCGACCCGATTTGGCGATCAGCCTGTCGAGGTAGTGCAAACTAAGCTTATGCAGCGTGCCAAAGGGGTGCCTGGGCTGAACAAGGCCTGTACGATCCTGTTGCAGGACAACGCCTTTGCTTGGGATGAACCAGCCGAAAGTTGCACGCCGCGGTGGCAATACGCACTGGAGTTTCGCGACGGCGAGCGGCAGGCGACCGTGTTGATCTCGCTGGATTGTCCACGCGTGACGTTGGTCGGTAGTAATCAAACGGCGTCGATCCAGCCGATTGCCGCACCGCTCCGCGAGTTTCTGGTGTCACAATTCCCGGCGGCCGCTTCAACCGACGACCCACGTACGAAGCCGGCGACCAAGTAGCACCGATGGGGGAAAGAGCCGTGAAAGCGTTTGCAGGTGTTACCGGCACGGCCGCCGTTGCTTTGATCGCGTGCGCGGTGCTAACGCAGGGGAGCGTCGCGCAGCCGCCGAGCGCTACGACCGTGGCCGAGGCGCCAGGGGTATTGGTGCCTGAAGCAGTGGCGCCCGCCGCGGCAGTCAGGCCTGAGGCAGTCGCGCCCGCCGATCCGCTCGATGAACTCGATCTCGCCTTTCGCGCGGCGTATGCCCAGCATCGCACGTCGGTGCTGTCGGCCGCGGGACCGGTGATCATTGTCTCCGGCGACGATCTCGTGTTGCTCAATGAGGGACGCCACACCCAGGTGCGATTCAGTCCTGCCATCTATCACACGCTCAAGTCCTATTCCCACGCGCCGCTGGCGCTGCACGTGATGCTGGTCAGCCGTACCGATCAGGCCTTGGATGAGCCGTCGGTCGAGCAATTGCGGAACTTTCACGGATTGCTCGTCGCGGCCCGCCAGCAGATCGACAACTTCGGGCTCTCTGACGAAGAGCGCCGCGCGCAGCAGTCGTTGTGCGACGAGTCGCTAGCGCTACTCGACGGCGTGCTCGCCGAGCGGCGCATCGCGGCGCCGCGGTTGGAAGAATTCACGCGGCACATCGGGCCGGCGCTGTTGGCCAACTCGGCCCGTGCGGCGCGCGTGCAGCTTGACGCGCTCGATCGACAGGTGCAGTCGTGGCGCCAGGAGCTCTGCCCCGAAGCGTGGTCGCGGCTGCGAGTGATCGTCGAAGGGAGTCACACGGTGCGGCAAGGGAATCTGGCCTTGCAGTATTTCGATCGTTTGCTGGCTGCCAAAGAGAGTGAACACCGCATCGTCTTCACCGAGGGAATCTACGAGGAGCCGCGTGCCCTGCAGGTGCTGGGCACGGTGATTGTCGATACACGGATCGGCGAGTCGTTCTTCGGCGATCCGCAGCGCATGCACCGCGACTTGCTGGCCGACGCGGCGGCCGAGTATCTCAAGAGCTGGCCATCGAGCCGATAAATGCCGCGGGGTTGAAACCAATCGATGGCGCGCAAACGTCGCGGACGCACTGCCGAACCAAACGAGCGACCGGCGCGCGCGCCGACCGGGCCAGCGACCAATCGGGCCGTCGCGCGCTCGTCAAGTGGGACCAATCGGACGAGTTGGGGTTGGGCTGCCGTCGCGCCGCTGTTGGCGGTCGTTGTGTTCGCTCAGGTCGCTGGATTCGAGTTGCTGCAGTACGACGACCGCGCGAATGTCACCGATAATCCGCACCTGAACCCGGTGACGATGTCGGGCGTGGCGGAGTTCTGGAGTGCTCCCTATGCCGGACTGTACGCGCCGTTGACGTACACGTTCTTCGCCGGCGAGGCGGTCCTGGCCGAGCGACCGGCGACGGCCAGCGAACCCCGGCACCTTGATCCGCGGGTGTTTCATCTCGGCAATCTGCTATTGCACGTCGGTTGCGTACTGCTGGTCTTCGATCTGCTGAGATTGTTGACAGCCAGCAACGCGGCTGCTTGCGCGGGCTCGTGTTTGTTCGCGCTGCACCCGTTGCAGGTCGAGTCCGTGGCCTGGGTCACCGAAACCAAGGGACTGCTGGCAGCCTTCTGGGGTCTCGCCGCGCTCGTTCTGTACGTGCGCTTCGCGCAAGCAAGCGCGTCGCGCGAGGCCTTGCCTGTGCGAATCGGCGATCGGACGAGCGGGTCGTTGATCGGCTCGCCTGCCTGGTATTACACCGCGGCCACGGCAGCATTCGTTCTGGCACTGTTGTCGAAACCGACGGCCGTTGCCGTACCACTTGTGGCGCTCTCTCTCGACGTCGGCCTGCTGCGTCGACAGTGGTCGAAGGCATTGCCTGCGGTCCTTGCTTGGCTGGCGATGGCGGCCGTGCTCGTCGTGGCGACGCAGCGCGCGCAGCCTGCGGGGGCTCTGGCCATCGAACACGTCGACGTGTGGCAGCGCCCGTTCGTGGCGGCCGATGCGTTGGTGTTTTACTTGCGAAAGCTAGTTTGGCCCTGGCCGCTGGGGCCCGACTATGGTCGCACGCCGAGCGTGGTGCTCGGATCGCTAATCGGCAAGCTGGCATGGCTCGTTCTGGCGGTGCTAGCGGTGGCGATCTATTGGTTGACTGGTCGCCGCGTTGCCTGGACGGCGCTGGCGATTTTCGCCGCGGCGCTGGCACCGGTGTCGGGCTTGTTGCCGTTCGGCTTTCAAGGGATGTCCACCGTTGCCGACCGTTACATGTATCTGGGAATGCTCGCGCCGGCACTTTTGTTGGCCTGGGCCTTGTCGCGCGGTGCGCCGCGCGTCGCGTGGGCCGCGGTTGGCACGGTGATTGCCGGCCTGGCCGCGTTTAGCTTCTGGCAAACATCGCTCTGGCACGACGACGGAACGCTGTTCGCGCACAACCTCGAGCGCGTGAACGGCGAGAGCCACGTGGCGTTCAACAACCTGGGCTATGCGCTGCAGCGTCGCGCAGCGGCCGCCCCGACTCCCGCCGAGAAGACCGCCCTGTTGCAAACTGCCGCAGGGCACTTCGATCGCGCTCGGCAGCTTCGCCCCGAAATGGACGAAGCCTGGCAGCGCCTAGCCTACGCGCAGCGCCTGCTCGGGCAGTTGCCCGAGGCCGAAGCTACGTTTCGCCAGTTCCTTGCCCAGCGCCCGACTTCGCCGGCGGGGCACTACAACTTGGGCACGCTGTTAGCGCAGCAGAATCGCGCCGCCGAGGCGATCGAGGAGTTTCGCGCGGCGATCGCTTTGCGGCCCGACTATGCGAACGCCCGGCTGGAACTGGCCCTGCAACTGGCCGCCGCGGGCGATGCAACCGGGGCGATCGAAGCGTTTCAGAAGGCGCTTGTCGCGGGCCGCAACTCGCGAGCCATCCAGTTGAAAGGACATCTCGGTTTGGCCGAATTGCACTTGGCGCTCGGCAACCGGTCCGCCGCGATCGAGGCCGCGCAGGTCGCCGCGCAGTTGGCTCCGCAATCACCGGCTGTCGAAGCGCTGATTCGCCGGCTACAGGCGGGTGAGGCCGGGCCCCAGCGCGCCGGCCAGTCGCGGCCCTGATGCTCGCGGCGCATTACCCACGGCCCTGCAAGCAATTTGCCTACGGCACCGCCAGCAATAGAAAAGGGACCGTGCAATAGCCGCCTACCACGGCACGGTCCCACACTAGCTCACTGCCTACAGAGTTTGTTATCGGCCGGGCCCGCGGAGCCGTTCACCGAATCCCACGGCCCGCCGTGCGGTTTCCCTGCCTGAATGGGGGGCGATTGCGACCCCGACGCGGCCTGCCCGCCATGCCGGCACTTTCGGAACCCATGGGCGGGCGTGGTGGCATCGCTGCCCATCGGCGCGTCGAAAGCTGCATGACTTCAAGGCAAATCGCCCGGCGGCGATTGGCGACTTGCGAAGAATCAGGTTCGTCTGTTGCGCCGGAAGCCATTGCCAGATAACGAACTAGCTTGCGTTGCCCCGGATTGGCCAAATGCCTTGGCACGGCTGTTGCAATTAGCAACTTTCAGTTAAGGCTCCTCGACTGGCAGCCACGCGATGACACTGGCGATTTGCTAGCCGTGCGATGCCAGCTTGGCCAGGTGCTGACATGACATACGAAAATTTGCTGCTGCTTGTGCCGTTGCTGGCCGCCGTGACCGCCCTGTGGGCGAGTGCGGGCCGGCGGCGCATGCAGCCAGCACGAGTGGTGGTCAAAAAACAAATCGGGCAGTGAATATCGGGCAGCGATTCGTCGCCGCGGCGCCACCGGGCACCGGCGACGGCCCAGCCTGAAGCGGCGTAGCGCCGTCCGCCAGAGCGCGTCGAGCAGATCGCCCGCGCCCAGCGGATCGTAAATGGAGTCACGTGCGTAGCGTTTGCAAAGGGTTGGCAAGCGTGTATTGAGGATGTCACAGGCGTAAGTTGGCTGCTCGGACTTGGCGGCGGGTTGTGTGTGCGGAGCGAAGCCGCAGTAGTTCAGCTCGCCTGTGGCATCCTCATCCTCTTTACTCTTTCGATCGGAGTGCTTGCCGGCAACCGCGCGTAAGGCGGATGGCCGCGACTGCTGGGGCGGACCTTTCCTTCTTCCATCGTTCATCTTCTGGCTCTTCACTGAGTCTGAAGGATGCTCCTCGGCTTGGGTGAGTGCTCCGCCTGCCTCATCCAAGTCGGGGCATTTTTCTTGGTTCCGACGCGCCCCCGCGCTTCGGCCTCCAGGCTGGCGTCGCTCGCTGGCTCTGCTCCGGGCAGCACTGCCGAGAGAACCGCACGCCCCGGCGGGCGGTGGCAAAGCCCGCGACCGATCTCGCGGTCAGCGGAATCCCCGTGACTGGACTCACCGCGGCCTGACACCCCGCGATCTGAAACTCCGCGGCCAGACACTCCGCAGCGCCCGGCCCCGCCGTTGGCCCACGCCTGCCGGCAAGTCCTTGAGACATCGCGCCGGGCGGGTTACGATCTACTCGCACCTATTTTCTTGCGGGAGCCGCCCGTCCATGAAGCTGATTGTCGCCATTATCCAACCGAGCCGTTTGGAAGCCGTGAAGGCCGCCTTGACCGAGGTCGAGGTGTTTCGTCTGACGGTGATGGACTGCCAGGGCTTCGGCCGCCAAAAGGGCCAAACCGAGATCTACCGCGGTCACGAGTTCACGGTCAATCTGCTGCGCAAGGTGCAGTTGCAGATCGCGGTCAACGACGACTTTGTCGAGCCGACGGTCAACGCCATCATCAAAGGTGGCCGCAGCGGCGACAAAGGGGAAATCGGCGACGGCAAGATCTTCATCCTGCCGTTGGACGACTGCATCCGCATCCGCACCGGCGAGCGCGGTGGCGAAGCGATCTAAGCAGTGGTCAGTAGCTAGTGGTCAGTCGATCCGAGTGACCTCGAGTCTAGCCACCGATCACGATTCACGAACCACTACTTGGTCATGGCGCTCGCTCTGCGCGCGGGCTTTTTCATGCGCCCCGGCTAGAATGGCGGGCATGGCATGCGCTGCTGTGGCATTCGCAATACTTGCGGCAATGTTCTGGTACGGCTGGATCGCGGCCATGCGAGCGGGGTTTTGTGCGATTCCCTATGGACACGAATTTCGCCGCGATGAGAGGCCGGTTTTGTTTTGGATTGTCGCGACGGCGCGGCTGGTCGCTGCGATCATGGCAACGCTTGGCACTCTGGTAACATTGAGTTTTGAAGTCTTCGGCCTGCCCCCCTAGAAAACTATTTCAAACGGTATCACCACCGACTATCACAGTACTTTGTGATCTTCCTGGTTTCGTGATAGATTCCTCGCCAATCGTTCGCACCGGTAGCTCAAGCGACAGCATGGGGCAAGGCGGTTGCGCTTTGAGAGCCCGTGGCATGGTTAGCAAGGATGGGTAGAGACGTGATCGATTTGCGTTGCGCGCAATGTGGCCATCAATTTGCTGCCTCGGCCGACGGCGCGGGGGGACAAGTCGGTTGCCCGGCCTGCGGCACTGTGCAATCGATGGCAGTGCAATCGATCCCTGCCTCAGGCAGCAGTGACTGGCCAGTCGGCGGAGCGCCAGGGCAAGCTGCCGCGGCAGGAAGTCCTTTCGCCGACCAAGCGGGGAACCCATTCGCGGCGGCTGGGGACGTGCTCGACTCGACGAATCCCTATGCCGCGCCCGCCGCCCACGCGGAGTACCTGCGCGACCAGCGGTTCGGCGCGGCAGCCGGCCCCATCGTGCCCACGCGGTTCGACATCGCCGACGTGTTCAGCCGGGCTTGGACGGTTTTTCAGGCGAACATGCTGAACATCATTGGCGCGTGCGCGGTCATGGTTGCGATGAACATGATGGTTAGTATGGTGGTGGGCGGCGCATCCTTCGCGGTTCTGCTAGCGGTCGGTGATCAAAGCATGGCTGCGTCGCTGGTCGTGCAGTTCGCGCAGCAGGTCATCACAACGACGTTTAGTGTCTGGTTGATGGCGGGAGTTTTTCGCTTTTACCTCGACCTTGGCCGCGGGCGACCTGCCAAGTTCGTCGACATTTTCTCCGGGGCGCGCTATCTTTGGCGTCTTCTGCTGGCGCTCTTGTTGTTCTATGTTGCGGGAATTGCCGTGTTTGCCGCGACCCTCGGGCCAGGGTTTGCCGCCCTCTTCTCCTTAGGAGGCAGCCATCCGGCCACAATCGGGCTGTTCGTCGGCGGCGGGCTGATTCTGCTTGTCTTCTTGATTTATGTGGGGCTAGGTATCTCGCAGTACATGTTTGCGTTGCTGGATCAGGACTGTGGCGTGCTGGAGTCATTCCGCCTCTCGTGGTTCATCATGCGCGGCAATCGGCTGTCGTTCTTCGCGTTGACGCTATTGGTTGGTTTGTTGAGTATTGCCGGCTTCCTGGCGTGCTTGGTGGGGGCGATCTTTACGGTGCCGCTCGGATACTTCGTGATCGCTTTCGCCTATCTGGTAATGACCGGCCAACCGACGGCCGAGACGATGTACCGCGCGCCGGCCTAGCCGGCAGGCCAGCCGATGGCGGCGACGCACGGCTGAAGGACTTCATCGTGTGCCACGGTTCGCCGGTCGATCGTGCGCGCAGCTCAATCCAACGCCACGCCGGCAAGCAGTGCTAAGCTCGCGCGAGTGACGGAGGGGGACAGGTACATGTTTTCGGCCGGCGCGAGTGGGTTCAGACCACGTCGCAAGCCGAAAAATGTACCAGTCCCCGGGCACTTCTGGACAAGTCATCAGTGGCACCCGGCGGCGTTAACCGCCCCCGCTAGCGATTTGCGGCTTTTGCCCGCGGGACGCTTGCGAACCCCCCGGTTATCGAGCTAGAATTGTCTACGAACGGGATTTGCGGCCGCTTGCAGCCTTTGACCTGCTAAAGTGCCATCGCCTTCCGCCACCCCTGGCGGAGACGATCCAACTGGACCAGTGCCAAGCAGCGAGCGCGATATTTCGTGCTGTCGCGGTTTTTTTGTTGGCGGCCGCGGCCGTAAAGCTGTTCCCCGACGCGATCGCGCGCCGGGCGCAATTCGCTTCGTTCGCGGAAAGCAAAGCCATGAGCCACGATGCGGGCCCCCCGGGCGCCACGCCGCGTAAGCGCGGTTCGTCGACCGTTGCCGTCCATGCCGGCGAGAGCCGACACAAGTTCGGCGACGCCATTGCCGATCCGATCTTCTGTTCGGCGACTTACACCTTTCCCGACACCCAGTCGGTCATCGACTTCATCGAGCAGAAGCTGCCGCGCGAAGAATACGGCCGCTACGGCAGCCCGAACGAAAAAGTCGTCGAGAGCAAGCTCGTCGAGCTCGAAGGGGCCGAAGCGGCCGTGCTGTATTCCACGGGCATGGCGGCCTTCGTCGGGCTGCTGATGGCCCGTTGCAACGCCGGCGACGAGGTGGTGTTCTTCGACGAGTGCTACCACCGCAGCCGCGAGTTTTGCAGCAAGCACATGGCGCGGTTCGGCGTCACCACGCGGCAGGTGGCCACGGGCGATTACGACGCGATGGCAGCCGCGATCACGCCGCGCACGCGGCTATTGATCAGCGAGTCGCCGACGAATCCGCATTTGAGCGTCGTCGACGTCGAGCAGTTCGCCGAACTGGGGCGCCGCCACGGGGTCGAAACGGTGATCGACGCCACGCTGGCCACGCCGTTCAACTTGCGGCCGATCGATGCCGGCGTCGACTACGTGCTGCATTCGGCCACCAAGTACCTGGCCGGCCACAACGACCTGCTGGCCGGCGTGCTGTTGGGGCGCGCCGCGGCGCTTGAGCCGGTGCGCAAGCTGCGCGGCATCATGGGGGCGATCAATTCGCCGCACAACATTTATCTGCTGCAACGCGGCTTGAAGACCTTCGCGCTGCGGATGGAGCGGCACAACGCCAACGGGCTGGGGATCGCCCGCTTCCTCGAGCAGCATCCGCGGATCGAGAAGGTGTACTACCCTGGATTGGAGAGCCATCGCGATTTTGACATCGCGCGGCGCACGATGAAGGGCTTCGGCGGGCTGGTGACGTTCCTGGTGCGCGGGGCCGACTGGCGCGCGACGGCGCGCGTGGTCGATGCCTGCCAGGTGCCGCGGATCGGGCCGAGCTTAGGGGGGGTCGAATCGCTGATCGAGCAACCGCTGGTGATGAGCTATTACGAAGTGCCGGCCGAAGAGCGGCGCAAATACGGCATCGCCGACAACATGATCCGGCTGTCGTGCGGGATCGAGAACACCGAAGATTTGATCGCCGACCTGGCCCAAGCGCTCGAGGCTTAGGTGCGACCTGATCAAGACTTTCGCCGCGCAGCGGCGACAGAGTAGTCGTCACGCTCCGCGTGACGAATTCATCACGGCGGAGCGTGATGACTACACTGCGGCCTCTGCGCGGCCAATGAACCAACGTCTAACCCGAATGAGCCTGTCATGGAGTTTCGTACCCGCGCCATACACGTCGGCCAAGAGCCGGATCCGCAGACCGGCGCGGTGGTGCCGCCGGTTTATCTGGCCAGCACGTTCGTGCAGCCGGGCGCCGGCGTGGCCACCGAGTACGACTATTCGCGCAGCGGCAATCCCACGCGGCATGCCTTCGAGACCACGCTGGCCGCGCTCGAAGGGGGCGCCGGGGCGCTGGCTTTCGCAACCGGTATGGCGGCCACGCACTGCGCCACGATGCTGCTGGAGTCGGGCGATCACATCGTGGCCGGCGCCGATGTTTATGGCGGCACCTTTCGGTTGCTCAAGAAGATCGTCAACCGCGCTGGGATCGAAACCACGCTCGTGCCGACCAAC
>Ga0163152_10007412_pt1 | contig 12015 bp, 8 predicted proteins | sample OliLakLV19MP8IB2_FD_148635 | JGI IMG/M metagenome (GOLD analysis project Ga0163152, IMG submission 148635) | Freshwater microbial mat bacterial communities from Lake Vanda, McMurdo Dry Valleys, Antarctica - Oligotrophic Lake LV.19.MP8.IB-2 | ecosystem: Environmental > Aquatic > Freshwater > Lake... | reverse complement strand
CCGTGGCCAATGGGCGGGTAAAAGATCCTTTTTATGAGTTGAGTGAAGTGAAAATTAACTCGCTTTATGGTGCAGCCGAACTTTCTTATAAAGGCTATTTGTATTTAAACCTTACTGCACGCAATGATTGGTTCTCCACATTGTCACCTGCTAATAGAAGCATTCTTTATCCTTCGGCTAATGCAAGTTTTATTTTCAGTCAGGCATTTGAAGGTTTGCCAAACTGGTTATCGTTTGGAAAAATACGAGCCGGTTATTCTCAGGTAGGAAGCGACAACGCAGTTGGTCCGTATGCAAACACCTTATTTTTTGGAGTTAACAATAATTTGTTTCCTAATCCAGGCGGTGCAGCGCAACCGGTTGGCTCTATTCCCAGCGGTACGGTTCCCAATGCAAATTTAACACCATCGCGGGTTGCAGAAACCGAGTTTGGTATTGAACTAAAACTTTTTGAAAACAGAATTGGGTTGGATTTGACTTATTACAACAAGATTACCAGTGACCAGATTCTGGCCTCTCAAATTTCAGACGCGTCTGGTTATACAAGCCGGTTGAGTAATATAGGCCGCAGCAAGAATGCCGGCCTAGAAGTGTTGTTAACAGGAACGCCTGTATTAACTAATAATTTTAAGTGGGACGTTAGTATCAATTTTGCTACAAACAATACTGAAGTGCTTGACCTGGGAGTTGGCGTAAAAGAAATAATTGTAGGCGGGGCTGCTGGTTCAAATTCATTGCGGCAAACTGTGGGAGAGACGTTAAATGGACTATTCGCAACTGCTTACCTGCGCGATGACCAAGGCCGTCAGGTATTCGATTCGAATAGCGGCCGTCCTTTGCGCGCACCTCAAGCCTTGCGTATTGGAACAACTATACCAAAATATTTTGGTGGTATTTTTAATTCGTTCACTTATAAAGGCATAACACTATCCGCCTTAATTGATTTTAAGTTGGGTCATTATTTAGGATCACAAACGAACTTCAACTTATACCGCCATGGTTTGCATCAATCAACATTGGTGGGCAGGGAAGAAAACCTTGTAACGGGTGTGGGTGTAAATCAACAGGGTGCACCCAACACGGTTAAAACACCGCTTCAAACTTTCTACGAAACGGTTAACACAAGTAGCATTCGCGAAGAGTTTGCCTACAATGCCGGGTTCTGGAAACTCAGACAGCTTTCTATAGGCTACGACTTTACAAAAATGTTGCCCGCAAGTATTTTTGTTAAAGGCTTGCGATTAAGCGCAGTGGCGAACAATGTAGCACTATTAAAAAAGTGGGTTCCTAATATTGATCCCGAACAGTTTGGAAACGTGTCGGATCGCGAAGCGGGTTTAGAACAAACCGGTCTTCCTACCACCCGTAGTATCGGGTTCAATCTTAACCTGAAATTCTAACCTGAAACAGAGTCTTAGATAAAACTTTAAAAATTAAAGCAATGAAAAAGATAACTTTATATACCATCCTGTTTCTCTCAACACTATGCCTATTGCCGAGTTGCGATAGCGGCTTTGAGGAAATCAATACCAACAAAACGCTGCCGATCGCACTCGATCCAGCTTTCTTAATGAATAATGCGATCATCAACGCTTCGAATACTTCAGAGCATATGGTGTTTGAGCTTGCGATTGTACAGCAAGTAATTACCCCCTTTGGCGGTGTGCTTGGTGGCGGAAATTACAATCAGGACAACAAAGTTCGTAACCAGGGAAATTGGGTTCGATTCTACCAGTCAGTCTTAAAGTCTTTGGTTTCTGTAATCACGACAACAGCGGAGAATCCTAACCGCACAAATCTCTATCATTCTGCGCGCATCATGCGTGCCTATGCGGCCATGGTTCTAACCGATTCGTATGGTGATATTCCTTATTTTGAAGCAGGAAGGGGGTTTACAGAAAATATTTTTGTTCCGGAGTACGATAGTCAAGAGTCCATTTACAAAGACGTTCTAAAAGAATTGGAGGAAGCCTCTGCTGGCTTAGATGCTACCAAGCCAAGAAACACAAATGATGTTTTATTTGGTGGCGATATCCCGCAATGGAAGGCGTTTGGATATTCGCTCATGTTGCGGGCTGCTATGCGTCTCTCGAAAGTTGACCCAACGCTGGCGCAGCAGTTTGTTGCCAAAGCAGTAACCGGTGGCGTGATTCAGGCAAATACCGGCAGCGCGGTGATTCGTCATACTACGTTGTATCAAAACTCAGTTAGCGGATTATTGAATGGCTCTGAAGCAAATAATTATTTTTTGGCTAAGCCATTTGCAGACTTTTTATTTGCGAAAAACGATCCGCGATTGAGATCTATTTCAGTGCGGTACGTAGGTGCAGCAAGCGGTCCTCAGCAAACACCGGCTCGGGCAGATTTCACTCCGGCTGCTCAAAGAGGTATGCCAATGGGTTTCGATAATGGAACAATCGTTGCGAAAGCAACAGCCGATGGATTGGCTAGTTTTTATGATTACTCTCAGGTTGACAGATTTAGAATGGGCAAAATTGATGCTCCGTTCTTCATGGTTTCTCATGCTCAAACAAAATTACTATTAGCTGAAGCTCGTGTTCGCGGCTGGATAACAACAGGACCCGTTGCAGCCGATTTGTATGCAGATGCTATTCGCGCACACATGACTGAAATGGCGCAATACTCAGCGGCATCAGCCATAGCTACTGCAGATATTGATGCTTATCTGGCGGTTCCGGCTAATCAATTAACTGCTGGAAATGAGTTAAGAGATATTAACGAGCAATACTGGGTAGCATCATTTCTAAATTCACCCGAAACTTTTGCAAATCTTCGTAGAAGCGGATTTCCAGCATTGACTCCCAATCCTTATCCTGGAAAAGATGTTGCAGATGTGCGAAAATTAACCTACCCGGATTCCGAGTATGCCATCAATACCGCGAATCTTAATGCAGCGATTGCAAGGCAAGGTGGCGACAAATTAGATACTCGTGTTTGGTGGGATAAGCAGTAAGCAAGAGTTGCCGCAAGTTTAGTTTGATAGAGATAACTTCCGATTTACAAATCGGAAGTTGCTCTACCAATTACCCTTTCAATAAACGAAGCCATGGATTTTACGGAAGCAACGAAAGCAAGTCGAAGAGATTTTCTGTTAAAATCGTCCTTGAGTGGATTAGGACTTGGTCTTATTAGTAATAAACTATTTGGGTCGGCATCTGAAAAGATGAATGACTTGGAAATGAAAGTCCCCGCAAAGGGAGCCCTAACGATTACAGACCTTAAGTGCGCTATTATAGGAGGAAGCCCCGTTGTCCGGATCACGACCAATGAAGGCATTAGCGGTTATGGACAAGCAGAAAGCTCGAAGAAGTATTTAAAACCATTCGTACTTTTTTATAAAGACTATCTACTTGGTGAAGACCCAACCAATGTAGAGCGGTGCATGCTGAAAATCAGACGCATGGGAAGTTTCAAACCATATGGCAGTGCTGTAAGTATTATTGAAATGGCGCTCTGGGATATTGCGGGCAAAGCCGCCTCACTGCCAGTTTACAAATTATTGGGCGGCAAGGTGCGCGATCGCGTTCGTGTATATACAACCGCAGTAGCACAGTATCAGCAAACCGCAGGTATTGAACCCGCTGATTATGCAGAAGCTGTAGCTAAAGTGAAAGCTTTGAAAGAAGGTTTTACGATTATAAAAATGCCTATTGGCTTTCATAGCCGAATGGCAAGTCAGGCACCTAATTTTTTCTATGGCGATCCTGCTGGTGCGCGCAACCAACCACACGCCAATCGTGGACCCTTAACAGAACAAGGATTAAAAAGAATTATTGCCTGTGTTGAGGCAATGAAAAAAGTACTGGGTGATGAGATTGGATTGGCAATAGATTGTGGACCGGGCTTTATGTTGTCGGATGCAATTAGACTTTGCAGATCATTAGAACCTTATAACCTTATGTGGATGGAAGATCTTCTTACCGGAGACTACCGCCCGTATGTAATGGCCGATGATTACCTGGAATTAACCAGAAGCACCACGGTGCCTATTCACACGGGCGAGCAAATTTATTTACGACAAAACTTTCGTGAATTAATTGAACGGAATGCGATACGGGTTATAGGCCCTGATGTTGCCGATGTAGGTGGCCTGGCCGAAATAAAATGGATTGCTGAGTTTGCCGATTTGCATGGTATTCAAATGGCACCGCATGGAATATATGATGGACTGATTGGTAACGCTGCGCAAGTAAACGTGGCCGCCACCATGCCCCAGAACTTTATTGCCTTTGAATATTCAGTTGCCTTGCCTGAGTGGTGGTATGATATCATTACAGGTATGCCGAAAGACATCGTAAAAAATGGACACATTGAAGTATGGGATAGACCGGGATTAGGCGTTGATTTTATTGTAAAAGAGGCAAAGAAATATTTGAGCGAAGAGGACAAGAATTTCTTTGACTAAGAACATTTATCATTTGAAATAAATAAATCAATTAATTGATCTAAGTAACCTCAACTAATTATGACAAAAGCCCGGAACAATTTTGCCATCCAGCGTAGAAACACAATTAAGATGTTGGGTATAGGCTCGGCATCCGGACTTCTGGGTCTATTTGGTAGCAAAGCGGCACATGCAGCAACGTATGATGTTCCTTCGTATGCAAAAGGAATGACTACTGCAAAGGGTGCGCTAACTATAACAGACCTAAAGTGCGCGATCATTGGCGGAAGCCCGGTTGTTCGTATTACAACCAATGAAGGCATTAGCGGCTATGGGCAAGCGGAGACCTCAAAGAAGTATTTAAAACCATTCGTGCTTTTTTATAAAGACTATCTCATTGGTGAAGACCCAACCAATGTAGAGCGGTGTATGATGAAGATCAGACGCATGGGAGCTTTCAAGCCTTATGGAGCTGCCGTTAGCGCAATTGAAATGGCGCTGTGGGACATAGCAGGAAAAGCATCCGGATTACCCGTTTACAAACTCCTAGGCGGCAAGGTGCGCGATCGTGTTAGAATTTATAATGGTGGTGTAGCAAGAACGAATCCCTCGCGGGCTTCGGATACCGGTATTGAACCCGAGTATTATGCCGAAACTGTTGCCAGAATGAAGGCTGCTAAAGAAGGGTTTACAATCATTAAGATGGGGATTGGGTTTCATAGTTCAATGGGCGCAAAAGCACCCAATTTTTTCTATGGTGATCCAGTTGGCCCAAAAAACCCACCTCATGCAAACCGCGGCCCACTAACGGAACAAGGATTAAAAAGAATTATTGCCTGTGTGGAGGCAATGAAAAAAGTTTTAGGCGATGAAATTGGTTTAGCGTTAGACTGCGGACCCGGTTTTATGTTAGCGGATGCAATCAGACTTTGCAGAGCATTAGAACCTTATAACCTTATGTGGATGGAAGATCTCCTTACCGGAGACTATCGCCCTTATGTAATGGCCGATGATTACCTTGAATTAACTAGAAGTACAACGGTGCCTATTCATACAGGCGAGCAAATTTATTTACGACAAAACTTTCGTGAACTAATAGAGAAAAATGCAGTTCGGGTCATCGGCCCCGATGTAGCCGATGTGGGCGGACTAGCCGAAATAAAATGGATCGCTGAGTATGCTGATTTGCATGGAATTCAAATGGCGCCTCATGGTATTTTTGATGGACTGATCGGCAATGCAGCCCAGGTGCACGTGGCAGCCACCATGCCTCAGAACTTTATCGCTTTTGAATATTCGATTGGAAACCCTGAATGGTGGTATGACATTATCGAAGGACTACCTGATCCGATTGTTAAAAATGGACACATTGAAGTATGGGATAGACCGGGATTAGGTGTTGATTTTATTGTAAAAGAGGCAAAGAAATATTTGAGCGAAGAGGACAAGAAGTTTTTTGACTAAGAACATTTATCAATTCGAAATAAATCGATTAAGCGTAAGTAAACTCAACTAATTATGACAAAAGCAGAAAACAATTTTGCCATTCAGCGCAGAAACACAATTAAGATGTTGGGTATAGGTTCGGCATCCGGACTTCTAGGCCTATTTGGTAGCAAAGAGGCACATGGTGCGGCAGCGTATGAGGCTCCGTCCTATGCAAAAGGAATGGCTTCTGTAAAAATCAAGAGTGTGAAAGCGATAGCGACAGCCCCTCAAGGATCAAATCTGATTGTTGTAAAAGTTGAAACAACAGAACCTGGCCTATATGGTTTAGGGTGCGCTACATTTACTCAAAGAGCCGCAGTGGTAGTAACTGCAATTAATACCTATTTGAATGAATTTTGCGTTGGCAAAGATGTCGATAATATTGAAGACATGTGGAACTCCGTTTACGTAAGTTCATATTGGAGAAACGGCCCTGTGTTAAATAATGCAATAAGCGGATTAGATCAGGCATTATGGGATATAAAAGGTAAGCGAGCAAATATGCCAGTTTACCAATTGCTCGGTGGCAAATCGAGATTTGCAATTCCTTGCTATACACACGCCAATGGCAAAACACCTGAGGAAGTGGCAGAAAGTGTTCAGGGTATCATGGATCGTGGATTCAAATATGTCAGGATTCAACAAGGGGGATACGGCAATGTAGGCGCACTAAACGATAAGGCAGACTTTAAAGAAGCAGGCTTTGGCGCAGAGTCTGATAGTTACATGAATGAAAATATGTATCTCAAATCGGTACCTAAAATATTTGAGGTGGTACGCAAGCGGTGCGGTGAAGATGTTGAATTGCTACATGATATTCATGAGCGGGTGCAACCCATGAATGCGATTAATATGATTAAGAAACTTGAACAATATAATCCGTTTTTTATTGAAGATCCATTCTCTCCGGAAAATATGGAATGGTTTAAGCAGCTTCGCACAAGTACTTCCGTGCCCATAGCAATGGGGGAATTATTTAATAATATAAATGAATTTAAAATGCCAATGGTAAACCAATGGTTTGATTTCATACGAGTTCATGTATCACAAATTGGAGGTATAACACCAGCCATGAAAGTGGCGCGCCTTGGAGAATGGTTTAACATTAAAACCGCATGGCACGGACCCGGAGATGTTTCCCCGGTAGGTCATTCAGCGCACGCTCATATTGATTATGCTGTTTGGAATTTCGGCATTCAGGAGGCGGTAAGCTTTTCAGACAAAATGCTGGAGGTATTTAGCGGTTGTCCTACAATGAAAGACGGGTATATGTCGGTTAACGAAGTGCCTGGAATTGGCGTTGACATTAACGAGAAGGAGGCAGCGAAATACCCTATCGGTACTAAATCAAACTGGATAGTGCGTAAGAAGGACGGAACGGTTATCAGGCCATAGAAGTTTTAAAAACTTGAAATTTATAATAGTGATTGAGCGGGGCGGATAATAATTTTTTTGATTGAAGTCGAGTCAAAATGTATAACTGGAGTTACGCGAATGCTCAAAATTTTGATTGCAATGGAGGGGTCTAAGCGGTCTGACCCCTAATAGCTGTGTAAGGTAAGATGTATAACTAAAAAACGTATTCACTATGTTGGAAAATGAAAACCCGGGAATGGGTAGACGAACTGTTTTAAAAAATTTAGGGTTGGGTGCTGCCGTTGGAACTTTTGGCTCGCTTACATCTCCTAATAGCGCAGTAGGACAAGTTTTTGCCAACGCAACCAAAGGGTTGCCAAAATTGAAAATCACAAAAGTGAAGGCCATTGCTACCTGCCCAAATGGAATAGAGTTAATTGTTGTTAAGGTAGAGACGAGCGAGCCCGGGCTTTACGGGCTGGGCTGCGCTACGTTTCGCCAGCGAGCAAAGCCAGTGATTTCTGCTATCAACGATTATCTTAATGACTTCTGTGTAGGAAAGGATGCCGACAACATTGAAGATTTATGGCAAACTACTTATGTAAGTTCATACTGGCGCAACGGCCCAGTATTGAACAACGCATTGAGCGGCCTTGATCAGGCGCTTTGGGATATAAAAGGTAAACGAGCCAACATGCCGGTTTATCAACTATTAGGCGGCAAATGTCGCTTTGCGATTCCATGCTACTCGCATGCTTCGGGCGACTCGTTGGAGAAAGTGGCCGAAGATGCTAAGAGAATAATGGAAAAAGGATTTAAACATGTGCGCATACAATTAGGCGGCTATGGTGCAACTCAGGCACTGGGCGGTTATGGAGCAACCAGTCTGGCAAAGCCCGATTACCAAGCTGCCGGCTACGGATATTCTGGTGACAACTATATGGACACCTATTTGTATTTGAAAAGTATTCCCTTAATGTTTGAAAAGGTTCGCAAAGTCTGTGGCGATGAAGTAGAGTTGTTGCATGATATCCACGAACGTATTCAACCGAGCGATGCGATTAGCATGATAAAAAAACTGGAGGAGTATCGTCCGTTTTTTATCGAAGATCCTTTTTCACCGGAAAATATTGGATACTTTAAATTGCTGCGGCAGCAAACAAGCGTGCCGATAGCGATGGGTGAGTTATTCAATAGTCCGCACGAGTGGGTAAATCCAATGAGCGAGCGATTGTTTGATTTTATTAGAATTCATATTTCGCAAGTTGGAGGCATTACGCCTGCTATGAAAGTTGCACGCTTGGGTGAAGCATATAATATTCGAACAGCCTGGCATGGCCCGGGCGATGTTTCACCAGTTGGGCACGCAGCAAATGCGCATATCGATTTCGCCATTTGGAATTTTGGAATTCAAGAGGCTGTGTCTTTTTCTCCTGAACTACAGGAAATTTTTCCGGGAAGTCCAACCATGAAGGATGGATACATGTATGTAAACGAAGCTCCGGGTTTGGGTGTAGAGGTAAATGAAAAACTGGCCGCTAAGTTTCCGCTCCCGGAAAAGCAATTGAATGGTTGGACACAAGTTCGCAAGAGTGATGGAACAACGATAAGACCATAATTTTTTAAAAATCCAAAGTAAAACATGATGAAAGAGCAAGTATTTTTATTTTCTTGCTTGGATCCCATGACAAAAAAAGAATTGGATGACTATTTGAAAGAGCACAACTACTAAAATATATTATATAATTTTTACTAACTGAATTAATATGAAGACGGTATTACAACAGATTATCAAACAGAATAAAGAGCGTGAACAAGCAGCTGCTGCAACGAGACAAGCGGAGATAGACAGCCCATCTACTCCTGACAACAGACGAAGCTTTCTTAAAAAGACTGCGTTGGGAGGAATGGCACTCACGAGTTTGGTTGGTTTGTCCTTTGAAGATTCAATGGCACAAACAACATCAAAAGTTCAGAAGGCGTCTTCCCCATCGGATTTGAAAATAACGGACATGCGTTATTGCTACACGGCCGTTATGGGCGGAACAGCCATCATTCGTATTGACACCAATCAAGGCATTTATGGATTAGGAGAAGTAAGAGATGCAGCAGATCCTAAATACGCACTTATGCTAAAGAGTCGCATATTGGGTGAAAATCCTTGTAACGTAGAAAAGATATTCAAGATCATTAAGCAGTTTGGTGGACAGGCAAGACAAGCTGGCGGTGTGTGCGCAGTTGAGATGGCACTTTGGGATTTGTGTGGAAAGGCATACAATGTTCCTTGCTGGCAATTACTTGGCGGAAGGTATCGAGATACAATTCGAATCTATGCAGACACGCCAGAGGCTAACAGTCCCGAAGAACAAATGAAACTAATAAAGTTTCGCACCGAAACACAAGGTTATTCCTGGTTGAAGATGGATGTTTCGATTAATGAATTGAAGAACATTCCGGGCACCTTGGTAAATCCAAATATCTTTAAGGAAGGAACAAGTCAATGGCAAGGTGGTTACATGTCATACGCAAACACGCGACATCCATTTACAGGAATTCAGATTACTGAGAAAGGGCTGGAGGAGCTTGCTCAGATTGTTGAGAAAGTTCGCAACATGGTTGGCTATGAAATTCCAATTTCAACAGATCATTATGGACACATGGATTTAAACAATTGTATTCGATTAGGAAAAGCCTTGGATAAGTATAGACTTGCATGGCTTGAGGATATGGTGCCTTGGCAATATACCGAACAGCATAAAACAATTACTGATGCATTGGAAACTCCTACAACAACGGGAGAAGACATATACCTGCTGGAATACTTCAAACCACTTATTGATGTTCACGCAGTCGATATTATTCACCCGGATTTAGTTTCATCAGGGGGACTTTTAGAAACAAAGCGAATTGGTGATTATGCAGAAGAAAAAGGTATTGCTATGGCTATGCACCAAGCCGGCACTCCGGTTTCATTTATGGCCAACGTACATTGCGCTGCTGCTACCCAAAATTTCTTGGCTTTGGAGCATCACTCAGTTGACGTTCCTTGGTGGGAAAGCTTAGTGAAAATGACTGATGGAAAGAAGATAATTGAAAAAGGATATGCTCCAGTACCACTTTCACCCGGACTAGGAATTGAACTGGTAGATGAAGTAGTTAAACAACACCTTAATCCAAAAGACACAACCTACTTCGCGCCTACTAAAGAGTGGGATAAGAAAATGTCGCACGATAGAACATACAGCTAATAATTACAAACTCATCCTTTCAATAAAATGGAAGGATGAGTTTTTCTTTTTATAACAGTAGGTTTCGTTCTATACAATTTCATTTTATACTGATTTCAGTTTTGAAAAATATTTTATATAAAGTTTCCATTGGACTTAGTCTGGCTCTTTTTCTTGTAGCTATAGGCGTTGGAGTTTCTTTTGGTTTGGAGAAAGCGGGGCCATACTTAATTCTATTTTTTTTATGTCTTGCAATTGCTTTTAGAGGAAGCGCACAACTGAAGGGATTTGCATACACCGTGATGATTTTTGGGTCAGTTACAACCGCGCTTTTCTATCCAGGTTATTTTATTGAGATTAATGGATACAAGTTATCAGGCTTAATAACTCCGCTCATCCAAATTATCATGTTTGGTATGGGAACCTCCATGAGTGTTGGAGATTTTGTGGCTGTCGTCAAGACGCCAAAAGCTGTAATTATTGGTGTGCTCGCTCAATTTATGATTATGCCAATGCTTGGATTTACGCTTGCCAACGCAAGCGGCTTTTCGCCAGAGATTGCGGCCGGAATTATCTTAATAGGCTGCTCTCCCAGCGGGCTTGCTTCCAACGTAATGAATTATTTAGCGAAGGCTAATCTTGCGCTTTCAATCACAATCACATCTATCACAACCCTGCTTGCGCCTTTAATCACCCCGGTTTTAATGAATTTTCTGGCAGGGGCTTTTATAGAAATTGATATGGTTAAAATGATGTGGGACATTTTTAAAATGGTAATTATTCCTATCGGAGCGGGTCTGTTATTCAATCAACTGCTTAAGGGAAAAGCAAATTGGTTAGATGCTATCATGCCAATAGTTTCCATGGCTGGCATTGGTGTTATCATTGTAATTATTACTGCTGCAGGAAGAGATAGCCTTCTGGAAATTGGGTTTTTACTTATAGGACTTGTTATGATTCATAATCTTGCCGGCTATCTTATCGGATATTGGTCGGGCCGTATGTTTAGAATGAATGAGCGAGATTGCAGAACGATAGCCATTGAAGTGGGCATGCAAAATGGAGGTCTTGCTTCTGGCATTGCAAAAGAAATGGGAAAGATCGCTACCATTGGTCTGGCACCGGCCGTGTTTGGTCCCCTTATGAATATCACGGGTTCTATCTTAGCTTCATACTGGCATAGAAGGCCACCCGTTGAGAAATAGATTTTAACTAAACCAAAAATTACCATCATGAAAATATTTATTGCTTGCTTATTTATGTTTGTGGGATTCTCAGCGTTTGGTCAATCTCAAGATGAGAAGGCGGTTGATAATCTGGTAGAAAATTATCGCCTGGCGTTAATTGATCCTACCGAAAAAAATCTGAGTGCGTTAGTTCACGATCAACTTACCTTCGGCCACTCCAGCGGCAAAATGGAAAACAAAGCTGAATTTTTAGAGGCTTTGATAAGTGGTAAATCCAATTTCAATTCCGTTGAGTTTAAAGACCAAACAGTTACAATTTCAGATAACGTTGCATTAGTGCGTCATAAAATGC
>Ga0163152_10007411_pt1 | contig 12016 bp, 17 predicted proteins | sample OliLakLV19MP8IB2_FD_148635 | JGI IMG/M metagenome (GOLD analysis project Ga0163152, IMG submission 148635) | Freshwater microbial mat bacterial communities from Lake Vanda, McMurdo Dry Valleys, Antarctica - Oligotrophic Lake LV.19.MP8.IB-2 | ecosystem: Environmental > Aquatic > Freshwater >... | reverse complement strand
GTGAGGATGAAGAGCCGCGTGCCTTGCAGCCCTCCAATCAACATGTCGCGAATCTGGACCGCAGTGTCGCCCCCGGCCAGTTTATCCACGTAAAGCCGCCGGATTTTCAGGAGTTCTTTGAGCTGCGGATGGTCGTCGACCGACGCGCCAGCGGAGAGGTTGACGATTTCCTTTTGCGCGAATACCGTGATCGCCAGCGAAAACCAGAGAATTGCTTTCATCCCTTACCTGCCTTGCGGGCTTCGTGGTCCTGGTAGGCGACCTTGCGCCCGGTGCGTGCTTCCAGGCCGACCAGCAAACTGCGGACATCGCCTTTTTCAACGCGGAAGATCAACGCCTGGGCGCGGCCTTCGCCGTCGTTATAGCCGACGGTCAGGAAGTGCTTGCGAGACTTGGCGAGCAGGAAGAGCGGCGAGACCAGGATCGCGCTGATATAGCGACGATCCACTTTTTGACCGTATTCGAGCGTGTGAATACGCTCGTAAGGGATCTCGACGGATTTCGCTTTTGTTTCAAAGCGAAGGGCAGCGGCGTCAGCGGTGATCAGCCGCCCGCCGGCCTTTTCGGCGAACACGGCGGATGTGCCGCCGATGTATTCCGCGCGCCCGCCAAGGGCGTCCGCCCAGAGAGTGGCGGCCGTCAGAAGAATGAAAATCTTCATGCATAGAGGTAGTGGACGCGGCGGGCGGACATTCTCAACTACTTTTTTTCAGAATAAGGAGAACAAAATGCCTTGGTACTCGTCCAGATTACTTGAGAAAGAAATATGCGGAATAAGAATTGGCGAGTGTTTGCGGCCTCCGCGGTTTTCGCGGTTTTGATTGGCGGTATCGGACCGCGGATTTCCGGGGCGTGCGCGGTGGAGGTGGCGGCGGAGCGGATTGCGGGATTCCATCCGGCGCGGTCGGTGGCAGTGGAGCAGGCGGTGGATCTGATTCGGCGCGGCGATTACGGCTTGGCGCTTTTGCGGTTGACCTCGGAACGGCAGGACACGTCGATGCCGGCGCAGGCGCGGATTTTCAGCGCGTATGCGTTGCTGGTGGCGGGGAACTCGTTGGGTGCGTTTCCGGCGCGGAGTTAGGGTCACCAACTAATTCGCAGAATGCCGGAGACTGCGTCGTAGTGCCGGTCGCGGCCGAGGATGGGAAGATCGTGCTGGCGGCCCAGCGCCGCGATCCAAATGTGATTATACGGGATCGGTTGTCCCTTCCGGCGAAGTTCAACGCGGATATCGGCAGACGCCTCCGCCGTCCGCATGTCTACGTCGAGGACGCGGCACTTCGAAATCATTCGGAGAATCCACTCCTCGCACTTTGCCGGTACCGAGACTGTTTAATGCCGTACCAGTATTCGCCGACCGCGATAACCGGCAACATCACCTCCGTTCCCCGATTTAGCATTGCGACTGCGCCGGGCTCCGCATCGGCGATGGCCGACAGCGCATTAGTATCGAGAATCACAGCCGATCCTCAGGTTCGATACGCCGAAAATCCTCCTCAATAATCTTGTTGATACGCGCCGTCTCATGCCGCAGTCCACGAAGTTGGCCAACGCATTCCATCCATGATTTTTCAGTGATTTCGCTCGCCCGTAATTTTTCAGCAAGCGCGTCCGTCATCAATTCCCGCAGCGGAATTCCCTTCAGCGCGGCCTTGGCCTGTCTGAATAGCGCGTCGGGATTCTCGAGGGGCGTCTTCATCCCTTTCAGACTCCCAAATTCATGGGAGCCACGCTTTTTTTCGGATTTCCGATAAATTCGTACCGTCGATTACGCTTTTCTGAGTGCGAGGTTAAGATGCCACCTGCCGCAAGAATCGGCGATTTACACACATGTCCCGTCGTTACGGGTACGGTACCGCATGTTGGGGGGCCGATTTGCAAAGGGGATGCAACCGTGCAGATTGGATTTATGCCCGCGGCCCGGGTGGCCGACCAACTAATCTGCGTCGGACCGCCTGACATGATCTCGAAGGGATCCTCGTCGGTCCAGATCGGCTTCATGCCAGCGGCGCGAATGGGTGATCCTACCGTACACGGCGGCTCGATAACCACCGGCTACCCCACAGTGGATATCGGTCCGTAGCCGGAGATAAATCAGGCTCAATTGCCCGTTGGCGAGACCTTAATCTCGTTAATGACTTTGGTGACGCCCTTAACCCGGCCGGCGACTTTTTCGGCTTTTGCCTTCGCCCTATCCGTGCGGACGATGCCCTTCACCGTCACCACGCCGCCATTCACGATGACTTCCAGCGTGCCGCCCTTCACTTCGGGGTCGCCCGCCAGACGGCGCTTCACCGAGTCGTAAATCTCGTCGTCCTTTTTCTGGTCCGCGAACGCGGGTACCAGGAGCATGCAAAAGAGAACCGCTAACTTAAACATCGCGATCATTAACCATCCTTCGCCAGTCTAACTCATTCAGGAACTCCGGCTGATTTCGCCAGTCAGGTTTTACCTTTACGAACAGCTCCAGGAAGATCTTCTTATTGAAAAACCGCTCCATTTCCGCGCGGGCGGCGGTGCCGATTTTCTTGATCATCGCGCCCCCGGCGCCGACGATGATATTCTTCTGCCCATTCCGCTCGACGTAAATGGTGGCCGCGATGCGGATCACGGCCGGCTTGTCTTCCCATTCGTCGACCAGAACGGCGACGGAATGCGGGACTTCCTGGCGCGAGAGAATCAGAATCTTTTCCCGGACCATTTCGGCGGCCAGAAAGCGGGATGGCACGTCGGTTAAATGGTCCTCCGGATAGACGCGTTCGCCTACCGGAAGGTAGGTGATAATCGCCTTCCTAAGCACGTCCACGCCCTCGCCTTTTTTCGCCGACACGGGCACGAACGCGGCGAAATCGTGCAACGCCTGGTATTTCTCAATCAGCGCGAACAGCTTGGATTTGTCGTGGATCGAATCCACTTTATTCAAGACCAGAATCACCGGCGTCCCAGGCTTTTTGACAAGATCGACGGCTTGCGCAATGTCCTGGCCGGGGGTCTTGGTGGCGTCGACGACGAGGATGATGACGTCGATCGCATCCATGGCGGAGCGCACGGATTGCATCATGCGGCGGTTAATGACGGTATCGGACTTATGCAGGCCGGGAGTGTCCACGAAGACAATCTGCGCATTCTCGCCGGTCCAGACGCCGTTCAACGCGGTGCGCGTGGTCTGCGCCTTGGCGGTAACAATGGCGATTTTCTCGCCGACAATCGAGTTCAGCAGCGTGGATTTACCGGCGTTCGGTAAGCCGATAATGGTGGCGGAGCCGCTGTGATACTTGGGCTTTTTGGCCTTAGGCATCCTTTTTTTCTTCCATGGTTGGATGCTCCTTTTGAGGTTCGGCGTCGGGGGCGCGGAGGATTCGTACACGCTCCACGCGGCGGTCGTCCGCGGCGACAATTTCGATGCGGATGCCTTCGCGTTCGACGGATTCGCCCGCGCGGGGGACGCGGCCCAGCCATTCGGCGGCCAGTCCGCCGACGGTGGTGGAATCAAACTGTTCTTCGGGACGGAAGCCGACCAGTTCCTGCAGATGGTCGAGGTCAAAGCTGCCGGAAACCACCCACGCGCCTTCCCCGTCGGCGGTAACGTCGGCGACGGGTTCATGCTCGTCGCGGATTTCGCCGAAAATCTCTTCCACCAGATCTTCCATCGTCGCCAGACCCGCCGTACTCCCGTATTCATCCACTACCACGGCCATATGGGCGCCATCCCGCTGCATTTCCTTCAACAGCGCGGTGACCATTTTTTGCTCTGGAACCACGCGGATGGGGCGCATGATTTCCCAGGCCTTTCGGCCGCGTTCATTCGGGTTCCGCTCAAACATGTCGCGCACATGGATGAAGCCAACGACGTTATCGATGCTCTCGTCATAGACTGGAATGCGCGAGTATTGTTCGTTGATGACGAGTTCCCGCAACTCTTCCAGCGAGCGGCTTTTTTCAATGCCCACAATGCGCGGACGCGGCGTCATCACTTCGCCCACGGTCTTGTGGCCGAACTCGACGACGGACTGGATCAGCTTTCGGTCCTCCTCCTCAATCAGGCCTTCTTCCTTGCCCGCGGTTATCAGAGCTTCCACCGATTCCGAGTTGCTCCCATTGCCGTTTTCGTCATCGGCGGTTTCGCGCAGTTCGGTTAGCGATTGGAAGAACTTAAGGATGGCCACCAGCGGGGCCATGAACAGGATCATGGCATGAAAAACGGGGAGGCAGGCAAAGAGCCATTTGCCGTTAGTCTTGCGGTAAAGGAGTTGCGGAAGGATCTGCGCGAAAAACGTGCAAAGCGCCCAGGCGAGAACGGCGGCCTCCGCTATGGCGGTCCAAAACTGCTGACGGCCAGTGCCCAGCAATGCGAGGGCGAAGATGCCCATCATCGCGATCAGCGCGTGTTTGATGAGCGAAAACGTCAGCGCGCCGCGTTCGATTTTCAGGCCGAGGCGCGATTCTATATTGGCCTTGAAGTATTCCAGGGCGGGATGTTCGCGCGAACGCAGGCGAAGCGATTCGACGTACAAAACCTGCGCCACCGTGCTGAGCGTGAGGAGCGCGGAGAATATGGCGAGCGTTAAGAAGAATGCGATGTTCATCGGCGCGTTCGTTCAATAAGGCCGGCGGGCAGACCGAGTTTTTGACGCCATCGGGACTCCAGGCGGCGCATGGCGCCGCGGTCGGTCTCATGATCGTGACCGAGCAGGTGCAGCGCGCCGTGGAGCATCAGGATTTCGATTTCGGTTTCGATGGGGTGGGCGAATTCGGCGGCCTGCGCTTTGGCGCGGGGCGCGGAAATGGCCAGTTCCCCGATAGATTCCTCTCCTTCGATAGCGGGGAAGGAAAGAACGTCGGTGGGGTAGTCCTTGGCCAGGAACGTGGCGTTGAGGCGGCGGAGTTCGGCGTCCGAAGTGAGCAGGCACGTAAACGGCCGGCCGGCGGTCAGCAGTGTGGTTAGCGTGTGTTGGAAAAGGCGAAGGCGTTTACGGTCAAGGCCGCGCGGCGCGGTGCGAAAGAGGATAGTACTGCCATCGGGGGACATTTTTTTGAGATCAGGCGTTGGGGACGGATTGGCTGTTGGCCGGGTCAGCCTCGGCCATGACTTCATTCAGGCGGAGGCTTAGTTGACGGGCATTAACGGCGTTCTCGCCGCTCTTTTCGTAAGCCCGGATAATTCGCTGAACCAGGCTGTGGCGAACAACGTCGCCGTCGTCGAAATGGACGAAGCTGATGCCGTCAATGCGTTTAAGGATCTCGACGGCTTCGATGAGTCCGGAACGGCGGCCGCTGGGGAGATCGATCTGCGTGGCGTCGCCGGTGACAACCGTTTTGGAACTGAAGCCTTGACGCGTCAGCACCATCTTCATCTGTTCGGGCGTGGAATTCTGGGCTTCATCGAGGATGATGAAGCTGTCGTTAAGCGTGCGCCCGCGCATGAAGGCGAGCGGGGCGACTTCAATGATATTTTTCTCGATGAACTTTTCCACCTTTTCGGCTTCGAGCATATCGAAAAGCGCGTCGTAAAGGGGGCGGAGGTAGGGATCGATTTTCTCCTGAAGCGTGCCGGGCAGGAAGCCCAGTTTTTCACCGGCCTCAACGGCGGGGCGGGTGAGGATGATGCGCGAAACGCGCTTCGAGAGCAGCGCGGAGACGGCCATCGCGACCGCAAGATAGGTTTTGCCGGTTCCGGCGGGACCGACGCCGAAGACGAGATCGTTGCGTTCGATCGCTTCCAGGTAGCGGCGCTGATTGATCGTTTTCGGGGTGAGAACTTTCTTGCCAAAGCTGCGTTGGCGTCCGCTGGCGACCAATGCGCGGAGCGTGACTGCTTCATCCCCAATAACGATGCGGAGATAACTGGACATATCGCCGCTGGAGAATTTGTGGCCCTCGTGAACAAGTTCGGCGTAGTCGTTGACGATGCGGCAAGCGCGCTCGACGCGTGCCTCCTCACCTTCGATTTCCATCGCGCCATTGGCCATTCGGGTACGCACAAAGAGCGCTGTTTCCAGCAGGCGAATGTTCTCGTCGCGGGTTCCATAAAGGGCCTCAACGCCCTGAGGAATAGTCACGCTTAGTCGCATGCGTTGGCGCGGAAAAGGCGGAACGAGGGCAAGAACATCTAGCCTCATTATAGCAATACGGGGAGCCGGCGCTTCCGCCGCGCAACTTTTGTTAGGGCCGGAATTCGAAGCCTTACCACCATGCGAGGACGGGAATGATCGCCATTGCCCGGCAGGATGTATTTCCGCAGCCACGTTCACTGGATTAGCGGTAAGGTGCGCTGCCGGTCGTGCTACGCCCGGTGTTCTTGCGCTTCCTCCAACAGCAGGTCGAACATGTTCGGTGCGAGCCGCTGCTGGGCGACTGCTATAAAGTCAGGATCAATCTCAAATCCGAGGTATTGACGTCCTGATACTTTAGCCGCGACTAATGTGGATCCGCTTCCGCAAAATGGATCTAGGACTAGTTGCCCTTCTTGCGTGGTTAGCTCTATGAGCGCACGGAGCAGTTTGACGGGCTTTTGAGCTATGTGTAACCCGCCTTCACCGCGAACAAATCCTGACCTTAGTATGTTCTCCGGTGATCGTTCGTGGGCAACGAAAGCCTTTTCGTTAAAGGCGCCGACCCCGTGTGCGAGAACATTGTCGGCGATCGTCGTCCCAATCGGATACGGCTTGACGAACCACAGTATTGGCTCGAAGGTCGGCCTCAGATTGCCGACGCGCCACCCATCCCACTTCTCCGAATTAAGATGGTCCCCGCGACGCTCAAAGACGATACTCAGCCGTTGTGCGCGGTGCGGTGCGGTTTCCCTCAGCCATGCGAGGGAGTCCCTAAAAGTGAAACCGGCATTTTCGAAAGCGACGATGCAACGATGGGAAAGTCTGCGACCGGCAAAGACGAGCGCTGAGGCCCCGGGCTTCAACACACGAAGCCATTCTCCGGCGAACGACTCGCACCATTGTTGGTATTCCAGGGGAATCTGCCTGTCCGCTTCCGACCAACCGTTCAAGGGCTTTCCGCGGCGCTTAAAAATGGCCCCCGCCTTTGTTTGGGCAGGGCTGCTTCCCAAGAGCGCGGAGTTGGTGTTGTTATGCAGGACGTCCCAGTCGTCGACGCCGATTCCATATGGGATATCGCTAAGTATTAGATGCGCCGTTGCCTCTTCGATGTTTTTGACCGCCTCAATTCCATCGGCCAGGTACACCGCATTCGAAGCAACACAGCGCGTTGAGTTACTATCTCGCAAGGAGATCTCCGTGTTGCAGGCGATTTATCGATGCGATGCGGGAAGCGAGGCCGCGAGAACGAATCAATTCCTCAATCGCGGCCTGTTTCGAAAGACCGAGAAGCCTATCGCGTTCCACCCTAAGATACTGTAAAGACTCCTCTTTGACGGCACTTAGAGCCTCGATGGAACTGCATTTCTCGACCGTCCAAAGATCGGCGTGTTTGGCCAACGCATTTACAAGTTCCCGGTTAATTCCGGTCCAATATTCATTTGCGCTTTTACTCGGATTCAACAGAGACACCGATTTGAAGATGCCATGGAGACACTCCTGGGCGCGTCTTGAATGCCCGCGTATTGCCAACCCCAGTAGCGCCGCCAAATGTGAATAACTGAGAATACAGATGTTGCTAGCTGTGGACTGTAAGTAGATCTGGCTGGAAGAACTAGGCAGTTGATAAATCGGACAAACTACGACCGCAAAGTCAAGCCCATGCCGTCATCGATCCATCGCCTGGACTTTGAAGTCTTTTTGGTTTTTAGCTGTACGGCTAAGCCTGAACGCCTTTGCGTCGGCAACGAGTGAAAAATTGCGTCCTTTTGCCTGGACGTCCGCCACGTCCGCTCGACCTTCAATAACAACGCTGACCATTCCAATGGCAGTGAAGAACTCACTCAAGACGGCGTCAGTATATTTTGAGTAGAGCTTTTCCTCTGAGGAATCGTGACCGTAGCACTCTGGCATGGCTCCACAGATTCTGAGGTGGTCTACGATTGCGTCGTTCCCGTCGCGCTTGATCTCAACTCGCAGTTCTTCATGCATCCTCTTGGCGTCGGCGCCAAACGATCCACTCAAAGTCGCCAATTCAGTGATCCAAAACGCACGGCGCGCAATGCCTTCGGCTCTCATAGTCTCATGCCTGACAACTGCGTCCCGAATGCCTGAAGGGCACGGGGATCCATATTCCTTTCCCCCAAGGATACTGTATGGGGAGCGGTTTACCCGCAAGCTAGCCTGGATTGCGTTGCGGGATTCGTTTCAAGCCAGCAGTGTAGCCGGCCCGTGAATCCCCTGGTGCCGAATCAAACGCGTCTTCAATTCCCGGCGGGCCCTCAGCAGCCGGGATTTAGCCGCCGCCTCCGTGATGTTCAACTTCAGAGCAACTTCGGTCAACGACAGGCGCATCGATTCGCGAAGAAGCAAGGGCTCGCGAAGCAGCGGCGGAATGCAGTTCACTTCCCGGTGCAGAATCGCTTCCACTTCCCCTCGGCCCACCGCCTGTTCGGGGGTTTCGGCCGGGTCGGCCAGTTCCAGGCGGACGTTCCCGTCCTCCGATCCCGGGTCGTCCAAATAGGCGAAACGGGCCCGGCGAGCCTTACGAAGACGCATCAGACATTGGTTGACGACGATGCGGCTCAGCCATGTCGAAAAGCGGCTGTTGCCTTCAAATCGGCTCAAATGGAGGTACACCTTGGTGAAAGCGTTTTGAACCTCATCTTCAGCATCCTCAAAATCCCGGAGGATGGAACGGGCGAGTTTCAGGCTGGATTGGTAGTGCCGGTTAACCAATTCCGTGAAGGCGTCGGTGTCGCCTCGGCGGGCGGACTCGATCAGATCGGCGTCGGCGTCGACAATTCCCAGGTGCGGGAAGTTGGCGATTGCGGTAGCGGTGGTTGCCATATGAGAACCACGCTAACAGGGAAAAAGCAAGAATAATAGGTGATACTAAAAGTGACTTTAGCTACAAGAAAATCATTGTAAACGCTTTAAGCTGCACTAAACTGGATTCATGAACGAGTACGAATCGGGTCCGGATACCATCTCGCGGGTGCTTTCCGCCTATGATCTCGGCGCCAAGCTACGACAGTTGCGGATGCGGAAGAAGATCGCGTTAACGGAGTTGGGGAAACATACGGGATTGTCGGCAAGCATGTTGTCGCAACTGGAGAACGGGAAACTGATCCCGACGCTACCGACGCTGGCGCGCGTGGCGATGGTGTTCGACGTCGGACTGGATTATTTCTTTGGAACACGGCGGCGGGCGGGTCTGTTTGAGATCGTTCGACAGGATGAGCGAATGCGTTTCCCGAACAGCGCAGACGCGGAACAACCCAGTTTTTATTTTGAAATGTTGGCTTACAAGGCCAAAAACAAGCCCATTGAAGCTTATCTGGCGGAATTTCCGCGCCGCGAACCGGCTGACGCGGTGTCGCATGCCCATGCCGGGGCGGAACTGGTGCACCTTCTGGAGGGCCAGTTGGAAGTGGTTTATCAGGACGATACCGTGGTTCTGGAGGCTGGCGACTCGGCCTATTTCGATTCCTCGGAGGTACACAGTTACCGGGGGATCTCTGAAAAACCGGCGCGGGCGTTCGTGATTTCGGCGCCGGTGGCGGGTTAGGCGCCGAATTGGGTGAGGTGATGGTCGAGGTGGCGATAGGCCATGACGCCCCAGTCATTGGGAGAGAGTTTTCCGAATGCGGGATGCTGTTGGAAGGTTTGGGTTTCGCCTCGCGAGACGAATTTGTCGATCGCCGCGCGGAGAGCGGCGCGGCGGTCGCTGAAGTCGCCCTCGTCGGTGACGATGTATTCGGGGGCGGTAGGGGCGCCTTTCGGCCATGGAAGCATGTAGATGATCAGCGGCCGCAGCGGCCAAAAGCGAAAGGGCGTGTTCTTGGGTTTAACGGGGAATTCGCCCATGGTGGAAAGGACGGGCAGAGTGCAGTGACGTAGCATTTGCGAGACCGACATTTTGCCCCAAAGGGGGCGTTGATCGGGCCGGAGTGAGTCGAAGCGGGCCAGCAGCGATTGGCGGTCGGTTGGGTTCCAGATGGACTTGGCCATTTGGCCGGTATTGTAGCGGGATATGCTATTGCTGTGAAGCGTTTTTTCGGTTTGATACTGTTGCTTCCGGGGTTGGCGGCGGCCGAGAAGTGGACGGCCTACCGCAGCGCGCCTTTTACCGTGTTTACGAATGGCGGGGAGAAAGAGGCGCAGGAAGCGTTGGTCACCCTGGTGCAATTGCGGCATACGCTGTCGGATAAGTTTGGGAAGGAACTGACGCCGGTGTGGCCGCTGGCTGTGGTGCAGCGGAGGAATAATGCGGAAGTCGGCGAGGTTCGGTTGGCGGGGGAATCGTATTTGCTGACGCTGCCAGTGGGGCCGGTGCCGCCGGGAGTGATGGAGTCCTTGGCGTTGTTGTTGATCAAGGAAAATACGGCGACGATGGATGTATCAATGGAACGGGGAGTGGCGCGGGCGTTCAGCACTTTGGAGGTGCATGGTCCGCAAGTGACGTTGGGAGCGGCGCCGTCCGTCAAGGACTTGGAATGGGCGAGGATGCATCTATTGTTGACCGATCCACGGTTTAGCGGGTCCGCCCGTGTGCTGCTTTCGAATTTCGCGAAAGGCGTGGACGGGGATGCGGCCTGGCGGAATACGGTGGGAATGCTCCAACGTGATTTTGACAAAGAAGCGGGAGCCTATTTGGCGAAGGGTGCTTTCGGGACCATAGCATTGACCGGAAAACCGGTGGATCCGCGGCGGTTCCGGGGGGAGGAGTTGGAGCCGGAAGAGGTCAAGTTCTTGTTGGCTGATTTGGCCGCTACTTCCAGCCCGAGAGGCGCGCGAGCGCTAACGGCGTTGGACACGAAGGAATCGCTGGAGAATGCATGGCGGATGAATCCACGGTGGAGCTTGCCGCATGAGATGCTGGCGCGGCATGAGGAGAAGCTCTCCGATAAAGCGCAGCGGTACCGGAAGGCGGCGGAGGTAGCGCCGCGTGAGGTTCGATTGTGGCGCATGGCGGCAGAGGCTTTTGAGACGGCGGAGTTGCCGGCGGAAGCGGCGAAGATGTGGTTTGGCGCGGAGCGGGCGTCGGGTTCCACGGGAGAACGGGCGGCTTTAAGGGAGATAAGGTTGGCGGCGGACCGGAAGCGCGTGGAGGCGGAGGAGGAAGAACGGCGGAAGGTGCAGGAGGCGGAGGCGCGGGAGTTGCAGAAGTTGAAGGATGAGGCGCGGACTCGGATCCGTGAGGCGGAGGCGAAAGCGAATGCGGGCGCGGCGCCAACCACGGGGAAAGTGGTGGATTGGTGGGACGGTCCGAAGCCGGATGCAACTTTGCGCGGCAAGCTATTGCGCGTCGATTGTTTGGCGGGGAATCAGTTGCGGCTGGCGATTGGAACGGACTTGAAGACGGCCACTCTGTTGAAGGTCAAGGATGCTGGAAAGATCGTTATTACAGGGAATGGGACGGTAGATTTGGGTTGCGGCTTGCAGAAGACGCCGCGGACGATGACTGTCGAGTATCTGAAAGCGACGGGGGAGATTTCGACGATTAATTTTGTGGGAGAACGATGAGGATTCCGGGGCGCTGGATCGCGGTCGGGATATTTGTCTTGTCGTCGTCGTTGAATTATTTGGACCGGCAGTTGTTTTCGGCATTGGCTCCGGTGATCCGCGGGGAATTTGCCTGGAGCAATGAGGACTATGGGCGAGTGGTCTCGTACTTCTCGCTGGTCTATGCCATCGCGGCCCCTCTGATGGGATTGGTGATTGACCGCATCGGGTTGAACACGGGAGTTTCGTTGGCGGTTGGCGTGTGGTCCCTGGCAACCCTTTGGACCGGATGGGCGCGAGACTTGACCGGGTTGATTGCTTCGCGGTTCTTGTTGGGTGCGGCGCAAGGGGGCGGGGTACCGGCGGCGGGGAAAGCGATGTCGACCTACTTGGAGCCAAGGGAGCGGGCGCTGGGCCAGGGGATGAGCCACGTTGGTTTGTCGATTGGGATGATTGCG
>Ga0163152_10007410_pt1 | contig 12017 bp, 9 predicted proteins | sample OliLakLV19MP8IB2_FD_148635 | JGI IMG/M metagenome (GOLD analysis project Ga0163152, IMG submission 148635) | Freshwater microbial mat bacterial communities from Lake Vanda, McMurdo Dry Valleys, Antarctica - Oligotrophic Lake LV.19.MP8.IB-2 | ecosystem: Environmental > Aquatic > Freshwater > Lake... | reverse complement strand
TGCCCAGGTACTGCATCCACGTTGAGGCCTTGAGTTTGCGATCGAGTTCAGGCTGAGCCTGGCCGTTCGGGCGGAACATGGTCAGGAACGTATGTGCCGCCACCAGCCCACCCATCAGGCGCCGGCGGCTCTTTTCGTCCATCGGCAGATCGGACCAGTGCACATGGCTGCCGTTGACGGCGTTGATGCGAAACACTGGCAACTCCTGCTCCTTTCGTTCACCACCGCGCGCGCTGAAATCAAGCGCGGCCAGCGCGGCCATGAGCTCGACGTAGTGACAGCGATTCTCCTGAGCTTCTCCGCCAACTTCATTCTTCAGCTGCTGACTGGGCTCGCTGTCGCCAAGGACGTAGTAGGCGCCATATCGCGAATCGCGACTGACATACGTCGGCATGGCTGCCGAGGCGTTTTGCGCAAACACGGCCGCTTCCGGCCGCAACCCTCCGTCAGGCGCATCGGGCGATGCGGGCGTTGGCAGCGTGAAGTACGGCAACAGCAGTGCGCCCCCAACACGCGTCGCATCGATGCCGGCTACATCGTTCCGATCTTCGCGTCCCTTGAGACCATCAACTAGAGCGCGACCAATCACAGGAAACGCAGCTGCACCGGTTCCTCCAAAGATTGACCCGACCGAGAAATACGTCGCGTCAGCATCGGTGCGCGATTCAGTGAGAATCTGTTCAAAAAACGCTTCATCACGGAGGCGGTTCATGAACACAGTGCCAATCGAGGGAACACCGCGGAATCCAAGTGTCAGGTCCATGCCGCGCACTCGTGGCGAATAGAGCAGATCTGCCAGAATGCCAAGTTGGCTGCCATTCCCCGTCATCAGCTCGCGATCGATGCGCGCGGCAAACGTGGAATCGGCAAGTTGCTCGTTGTCGCTGATTGGCGACCACAACAAACGACCGCTGCCCATCGCATCGATCACCTCGGTGCGAAAGTATCCGTCATCGGGCACGCCATCACGCGCGAGTCCTTCGCGAATGCGCCGATACAGATCGAGCAAGGTTCGGGACCGTGTAACCGCCGCGTTCGACTGATCGGGGTCGATCAAGACTACTCTTAGCTGACGCGGTCCAAGCCCGAGCGCACACAGGTGCAACATGGGTTCGAGTGCGCGGATGCCACTGCCGCCGAGCGCAAACAACGTCAACGAACGGCGGCCGGCGTCCGGGGATGCCAATTCTATGGCCATGACCTATTTCGACCAAGGTGAGAATCGCGGCCACGGTGTGCCGCGAAAATGAAAGAAGCCATTCCACATCGTCGGGAAGTATCCCAGCACACGCGTCAACACGAATGAAACGATCGGAAACGCGAGTAGCGCCCACACCAACCCAACAATTGATCGTTGCACAATGTTGGCAAATGGAAGCGCAACGGGGAAAGCAGTTGGATTGCTTTCGCAACTGCCGGCCAACGCCGTTGTGGCTGCGTGGGAGAGCTGCCACCAAGTGATACCCCCGGTCCACAGCATCGTTATTGCCAGCACAATCCACCACCGCAGGCTGAACCGAGCACCGGTGCTCATGCGGCCGATCATGTAACAAAGAAAGACGGCGATTATAACAGATGCAATCGATTCAATGCTGACGAGTTGATAGGCGGCGCGAACGCTGGCATCGTCATACGATCCATACGCGTTTCCTGTCGTGCCTTCAGCGGCCGCAGGACAGGATAGTTGGAGTCGAACTGGCGGCGCTTCCCACAAATGCCAAAGGAAATCGAGCACGCTTGCAATCCGGTGAGAGTGTTGTCAGTGTAGTCGGAGACGCCAGGAACGGAGTTCCAGAACGTTCATAGTTGATCGCTTCGTTGAGAACCCTCCGGACCGCGCGATCCGGTGGTGCCGATCAGTTAGCGACCAGATAGAATCGGGCAATAGCGGCGCTGTCAGCCATTGCCAGAAAGGCCGCACGCTGCCGGAACGTTTCAAAGAGCCGGCCAAAACCGTAGGTGCGAATGCGATCGTCGGCGTTCGTCGCATCCATAGCATCGAGCCAACTAGGCAGTCCATTTGGGACCAGCTCTGCGCGAAAGATCGTCGCCGGTGCCGTCTCTCCCCTCGTGATCAAATCAAACGTGAGTGGCTGCTCAGGAGAAATGCGGATCAGGCCAGCGCGTTCTACCTTTTGCCAAAGCGATGTAAATGCTTCTGGTGAAAATCGACGTGAATGAAGACGCAGCGTGATGCCCTGTCCATCAAGCTGCGCTTGTCGGCCGCGTGCATACGCATCGACCGTATCATTCAATCGGACCGCTACTGACAGCCACTGCTGAACGGGGCTCGGCCCGCGTGAACGGACGATGGGTTCACCGTGGGTCGAAGTCTGCCACTTTCGCTCAAATCGCACGTCGCTTCGAACCTCCGCCGCGAACAGCCCGATTTCACCTCCCTCGATGGGTCGAATAGGCCACGCAAAAAGATGCTCAAAAACCTGAGAGAGCGTCGCTGAGATCTGTGTATCTGCGCCTTTCGCAACAAACGCAAATGCAAACAGTGGACAGGTCTGGCGTGGATCATCGGGACGATCTGTTCGACATCCGGAGGGATCGTCCGGAACCGTCTTGAATGGGGCTAGTGATGCACCCACCATGAAAGCACCGCCACCATCCACCCAACGTTCCGCCAGCGAGCGCATCTTGGCAAACTGCGCGTCCGCTACTTGTGGAGTGCCCCGGCGCCCATCACCGACAATAATGTACGTTCGATCGGTCGCGCTGTCCGTGGCGATGATGTCAAACGCCTGCTCCATCCTTGTGTCCGTGTCCAAATAGAACTCGGGACTACCAAGCGTGCCCAGTGTCGGTGAAACAGCTCGAATCTGCACACCGAAGCTATAGCCTGATTCGGGCTTAAGCCCCACCACGAGCCGGTCAATTACCGAGCGATAGTCGGTTGCAATTCTCGTGGGGTATGCTGGATCGAGAAATCCGCGCATGCTTTTGCTGCGATCAACAAACAGTACAACTGGGCGTTCGGCCTGGCCCGCGGTGCTTGCCGGCGCAGCTGCCGACTCGGCCAGACAGAATGCGAGGTCGCGATCTGCCACTTCGCCCGTGCCGACGAACTTGCAACCGCCAGGTTGTGCTTGATTGCCGGACTCTTTCGGCCCACATCCTAATGCTTCTATCAACAAGCCAGAAACAGCTAGAAAGCGAACAACGCGTTCCCAACTCATCTTCGGTGTCCCTTGTCCCGGTTTGGTGAATAGCAATTTCTCGCAACGTGTGTCACAGCGTAGCGGGAGAAGCCCACCTGGCCGTCGAACTCATCAATAACACCAGCCCCAATCGCCAGAACCGTTGGCAATCTCGGGGAATATTGCGCCTGCGCCAGACTATGTAAAGAAGAACGGCCATCACCGTCAGAAGTAGTCGGAGGATTTAAGAGCGAGGCCTAGCCGTTACTCCACCCGGTTGCCAGAATACAATCGACCCAGCATTTCCAGCTTGACAGGCCGTCGAGCATATCGAGTTTCTGGTACGGCAATACAACGCTTGATGGTGTGTCGTTAATCCGTTCGCTCACGCCTGTTCGTTCGCGCCATCGCATTCTTGTGGCAAGCCCCGCGATTCGCGACCATCCCAGGAAACCATGGAATCCACGACCGTCATCGATTTGTCGAACTATTTCGCGAGGCTCGCGGCGCAGCAAGGCGTCGCTGGTACTATTGGAGAGCTCACCGCGCATTTGGCGTCGGACCAAGCCGAACGAAGCTTCTACGCAACCGTCGTCGAACGATAGGGACTGCAGCGCGAGCCGTGGTTCGCGCCCCAACGGCTCGACCTCCTACTGGGCTTTGCAAGCGAATGTCTTCGATCCCGAGAACTGTTGCACCCAGCGCAACTGGAAAACCTTCGGCTCTTGAAAACATTCTTGCAGGTGAGGGATGGTGAATTCCTGCAACATCGTCCTGGCGAAATTGCGCACATATTGCGCGAGCAGCTTCGGATTGTCCTTTCGGACGCAGCGCTAGATGCGAAAGAAGACGTGTATCTCGTTTCGCTGCAGTCAGTTTTCGGTCTCGGCTACGACTCCTTCCTTTCGCACACGCGTCATCGGCCCTGCCATGCCGCGACTGGATAGTGTGCACGTATGAACGTTGACAAGGTCCGAGTCCTGCCCCTTCGCCGCCCCACACGATGCCAAGTATGAGAATGCTGCTTCGGACACTACGAGTCGTGGTAGTCCTCGAGTGTAGCGCACTCACAGGTGTGTTTGCCGGAAACTTCGTTCCTCAGAAGCCCACCGTCGTGTGGGTGAACACCGGATCAGGAGTCTACCACTGCGCGGGAACACTATACTATGGCAAAACTTCGCGCGGTGAATATCTCGAGGAATCGAAAGCCATTCAGCAGGGTTTTCGCGCCAACGGCGGGCGCAGGTGTGCGCCTGCAGCGGTTGTCCCTCCACCGAAGTTTTTGGTCTCGAACACCGAGCCCGTCAGTGCTCGCCCACCAGACAAGTCATGCATCCTGCACAGCATCACCGATGCTGACACCATTGAATGCGAAGGAATTGGAAGTGTGCGACTCATCGGAATTGATGCCCCTGAGCGATCGCAGCGACCGTTTGGGACGATGGCGGACTCGGCACTGGCGTCCATGCTACCAATCAAGGCCCGGCTTGGCCTTGAGTTCGATACGGGCACAAAGGATCGCTACGGACGCACACTCGCGTACGTCTGGTACAGCGGCCACATGGTGAACTGGCGACTGGTACGAAATGGATGGGCGATGGCATACCGATTTCCACCAGATGTTCGCTGGTCAAGCGCACTCAGCGCGGCGGAAATCTCTGCGCGCAACGAGCGACTGGGACTGTGGAAAATCAACGGCTTCGTCTGCAGTCCAGCGAATAGGCGATCGAGTCGCTGCTAGCAGCAGGTCCCGATTAGCTCGAATGACCGAGTTAGCGGACAAACGCAGGTCGCGGCTGTCCAGTGGAATGCACTACATTCTCACTCTACCAGTGATTCGAATCATCCCAGACAGCAAGAACCAATGACGCGCTCACCCATCGTCTGGAAAGTCGACGAGGCATCCCGGAAAAGATTCGTCGAGTCTCTTGCGGTGCAACACACGAATCAAGCTGAATGGGTTACGTTGCGCCGCGACGCGGAACAACTGGCGCTCATGCCGACATTCGACCAGTTCATTGCACTCGATCTCAACAACATTCAAGAACTCCCACACCAAATTCGGGTTGCCCAGCAAGTGCTTCAAGCTCCGATGTACGGGCGCGCGATTTTGGCCGACGAAGTTGGGCTGGGCAAGACGATCGAAGCCGGAATTATCCTCAAAGAATTGGCAGTTCGTGGGCTCGCGCGGCGAATTCTGATACTCTGCCCTGCATCGCTCGTTACCCAATGGTGCGAAGAGTTACGCGACAAATTTTTCGAAGAATTTACACCCATCGAAACACCGGGTGACTGGCGAACCACACATCACGCCGTTGCATCGTACGATCGCGCGCAACATGCGAACCATCGCCCCGAAGTGCTGCGCAAGCGGTGGGACCTGGTCATCATCGACGAAGCACACAAATGCAAGAATCATCTCACATCACGCTACAAGCTCCTTCAGGAGATTCCGCGCAACTATTTGCTATTACTCACCGCGACTCCACTGCAGAATGATATTCGGGAACTCTTCAACCTGATCACGCTACTTCGACCCGGCCATCTCGGCACTTGGAAGGAATTCAAACAACAATACGTCGCCAACAATGATGTACGCCAAGTTTCAAAGCCTGAAGCCCTGCGCGAACTGACGAGCCGAGTGATGGTTCGAACTCGGCGCTCATCAGTTGCGCACATCATGGAAATTCCGGCTCGGCGTGCGCATCAACCGACGATTGCGCTCACTGCGGCGGAAACTCAACTCTACTCGGGGACTGCCGGTCTCTTGCGAGACCTCTATCGTGAAGGATTCCGCGCCACGACACGCGAGGAGGACGCAGCTGATAGCCGAAAGAGGAAGGCCCGAACGGGACGAGGAATATTCTTTCTGGAATGCATGCGTCTGGCTCAGCGCCTATGCTCGTCGCCCGCCGCGCTTGGAGACTCACTCGAAACGCTTGCGTTGGGTGAACTGGTTACGCCCGCTTACCGTGGTCGGGCGCGAGAGCTGGCAGCGCTAGCGCGTGCAACCACCACATTCGCAAAGCTTGAGACCCTCACAGACCTCTTTCGGTCACACAGCGGTCAAGTCGTTGTATTCAGCGAACACCTGGCCACTGTCGATGCGATTGTGAAGCGTTGTGAAGAATCGGGCCGAGAACCCATTCGATTTTCCGGGGAGCTCTCTCGCGACCAGCGCCGACGCGCCCTGCAGCGGTTCCGCGAGCGCGGGTCTTCAATACTCGTTTCGACGAGAGCCGGCACGGAGGGGCTGAATCTTCAATTCTGCCATCAACTGGTGAATTACGAGTTGCCCTGGAACCCTATGGTCGTGGAGCAACGTATTGGTCGCGTTCACCGACTTGGGCAGAAGCATGAAGTGCAGATTTACAACTATGCAGCCACGGGTACGGTTGAAGCACATATCCTCAAGCTTCTGCACTCCAAAATCAGACTCTTTGAACTGGTGGTCGGCGAACTCGACCTCATACTCGGCCAAATTGGGAGCGATGACGGAGAATCGCTGGAACACATGCTTGGCGAACTGTGGTTGAATGCGAAAACCGATACAGAGTTCGAACAAGAGATTGATCGAGTGGGAGAAACGGTTCAGTCAGCGCGTACCCAGGCACAGGCGCAGGAACGCAACAATTCGCTTATAGCATCTGAAGATTCGGCTGCGCGATTGCAGCGCGAGTTCGCCGGACTGACTGTGCCGGCAAGGTTACGCCTGGGCTACGGCACTGAACACGTGCGGCTCGCCCCGGGCGTTGAGGCCGAGCGACTGATACTTGGTATCCATGTTTCCGAAATTCTTGAAATGTTGAACACCAACCCCAACACTTCCGCGGCCGGACTACATGCCGACTATGGGCCAACGTATCGTTTGGTCGGCTTCAGTGGTCGGCTCCGGGAGATATCGCTGCTGGTTCAGGCCGATCGACTTCCCATGACGATCATTGACCTCGCTGGAGGCGAGGCCGCTAGCCCGAGGCTTTCTGCATGACAGAACATCCGCATACGCACGCGGCGGTGGAGGTTGATCCGCGGCCGCGTCGACTGCTTGAGCGTTATGTGTCGCTGGTTGGTGGGACAATACATTCGGCGACGGCGCACACCGCTGAGGTTACGCTTCCGACGACGGAGAAGCGATTCTTCGGCAAGAATCTCCGATTTAATGTGGCGTTCACCCCTTCCGCCTACGAAGAAGATCCTCAAGCAGAGATACTGGTCAACGGAAGTGACCTGCTCCGCCGACTTATCGAAGGAATTCAGCATCGTGGGGCGCTCAATAGTTTCGGGGAAGTGCCCGCAACGCTTGCTCCGACAGACGCGACATCTGCGTTGCCAGTATCACTTGAATCGGCAACAATTGCAGGAGTCAGCACCGCGCGAACACTTCGGCCGGTAGGGCGGCTACTGGCGCGGATATCGATCAATGCAGGCCCTATGCTACTGGAGAAGTTGGTTGAAACCGCTGTCGTTGATCTGCAGACGGGGCGGGAGCTCGACCTCGACCCAACGCACTTATCCACAGCTCCAGCATCACCATCGACCCACAGTCCCGCTCCAACATTATTGCTCGACGTTGGCCGCACTCTCGATCTGTTGCTGGATGATCTCGCAAAAAGCGCGGCGCTGGATATCAATCGGGTGCAGAGCGAAGCAGAAGTAACCCTGCGATCAGAACTGGGCAGACTGAGTGCGTACTACGACCGCATGATCGCCGAGATTGATGGTGGTCCCGGAGATGTCGACGCGAAGGACCACAAAGCTGCGATTCGTGCTGACCGAGATAGACGACGAAAGGAGGAAGAATACCGGTTTGCCGTGCGCGTTGACGTCCATCCCGTGCAAATCACCGAATGGCGAATTCCCAGCGAAGAGGTGACATGGCAGCTCCAATCTCTGAGCGGCCAAACGTCCAGTCTAACGACGTCGCGACTGCTTGTTGGAGACGGACATTGGCGGCTTTCGTGCCCCACCTGCGGATCAGCGCCCGGTAGCGTCCGCGTCTGCAAACACGGTCATGTTTCATGCGATCAATGTTCCACCCTCTGTACCGTGTGCCTGGAGGCGTGTTGCAAGGAGCATGGAGGGCAAACGTGCAGCATTGGCCATCATGCCATTTGCGACACCCATGCATCGACATGTCGAAGCTGCGAAAGCGCTTACTGTGAAGAACACAGCGAGCGGTGCGAACTGAACGACCATGCTGTCTGCGCAAACTGCATAGTTGCCTGCGGGCGATGCCAAACAGCAATGTGCAAAGGACATGCGCTTCGAAGCTCTGCGTACGCTCCGTTGGGGCAACGATTGCTGTGCAAGGAGTGTACGGTGTACTGCGAGGGCGGGCAGAATGAACCAGTCGGCCTGGACGAAGCTGTTCGCTGTGCGACGTGCCACAACCATATCTGTCAGATTCATCAGGCTATCTGCGCAGTAGATGGAGCGGTGCATTGTTCAAAACACCTTCGAAAGTCAGACCACACGGGACGGTTGCTCTGCACCATGCATCGCGCGTCGTGTGCCGATGAACCGCATTCGGTTCTTGGTCTTGACGAAGTGAACGACTGCAAGTCGTGCGACCGGTCGGTTTGTGCGCAGCACAGCGGGGTGTGCGAGGTTGACGGATTCAACCACTGTAGCTCGCATCTGCTCCGAACGAACAGCAAGCCATACGCGGTGCTCTGCGACATCCATCGAACAACGTGCCAGATAGACGGCGCTGTATATCGGTTGGGTGAGACCAGAAACTGCCCGGTGTGTGCGCGCTTGACGTGCCAGGGCCACGAGGTGCAGTGCAAGAATTGTGCGCGCGCTGTGTGCGTGAAGGATGTCGAGAAAGGAGTTTGCAAGACTTGCTCGCGGTTGGTGCTCACCGACGACCCGAGTGACTCGTTGATAGCGGCCGGCATTCAGGCCAATGAAGGCGAACCTCCCCGTCGCGGCAGCTGGCGCACGTCGCAGGATTCGCAGCATACCGTTGTGGAGATCGATCAAGGATGGTCCAGAAGGCTGGTTCTCACTGTTGCACATGGTGAGTCAGTGCCGTCAACGGTTATGCGTCATTCCCTGTTGGGCAGCAAGCGCACTCTATGACCGATTCGTCGGCAGGCACAACCTCGGCGGGTACTCGCTCGTCCTATCAGCTATTCATGCTCGCGCTCTGTGCGATTGCGCTGGCATTTCTTGCCGTGCAGTCATCACCGTCGCTGGATGGTGAGTCGCGCGCCATTCTGGAGTACGCCGATTTCGCCATCTGCATTTTGTTTTTCATAGACTTCGTCTATTCATTCGCGACTGCGCCAGACCGTCTGAAGTACATGAGAACCTGGGGATGGATAGATCTGGTCTCCAGCATTCCGGTAGTCGGCCCCTCAGTGGACACCTCAAATCCGGCCATCGATGTACACCGCAAATCCGGCCACCACGCCGACGAGTTGAGACTGGTTAGCGGAAGGCCGTGACCGGGGATTCGGTCGCGGTGTGAAGTTTCGTGCGCCAGCTGCGCGGCCCGCAAGTGAGCACGTGCGCGTGGTGGAGCAGCCGGTCGAGCAGCGCGGTCACCGCGGCGGTGTCGCCGAGCAGCTTGCCCCAGTCGTCGACGGGCCGATTCGAGGTCAGGATCGTCGCCGCGCGTTCGTAGCGCCGCATGATCAGTTCGAGCAGATCTTCTGCGGCCGTGGGCGGGAGCTTCCGCATCCCCAGATCATCGATGATCAGCAGCGGGACGGTGCTGAAGGCGGCGAAGACGTCCTTGCGCGTGCCATCGAGCGTGGCGTCGGTCAGCTCCTCGAGGAGCAGATGGGCCTCGCGGTACAGCACGCGATGGCCTTGCTGGATCGCCGCTTGGCCGAGCGCCTGCGCCAAGTGACTTTTCCCCGTGCCGGGGGGGCCGACCAGCAAAATATCTTCACGCTGGGTGATGAAACGACCGGTGGCGAGTTCGAAGAGCAGCGCGCGGTTCATCTTCTTGTTGAAGGTGAAGTCAAACGAGTCGAGCGAGCGGGCGGGATCGCGGAAGCGCGCCTGGACGCGACGTCGTTCGAGCAGCCGATCCTGTCGCCGTTGCAGCTCGTCGTTGACGAGCATCGCGATCAGGTCGAGCGGCGGGAGCCGCTCGGCTTGGGCGTGGCGCAGCCGCGCCTCGAGCACGTCGGCCATGCCGGAGAGGCGGAGCGTGCGGAGCGCGCGGTCGAGTTCAGCGAGGTTCATGGGCGGTGCCTTGGCGATCAATGAGATCGCGGTAGAGGGTGAGCTGTCGAATGAGAGGATCGATTTGTTTGAGGGCGGTGGCGGGGACCTTCACGCGTTCGAGGTAGCGCCGCAGAAAGCGGTACGACGGCGCGCCCGCTTCGAGCGCGAAGTGCGCGGCGTCTTCCGTGAGTGCGGGCCCGTGTTTCCGCGCGAGCGCCAAGACGCCGAGAATGCGGCGCGGCGCGAGCACGCCCTCGGTGCGGTGGATGGCGTCGCACACGGCGCCGATGGATGTCCCCGCCCGGCGCGCGACGTCGAGGAGCGCCAGTGTTTTCGTCGGCGTGCGCGAGGGGCGATCGGCGTCCGCGACGCGATGATGCCCACGGCGCGTGCCGAGGTGTTCGCGCAGCAGCTGCCCGGTGCGCGGGTCGAGGACGCGCACGTGGAGGTCGTTCCACTGCACGGCCACGCGCTGACTGATCCAGCCGGGTGGCACGCTGTAATACGCGGCCTCGACTTCCACGCAGCCATCGAGGTGGACGCTCCGCATGCCGTAGCGGTAGTAGCGAAAGGGCTCCAGCGGCAGCGCGCCCAGATGCGGGCGCTCCTCCGCAAACATCGCACTCACCTGGCGCTTGGTCGTGCCATGGATGCGCGTGTCCGCCCAGCGCGCGTCCCACTGATCGAGGTACGCTTGCGCGGCCTCCATCGTCTCGAAGCGCATCCCACGCAGCGGGGTCTTTTGCGTGTGCCCGATCCCCGATTCCACTTTGCCTTTCCGATCCGGATCGCGCACGCGGCACGGGAGCGCGACGACGCCGTAGTGCGCGAGCACGTCGCGATAGAGCGGGTTGATCTGCGCGTCGTACACATCGGGCTGCAGCACGCCTTCGCGCAGATTATCGAGCACGACGACGCGCACCGTGCCGCCGAGTCGCCGAAACGCTTCCTCGTGCAGCTCGGCCCAGCGCTGACTGCTGGAGCGCCACGTCAGCAGGCGCACGGACTTGCGCGAAAAGCCGAGCGTCAGGACAAAGAGCCGCGTGCGACGGTATTTCCCGCTCGTCGGATCGCGGACCATCGGCCCTTCGCCGTAATCGACTTGCGCCTCTTCGCCGGGCGCCGTCGTGATGATGCCCGACGGCTCCGGGGTGTCGGTCCCGCGCAGGCGCCCGACGAAGCGACGTACGCTCGCATAACGCCCCGCGAAGCCGTGCCCGTCGACCAAGTCCTGAAAGATCGCCATGGCGTTCCGGCCGCGCCGCACGCCCTCGATGATGAGCGCGCGGTACGGCTCGCACGCGCTCGCGGTCGGCGCTCGAGCCGACGCGGCCGGTGCCGCCGGCGCGTCCCCCGAGTCGGTGGACACCGCGGCACTGGTGGCCGGATTTGGGGGCGGCCACTGCGCCGGCTGGCCCCCGCGCCGCCGGACGGCGACGCCGGCGCCCTTGAGATAGCCACTGATCGTCTCGCGGCGCACACCGGTCGCCGCCTCAATCCGTCGAAGCGACCACCCCAGTCGCCCCAAGCCGATCACCTGCTGCTGTATGGATTCGTGCAAGATGTTGCTCATCGCAGTGAACGCCCCATCGGGGACGCACCGCTGTCAACGTCTCAGCGCGCAACGTGTGGTGGCCGGTTTTCAGGTGTCCACTGATGGCCGGATTTGGGTGTCCACCGAGGATGGTG
>Ga0163152_10007409_pt1 | contig 12018 bp, 8 predicted proteins | sample OliLakLV19MP8IB2_FD_148635 | JGI IMG/M metagenome (GOLD analysis project Ga0163152, IMG submission 148635) | Freshwater microbial mat bacterial communities from Lake Vanda, McMurdo Dry Valleys, Antarctica - Oligotrophic Lake LV.19.MP8.IB-2 | ecosystem: Environmental > Aquatic > Freshwater > Lake... | reverse complement strand
GCGATGTTCGGTCACCGGGTTCACGTGGGTGCCGTTTTTCTTGAGCTCGTAGTGCAGGTGTGTGGCCGTCACGGTGCCGCTGTTGCCCACACGACCGATGACGTCACCCTGATCCACCTTCGAGCCAACCGAGATACCGGGACCAAACGCCGACAGATGGAAATACGCGCTCTCGTAGCCGCTCGCATGACGAATCACCACCCGTCGTCCGGCGCCGCCAGACCAGCCGGAGGCGACCACCGTACCCGACGAGACGGCGAGCACCTTCGTGCCGTACCCCGCGCGATAGTCCACGCCGCGGTGCGCGCGACGCACACCCAGCACCGGGTGCAGACGGCTCGCCGAAAACCGTGACGTCACAAACGGCTGAAACTCGAGCGGCGATTTGAGGAACTGACGTTTGCGCGAGCGGCCTTCCGCGTCGTACCAGGCCATCTGTCCGTCGGGGCCCTCGTGGCGAATGGCCGTCAGTGTGCGATCACCCGTGTGATACATCGCGACCTGCACGGCGTCGTAACCCGAGAACTGCCCGTCGCGCAGCACACGTCCGAACAACAGCTCGAAGCGGTCGCCATCCTGCAAATCGGAATTGAAGTCCACGTCACCAGAGAACGCATCGGCGAGCAGCAGAGCCAGCTGGATGTTCTCGCCCTGATCCTGCAGTGCGGCCGCCAGTGATGGTCGCGCTGTGGTGATCTGCACCTCGACGGCACTCGTCACAATTTCTTTGGGATACGGAACAACCTCGACATCAAACTCCGGCGCATCGGCCGGGCTGTCGTCCTTGAGCGCCACCCGGAGAAACTTGTCCGCGTCGAGCCTGTAGCGGAACTCCTGGAACAACCCGTCGAGGGTCGTGGTCACGCGATAGGGGCGATTGGCCTGCAGGTGCCGCGGGTTGAACACGTCGCGTACGGCGCCGACGATGGAATCTGCAAATTGTGAGGTGCCGGGATGGCTCTTCAGGACGCTCTCAAGCGTCGCGTTGCGCGGGACCAGGGCGTCAACGATGTCCACGTCCCTGGGAAGCAGGACGTCCTGATGTTGGGGTTCGCGGGAGCGGCCGGCGCCGAACGGATCCAGCACAGCCACCATGGTGACAGCGGTAACGCCGGCTGTCGCCAGCAGCACCGCGACCAGTCGCGACCTAGACATGCTTCACACGCTCCATGGTCAAAACCCCCAAAGCCAAAAAACCCTCCATACCTTACCATCCGCAGTCAGTTGTGGGAACCCCATTGGCCCCGGCTTGCTTGGACTCTGAAAACAAGCCCACGGCCGGGAGCGGCCCCTTGGGTTCCATGGGGGTGAGGGCTGGGTGCCGACATGCGTGGCACGACCGAGGTACTCGGCACCGTTGAGCGTCACGATGCGGACCGCTTCGGGGAGCGTGAACCCGGCTTCCACGAGGAGCTCAATCGTCCGCTGATTGGAGAACCCGGGAATGACACCGCCGCTGCCCGTGGGATCGGTGCCCGCGTCGAGTTTGCCGCCCGCGCGGAAGAACGCGAGGGCATCTGCGAAAAATTATTGGGACCGTTGAGATACGGCGCGGTCGCATCGATGGACGGGCCCGCCTTGCTGCCGACATCGATCAGGCGTTTCATATAGAGATGTTCGTGCACCATCACCATGCCGGGCATCACGGACCCACTGTTGTTTCATGACGGCGGATTATTACCGGTCGGCCTCATATAATTGCCGCATGTCGAAGAGTGCTCTTGTACGCGTGTCATCCTTTCTTGTGGTGAGTGCGGCGGCTGCCATTCCGGCGGTCGCGCAGACCACGACGCAGAATCCGCCTGTGACCATCACGTTGCCTGAAGTGACGGTCACCGCGCAAAAGGAACCTGCCAAAGCGCAGGATCTTCCCGTCAGCGTGACGGCCATCACGGCGGAAATGCTGGCGCGTATCGGCGCTTCCATCGTCAGTGATGCCGTGATGGCTGTGCCCAACTCCGTCTTCACCGAATTCACGGCGCGCAAGTTGAGCAATGCGCGATTCCGCGGACTCGGGTCCAGCCCCGCCAACCCGGCGATCACCACGTTTGTGGACGGCGTGCCGGTGCTCAACGCCAACGCGTCGAGCATGGAACTTGTCGATGTGGACCAGGTCGAGTTTGTGCGTGGTCCGCAGAGCGCGCTGTTTGGCCGCAATACGCTTGGCGGGCTGGTGAACATCTCCTCCGCGCGTCCGTCGCTCAGTGGCTGGACCGGCCGGTTCCTGGCCCCCCTGGGCGACAACGGCAGCCGCGAAGTGCGCGGGTCGATCTCGGGTCCCCTGACGCGCACGCTGGCCCTGGGCGTCGCGATCGGGCACGGTGAACGCGACGGGTTCACGACCAACCGCATCACCGGCAACACGATCGACGACCGCCAGGGCACGTTCGGCAAGGCGCAGTTGCTTTGGACGCCGACCGTTCGCTGGGAGACGCGACTGATTGTGAGTGGCGAACGGTCACGCGACGGCGACTACGCGTTGAGCGACATGGCCGGTCTGCGTCAGAACCCGTTCACGGTCGCGCGCGACTTCGAGGGCTACCAGAATCGCGACCTCGCGTCTGCGACGTTCCTCGCGCGGTACGAGGGCGACCGCGTCAGCGTCTCCTCGACCACCGGCTACCTCCGGTGGGAAACACGGGATGTCACCGACCTCGACTACACCCCGCTGAGCCTCATCACACGCGACAACTCAGAGGAAGCGCGCCAGTTCAGTCAGGAAGTCCGCCTGGCCTCCGCCGCCAACGCCCCGGTGAAACTGTCTGACACCACCAGCCTGTCGTGGCAGGTCGGCGGCGTGATGTTTACGCAGAACTACGAGCAGGACGCGATCAACCGTTTCTCGTCGTTCCTGCTGTCGCCGTTCCTCGGGTTCCCGATCAACCAGCACTCGCCCAAGGGCACGATCGACGACCTGGGTATCGGCGGTTTTGCGCAGGCCACCGTCTCGTTCTCAGACCGCGTGGATTTTGCGGTGGGCGCACGCGCCGACCGCGAGACCAAGGAAGCGGCGCTCGACACGTTTTTTGATCCGATCATCGCGCCGCCGGCGGCGATCAACGAGAAGGTCACCTACTCCAACATCTCGCCGAACGCGGCCCTGACTGTCCACCTGCGTCCCGGTGCCATCGTCTATGCCACGGCCGGCCGTGGGTACAAGGCCGGCGGCTTCAATCCGACCGCACCGCCCTCGGCGGAGGCCTATGGTGAAGAATTGACGTGGACCGTGGAAGGCGGCACCAAGACGTCGTTTGCTGATGGTCGGGTGACGGCCAGCGCGGCCGTGTTCTACATCGACTGGACCGACCTGCAACTGAACCTGCCGATGGCGATGGCGCCCGGCCAGTTCTACATCGCCAACGTGGGCGGTGCGACCAGCCGCGGCGTTGAGCTGGAACTCATGGCCCGTGCGACCCGCGGCGTGAATGTGTTCGGTTCGCTTGGTCTGACACGCGCGCGTTTCGCCGCCGGCAGCACGTCGAGCGGCGCCGACGTTTCCGACAATCGCATCCCCTTCACGCCGGAGTACACGGCGGCGGTCGGCATGCAGGTCAACCGGCAGATTCGCGATCGGGTCAATACGTTCGGTCGCGCGGAACTGGTGCGCTACGGCGCGTTTGATTACGACGATGCGAATCTGGCGGCACAGGAGGCGTACAGCCTCGCCAACTTCCGCGCGGGTGTGGATGTGCGCGGCGTGACGATCGAAGGCTGGGTCAAAAACGCGTTCGACACGCGCTACATTCCGACGGCGTTTGCGTACGGCAACTTCGCGCCGTCAGGCTACGTCGGCGAATCCGGCCGCCCACGCACGCTCGGCATCACGATCGGCGTCGGGTTCTAGGAAGCAGCTGTTTAAGACGTCGGGTGTCTTTTTTTGCATTGCTTAGAGCGAACAAAGACACCCGACGCATTTATTCCCCGCGGGGAAAGCGGCGTTCGATCAGGCGGCGCAGTTCTTTGATCGGCTCGGGGTGGTCGTCCACCTGGAGCCGAAGCACGACGTCGTTGTTGAGCCAGACGCCGCCGTCTTCCTTCACGATCAGAATCGCGGCGGACTGCATGCCGCGGGTGTCTCCGCCGGCGGCCTGCCCTGCCTCAAGCGCGGCCAGCAGGCGGAACGCGAGGCGCCCCTTCGAGGTCTCAAACGCTGTGATCATGTCGGCGACCACGGCGGGTCCCGCCAGGATGTTGCCCTGCGCGGTGGAAAACTTCCCCTGTTTGTGTCCCGCCCACGCCGAGGCCTCGGGCCCCGTGAACACGGCCGTCTCGCCCTTGGGCGACATCACCGCGAACTGACGCCCGGCTTTTTGCCACCGTTGACCGCGCAGTCCCGGGTCCGGGTCACGATCCCACACCTGTTTCACGACATCCACCGGCGCCACACCCTTGCGCAGCAGTTCGAGCGACTGTGGTCCGTAACTCACGTCCACGATCGCCTGCGTGGCGACCACGCCCACGTTGGCCTCGGCCCACAAGACGCCGTTGCCGACAGAGAACACACGCGACTGCACGGCGCCGCCCATCTCGCCCGACTCCGGGTCGTGCCCGAGAATGGAAAATGTTGCGACCGGATCATCGGGCACCACAGGCCGCTGCTGGACCGCGCCCGGCACCGAGCCGGCGGTGACCACCAGTCCACACACCACCCACATCCAACGCCTTGTGATCGTTCGCATCATGTCCACCTCTCCACATCAGCGTCGCACGGGCGGGCTTCGCAGAATAAATCCGGCGATCGCCTCCACAAACGCGACGTGTGTATCTTCCAACTGCGCCGCGTGATCCCCCCCTGGGAGAATGGTCCATTGGCGATGGGTGGCGGCGATGCGCGCCACGAACTTCGCGGTGACCTCGTCCGCCATGCCCGAATCTCTGGCACCGTGGATCACCAGCGTCGGCATCGTGAGCCGTGCCATCCGCACGCCGTTGAACTCGTCCTCGCGAATCCAATCCACACGCACGGGATCACTCGCGAGTGCCTGCTGGACAAACGCATCCACCACGGCACGCGGCGTCACTTGCGGCGAAATGAAATCACTTTCCGCGTCCCCTCGTGTGGTCCTGGTCATGGCCGGCTCCACGGGCGTCGGCAACGAGGCCACCTTGGCGTCCGGGTCCATCGCGTAGCCAAACAGCACCAGTGCTGAGACGATGGTGTCAGGCTCCTGCACCGCCAAGTGGGCGACTGCCGCACCAAGCGACCACCCCAGCAACGCCGGCGGAGGGAGATTTTTGTGGCGTGTGGCGACCCAGCGCAGGACGGTGGCGACATCGGCCGCCGCGCGTTTGGGTGTCAGGAAGCCGGTGCGATCGCGTGGCGTGGCGCCGTAGCCGCGCAGATCGACGGCATAGACGGCAAACCCTTTCTCCACAAGCGAGGCCATGACGGACCGCTGGAGTCCCGGCACCTGCAGATCAAAATCCGGGCGGCTGCTCCAGGTGCGTCCGTGCACCAGCAGGATTGTGGCTTTGGGGGCTGAGGAGACCCGGCCCCACACGGCCAGCGGGTGGCCGTTGGCGAGGACGGTAAATTGCGCCGGAGGCGTGTCCGCCCAGGCTGGAGATGCGACGGCGCACGCACCGAGCAGCAGGACGACCGCGAACCCCCGCGACACGGCTCAGCGCCCGCCAGCCCTCTTCAACGCGGCCTGCGCCTCACTGAGCAGGACCAGCGCTTCGTCCGGCCGGCCCGCGTGCGTGAGCAACTCGATCAGGCTCAGGTAGGGAGACACCTCGTTGGGCTGCCTCGCAATCTCTGCGCGCAGCTCAGCCTCAAGTCCCCCGCCCAGCGTCGTGACCGCCGCAGCGCGCTGTTGCGCCCTGATCGCGGCCAGCTTCATTTCCGCCGAACGATAGTCCGGATGTTCACGTCCCACGCGCATCCGCGCGAGCTGATTCTCAATTTGCACCCGCCGTTCGGCCAGCAGATAGGCCTCGCTGCGGTACGACTGCAACCCTTCCCGCCGGATCGCGGCGGCAATGTCGGCCAGTGCCGCGCGCAGCGCGACAACCTCCGGGTGGCCTTCGCCCAGTGCCTTGCCTGCCAACTCTTCCTCGAGATCGAGTCTGCGTTGCTGCAAGTCGGCCAGCCGCACCACGCGCTCCACCAGCGCGGACAACTCCTGTGTCGTGGGAGGAGGAGGAGGAGGAGGCGCAGACCTGGAGGCTTGCCCCCCGGCACCGAGCGCCACCACCAGAATCAACGCAGTCATCATCGCGAGCCCTTTATTTCGTGTTCACGCCGCATAAAAATCCACGTCATCTGCAGATTCTGCATGGACCCTCCCGAAGAGTGAGTGTGTCGTCAGTTTATACGACCACGTCAGGCCAGCGGCGCCATCTCCGGGAACCGAGTGGTCAGCTTCGCCACGGCCGCCGGGTCATCACCCATCATTGAAAAATCGGCAAAATCGAAGCCCGGACCGACCGAACATCCGGCCAGAGCGTAGCTGCCGGTGGGGCGTGCCGCCTGCCAATATCCGGCCGGCACCACATGCACCGGGCGCGTCGTCGGATCGATGTGGGTCGGGTCGGGGGAATAGGGTCCCAGCAGGGTGCGCTCAAGTCGTTCGAGTGAGGGGTCCAGCGTCCACAACTCCAGCGGATCGCCCTCGTAGAAGTGCCACGCCTCATCCGACCGGACCCGGTGCCAGCGCGACTGTTGTCCGCTCGCCAGGAGGAAATAGATCGTGGTCAATGCCGCCCGGTTTCCCCGGCGGTCGGCTGGAACCACCTGATCGCGCGATCGGAAGACCTCGGAATACCATCCCCCTTCGGGATGGGGCCGAAGACTCAGATGTCGGACGAGTGCCTCGGGGCGGGTCAGGGCTGTGGGCGCAGGGTCGGCGGACGGGGATGCCACGTGCCGTGAGCATACACCCGCCCGGTGCGGGTATCAGACGTTGAACTTGAACAGCAGCACGTCGCCGTCCTTGACGACGTACTCCTTGCCTTCCATGCGGTAGAGACCCTTCTCACGGGCGGCGGCCACAGAGCCACACGCCACGAGGGCGTCGTAGGCGACGGTCTCCGCCTTGATGAACCCCCGTTCAAAATCTGAGTGGATGACGCCTGCCGCCTTCGGCGCAGTGTCGCCCGCGTGGATGGTCCACGCGCGCACTTCTTTCTCGCCGGCGGTGAAATACGTACGCAATCCGAGCAGATGATAGGTGGCGCGAATCAGCGACCCGAGGCCACTCTCGGCGACACCCAGTTCCTTGAGAAACGCCGCGGCCTCGTCGGGCTCGAGGTCCACCAGATCACTTTCGATCTGCGCGCTGATCACCACGGCCTCACACGCGAGATGACTCTTCACATACTCGCGCACTTTCAGCACGTGCGAATTGGTGTCTGCCGTCGCGAGGTCACCGTCCTTCACGTTGCACGCAAAGATCGTCGGCTTCGAGCTCAGCAGGAACAGCGGTCGCGCCAGCGCGCGTTCGTCGTCGGTGAGATCCGCCAGAAGCGCCGGTGTGCCGGTGTCGAGGACGGGCTCAAGTTTGGCGAGCACGGCATCTTCGGCGACCGCATCCTTGTCGCCGCGTTTGACGTCTTTGGCCAAACGCTCGCGGCGCTTCTTCACAGAATCAAGATCCGCGAGGATGAGTTCGGTGTTGATGACCTCGATGTCGCGAACCGGGTCGACGGTGGACGACACGTGGTGGACATCTTCGTCTTCAAAGCACCGCACCACCTGCACGATGGCGTCCACTTCGCGGATGTGGGTCAGGAACTTGTTGCCGAGCCCCTCACCCGTGCTCGCCCCCTTCACCAGGCCGGCGATGTCGACAAACTCGATCGCGGCAGGAATGACGACGTTGGTCTTGGCGATGGCCTGCAGCGCCTGCAACCGTGCGTCGGGCACCGTGACGATGCCGACGTTCGGGTCGATGGTGCAGAAGGGATAGTTGGCGGCCTCGGCATTGCGAGTGCGCGTGACCGCATTAAACAGCGTGGACTTGCCCACGTTGGGCAGTCCGACAATTCCAGCTCTTAACACCTGTCTAGGATACCGGAAGTAGCGAGGCCCCCGTCTGAAGCAGGGCGGGTTTTGAAGGCCGCCGTGTCAGGCGCGCTTCAGCGCGAACTCCGACAGCGGGATGCTCAACCGACATGACGCGAAGACGTCGGCCAGGCGCCGCAGGGTGGTCTACGGCGGGGCTGAAGCCCACGCCCTACGACGAGCGGGTGGTGATTTCCGTGTAGCAGTGACTCCGTGTAGGGCGTGGGCTTCAGCCCCGCCGTCATCCTTCGTCTCCAAAGCACGCACCAACTGCGCCCGCACTGCCGCTGCCCGCCATCACTCATCGTCGATGAAAAACGTCGGCTGGTTGCGGCGACGAGGTGGCCACCGGCCTTCAGGTTGCTGAGGCGCGCTTCAAGTTCAGCGCGCCCTACTGGGGCTGGATCACCCGATCCGCCTACCAGGGCGTGGGTTTGTAGTCCTTGAGGAACTGTCCCCAGATGTGGGTGCTGGTGTTGATGCCGTCGATGATGGGGTCCACAATGCGGGCCGCGCCGTCGATGATGTCCAGGGGCGGATGGAACCGGTGATCCACCACCTTTCGCGCGGCGATCTCGGCAGGATCTTCATCGGTGACCCACCCCGTGTCCACACTGTTCATGTGGATGCCGTCGACGTGGTAGTCGGCGGCGGCCGTGCGCGTCATCATGTTGAGCGCGGCCTTCGCCATGTTGGTGTGTGGATGGCGCGTCGTCTTGAAGTTCCGGTAGAACTGCCCCTCGACGGCTGAGACGTTGACGATGTGTTTGTCCATGGTGGGCACTTTGACCATCAACGGCTTGAGGCGCGCGTTGAGCACAAACGGCGCAACGGCGTTGACCAACTGCACTTCCAGCAACTCGACGGTTGGCACTTCAGCCATCAGCAGCCGCCACGAATTGCGATCCCGCAGGTCAATTTGCTGCAAATCCTGATCGAGTTGTCCCTCTGGAAACAGCGCTTGTTGCGCCTGCAGTTCTTCGGGCAACAACGCCACCTGTGAGAGTTCGGCCGCGTGGGTCAAACCTGCGACCTCGGAGAGCCGACCAGCCAGTGGGTCGTGTGACGCCCCGGCGACCATGGCCGCGTCCGACTCGGGCAGGAGGTGATAACCGCGCAACCCTTCGTATGAGCCCACGAGCCTGCGGACATGCTCGGGCATTGAATGGACCGACGCCGTTTCGCCTTCCATCATGTGGGCGTAGAAGTCCGGCGGACGACGGACGGTCTGACACGCGTTGTTCACGATGAAGTCGAGCCGATCCCGCGTCGCGATCATCTCGCGACAAAACGCTTCAACGCTGGGCGTGTGCCGCAGGTCGAGTCCGAAGATCTCGAGCCGGTGCCCCCACTCGGCAAAATCCGGCTCGGATGCATACCGCTGCGCCGAATCGCGCGGAAATCTGGTGGTGACAATCAGGTGTGCGCCCGCGCGCAGCAGTTTGAGCCCAGCCTGGTATCCAATCTTGACGCGGCCGCCCGTAAGCAGCGCCACCCGGCCTGTGAGATCAGCGGACTCGGTGCGTTTGCCAAAGTTGTAGTCCGCGCACTTCATGCACATCTGATCGTAGAAGTGATGAATCTGCGTGAACCGGATCTTGCAGACGTAACAGTGTTTTTCGTCGAGCGAGAACTGGGGCTCGGCCGGCGCCGCATCCGGATCACCGGTCGGCAGGGCGTAGTTCGGCGCGGTGAAGACGGGTTTGCGCCGCAGTTCACGAATGCCCGTCTCGTGCAGTTGGGCTTCGTCGCGTTTGACGCGTTCATTGATGCGCTTTCTGACGGACGCCTTGACGAGCACCCGGCGCGCCGCCGGATCGGGGTTAAACACCTTGCCGGCCGCCTGAATCAGGCGGATCCGATCCTCCGCCGACAGGTCGACCAGCAGACGACGGTCGTCGCCAATCTGCTCCAGCAGTTGAATCAATTCAAGCAAACGGTCCACGTCAGTCACTTCCCTGCTTCACACACGATCACCGGCGGATGAGATACGCCAGCTTGACGAAGAATCCATCAGAGGTCCGCTCAAGGTCGTCTGTGCCGAATCGCTGACGGTCGCGCTCCTGGCTCATGCCATACCCGAAAAAGACCACCGTACCTGGCGTCGGCTCGAAGGACAAGAGCCAGTCGGTGCGGAGCCCCTTCGTGGCCGCCACGGACGGCCGTGACTGCTCCGATCGGTATTCGCCGATCATCCGGAAAAACAGCGACCGCCTGGGCTGGTACTCGACTTTGATTCTGGGAATGGTCGCGGCGGCAAACGCGCTGCCGTCACTGGCGCGGCGCAGGCGCGACCGGACAAAACTGCCCTCCACGCGGGTGGACGACGTCGGCCGTACCGCCAGCGATGTGGTGGTCCGTGTCTCGCGACCTTCGACGGCCTCGGCAAAGATGATGGCGCCGCCGGTCCGCACTTCAACCCGGCCATTCACCTTGGCGAAGATCGGCGTGGTGACCGACGCCGTGCCGTTGAACACGCTCACGTAGCGGGACTCGCGACCCGATACCCGCAGGTGCGCAAACGACCGCGCCGGTCGCGCGCTGAGCGACCAGCCACCGCGCAAGGTGGCCGACAGGCTGAGGGACTCACCACCTTCGATCGCATTGTCGGACAGGAAGCTGTCCCAGTTCCAGATGCGTGTGGGTCCAAAAAACATCGACACACTCTCGACGAGTGATCCCCGTGTGCCGTAGTAGCTGAATCGGTTGAACGCGCTGAATTCGACGATGTTGTTTCGGGGAACGAACCCGGATTGCGCTTCGAAGTTTCTGCCGAATCCCGTCAGCCGGTAGTTAAATCCCCATCGGCGCGCGGTCCTATCAAATTCAGCCTGGAACATCGGTGCAGACTGTGTGCGGCTGCCGTTGTCGGTCCACGATCCGCCGACCTGCCCCAGGACGTAATACAGGTTCTTGAACACCAGCCGCGCATCGGCAGCCAGCACCCGGTTGAACTGATTGGACTCCGTGCGATCGGTATAGGTGACGCCCGCGAGCGAATCCTTCCCGACGTCGCGCCGCACACGCGCCATCGTCACCCACGCATTTCTGGGCCCGGCCTCGTCGAGTGCGCTGAGGAAGGCGATGCCGGTCCGGCCGATCTTGCCCGTCAACTTCGCGCCACCCAGCGGGTCGGCGATTCTGCGCGTGTACACGAGTTGCCCCGGCGTGGCGAAGAGTTCAATCCCCTCGAGGAAAAACGGTCGCTTCTCGGCGAAGAACAATGCGAACCGTTCGTTGACTGTGACCTGGGCCGCATCGGACTCGACCTGGCTGAAGTCCGGATTGATGGTGGTGTCGATCGACAGGTTGGTGAAGCCCAGGCGGAGGTTCGCGCCGGGCTCAAGGTTGATCGCTTCACGCCGGAAGACCCCATCCGCGCCACGCTCGCCGTTTGAGGCGCCGGTGATAAACGGCTGGAGCTCGGTCACCACACCGCGCTCCATGTCTGCCAGGCCCTCCATCGTGCCGGCCTGCGCCAGGAAACTCGCGACGCGCTGGGCGTCGGTCCACGTGTCTTCGCGGCCGGTGCGCTGAATCTTGCGGAGGACGTTCAGTCCCCACTTGGCGCCGGGTGTGGTCGGGTATCGCAGGCTCTTGAACGGAATCCGGATCTCGACCACGTACCCGGTGGGCGTGATCTGTCCGCGCGAGTCGAACTGGTAGTCCGGACTCAGATCGACGGTTCCACCCATCATGCGCCCAGCGTTGAACGCGCCCTCGGTCTGCACGCCGTCTTCCTGCGCCCCGAGAGGATTCACACCGAACACGAAGGCCCGGCGCCGATCATTAAACGTGTCGAGGTAGATGCGGATCGAGTCCTCTCGATCGAGGCTGTCGCGATCGGCGGACGTCGCACGGATGGTGCCGGGTTCGGAGTCGTGTGCAATGATGCCAAAATACAGCGCGTCTGGTGAGTACCACACCAGCACCTCGGTCTGTTCCGCGGCGCGCTGTTGGTCGACGGGACGATATTCAGAGAATCCCGTCAGACGGGTCGCGCGCCTCCAGGC
>Ga0163152_10007407_pt1 | contig 12022 bp, 9 predicted proteins | sample OliLakLV19MP8IB2_FD_148635 | JGI IMG/M metagenome (GOLD analysis project Ga0163152, IMG submission 148635) | Freshwater microbial mat bacterial communities from Lake Vanda, McMurdo Dry Valleys, Antarctica - Oligotrophic Lake LV.19.MP8.IB-2 | ecosystem: Environmental > Aquatic > Freshwater > Lake... | reverse complement strand
CTTCACAAACTGTGCCGGCGCGGCGGATGCAGGCGTCGGTCCCTTCGATGGCCTCGACGGCCATCACGGCGCGGTTTTTGACCACCACCGACTGCCCCACGTCGACGCGACCTAGCTCCTTCGCGACCTGCCAGCCGAAGTCGATATCGATCAACTGGCGTTTCGACGGCGCACGCTCGGTCAACACGCCGGCGCTCACTAACAGCTCGGGCAGAAAGTCGGTCGGCGCTGCGAACTCGATCTCGTCGCGGGCGAACTCGTCGATCAGGGCCTTGAGCAACGTGTCGTCGTTGCGATCGCGCTTGGTCGTGAGGAAACTGGGATAAAAGCAGCGGATCGTGCGCCAGTCGGGCAGGTGTTTCAGCCAGACCCAACGGGCGAAGAGCCGTGTCTTGAAGATCTTGCCCGCCATCATCACGCGCGGCACGCGGTGCCGGCGGAAAAAGCGAATGGCGGCTCCCAGCCGTGCGAGCCCCACCCAGCGAAACTCTTCGCACAATTCGGCGAGCGCCGGGTCGGCGTGATCCTTGACCCCCAGGCAGTAAACTTTATAGCCCGAGTCACGCAGCCCTCGGGCGATCGTCACGGGGTAGTTGCCCCAGCCGGCGAACAGGCCGATGCGCGGCGCCTCGGCGCTCGCGGTAGTGGGCAGGGGCGCTACCGCGCTGTTCGTGGGCAAGTCGCCACTGGCGTTTGTTCCGGGCGCCAGTCGCAAATGGCCGTGCGCACTGGCGAGCTTTCCCGCGGAGTTGAGCGGCGTGGATGGGGGCGGTGATTGTGCGGCACTGGCCATCGATGAACTACTCGGCTGCGAGTCAGGCGGCTTGCGAAGAGTCGTCGGCGCTGGGCGCCGCCGGCGTGCGGCGCGAATCTGGGTCGCCGGTCGCTTGTTCGGCCTGGGCCAACAGCGCCTTAAGCTGACGGCGAATCTCCGGCAACTTGCGCTGGTGCGCCAACATCAGCTTCTGTTCGCGCTCGGGAGTGGCCGGCAGCCCAAGCATGCGGGCACCGGCCGGCACGTCGTTGGTGATGCCCGACATCGCTCCCACGACGGCCCCTTTTCCGATGCGCACGTGATCCTTGATGCCCGCTTGCCCGGCGAGCACTACATAGTCTTCGGTGGTTGTGCTGCCGGCGATGCCGACCTGGGCACACAGCAGGTTGTGCCGGCCGATGCGGCAGTTGTGCCCGACCTGCACTTGATTGTCGAGTTTGGTTCCTTCACCGATCACGGTGGGCCCATAGGTGCCGCGATTGCTGGTCGCCCCGACTTCGACGTCGGCCTCGAGCAGGACATAACCCTGCTGCGACGTGAGTTGATGGCGGCCATCGACCGTCTTGTAGCCGAAGCCGAACGCCCCGAGCACCGCGCCGGCGTGGATGATCACCCGCGGCCCGACGATCGTGTCTTCGTAGAGCACGGCATTGGGGTAGATGGTCACGTGCTCAGCCAGCCGGCAGCCCGCCATGACCTGCACGCCACTGTGAATCACGCAGTCGGCGGCCAGTTCGACGTCGTCGCCGATCGTGGCCCCGGCATGAACCTGCACGCGGGGCCCAAGTTTCGCCGAAGGGCTGACGACTGCCTGCGGGCTGATGCCGCCGGCCGTGTGCGAGCGCGACGGGCGAAAGTGCCGCACGATCGCCGTGAACGCGGCTGCGACATCGTCGACGCGAATCGCCGGTAGCGAAACGTCGACCGCCGCTGACGGCACCACCAGCGCCGCGGCCGAGCACTTGGCCAGCCTTGACAGCTTGTCGACATGGTCGATGAATGTGATCGCGCCGGGTCCGGAATCGGCGAGCACGGCTGCCCGGTCGATCGCGACGTCACCGGCGCCGAGCAACGTTCCTTGAACCAACTCGGCCAAATCGGCGAGGCGGGTCGCCATGCTTTTCGATCCTTCTCGAGCAAGAGCGCAGCCGCTGCTCTGAAGTTGCCCCCCAAATTGGGCGCCCGGCAGCGGCTCGAAAATCTAGTGCCCAACTGCAATCGGGACAAGGCCGATCGATCGGCCGCGGACCACGGTGCTAGCAACCTGACTTCATCGCGGGCGGCGGTAGTCGCTATGCACTGTTTCGGGCGGCGACCCGTGGCGGCTTCAGCGATTTGAAACCCGCGCGACTGCGTCTGATTGGTAGGATGGGTTGACTCGCCGCGCGGTGCGTTGCTGCCGGCCTCCCACGACTCTCGTAAGGCGCCGGCGTGCCGATCGAATTGAGCTGGAACACTGCGGTTCGAGCCACCTTTTGGCATGCGGCCGACCGCGCGCTGGGTAGTGCTCGATTCGTCGATTCCAAGCTGGCCGCGGCGCTTGGGCGGCACATCGATCGATTGGCAGCAGCGATCCGAACGGCCGGCTGCGATCCACCCGCGTTCTTCGCACAACTGCTCCCGCGTGCGGTCAACGGTGCTAGCACCGTTGACATTCTACGCATAGCGCTGGCGGCGATGGCCGTTTTCGAGCCAGAGACGCGCCGCAAGCAGTCAGCTGGTGCCGAAGAACCGTCGTCGACAGTTGTGCTTCAAGAGATTGAGGACGCGCTCGCTCAAGTCGAACGTGTGGTCTCGGCGGCCCTGCCACGTCTCGAAAAGGAACTGTCGTTACGCGGCGAGCCGATTCAAATGCAGTGGGAAGCTCGCGGGGCCGGCTTCGTTCGGGCGGTGGAGCGATTGCTTGGCACTCCGCAGGTGGCCGCCGTGGATGCGGTTCGCCTCGATGTCGCGCTCGTCTATCCCGTTTGCGGAGGATTCGGCGTGTCGTACGCCGCACAGCGCGTTGTCTACTGGGAGGCTGTATTCACCGACGTCGAGCCGCACCTGCCCGAGTTGTTGCGGCTCGGTTGGTTGGTGACGCAGCAGTTGCTGGCCACACTACTGGCCAGCATCGACGCGGCGGACGACAATTCGGTGCAGGTTCTCAGCCTGGCCGCGACGGCCGTGGCCCTCACCGCGGGCGAGGAACTCGAACTCGCGCGGGACGACTGCGCCACGCTCGAGCTGGCCCTGAAAACATGGCGGCCGCCGAAGGCCGATGGGCCCGCGACGGCCGCGCTCGTTTTCGATTGGTGGTCCGCCGTGCGCGAGCAGCCCAAGTTGGCCGCCAGGGCGCTACCGGACCTCGCTCATCGGCTTACTCTTTCTTGATTTTCGCCAGGTACTTTTCGGGCTCCTTACGAAGCGGTTCTTCGCAGCCCGCACAGCACACCAGGACGTCCTTGCCTTCCACGTCGGTCACCAGGATCGGCTTGCCCATCGAACCCAAAAGATGATCGCTGACCGGGCACTTCTTCTCCTGAAGCTCGGCAACTTTCAGTTCCTCCGGCGTGAGCTTCGCGAGCTCGGCATCAATCTTGGCCTGATCCTCGGTCAAGTTCGCGTGGTCATGCCCTTCGTGGCCATGTTCGTCGTGGCTGTGCTCCCCTTCGGCGTGCTCATGATCGGCGTGTTCGGCTTCGGAGACCGGCTTGTCGTTCTTCGCGCAGCCGCTCAGAGCCAACGGCGCCAACAGGGCCAGGGCCGGCGCGAGTAACCATCCGTATCGAGACATCGTAAGATTCCTCCTGCAATCGGGCGGGTAAAGCGGTGACGCGCCGCCGGCGCGCCCCGCGCGGCCGCATTGTAGCCGATTGCTTTGCCAGGCGAAAAGGAGCTCGCGATGCCGCGGGCCCACCATGTTACCGGCCGATTGCCGAGGTGCTGCTGGCGTCGGGCAGGGCGTGCAACTCGTCCCAGGCCGCCAAAAAGTGCTTCTTGCGAGCCACGACGTCGGCCGGCTTGATGATTGCCGTCCAGTCGGCGGCCGCCACGACCTTGCGCACGAGATCGCCCGTCGGCGTGTCACCCAGGTCACGATCGACCTGCCGGATGAGTTGCCCTGCCGCCGTGGCTTCCATCCGAGCGGCGCAGGCCCCGATCAGCTCGAACAGCTCCAGCGATCGCGCGTGCTTTTCGGCCGGCAACTCCAAGCATTCGAGCTGCGGACGCACGGCCGTCAGCAGCGGCCCGATATCGTACGTTTTGTCGGGAGCGACGTGCGTTCGATAGGCCTGCTGCCAGGTGTCGCGCAGTCGGTTCATCGCCGCGGGGTCGCCAATCACTTCGCGCAGCTCGCGGTAGAAGCGGGCTCGCCGCAAGCTCCAGGCGACGTAGTTCAACAGGTCTTCGGCCGCGGCTTCATCCTGGCCGAACAGCCGATCGTGAAGCTGTGAGCGGACGTCCGAGATCACGGCCGCGGCTTCCTTGCGTGTGGCTGGATCGCCCGTGGTGAAACTGTCACTGAGCATGTGGCGCTGAATGGTCGGCCAGAGGTTGTTCGACTCGTTGAGCGAATCGAACAGCTCCTTGGAGGTGACAGTCACGCCCAACTCGGTCGTGGTCAGAATCGCGTCGGCGGCCCGCGCGCCGGCAGGCGCGCAGAGCGAACCGAGTGTGATGATCGCCGCCGTCAGCAAGGCGGAGCGCAATACCAGGCGCGCCCCCGCGCGCCGGCTGGGGAGAAAAACCCGGCACATCGTAGTTCCCTCTCTCGTTCCGGCCCCCCGCCGGCGAGCGCCCCCGAGTTTCTCTACGCAATGTCTCGGAGATGCGCCGGGCTTGAAGCCAGTTGTTCCACGGAATTTAGTTGCCGAGCGTCGGGGAGTAGTCACATGTGCACTGCGCAGTTGAACCAAGATTCTGTAGACCATTCGCAACCTTTCCGCCTACGGAGAATGGACGCCCGAGCCGGCCACAGCCGAGCGAGCAAAGGAGACGGCCCGCTCGTTCGGTTGGCAGCCGGCGACGGCAATTCGCCCCCGACACTTGTGGAGTCAAAGACAAGGCAAGCCGCGCGCCGAGAAGTCCGGACGGTTCAATGCCAAGCGAAGCAGGCGGTCAGACCACTGATGACGTCGCGCTGGCCACGACACGACGCGCCACCCCCTCCCCAATAAGATGTTCCGGGAATTTGCGTCCAATGCGTCCAAAGAGGCTATTGCAGGCAGTTAAGTCTTTTGACATCAAGGGTTTATTCTTGGACGCAAATCAAAAGCATTTGCGTCCAACTTGCGTCCAAAGGAAGCATTTTGCGTCCAAAACCGTGGGATCAAGGGATTCGGAAACGACCCAAGAGGCTTCGGCGGGTCCGCGAGGCGAGTGTGGGATCGAAGTGACCATCACACGAACGGCCCGATACATCTACCGCAAAGGTCGCGAAGGTTCGCAGAGGCATCAATCGAACACCTCTGCGACTCGTCGGCGGCCACTGCGGTTCGACGCGTCTGACTTGCTTGAGGTTGGAAACGGGATCGTTCCGAATCGCCCAAGGGGGACAGGAGTTGTTCTGATCGGCGCGGGAATTGTCGGCAACGTCGATGATCGGCAACGACGTCCAGTCCCCGGTGCCGCCTCACTCTCCGTCATAGTTTGCCTCGTCGCTAGAACCGGTCGCCGGCGCCGCCGTGATGGCAGCGGTTGCCAGCGGCTAGCAATGCCCGGCCGCGGCAACGTCCGAAGAAGATCATGGGCAAGCCGATCGGGCTGCGCGTGCGCGCCGACGGCTTGAGACCCGAAGCAGTTATCACCACGGCCAAGGACGGCACCGCGTGACGCATCAGCCTTTCTATAGCCGCCACAGCTTTCGCCTCCTGCTGGCGATGGTCTTTCTGTTGCCGTTCGCCGGACTGGGCGCGCGGCGGGCGCTGCTCACGAACAAGAACGACGTCAAGCAGTGGCTCCCCGAGAGCTACGCGGAGACGCGCGTCTACCAGTGGTTTCAGCGACACTTCGGCGGTGAAGAGTTTGTGCTGCTGAGCTGGGAGGGCTGCACGCTCGACGACGACCGGCTCGAACTGCTGACCCGCAAGCTGACGGCCGCCATCGAACAGCCGGCCACCGATGACCAGCCACAACTCTTCGCCGAGGTGCTCACCGGCCCGCGAATCATCGAGCGGATGACGGGGCCGCCACTGAATCTGTCGCCGGAAGAAGTGAGCCAACGGTTGCGAGGCGCGCTCGTCGGGCCCGACGGTCGCCAGACCTGCCTGGTGCTCACGCTGACCGAAGAGGGGCGCACGAAAGCGCGGCTCTCCGTCGATACGATTCGGCACCTGGCGATTGAGGAATGCGGCGTGCCGGCGGCCGACCTGCACATGGGCGGGCCCCCCGTCGACAACGTGGCCATCGACAAGGCGGGCGAAACAAGCCTGATGCGCTTGGCCGGGCTGTCGGCCCTCATCGGCCTGAGCATGTCGTGGTGGTCGCTGCGCAGCGGCCGGCTGGTGGCGCTGGTAATGATCGCCGGCGTCTATTCGCTCTTGGCCAGCATGTCGATCGTCTGGTTCTCGCAGACGCCGATGAACGCGATTCTGCTCTCGATGCCTGCCTTGGTGTATGTGGCGGCGACGTCGGGGGCAATCCACCTGGCGAATTACTACCGTGACACCGTCCGCGACGAAGGTGCCGTGGGGGCGCCCGAGCGGGCGATCCATCATGCCTGGTTGCCGTTGAGCCTGGCGACCGGCACGACGGCCGTCGGTTTGCTGAGCCTGGCCTACAGTGAGCTGTCGCCGATCCGGCTGTTCGGCATCTACTCGGCGATCGGCGTGGTCGTCAGCCTGGTAGTGTTGTTCTTCTTTCTGCCGTCGGCGTTCGCCATGTGGCCGCTGTGGCATGAATCGGGGCGCACTCGGCGACAACGCGCCATGGCGGCCAGCAGCCCGGTCGGACACGCCGCGATGTCTGGGGCCTGGGACGCCGCGGCAGCCCCAGCGCCAGTGGTCGATCGCGTGCAGCAGCTTTGGACGCGCGCGGGGGAGTGGATCGTCGGTCATCACGCCGTGGTAACCGCGGGCTGCCTGGCGCTCTTGGCCGTGGCCGCCTGCGGCTTGCCGCGCATCGAGACCTCGGTGCAGATGATGCGGTTCTTCAAAAAGGGGGCACCGCTCTTGACCGACTACGCCTGGCTCGAAGAGCATCTCGGCGAGTTGGTGCCGGTGGAAATCGTTGTGCGGGTGAACGAGGAGAAGTCGGGGCTCAGTTTCTTGGAGTGCCTGGAGCTGGTCTCGCGCGTGCAGAGCGAAGTCAACCGCCTGCCCGACGTGGGGAGCTCGCTCTCGGCCGTGACGTTCGCCCCCAATCTGGAAAGTAAGTCGACCGCCCGCAGCGGCGGCATCCTCGGCCGGCTGATCAAGCCTGAACAGCGCGAGCGCGACGTGCGCAATCGCCGATTGAGCGAGCATCGCGACGAATTCTTGGCCAGCGACTACGTCCGCGAGGCCGACGGCGAGTTGTTGTGGCGCATCAGCGCGCGGGTGGGCGCGCTCAAGAACGTCGATTTCGCCGCCTTCAGCAACGAACTCAAGCGCCAGATCGATCCGGTGCTTGAGTCGGAGCGGGCCCGGCTGGCCGAGTCGCACGGTCGCCCGATCGAGGGCGTGGGCATTGTCTACACGGGGCTGATGCCGATCGTTTACAAAGCGCAGAACTCGCTGCTCGACGGCCTGGTGTTCGGCTTCTTCTCCGACCTGGTGCTGATCATCCTGGTGATGATCGTGGCGATTCGCAGCTTCTCGGCCGGCCTGCTGCTGACGCTGACCAGCGTGTTCCCCGCGGCGCTGGTGTTCGGCTATATGGGCTGGATGGGGGTGATCGTCGACGTGGGGACCGTGATGACGCCGGCCGTGGCGCTGGGCGTGACGGTCGACGACGTCGTCCACTTCATGCTCTGGTTCAAGCGGGGAATCCAACAGCGGCTCGATCGACGGGGCGCCGTGATGCTCGCCTACAAAGGTTGCGCTCGGGCCATGTATCAAAGCTGGGGGGTAATCGGCATCGGCCTGTCGATCTTCGCGATCAGTCCCTTCACGCCGACGCAACGCTTCGGCCTGATGATGTTGACGCTACTAACCGCGGCGCTACCTGGCAATCTGCTGCTGCTACCGGCGCTGTTGGCTGGTCCGCTGGGCAAGTACTTCGAAGTCGGCATCCAGCGCAAAATGCGCGGCCAGGCGAAGGCTGGGCACGGTGTTGGCTCAACGCATAGCGTGCCGGCGATGCACGGCGCTGGGTCGATGCATGGCGTGCCGGCGTCGCATGGCGTCGGGCAGGGCTCGTATGCGGGCGCGGCCGGCGCCGCGGGGGCAGGTGTCGCCGGCGAGCGGTCTGGCGCCGCGTCGTGGCAAGGGGCTTACGGCAGCGTGGAGAATGTTCCGCGGCGACCCCATTCGCCGATGCGGTGATCAAGTAAACCACATCGAGATTGTTAGCCGCGGGATTTATCCCGCGCGCTAGCTTGGACGAGGATTTCTCTTGGCTCGATCGATGCGGCGCCGAACCCGCTAGCGCGCGGAGTGAACTCCGCGGCTAACTTCGTTTGCGTCTGTCGGCTTTTACGACCGGTGAAGCAGTGACGGTGCGATCGCGTCGCTTGCTTAGTTATTCGAGAACCGCGGCGGAGTGCTGCGCATGCGCGTGAGGCGCTGGACCTGCGACTTGGCCAGCGTCACGTCGACGACCAGCCGCACCCACACGCAGGGGGCGCCGTCATCTTGTCGCTGCAAGTCGAAGAACCGCGATCGCACGCGGCCGCGCAGCTTGTGGGCGGAGCCGCCGCCAAGGCGGCAGCAGACGTCGTCGCCGATGGCCGGCACCGGGCGTCCGCTCCAATCGAAGTAGACCGCTTGCCCGACCGAGTTGCCGCGCGCATCGCGAAACTCGATGAACACACCCGACGCCATTGTGGTTTTGAGATCCATCTCGATTGACTCCCATGCGACGCGCCCCTTCGCGGCGTCGGCTGGCGGCGGAAAACTCCGCGGCGCCTGCCGTGTGGAACATCCGTCGTCCACTTGTTGTCTTTCGCGGTATCCGCCTCGCGAAGTGATCACGTCGGGGTCGAGCATAGTCCAGGCGAAAATACGGGTAAAGGACAATTCACGTTGACCTCGCGCGCCTGCGACAAAACTGCCTTGACAAGCCCCGCGCGTCGGCGTAGGGCGTCTGCGCGACACGGTGCGTGGGTAACCTTGTGTCGGTAACATGAGGGCGCTCGGCGACATTGCAATGTTCGTGGGTTCGTTCGACCATCGCCGAGCGACGAGGAAATACCCATGCTCGTGGGCTATGTGAGCGACGAATACTACGCGGCGCTGGCCGACGTGCTGGTGGAATTGCGCCCGCAGAGCGCTGATCGTGCCGCCGGAGAGACCGCGCCGGTTGTGGTGCGCTCGGCCCCCAGCGGCGCCATCTATGCCGACGTGCCGGCCGGGCCGTGCGAGGCGATTTTGTCGCACCCAGGCTGTGGCGCGAAGCGGTCGAAGTTTGTCGTCGATGCGGCGCGGCCGTTTCAGTTTCGTTTGCTCTCCGATCGGCTGCTGGGCTACGCCTGGCCCAAATGGTGCCGGGCCGGGGACGACGTCGAGTTTCGCGTCCACGCGGTCGAGCCCTACAAGCTGGGGCTGTGGCGCTACGGATACGAGAAGCAGTTTGTGCGCAACGTCGGCTGGTACGACAATCACGGCCCACGCGCGGTGATGCAGACCGTGCCTGACGGCTTCTTTGTCGAGACCGGCGTGCGCTGGGACGCGGGCGGCGGTCGCATTCATTGACAGGTGATCGCGGCGCCCGATGCCAGCGGGCTGTATTACTTTCATGCGCGCGGCGAGAGTGGCGCGTTTTGCTCGTTCCCGCTGGTGGTGGCCCCGCGCGCGGCGCGTGCGCAGATCGCCGTGCTGGCGTCGACGAATACGTGGAACGCGTACAACCCGTTCGGCGGGCGGAGCAACTACGTGCTGGCGTCGGCCATGCCCGAGCAGCCGATCGTCAACTCGAAGAGCGATCTGCCGCGCTACAATCTGCCTGATTATGGCGAGTGGCAGGAAGAGAGCTTCGCGCCGCTGTCGTTCGATCGACCCGAGCCGCGCAACCAGGTTCCGCCGGACGACGAGTGCACCGACCCGATCGAGGGCCGAATGGAGTGCGCACTGGCGCCGGCCGAGTGGCGCTTGTTGGGCTGGCTCGAGCGCGAGGGCTTTGCCTACGACCTGTATGCGGACGAGCAACTGCACTCCGGCGTGCTCGACTTGGATGCGTACCGCGTGCTGGTGCTCAGCGTGCATCCTGAGTACTGGACCGAGGCGATGTACTGGGCGGTGAAGCGATGGGTCTTTGAGCGTGGCGGTCGGCTCGTCTATCTCGGCGGCAACGGCATCAACTGCAAGGTCGACATCCTGACCGACGGCGCGATGCGTTGCTTGAACCGCTGGGACCCAGCGCGCGAAAGCCGGTTCCATACGGCGGTCGAATCGGAAGCGAACCTGCTGGGGGTCGTCTATTCGGACCCCGGGGCAATGACGGTCGCGCCGTACGAAGTGATCGACTCGACGCATTGGATTTTCGCCGGCACGGGGCTGCGGCGTGGCGACCGGTTCGGCACCAAGATTTTGCACCAGCGCTATGGCGATGGCGCCTCGGGGCACGAGACCGACAAGATCAGTGCCAGCTCGCCGCCGCAAGCGCGGGCGCTGGCCCGGGGGCTCAACCCCGACAAAGGGGGTGCGGAACTCGTGTGCTTCGATACGCCCGGCGGCGGCGTGGTCTTTTCGGCCGGCAGCATCACGTACCCCACCGGTTTGTTGTGTGACGAGCAGTTGTCGCGGATCACCGGCAATTGCCTGCGGCGGTTTCTGGAGCGGTGAATCGGGCGGAATCTCCGGCTGCGGGTTTCGCGCTGGTGGATTTCGCGCCGGGGGATGTCACACTGGGACTAGCGGGCCAGGCTTTCGCTGTGGGTTTCGGGGGGCGCTACCCGGAACTATCATGGTGCGGGCAAGGTGACCTCTCCCGCTACGATACTCCCGCCACGTGCGATCCATCGTGACCAAACCATCGCCGTTTGAACTGGCCAGCCGGGCGATCTCGGCGGCACTCCTGACTCTGCTGCTAAGTCTTATCCTGTCCGTTGCGCCGGTCGCGGCCCAAACATCGGGCGCCGCCGCCGCGGCGGATGCCGGCGATGACGTGGAAGCGCCGCTGAACCTGCCCGGTTTGCTGGCGAAGTACTCGGTGGGAGAAACGGTACGCGTCGAGCGATTCGAACCCGCGCCCGCGCTGGCGCTGGCCGCCCGTCAGGCTCCCGATCTGCGATTGCCGGCCACGGGATGGAAAGCCAGGTGGGCGGGGCTGCTCGACGTGCAGCAGTCGGGCGAGTACCACTTTTCGGCGATCACTTCTGGTGCGCTGGTGATTCGCGTCAACGGAAAGATCGTGCTCGAAATGCCGGGCCCCGCGAAGGCCGTCAAGGCTGGTGGGCGGCCCGATATCGGCTGCAAACTTGACGTCGGCTACCATCCGCTAGCGATCGAATTCGCGCCCGACGGGCCGGGGGCGACGCTCGAAATCAACTGGAAGTCGGACACGCTAGCGCTGGAGCGGATTCCGGGTATCGCGTACTTGCATTCTCCCCAGGCGCAGCACGCAACGGGGGCCAGTGGCGTCGACAACTTTTTCAGCGGTCGATTGGCTGTCGAAGAGCATAGCTGCCTGGCCTGCCACCAGGCGGCCGACGACAGCCCGCTGGCACCAGTTCTCAGCCAGCGCAAGGGGCCGAAGCTGCACGAGGTTGGTTCGCGGCTCGGCGCCGGTTGGATCTATCACTGGCTTGGCGATCCGCAGGCGTGGCGCGCGGGGACCGTGATGCCGCGAATGTTCTCAGGCGATCGACAAGGCGAAGTCGAGCGTTATGCGGTGGCGACCGTGCTGGCCGCTTTGAAAGGTCAGAACTCGCCCGATGAGAAGCCGCCCGCGGCTGCTGCTTCACCCGCTGGCGACGCTGAGGTCGCGGCTGGCAAGAAACTTTACGAGCGCGTCGGCTGCATGGCCTGTCACGAGGAAGTGATACAGGCGGGCGAGCAGTCGCCGCTGGCGTTGCATCATTTAGGGAAGAAACTATCGGTCGAGCATCTGGCCGCCTATCTGGCCGACCCGGGTGCGAACGATCCGCACGCGCGAATGCCGGCGCTGAGTCTCACGGCCGAAGAGTGC
>Ga0163152_10007399_pt1 | contig 12037 bp, 8 predicted proteins | sample OliLakLV19MP8IB2_FD_148635 | JGI IMG/M metagenome (GOLD analysis project Ga0163152, IMG submission 148635) | Freshwater microbial mat bacterial communities from Lake Vanda, McMurdo Dry Valleys, Antarctica - Oligotrophic Lake LV.19.MP8.IB-2 | ecosystem: Environmental > Aquatic > Freshwater > Lake... | reverse complement strand
GCGACCTCAATGTTCGTCCGGGATTGCTGAAGAAGATGGCAGCTCCCACCGTTCAGGAAACGATTGGATCGCTGCCGTCCATCCGCAGCGGACTGTCAAAGGCGAAGGACAGCCCGGCGGCGTGGCTGACCGAGTTGCGCGCCATATCAGGCATGAACGTCCGCCGTCAGCTCAACGGCGCGGTTTATGCGGGCGATGTCGCCCGTTCGCTCGACTTCCACAAACTGATCGAAGTCCGCTCACCCCGCGCCGTTTCTTCGACCCGTTACGCTATGCGCAGGCCTGCGCATGACGTGCTGCGCAGCCTATACGACGACAGGCTGGAAGTGCTGACAGCACATGAGGCCCGCAGCCACATGGCGTCCGACCTGCGCCGTTATCTCTACGCCTCGACTTTCGCGGAAAAGACCGGACGCAGCCCGAAGCTAGCCGACTTCCCGACCAGCCTGCTGCCCGATCACAAGAACGTTGAGGAAGGCCGGACGGGCAAGATGTTCTCGGACAGGTTCCGGGTGCAGCTTGCAGGCCACGTCTCGACGACGATCACGTCGCACATCTCGAAGGACGGGCATTACTTCATCCATTATGATCCGGCTCAGTGCCGCAGCCTGACGGTGCGCGAGGCGGCGCGGCTCCAGACCTTCCCGGACAACTACTTCTTCGCTGGCCCGCGCACGGAGCAGTACCACCAGGTCGGCAACGCCGTGCCGCCGCAGCTCGCCAGGCAGATCGCGGATATCGTGGCGGAGGTTCTGCAAGCCGTGCCGGATGGCCGGTGATGGTGGACACGATCTCGGAGGAGCGCAGGAGCTGGAACATGTCGCGGATAAAGGGTCGGAGCACCGGCCCTGAACTGCGGCTCCGCTCGCTGCTGCACCGGGCCGGTTTCCGGTTCAGGCTTCATGCGAAAGACCTTCCCGGAAAACCCGATATCGTTCTGCCGAAATACCGCACCGCGATCTTCGTCCACGGCTGCTTCTGGCATCGACATGAAGGCTGCCGGAACGCCACCACGCCCTCCACCAGAGTCGAATTCTGGCAGGACAAGTTCAACGGGAATGTGGAAAGGGACAGGCGGAACAGGGCGGCGCTCGAAACGGCGGGCTGGACCGTCATCACGGTCTGGGAATGCGATCTGAAAGCCGATGCCGACCGGATCGTGGAGCAGCTTTCCACCGAATTACGCGAGGCAGCCTGATGGCACGGACACAGCATCTGCCGCCGAGCGCGGCCTGCCTCTCCGCATCGATGCGCGATCTGGGCTATTCGCTTGAGGCGGCGGTGGCCGACCTGATCGACAACAGCATCTCCGCCGATGCGTCGAAGATCGACATCTTCTGCGAGCCGTCAGCGCTCCAGCCTGTTCTCGTGATCCTCGACGATGGACGCGGCATGGATGCGGGCGAACTTCTGGCAGCCATGCGGCACGGGGCGGTCAACCCGCGCGCCGAACGGTCGCCGCGCGATCTGGGCCGCTTCGGTCTCGGCCTGAAAACGGCTTCATTCTCGCAGTGCCGGTCGCTGACGGTCGTAAGTGTGAAAGACGGCGTGTTTTCGGGCGCGGAATGGAACCTCGACGTCATAGACGCGGCGGATGACTGGATTCTGAGCATCCTCGACGATGAGGATATCGCCGCTTTGCCCTATATCGACCGTCTCGGAGCACACGGCACCGCCGTCATCTGGCGCGAACTCGACCGGCTGTTGGAGGATGAGTCTGGGAACCGGCGCGATGAAATCGTCAACGAGAAGCTGGACGTGCTGGAAAAGCATCTGGCGCTTGTGTTCCACCGTTTCCTTGCCGGTGAAATCCGGAGCCGGAGCTGCATCGCGATCACCGTCAACGGACATACGGTCGAAGCCTTCGACCCGTTCTGCCGCAAGAACACCCACACCAGACATCTGCCCGAGGAGATCGTGCGGATCGGATCGGCGGCGGTGCATTTGCAACCCTACATCCTGCCGCACCATTCTAACCTGACCGCCCGCGAATACGATTTCTACCAGACCCGCAGCGACTTCATCTCCAATCAGGGTGCCTACATCTACCGCAACGGCAGGCTGATGGCATGGGGCGACTGGTTCCGCCTAATCCCGAAAGGCGAAGCAACCAAGCTGGCCCGCGTCCAGATCGATTTCCCGAACAGCCTCGATGAGGCATGGACCATCGACATCAAGAAATCGCGGTCGCGTCCGCCGCTGCCTGTGCGGGAACGGCTGCGCCAGATCATTGCGCAGGTGTCGGGCGCAAGCACCACTGTTCACCGTGGTCGCGGCCAGAAGCTGTTTCACGAGGTGACGGCCCCGCTGTGGGAGCGTTACGCCGACAAATCTGGCATCAGGTATGCGCTGAACCGGACGCATCCGCTGGTCCAGCGCCTGCATGAGAAGCTGGATGGCGAAGGCGTCCGTCACCTCGATCTTCTGCTGGAATCCGTTGCCGCATCGCTTCCAGTCGAGATGGTCTATTCCGACTATTCTACGCACCCGCGCGATGTGAGCCAGATGCCGCCGGTGGAGAATGTGACAGATCGACTTGATGATCTGCGACGCGCCCTCTGGGGTGACACGCCGGGGAATGCGGAGGCATTCAGGGATATTGTCAGATCGACGCGACTCTTTGACGATCACGGGGAGATCGTCGAGAATTACATCAAGGGGGAATTCGCTTGAGTACGCAAAGCGATAAGGAAAAAGTGGTTCTTGCTGCGCTGATTGGCGCGTTCGACAATCAGGATAGCCTGCCGTCGCGCGACGATATCGCGGCCAAGGCCGCGCTTCTCGCGCCGCTGCTTGGATACTCCGGCGATCTTCAGAACATCATTACCGAAGCTGAAACGGCAATCCCGTCCCGCATGAATGCGGGCGTCTCGCTGATCGATGTCGATGCAGCCCATGACGAGGACTGGATTCACAAGCGCGAAATCGACACGACATACGCCGATGCCTATGGCGGCTATCTCCGCAGCCAGGGCTGGAAGCCCACGGTTGTGAACACCCTTCTCAACGCCGACGGATCAAAGATCCTCGGCCTGCTCCAAGACCCCACCAGTGAAGGCGAATGGAAACGCCGTGGTCTGGTCATCGGCCATGTCCAGTCCGGCAAGACTGCCAATTACATGGGCGTGATCGCCAAGGCTGCCGATGCCGGATACAAGTTCATCATCGTCATCGCAGGCATTCATAACAATCTGCGCAAGCAGACCCAGCAGCGTGTAGATGAGGGATTTGTGGGGCGTTCCAGCGACCCGGAAAACCGCGTCAACATCGGGGTCGGGCTGGACAGGAGTTATCCTAACCCTGTCACCCTCACGAACATAAACTCCGATTTCAACAAGCAGACCGCGAACGTCAGCGGTGCGCAACTGAACGATTTCAAAAACCCTGTCATTCTTGTCATCAAGAAGAATGTGAAGACGCTTGAAGCTCTGCATATCTGGTTGCGGGAGCTGAATGCGAAAGGGCGAGACCGCATTGCCGATGCCCCTATGCTGGTCATCGACGACGAAGCTGACAACGCATCGATCAACACCAACAAGCCTGATATCAATCCGACCGCCACCAATGCGTGGATAAGGAAGATTCTGAGGCTGTTCACCAAGAACTGCTACGTCGGGTATACGGCCACACCGTTCGCCAACATATTCATCGACCCCGACGCTTTCGACAAGGATGCCTACGAGGAGCTGTTCCCGAGCGACTTCATTCACTCGCTGGACGCGCCGACGACCTATTTCGGGCCGGACAAGGTATTCCTGAACGAGGAAAGCAGCAGTGCAATCCTGCGGCAGATAGCGGACTGCGAGGAGTATCTGCCTTTCAGCCACAAGAACGGCTCTCCGGTCGCCGAACTGCCGCCCAGCCTCTATCGTGCGCTCGATCAGTTCATTGTGGCACGTGCGATCCGCAACCTCAGGGGACAGGAGCGGAAGCACTGTTCCATGCTGATAAACGTGTCACGCTTTGTCTCCGTTCAGAAAGAGGTGCGGAGCTTCATCGGGCTGCGCCTCGACCGGATGCGGGAAGCCGTGAAAGCGAATTACATGATGCCGGAAGCGGCATCAGCGCAGAACGAACACATGGCACGTCTGCGGGCCGCATTCGATGCCGAGTTCGCCGCCAACGAGTTTGGCGGAAGGCATTTCACATGGGATGAAGTGAAAGCGGCTCTCTGGGGCGTGTTCGAGCATCTGCGGACCTATGTGGTCAACAGCAAGAGCGACGAGGTGCTGGATTTCGGGAAGTACGAAAAGGATGACATCGGCCTGACCGCTATCGCAATCGGCGGCCTCAGCCTGTCACGCGGCCTGACGATTGAGGGACTGACCGTCAGCTACATGTACCGTAATACTAAGATGTACGACACGCTCATGCAGATGGGCCGCTGGTTCGGCTACCGACCGGGCTATGAGGATGTCTGCCGGGTCTGGCTCCCGAATGACTCGATCAACTGGTACAGGCATATCGCTCTGGCGTCGGAGGAGCTTCGCCAGCAGATCACGCGGATGCGTCAGGCCGATATGAGTCCGCGCGATTTCGGTCTCTATGTGAAGTCACACCCGGACAGTCTGATGGTGACTGCCGCCAACAAGATGCGCAGCGGTGAGAAGGTCATTCTCAACCAGAATCTGACCGGCACACTTCAGGAAAGCTGGCTGCTTCCTCTCGACCCGAAAATCAATCAGGACAACGAGGATTTGATCGCGGAATACTGGCGCGACGGCTTTGGCGGCACAGTCAAGCAAACCGAAAAGGGTTGGTTCATTTCCGACGTGGATGTCGGAAAAGTCGATGAGTTCCTCTTGCGGTTCAAGGCGCAGAAATCCGCAAGGAAGCGGAAAGCCGACGCTGTTGAGTATCTGCTCAAGATCGCGCCTAGATACCCTAAAGCCGACGTACTGCTTATCTCAAAAGGGCCTGGCGATCCGGCCGCCTATCGTCTTGGCGCACAGGATCGGACGGCTGAAAAGGATGCCACTCCCGACAAATGGCAGGTTTCAGGATACCGCGTCGCCAGTCGCGGCGATGAGAAACTCGGCCTTACAGAAGATCAGATTTCCGAGGCGGAGAAGCTGGCGTCTGAGGACACCAGTTCCAAGAAGAAGAAACCCTCTGACATTCATTATCGTATGGTGCGCCAAAAGCCGCTGTTGATGGTCCATGTTCTGGAGCCGACCGAAAATCCCGCGTTTGCCGGGTACAGGGTTCCTGCGTGGGGGCTGAGCTTTCCTGACGGCCTGTACGGGGCCGAATTCGAGATTGAGGTGATCGCCAACAAGGTCTGGATGGAAGAGATGTACGGGTCGATGGATGACGATCCGGACGCCGACGAGGATTATGACGATGAGTAGGCCCGTTCCGTGGGACGCCATCCCGACACCGGCGGCTGATCTCAGTGTTCTCCGCGTCGCGGAAACGACGGGCGTTGCCATCTTCTGGGGACGCGATGCCGCAGCGCAGTGCCTGCTGATTATAGAGCTGGACGGCGATCACACCGTGCAGTTCCGCCGTGACTTGGTTTCCCTGCACGGTATCGGCGTTGATCTTCGAAACGGCGATATCGCCGGACAGCAGCGGTTCGTTCTTACTCTTGCCCGCCATATCGACAGCGACCTTTTCCTTGGCCTGTGTGAAACGCTCATCGGCAGTCTCAAAGAGGTCACGGACCCGGCGACGGCCCTCGCCGTGGCCCTTGCTCACCTCAAACGCTGGAAAGCGTTTCTCGCCGGACGAAACGCGAGATTGCTGTCGCCGGAGGAGGTGCGCGGCCTGTTCGGCGAACTGCACGTATTGCGCAGGCTCTATCACGATACGCTGCCGCAGGCGGCTGCCGTCGATGCATGGCTGGGGCCGGATGACTCCCATCAGGACTTCATTTTCGGCGACCGCGCCATCGAGGTGAAATCGCTTTCGGGCCGCGAGCGCAGCACTGTCCGCATTTCATCGGAAGATCAGCTTGAGTCCACGCTCCCGGAGCTGTTCCTGCTGACCCAGCGCCTCACCGATATGCCGGACGCCGATCAGGCTCTGTCGCTGAACGGCATCGTTAGCCTGATCGAGAGCGAGTTGTCCGTGGCCGAAGCCATCGAGCAGTTTGCCGATAAGCTGGCAGGTATGGGCTACGCCCCCCTCGCCGAATATGATCGACCGCGCTTCGTGGTGAGCGGGTTGCAGGGCTATCGCGTGGCGGAAGGATTTCCGAGGCTGATACGCTCGGAAGTGCCGACAGGCGTCACCAGGGTCGCTTACGAGATCATGCTGGAGGCCATCGCGCCATTTGTCTGCGATGACGCCGACATGTTCGGGAGGCTCTGATGGAGGCGACGCCGGAGGAGTTTTTCCATGATTTCAGGCAGGATCTGCTGGCCGGGGCGGAAGCCAACGGCAGCTTTCTACTGGCCGAATTCATGGACACCGTCTCGCGTGAGCTGACAGAAACCGGATTCACCGAAGGTTTCGAGTTTGCGCACTACCGCGCGCAGCGCGGATTGCGGGTGGACGGCTACTGGTTCAACGATGAAGGCGGGCTTGACCTGTTCGTGGCCGACTTTGACAGCCGTGCTGAACTCGCCTCACTCACCCGCACGGAGACCGATGCGGCGTTCAAACGGGTCGCGAATTTCTTCGAAGCCAGCCTGATGAAGAATCTGGCTGCCGATCTGGAAGTCACCTCACCCGAGTACGGTCTGGCCCGGCAGATTGCCGACAGGAAATCCCTGATCCGGCATCTCAATCTGATCCTCGTATCGGAGCGTACCCTGAGCGACCGGATTCAGGCGCTGCCGGATTCCGAAACCGCCGGAATCCCCACCAGCTATCACATCTGGGACATCTCCCGCCTGCACCGTCAGCGCAGTTCCCGCAGCCACAAGGAAGCGCTTGATCTCGATTTCGAGGCGATGTTCGGCACCGGCATATCCTGTCTTCCGGCACACCTCGGAAGCGATACCTATCAATCCTACCTTGTCGTCATGCCGGGAACGATCCTTTCGACGATCTACGAAAAGTTCGGCGCACGGCTGCTGGAGCAGAACGTCCGCACGTTCCTTCAGGCCAGAGCGAAGGTCAATCAGGGCATCCGGACGACCATCATGACCGAACCGGGAATGTTCTTCGCCTACAACAACGGAATCACCGCGACAGCCCAGGGCGTCGAAACGAAGCGGACAGCGGACGGTCTTCAGATCATCCGGATCACCGATCTTCAGATCGTGAATGGCGGACAGACCACCGCGTCGCTGTTCCACACCCGCAGGAAAGATAAGGCCGACCTTGGCCGGATATTCGTGCAGATGAAGCTGTCCGTGATCGACAGCGAAGAAAGCGAGAAGGTCGTCCCGCGCATCTCCGAATACGCCAACACCCAGAACAGGGTTCAGGCGGCGGATTTCTTCTCAAACCATGCCTTCCACATCCGCATGGAGGAGTTCTCACGGCGCATCTGGGCACCGGCGGGCAAAGGCGCACAGCGCGAGACCAAGTGGTTTTATGAACGCGCCCGTGGCCAGTACGCGGATGCGCAGGCCAAGCTCACGCCTGCGGAGCAGCGGCGCTTCAAGGCTGAAAATCCCAAGCCGCAGATGCTGACCAAAACCGATCTCGCCAAATTCGAGAACGTCTGGGATGACCACCCCCGGTACGTCAATCTGGGGGCCGAGAAGAACTTTGCCCGCTACGCTGCCCGGATCGGCAGGGAATGGGACAAATCATCAGACGGCTTTAACGAAGCCTATTTCAAACGCGCCGTCGTGCGGGGGATCATATTCAGGGCGACCGAACGGATTGTGTCGGCTCAGCCCTGGTACAATAACGGTTATCGCGCCAACATCGTCGCCTACACGCTGGCCGTTCTCAGCGAACTGACCAGACGGCAGGACAAGAGCCTCGATTTCCAGCGGGTCTGGAACGCGCAGGCGATAAGCCCTGTCCTCGAAAACACCATCGCCGTTGTTGCTTCGCGCGTGAACGACGATCTCCTGCGCCCGATGCCGGGTATCTCCAACATTTCGGAATGGGCCAAGCGCGAAGCCTGCTGGACGCGCATGCTGGAACATATGGACGAGTTCGCCGACCTTCTGCCGGAGGAGTTCGACAGCGAATGTCTATCCCGCGATGAACATCTGACCGAAAAGCGGACTGCCCGGAACACGCAGAAACTCGACAACGGCATCGAGGCGCAGACTAAAGTTTTCGCGATTCCGGCTGCGAAATGGAACATGATCCACGATACCTTGGTCGCAAAACGGCTGCTCACACCGAAGGAGATCGGCGTCCTGAAAATCGCCATGCAGATGCCGATGAAGATTCCCACCGACAGGCAGTGTGCGATCCTGTTGGATATAATCGAGAAAGCACGCGCGGAAGGCATAATGCTTGGATAAAATCCCTAGCCGCGATCTCAACATGCGGGTTTAGAGGGGTATAGCGTAGACGTAGTGATCATCTTCATCGGTCGTGGCCCGCCACTTGCCGCCCCGGGGTATGAATCTCGTTTTTCGCTGCATGTGTACATGATAGCCTTTTCCGCCATTTCCATTTTTCATATTTGGCTGAGTTCCGCAAAATTCCTTAGTGTGCACGCATCATGCACGGTTCAGGTTGGTCCGCGAGGCTCAACATAACTATAGTCCATAGCAGAAGTAAAAAACAAAACAAGAACCAAATCTGCGCAGTATCCTCTCTTCCCCCGCTTGCGGGGAAAGCACCTACGCAGCCCTTTGCTGCTGCAGGGGATGGGGGCCCTCGCAAATCGCGCTTTACTCCCCCGCACCTCAAGCCCCACAGTGCGCGCCAACAACCCACGGATCACTCCCATGCACACCGGCGTCCGCGCCCTCGCACTCGCCCGCTGGCGGCTTGCCATTGCACTCAGCGCCATCGTCGCAGCGCTCTATTTCGGCTTCATTTTCGCCGTCGCCTTCGCCAAAGACACCATGGCCCACGAAATCGCGCCGGGCCTCAGCCTCGGCATCCTCGCGGGGGCGGCCGTCATCATCGGTGCCTGGTTGACGACGTGGTTCTACGTGTCGTGGGCGAACCGGTATTTCGACCCGGCCCTGCGCGCCATCAACGCCAAGCGCCGCCCATGAGCCAGACCAGCCTGGGCGAGCCCAACCTCACCGCCATCGCCTTTTTCTTCATCTTCATTGCCATAACCCTTGCCATCACCTTCTGGGCAGCGCGGCGCACCAAAACCACCGAGGAATTCTTCGCCGCTGGGCGCACCATCTCCGGCCGCCAGAACGGCTTCGCGCTCGCTGGCGATTACATGAGCGCCGCGAGTTTTCTGGGGATAGCAGGCCTGGTGTCCCTGTCGGGCTTTGACGGCCTGATCTACTCGACCGGCTGGCTGGTCGGTTGGCCGGTGGTCTTGTTCCTGATCGCCGAGCCGCTGCGCAATCTGGGAAAATACACCTTCGCCGATGTCGTGAGTTTCCGCCTCAGGCAAACGCCGGTGCGCATTTCGGCCGCCATCGGCACACTCGCCGTCGTCTCGTTCTATTTGATCGCGCAAATGGTGGGCGCCGGAAACCTGATCAAGCTGATGTTCGGCATTTCCTACGAACTCGCCGTCGTCATCGTCGGCTGCGTGATGCTGGCCTATGTGCTGATCGGCGGCATGATCGCTACCACCTGGGTCCAGATCGTCAAAGCCGTGCTGCTGCTGGGTGGCGCGGCGTTGCTGTGCGTTCTGACCCTGGCGCAGTTTTCGTTCAACCCCGCCGAGCTCTTCGCCAAGGCCGCCGACATGTACGGACGCGAGGTGCTGGCGCCCGGCAAGCAGGTCGCCAACCCCTGGGACGCGATTTCGCTCGGCCTCGCCCTGATGTTCGGCACCGCAGGCCTGCCGCATATCCTCATGCGATTCTACACCGTCCCCGACGCCAAGGCCGCGCGCCAGTCGGTGTTCTGGGCCACCGGCCTGATCGGCGTCTTCTATCTCATGACCTTCATCCTCGGTTTCGGGGCCATGGTGCTGGTTGGGCGCGAAGCCATCATGGCCGTCGACAAAGGCGGCAACATGGCAGCCCCCCTGCTCGCCGAAGTGCTGGGCGGCACCGGCTTGCTGGGCTTTATCGCCGCCGTCGCCTTCGCCACGATCCTGGCCGTCGTCGCCGGCCTGACGTTATCGGGGGCAGCCGCCCTCAGCCACGACCTCTGGGTCTCCGTCCACCGCAAGGGCGATGCCCCGCACAGCGAGCAATTGCTGGTCGCCCGCATCGCGACAGTCGCACTGGGAATTGTGGCCATCATCTTAGGGATCGCGTTCAAGGGACAGAATGTGGCCTTCATGGTGGGCCTGGCCTTCGCTGTGGCGGCCTCGGGCAACTTTCCGGCCCTGGTGCTCTCGATCTTCTGGCGCGCCTACACAACCATGGGCGCGGTCGCTTCGATCATCACCGGCACGGCCTCAAGCCTGCTGCTGATCGCTTTGTCGCCGACCATCATGATCGATGTCATGGGCGGCGAAAGCGCAATCTTTCCCCTGAAAAACCCCGCCATCATAACAATCCCCTTAGGCTTCGCCACCGGCATCATCGTGTCCCTGCTCTGGCCCGAACCAGCCGCCCGCGACGCCTACGAAGCCAAAGAACGCCGCATGATCACCGGCGTAGAGTGAAGGCCCCCATCCCCTGCGAGCCACAAGTGCTGCGCAGGTACTTCCCCCGCAAGCGGAGGAAGACACCAGATTTTCTGTCTGCCCCCGCTTGCGGGGGAAGTGGCTGCGCCGCGTTAGCGGCTGCAGACGATGGGGGGCCTAGCCCCGCAGCAACTGCCGGCATTGCGCGGGCAACACGTCCAGACGCATCGCCTTCTCCGGCGCATACGGCGTCGAGCCTTCGCGCTTCCACGATGTGTCCTTGAACCACGACGCCAGCTCCGCCCCGCAGCCGTCGCCGTCGGGCGGCGGTTCCTGGTCCTTGCAATCGTCGCTGTCCACCGGGCACGCCATGCGCACATGCATATGCGCCATGTGTCCGCGCCACGGCCTGATCTTTTGCAGCCAAGCCTGCCCAGCCGCACGCGCGCAAAGAGCCTGTTTGATCGGCGGCGAGACAAAGATGCGCTCAACCCCCGGCGCCTGCGCTGCGCGCTTCAGCAACGAAACCTGCGCCGCGCCGAACAACGCGTTCACCCTCAAGGTGCTGACATCAACCATCGACGGCGGCTCGAACGTCTCCAATTGACCCGCACTCAACTTTCGCGCAGGCAACGGCGTCAGCCAGATGTCGGCATCCAGACCAACCTGATGCGAATTGTGATCCGAGGGCAGGGGCCCGCCACGCGGCTGAGCCAGATCGCCAACCAGCACACCGCGAAAGCCATCACTGGCAACGCCCGCCGCCAGCAACCGGATAAAGCGGATCAAGCCCGGATGACCCCACGCCCTGTTACGCGCCGGATTCAGCACCTGCCAGTGTACAGCCTCGAGCGGCAATTGCTGGGCCCCGGCAATGCAGCCGCGCGTGTAGGTGCCATAGACTCTCGATTCGCCGCCACTGGACGACTGAACTGCGGCAAATTGCTCGGCAGCTGGAGGAGCAGCAGCCACCGTAACGGGAGGTGTGACGTCAATGTCCCGCTCGCAAGCCGTTATCAGCACTGCGAGCGCAACGGGAACGCCGAACGTCTTGACCAAAGTCCACATAAGCCACATTTGTCCTGTTTGGCCGGGGGTAGCAAGTAACCGCAGGTTGGGCTACAAGCCGCCGCTTCGACTAGAGAGAGACACGCCGCTTATGTACGCTGTTCTGCTAACCATTGAAGTCGTCGTCTGCATTGCGATGATCGGCGTGATCCTGCTGCAACGCTCGGAAGGCGGCGGCCTTGGTATGGGCGGCGGTGGCGGCATGGGCGGCCTGATGACCGGGCGCGGCGCCGCAAACGTGCTTACCCGCACCACGGTGATTCTGGCGACAATCTTTATCACGACCTCAATTGCGCTCACGGTTCTGGCGAAAAACACCCGCAAAGTGAGCCCGCTGGAGGACGCGACCTCGACATCCGCGCCGCTTGGGACATTGCCGCCCGGCGC
>Ga0163152_10007391_pt1 | contig 12043 bp, 18 predicted proteins | sample OliLakLV19MP8IB2_FD_148635 | JGI IMG/M metagenome (GOLD analysis project Ga0163152, IMG submission 148635) | Freshwater microbial mat bacterial communities from Lake Vanda, McMurdo Dry Valleys, Antarctica - Oligotrophic Lake LV.19.MP8.IB-2 | ecosystem: Environmental > Aquatic > Freshwater >... | reverse complement strand
GGATTGCCTTTTACCGCGAACAAGCCAAGAAGATGGAAAAGAAAATCCCCGCCTTGCTCAAGGAAATTGACAAGGCATAATTTCTTTTTGCCACAAATGGGACGGATATGACAGCAGATAAGCGACCACTGAAAGTATTTTTATGCCATATCATGCCCGTAGGGTACGCTCACGCGGACCGTGACCCCGTGCGCGGACTCCCCGAAGGGGCCCGCCTCACCAAAGACGGCGTGGACACTTGGCTCGACAAAGAGAAACTTCTCCCAGGTCAGGATTGGGAATTGGAAATCCGCAAAGCTGTTTGCTGTTAATAATTTGCAATTGATTAAATGCGGGGCAATACCCCAATTTGCCTTATAATTTCACTAGCCCATTTCGGTGGGGAATATTATGACCGCAACTAAACGACCACAAAAAGGATGCATCTTCATCTCATACCGTAGAATAGATACCAGCTATGCTGCTGGTCGTATCTATGATCGCCTCGTTGCGAAATTTGGCGAGGATGCGATATTTATGGATGTCGATACGATCGAGGGTGGAACTGATTTTGTAAAAGTTTTAGAAGATGCTGTGCGGTCTTGTGATGTGCTGATTGCTTTAATTGGCAGACAATGGCTTGGTATCAAGGATAAAGATGGAAAACGACGTTTAGACAACCCTGAAGACTTTGTGCGGATTGAAATCGCTGCTGCGCTAGAACGTAATATTCGTGTTATCCCTGTTTTGGTTGATGGCGTTGAAATGCTACAGGCATACGAACTGCCAGAAAACCTCAAGGCTATAGCACGAAGAAATGCTTTGCAGGTTAATCATCATTCGTTTAATCCCGACGTTTATCGTTTAATTGAGCATTCGGAGTCAGCATTAGATGAAGCCGAAGAATCGAGAGTAATGAAAGCGCAAGCCTTGCAAGCTGTACGTGAAAAGGCTGCAATAGAAAAAACAGAAAGGGAAGCTGCGGAGAAAAGTGTAGGAGAAAAAGCTGAGCGCGAAGTCGTTGAGAAAGCTGCTCGGGAAACAGCAGACAAGGAATTTGCCGAAAAAGCCCGTTTAGAAGCCGAAGAATTGGAAAGACAAAAAGCCGCCCGCGAAAAGGCAGACCGCCAAACAGCTGGAACAGGGAAACGAAAGGCGAATGAGAGCGGTTTGTATTGGGGAATTGGTTTTGTAGTCCTTGTTTTGGCGTCGGTATTTGGCTTACCTCCTTTGATTGCTCAGCCAGAGACCACTCCATCTGTAAAAAATACCGAAAGTTTTAAGACTTTTACTGTAATTCCTGCAAGTAAAACCCCAACATTAACTTTTACACCAACTCCGATTGTTACGGTTACCCCAACGCCATTACCAACCGAAATCATAGACGCTAAAGACGTATCAATGTTGCTTGTGCCCGCAAGTGAATTTATTATGGATGATTCTATCCTAAAGTATTTAGCCGATTACTATATTGATAAATATGAAGTAACAAATACCCTTTACAGGGAGTGTGTCACTGCTGGTATTTGCAATCAACCGCGAGACAATAGTTCCTATACTAGGAATAGTTATTATGACAATTTTTTATTTGATGATTACCCTGTTTTCTACGTAGATTGGAATCAGGCTAGGCAATACTGTGAATGGCGAGGGGCTAAATTGCCAACTGATGCCCAGTGGGAAAAAGCTGCTCGTGGAACAGATGGACGAACATATCCTTGGGGGGAAGATATTAGTTGTTCACGCGCTAATTACTTTGGATGTGAAGGCGATACAACAGCAGTTGGTAGTTATGAGAATGGTGTAAGTCCATATGGTGCTTACGATATGGCAGGAAATGTTTGGGAATGGGTAGATGCCGGTGTTGAGTCAATAAAGTATGTTCGCGGAGGAGCTTGGAATAGTTATAAGGTAAGCCTTAGGACTTATTATAATAGTGCAAATAACACTAATTCCGATAGCAGCACTTTTTTCTATATTGGCTTTCGTTGCGCTAAAGATGCAACCCCATAGGCGAAAAGAATATCTCTCGAAACAGAACCAACCTCCCCCGCCGTGTGAAGCGTAGTTTGGGCGAAGGACAACCCTCAAAGGACGGAAGTCAACATCAAGACTCCGTCCTTCGTCTTTTGTCCTCGGTCAATACGTTATAATCCCCACGCAATCGTAAATCTAAAATCCCCAATCGGAAATCGTAAATGACCAACTCATCCTTCCAAGAAATCATCCTCAAACTCCAAGACTTCTGGGCAGCGCACGGATGCCTGATCACACAGCCTTACTACACCCAGGTCGGCGCAGGGACGATGAACCCTGCCACCTTTCTGCGCGTGCTCGGACCCGAGCCGTGGAACGTGGCGTATGTTGAGCCGTCTGTCTGCCCCGTGTTATACTCCGTTTGACATTGAAAGAAAGCCTATCCCATGACCCAATTTTCTCTTGACCTGCAAACCGTCATCAACCGTCTGGATGCGCTGGAGATGGAATTCAAGCGCTTGCGCCAGTCTTTATCGCCTGCAGAGGACACGGTCGCTGCTTTCGATCATCCCTATGTTGAAAGCGTTGTTTCCATATTGGGCGGCGAGCCTGTCGTCAAAGACACGCGCAACCCTGTCCGCGCGATTGTGGAGCGTTGGAAATTTGGAGAAAGCGTAGACGAGATCGCCCGCAATCTGCCGCACCTGAGACTCGCCCATATTTTCGACGCGCTTGGATACTATGACGATCACCGCGAAGAAATAGAGAAATTCATCGAATTCAATCGAGTCCCTGCGCATGACTGAAAAAGGGGACGGGGAAATTTCGACACTATATATCACCTGTACTTTGACGAAGATGTTTCGGTTGGCATTGTGGAAAACTTGCGAACGCGCGGGTTTGATGTTTTATCAGCTCGTGACGCTGGCGCGTTGGGAAATGCCGATGACGAACAAATGTTGTATGCCGTTTCACAGCGGCGGGCAGTGGTCACCCATAACCGCGTGGATTTTGAAAAACAGCACGCAAAATTTCTCGAAAGCGGAATGAACCACTATGGCATCATCGCCGCCAAACGCCGCAGAGACACCGAAGTTGTAAGCAAACTGCTTGAATTGCTGGATTCTGTCACCACTGAAGAAATGAAAAATCAACTGCGCTATATCTGATTTGCACGGCAATTTTCGTTTTACCTTACCAAAACGGGATGGATATGCCTGAAACCAAACGCCCTCTCAAAGTCTTTCTCTGCCATATCATCCCCTTGTGGGACGCCCACGCCCGTGCGCGGACTTTACGCTGATTGGGGTTTATAATATTGATATGAAGCAGGATTTAGTTCTCCAAACCCTAAAACAAAAAAACACTGAATTAACAAATAAATTCGGAGTGAAGTCCTTGTTGCTATTTGGTTCTGGTGGCGCGGAATGAAGCCACAGCCACCAGTGACGTGGATTTGCTCGTGGAGTTCAACCGTCCCGTTGGGTATTTCGGCTTGTTTGCTTTGCAGGATTATCTTGAAAAACTACTCGGCTGTCCCGTTGACCTTGGGACTCCCGATAGCTTGAAGCCGTATATAAAAGAACGTGTGATGGGGGAGTTGATCCGTGTCACCTAGAGACTGGCGTGACCGTATTCGAGATATTCTGGACGCGTGGCTCGATAAAGAGAAACTACATGGTGAGCGAAGCCGAACCATCCTCCCAGGGCAGGGTTTCGACACAGCTTCGCTAGTCAACCTACCAGATTGGGAATTGGAAATCCGCAAGGCGGTATAATAACGGTATTGTTCAGGAGAAAGACAATGACTACCTATCCGTCAACTTATACCGAGAAAATCTCTCAGGAAATCCACAAAACGCCTGATGAATATTTGCCTGCCTTGTTGGAGATGGTGCGTTTGTTCCGCGAAACCGTGACTCTCAAACCTGCCGACGAAAGTTTTGCACAAGGCTGGAAGGAAGCGATGAACAACGAACTTCTCCCAATTGATCAACTTTGGGAAGGCATTCATGCCGCATAAACCAGCGATTGGGGTTGCTTTCACGCCAGAGTTCAAGCGGAACTTGCGCGGGCTGGCAAAGAAGTACCCTCATATTCGTTCAGATGTTCAACCGATTATCGAGCAGATTCAACATGGGGAATTTATCGGGGATCAGGTGCAGGGGACAGGTTACACAATTTTCAAAGTTCGCATTCGCAACAGTGACGTTGCTCGCGGCAAGAGCGGCGGCTATCGCGTGATTTATTACTTGAAAACGGCAACCGCCGTTATTCTGGTAACGATTTATTCAAAGACTGAACAATCTGATATTTCCTCCGCGAAGATAAAAAAGATTCTTGCTGAGTTTGGGTAATTGATTCTTGCAACCATGACCGAATCAAAACGTGCATTGAAAGTCTTTCTCTGCCATATCATCCCCGTAGGGTACGCACACGCGGACCGTGACCCCGTCCCACAAGGGGATGATATCCCACAAGGGGACGATGTGCGCGGACTCCCCGAAGGGACCCGCCTGACCACACTTGTCCTGGCGGACAGTGCCAGGGAAGATGGCGTGGACGCGTGGCTCGATAAAGAGAAACTACATGGTGAGCGAAGCCGAACCATCCTCCTAGGGCAGGGTTTCGACACAGCTTCGCTAGTCAACCTACCAGATTGGGAATTGGAAATCCGCAAGGCAGTGTGAGGGATGTATAATTGAAATATGAAAACCCAACGCATCTATATTGATACATCTGTTATTGGCGGCTGTTTTGACCTTGAATTTGCCGAATGGTCAAACGGATTGATGGCAGACTTTCGCAATGGAATCTTTCAGCCTTTGTTATCTGAAGTCATTGCCGCTGAAATCGGAGACGCGCCTGAGAATGTGCAATCTGTTTATGCAGAGTTGGTGACATTCAATGCAGAGATTTTGGCTGTTGAAGAGAATTCATTAGAGTTGGCAGACGAATATCAAAAGCGCGGCATTCTATCGCCAAATTTCTACGATGATGGCTTGCATATCGCTCTTGCAACAGTTGCCCAGGCAGACTTGCTGGTGAGTTGGAATTTCAAGCACATTGTTCATTTTGACAAAATCCGCTTGTTCAATGCGGTCAATATTGAATTCGGATACAAACCTTTACAGATATACAGCCCTCGAGAGGTGACTACTTATGGACGCGAAGAAAATTAATACCATTGAAATGACCCGAAAAATCCGCGATGAACACGCTAAACATTTGGCGGGCAAATCTCACGCGGAGCGGATTGCCTTTTACCGCGAACAAGCCAAGAAGATGGAAAAGAAAATCCCCGCCTTGCTCAAGGAAATTGACAAGGCATAATTTCTTTTTGCCACAAATGGGATGGGTATGCCACCAGATAAGCGACCACTGAAAGTATTTTTATGCCATATCATGCCCGTAGGGTACGCTCACGCGGACCGTGACCCCGTCCCACAAGGGGATGATATCCCACAAGGGGACGATGTGCGCGGACTCGCCGCAGGGACCCGCCTGACTAAAGACGGCGTATAATATACCTATGGCTGAATACACTCGTAAACGACCCACATATAAAACCACATTGGAATTGGCACGCCAGTTATCCCTGCGTGACCAGCGTCGTTTGCGCGCGGAACTTGCGAAGCTTTCCAGTGTACATGTGGTGCGCCCTTCCCACGACCCAAAAGTGATTCGTTCGGCTCGTTTGCGTGCTGACGAAATTCGTAAAATAGTCCAGTCTGCGACTGCCAACCAATCCCTTGATGAGGGTATGCGCCAGTTGCGGGGACGTTTAGCTTAAGAGAGTAATCCGTGAAATACAAAACCCGACTCAAAAAGACAGATGAAGGTTATGCAGTTTGGTGTCCAGAATTGCCTGGTTGCTGGTCACAGGGAAAAACAAAAGTAGAAGCGTTGAAAAAAATCGAAGACGCGATAAAGGTTTATTTGAAAACCGAAGCAATTCTCAGACCTGCTGACGAAAGTTTCATACGAGGATGGTTCGAAGCCACAAACAACAAGGTTTTTCCGATTGAACAATTATTTGAAACGGGACACGGCGACTACACTAAAGACCGCCATCAGTGGCTGGACGATCAAGACTTGGATACTATCGTCAAGCGGATTCAAGAGAAGCGAGAAGCCAGCAAGAAAGCAAAATAGATAAAGGCGGCGCGCTATGATGGGTGCGTCGCTTTTTGTTTCATCACACAAACGGGATGGATATGACCGAAGCCAAGTGTCCATTGAAAGTTTTCCTCTGCCATATCATGCCCGTAGGGTACGCCCACGCGGACCGTGACCCCGTGCGCGGACTCTACGCCCGCCTGACTAAAGGAGTAGTGTGGGAAGTGTACAAGTCCCTGCCAACATTGCTCGAAGCCTGCTGTGAATGCTTGAGCGACAATCCGCTATTTGTGGTTATCACTGTTTATGCAGTGCACGCTTCCGCAATCTATGTGGCGCAGGCATTGGATGAAATGATAAGGGGATTTTGGGGGAAAGTGGAAAGTGGAGAACTGGTCACGCGCAAGCAAAGCGCGGGAAGGTTGTTGTCACAGGCGGTGTATGCGAGATGGGAAAGGTAATATTCCCCGGGGGCATTAATTTGTCTCGCATTTACGGTCGAAATGAAAACGATATAGGGTCGTACTCATTCAACAAAGGCAGATTGAGAGGAGTAAATGTTTTATCAGCAACAGACAAAACCCCAATCTGTTTATTCCCATCTTCATCCGTAGTTATAAGAAAAAGATGAGTATTGTCTAGCAGCCATATCCAATCTTGCAAATGTTCATTTTCAGGCAGAGAGAACAATATCTCCGTTTCATTGCCATCATAACGTGCCGTCAACAGATCCTTGTTTTGATCATAAATCACAAGCGACTCTGAATTTGGGAACCAAAGAAAATTCTCAGGCTCCACATTGATTACGTTTTCAGCCCCGTCAGACACATCTCTAACAATCGTCTCACCTGCAGAAGTAAACATCATCCTTTTTCTGTTTGGAGAAAACACTGGCACAGATGTTTTCATCCAATCCCGACCAATATCAAAAGGCTGGACACTCTGATTTGTCACATCAAGGGTGTAGACTTTCAAATCAACCAAATATCCTTTCCCTTCGCTTATTTCGCTCCAAAACAGCACTGTGGTGTCGTCAATCCACTGGGAGGCATACTTCGCACCAGGCACCGGAACATCAAGCTTGAAGATATCCCCGGACGAGTTGTTCATCAAAACCAAATCTGTCTCATAATCGTTTTTTTGAATCTCAAATATGGTGTTTTCCCCATTGGGGGAAATAAGAAAGTCATCCCGCACTTTCAAAACTTCCTTTTTGAAGACCTGAAATGTCCCTTGATTGCCGTCCAAGATATAGACATTGGTCGTATTATCATCCCAGAAAAAAGCTTTATCACCGTTGTTTGTCCAGTAGATTTTCAAGATCTGAGAAAGGCTTTGAGGAAGCGCGCCGAGAAGATTGCCATTCAAATCACATGCTTCCCTCCCCAGCAAGCATTCGCTCGGAAGGCGCAAAATTACTGCTTCATATGGCGTAATACGTTTTCGAAGAAGCAAAGTAAATTCACCACTCTCGCTTTTGGGCAAAGGTGTTGGGATTGAGCGAGGGGTGTAAGTTGGGACAACATACTCAGCACTATTATTAGGAGGGCCTGGGGTTGTGACAGGAGGGCGGCCGGTACAAGAAGAAAGCACGATAAAGAGAGGCAGCAAACAAAAACGAAAATATTTATGCATGTTTTATCCTTGGGGGATGTAGCACACAACAAACAGACATCCGAGCAATCGGACATCCGCTTGTTGTGCGTATTTCAAGCATTATTTAATTTTCTCACCAAACAAAGCAAACGGAACGCTAATACTCGCACGCGCAAATCCAGAGTTCATCCCATGCAGTCTTATAATTTGCTATATCAGCATTGTTATATAACTGTACTTTTGTATATCTCTGAAAATAACCAAATACGGGGGCCCATTCGCTACAATATATCTCTTGGTCCACATAAGCCTGCACAGCGTTTGCACCACTATTTACCCAACCTTTATAGTAGGACCACGCCGTGGCATTGTTGCAAGGAATCCACGCTCTGGTTTTTGAATATTCTGCTGACGAGTTTGGAGTCCACTTTCCTATCATCAATGGTGTGTTTGGCGACGTGGTTGCATCTGTCCAGCCCCAATAGTAATTCTTAGGGGTACACCAGCTACCAGCATAATAACAATAGCCGTCATTCGTCACTGTGTACTTATAACTTCCATTCTGAACCCAAGCCCAATACGAACCGCCATTAGCATAAACCTCATTGAAAAATGCTTTTGCATCCAGCGGTAAGAAACCAAACTGTTGTAGGGTAGATTGCGTTTGGGCAGTGGCTAGGGGTAAAGTATTGGCATATCTAATAAACTCACCAGTCGCGGAGGAATAAACGACTTGAATAAATGGTTTACTACCGTCAGCGAGAGTTCTTGAATCATCCTCCCAGCGGAAAAAGTAAACCCTGCCTTCCTTGTCTCGAAATGCCGAACGAAGTGAATCGAGGTTAACGTCACTGGCAATACTGTTTATATAAGAACGCGCTTTCTGTTCTAAATCCAGCCGTGTGTATGAGCCTTTCAAGCGTTCATCATTCTGGCTGTGCTGGTGTGGCACGCTTGTGTCAACGACAGAGGAAATATCCACAATCTGGGATGACACTATATCTACAGTGTAGAGATATTGATCGGTCTGATAAAGTTCAAGGGGCCGAGAAGGATTATATGGGGAAGTGAATCTTTCCACATAAATTGGCTTACCTTCATCTATCGTCTCAATCATTTCAACAACAGGTGCTCTTTCACTGGCTGGGCGCGCCTTGACAGCCTCGATCTTTTTTACGGTTTCCTGCCAGAGCAAATCCATTTTCTCTGCAGATTTGCCTGTCAGCATTTTTGTTTTTCCATCCTCAGGATCAATGATGGTTTGTCCATGCTGTAACTCAAACTCAAGGGCTTTATCGTATTCTGCTAGCAATCTGGCTTTTTCTTTCTGTGCTTCTGGAGAAATCGGGGGAACCGGTCCTTGTGCATAGGCTGGAATTACAACCATTACCAAGACAATCAACAACGTTGCAATTCCTATATTTTTAATTAAGCGTTTCATTTTTTCCTCATTGGTGGATGTGATTTTTGAATTTGAACTCGAAAATTTACGTTTACTGAATTTTCCAACAATCACCTTCTGACCGACAAGTTTTTCATAATGATTTCCTTTCAAACTGATTTGGTTTCTTTAGCGAACAGAAAATACTACCAGTCGCTTAGAATATAATACCCAAGTATCGGTCTCGTGGCTACTGTGGATTTCCACAGGGGTATGTGCTTCTACAATAATCCCATTTTCTGAGCCTCGACTGCCGCGGCCGCTCGACAGGTAACATTTAACTTCTTGAATATTTTGCTGAGATGAAACTCAACTGTTCTTGGCACTACTCCAAGTGATTGGGCGATTTCTTTATTGGTCAATCCTTTGCAAACCAATTGAAGAACTCGCTTTTCATGTTTGGTCAGGTTGGGGAGTGTGCTGTGATTCATACTCCTCCTATCACAAATAAAAATCGAGTGGACAAATTCCATTGTACCCCCCCCCCAAGGGTATTCGAGTAAGAAAGTCATATAGTACATTGGTACTGTATTGGTATCTTCTCAATATTCCGGGGCAAGCGTTTTTCAGAGCCACCACATACGGGAAGAAAGCCTGTTGTCCTTTCCTTTATTCCCATATTTGGCGTAGGCATTTTGGGGCTGCCCCGTTTTTTCGAGATGATACCTGTATTGGGCTAAAACGTAGACAAAACCTCTCGAAACAGAACCAGCCTCTCCTGTCGCGTGAAGCGTTGCTTGTAAATGTGTAGCATCTCACAGACTAGATTCCCCTCTTAATCAGAAAAATCCAATCGAGTAGTTTCATCCACTTAACTCAGGTGCGACGCATCCTCTCACGGTATAATCTCATTCGCAATCAGGTCTCGATACGCCCCTCTAAAAACATTCGGGGCTACTCGACCACCAATCGTAAATCCAAAATCGGAAATCGTAAATGACGAAACCCTCCTCCTTTCAAGAAATCATCCTCAAACTCCAAGACTTCTGGGCAGCGCATGGATGCCTCATCACCCAGCCGTATTACACTCAGGTCGGCGCAGGGACGATGAACCCTGCCACCTTCCTGCGCGTGCTCGGACCCGAGCCGTGGAATGTGGCGTACGTCGAGCCGTCTGTCCGCCCCGATGACGGGCGCTACGGCGAGAACCCCAACCGCTTCCAACTGCACACCCAGTATCAAGTCATCCTCAAGCCTGATCCGGGCAATCCGCAGGAACTGTATCTCGAGTCGCTCAAGGCGCTCGGCATTGACCCGCGCCAGCACGACATCCGCTTCGTGGAAGATAACTGGGAACAGCCCGCCATCTCCGCCTGGGGTTTGGGTTGGGAGGTCTGGCTCGACGGGCAGGAGATTACGCAGTTCACCTACTTCCAGCAGATGGGCGGCGTGGCGCTCGACCCCGTCTCGGTCGAGATCACCTACGGGCTTGAACGCATCCTGATCGCGCTCAACAACGCCAAAGCCATCTGGAACGAAGAGTATGGGGCGGGCGTAACCTACGGCGAGATCCGCCGTCAGGAGGAGTTCGAACACTCCAAATATTATTTCGAGACCGCCGATGTCGAACGCGTCCGTGCCATGTACGATCTCTTCTCCGCCGAAGCCGACGCCTGCCTCGCGGGTGGTCTGATCGTCCCCGCGCACGACTACGTCCTCAAATGCTCGCACTGCTTCAACATATTAGACACCCGCGGCGCCATCTCCGTCGCCGAACGTCAAGCATTTTTTAGAAGAATCCGCGAACTGGCAAAGGGCGTGGCGGTGGCGTATGGGGAACAGCGCAAGGGACTGGAGTATCCGCTTCTTAAAGAAGAGAGATTGGTAATTAGTAATTCTTCGGCGCGACCCAATTACCAATTACCAATTACCCAATTACCTTTCCTTCTTGAAATTGGTGTCGAAGAACTTCCTGCTTCTGATGTGGATGTCGCTCACGGGCTTTTGACGACCCGCATCCCGACTCTGCTCGATGAACTTCGGCTTACGCACGGAGATGTCCGCATCTTCACTACCCCGAGGCGGATCGTCGTTTCAGTGGACTCTCTCGCCCCGAATCAGCCAGACCGCGAAGACCTCGTCAAAGGTCCGCCCGCTGATAAAGCCTTTGACAAAGATGGGAAACCCACTCAAGCTGGTTTGGGATTCGCAAAGAAAAATAATCTCGACCCCGCCACACTCGAAGCCCGCGAGATCGACGGCGGAAAATACGTCGCCGCTGTCGTCAAACAAAAAGGACGCCCCACTCCCGAAGTGCTGGTGGATGCATTACCGAAGTTAGTAGAAAGCATCAAGTTTGAAAAGTCCATGCGCTGGCTGCCCGCGTCCCGCCGCGCGGGAAATGACCTAGGAGCAACATTCTCACGTCCCATTCGCTGGTATGTTGCCTTACTCGGTGACATGGTCATCCCCTTTGAATATGCTGGCGTGACAAGTGGTAATGTCTCTCGTGGATTGCGCCCATACGGCTCGCCCGAAATCAAAATCCCTTCGGCGGATAAATACTTCGATGTAATTCGTGAAGCAGGCATTTTGCTAGATAAAGAAGAACGCAAAGCCTCCATCGTCGAACAAGTCAACCAAGCCGCAGCATTGATCGGCGGCGAAGCCATCATCGAAGAAGGCTTGCTCAACGAAGTAACGAATCTCATCGAAATGCCCACCGCTGTCATGGGCGGATTCAACGAAGAATTCCTGACCCTGCCGACCGACGTTCTAGTCTCGGTCATGAAAAAACACCAACGCTACTTCCCCGTGCGTCCGTCCACGCAACACGCAACACGCAACACGGGTCTCGATACGCAAAGAACGCTACTCGACCACCAAACACGCAACACGCTCCTCCCTCACTTCATCGCCATCCGCAACGGCGACGACATCCACATTGACACCGTCCGCGAAGGGAACGAACATGTTCTCGGCGCGCGCTTT
>Ga0163152_10007387_pt1 | contig 12047 bp, 11 predicted proteins | sample OliLakLV19MP8IB2_FD_148635 | JGI IMG/M metagenome (GOLD analysis project Ga0163152, IMG submission 148635) | Freshwater microbial mat bacterial communities from Lake Vanda, McMurdo Dry Valleys, Antarctica - Oligotrophic Lake LV.19.MP8.IB-2 | ecosystem: Environmental > Aquatic > Freshwater >... | reverse complement strand
GTTTTAGGATTAATGATTAAAAAATTTTCTTCCCCCAAAATGCGAAACCGCCAATTCGTTTTTGCCCCGAAAATTAAATACCAATTAGTCGCGAAGCGTTGCGAGGCTAACCTTTCAAACTTGCAATTTCCTTTCTGGTGCAGTATTCTTGAATTAGTCCGAACGCATTTCGCCGCCGCAGGCGGCGAGGAAATCCCCCCGCGGAAAGCCGGCGGAGCTGCACCGCTCAAAACTGCAAAAGAACCCGGAGAAAAACATCGGCTCGAACCATGTTTTAATTTTGGGGGAAGAAAATTTTTTAGTCATGAAAGAATCAGTTATAATAAATAAAGGTCGATATTAAAGTTAAACAACATTAATCAAAAATATATGAGCTTCGAAAACCCATACAACAATCCTCATCAAGAAGTGCCCAAAAAGAAAGAGGAGGAAAAAGAACAGGCATTTAGTAAGGATGGTCTGCTGAACAGAAATTTTGGAAATGATGTGGAAAAACCATCGGAGGCTTTGTTCTACAGAGATGGAATTTTGAACCGGCCAAAATTTCAGGAAATGGCTCGTGAGCAAAGAGAACAACGCGAGAAAGAAGATGCAGAAAAACTTCAGAAATTACGGGAAGAACTGGGGATACAACCAGAAAATAAAACTGGTGAATCTGGAGAACAGCCATTTTCTCCCGAAGGATTACTGAATCGCAATTTTGGTAAAAATATAGAACAGTCACCGACTGAAAGCGAAACCGTCCCCGTGCAAGAATCAATTCCAAAAACTCCGGAAGCCGAGCATGGTTTGGTAGAAAACACTGGTGAGAAGGAAAAACCTTTAATGCAACAGATGGTTGAGGCATATCAAAAGTTAAGTAATGATCCTGAAAAATCTGCGTATGACGCTTTATACGATCGCCTAGAGTCAAACTTGTCAGAAGAAGAAAAACAGAAACAGATGGCGAAAATGACCCAAGAGTACAGATCGTACAAAGAGGGAAAAGATTGGAAGTAAAGTAAGTAATTTTTTTAACTCCAACCAATTGATTTTTTGGTATTTTTTTTCATAATAATTGAATGCCGCCAAAGAAAAACTTGAAATTGTCAGCGGTGCGGCTCCGCCGCCTTTCCGAATTTTCGCGGGAGGATTTCCTCGCCGCCTGTGGCGGCGAAATGCGTTCGGACTAATTCAAGAATACTGCACCATTAAAAAAACTCCTTTGAAAGGGAGTTTTTTTAATGGTGCACCCGGAGCAAAAGCGAAGCTTTTGCGTCTGGAATCGAACGGTTTGTCGGTCTACGAACACAGCAGTGCTTGTCGACAAACCGGTGCTTAAAAATTTCTGAGTGACGACGAAAAAATTTTGAGGGAGATACTCCTGCCTATTATTTTACCCCTCATCATTTGAATTTCTCCCTCATTCATGTAGAATAGTGGGGAAGCGGGTATGGTTTAGTGGTAGAACACCTCCTTGCCAAGGAGGAGTCGCGGTTTCGATTACCGCTACCCGCACAGCAAGTTTTCTCTCAGTCTCAATAGAGACATATTAAGATCACAATGAACTTCACGATCCCAACAGAAGTCTCACGTGTAACACAAACCCTCGAAAATGCTGGTTTTGAGGCTTTTTTGGTTGGAGGTTGTGTGCGAGACCTGATCCGTGGAACAAAGCCAAAAGACTGGGATGTAACAACAAATGCAACCCCAGAAGAAATCCTCGGACTGTTTCCTCATACTTTTTATGAAAACAGCTTTGGTACAGTGGGTGTAGTGTCAGATGAAACAGAAGATCCTACATTAAAAACAGTGGAGGTAACTCCATACCGCATAGAATCTGAATATTCTGACAGTCGAAGGCCAGATGCAGTCACTTTTTCAAAAAATATAGATGACGACTTGAAACGTCGAGACTTTACGATAAATGCACTTGCGTACTCAGTGTCTCAAGGACACATCATTGATTCATTTAAAGGACAAGAAGATATTATATCTGAAACTATACGCACCGTAGGAGAACCGAGCGAACGAATTACCGAAGATGCACTCAGAATACTACGTGCAGTGCGGTTTCATGTGGAACTTGGCTTCAACATTTCACGTGAAACAGAGATTTCTATACTTGAGCATGGTCATTTACTCAAGAAAATCTCAAAAGAGCGTATTAGAGATGAATTTACAAAAATACTTATGTCCTCAAAACCCATGGATGGTATTCTTATGCTCAAAAAGCTTAACTTACTGCAATATATAGTACCTGAGCTCGAAAAAACCATTGGTATAGAGCAAAACAGAGCGCATTCATACGATGTATGGGAACATTTACTTCGTAGTCTCCAGACTTCAGCAGATAAAAACTGGCCTCTTGATATCAGACTTACTGCTTTGTTCCACGACATATCAAAACCAGAAACTAGACGATGGGGGAAAGAACAGGATACGTGGACATTTTACGGTCACGAGGTGGTTGGTTCACGTGTAACACGAAAAATATTAAATGACTTACGGTATCCAAACAAACTAATCGACAAAGTAGTGACTATGGTTAGATGGCATATGTTCTTTTCTGACACAGAGCAAATAAGCCTCTCTGCGGTCCGTAGAATGATTGTAAATGTTGGACATACAAACATCTGGGATCTTATGAATGTACGCATATGCGACCGTATAGGGACCGGTAGACCCAAAGAAGACCCGTACCGTCTCCGCAAATATCATGCAATGATTGAAGAGGCACTCCGAGACCCGATTACAGTGGGGATGTTAAAAATTGATGGCAAAAGACTGATTGAGGTTACATGTGGCACACCGGGACCAAAGGTAGGGTACACACTTCATGCACTTTTAGAAGAAGTACTCGAAGATCCAACTAAAAATACAACGGAATATTTAGAAAAACGCTCTATAAAGCTCTATAATATGAAAGAAGGGGAATTACAGAAACTCGGTGAACAAGGTAAGCAGACAAAAGAAGAAGCAGATCAGCTAGAAATAAATCAGATACGCAAAGACCACCGAGTGAAGTAATTTAAAAACAAGGAAAATTGCTTCAGATGCTAGGCGCAGGAGGATTTGTGAGTGAAACGTACTCACGTACGGTGAACGAACAAATTTAAACTGCAACAACGCAAATGAAGTAATTTTACTTGTTTTTATACAAAAAACCGCTCAACGCGGGGTGATTGTCGCAATCACTGGCGGAGCGGTCAATATAAGTGTTTCCCAGCACGAATTTAGGATGTGATAAATATCTCAATCCAAAAAAAATATAGTAGATAGTGTAGATATGTATATCTCGTATCCTATCGAACCAAGAAAACTTAATGGGGAGGGAACTGCAGTTCCCAAGAAATACCTAGAAATCCCGAGAGGGAGTCTCAAAAAACGTACAAACGCACAACTTGTGTAAAGAACAAAACTTTCAGACGAAATTATTTTGTCCTATTTTAAGGACATGCTGATCTCGTTCTGTATTTAATATATCAGACATATAAAAGTCATGTAAAGGACAATACTGTGGATAACTTTTATTAAATCTTCTTAAACTCCTGTATAGTTAATGTATTAGAAAATAATAAGATAAAAAAATGAAAGGTCTTCACATGATTACGTTTGGATTGTTAGTGATCGGTGGATTGAATTGGGGTCTTGTGCTTCTTGGATGGGATGTGGCAATGTTTCTTCCAGAGACGGTTACGAAAGTGATATACGCTCTTGTTGCAGTCTCTGCACTTGTCGAATTATTTACACATAAAAGTGGCTGCAAATGTTGCGATATGAGTTCAAAGCCGATGAGTGGAGGTATGGGACAGATGTAGGAGTAGAAGTTAGACATAAGAAGTTAGAATATACTTCGACTTAACGTAAAATCACCCGTACGGGTGATTTTATGTTAAGAAACTTCTGACATCTATTATCTATATTTCAATTTCTAATTCCAAAGGGCAGTGATCGGAACCAAGTACATCTTGATGGGTCGTGATATTTTTTACTTTTGGAATAAGTGTGGTATCTATGAAGAAGTAGTCGATTCTCCATCCTACGTTTCGAGAACGAGCAAAGGTCTTCATATCCCAGTAGGTGTACACATTGATCACCTCTGGATTTACCTGCCTCCACACATCGACAAACTGAGCACCCACCACCATATCAATCCATGCTCGTTCTTCGGGCAGAAATCCTGTATTCTTCTCATTTTCTTTCGGTCGAGCTAAATCGATTGCGGTGTGAGCAGTGTTTACATCTCCGCAAAATATGACATTAATACCTTTTTTTCGAAGCTTTAAAATAAAGTCCAAAAAATAGCCATAAAACTTCATCTTATATGCAAGTCGCTCTGGTCCTCCACCACCATTAGGAAAATAGCAGCTGAGCAGTACGAATTCATCGAAGTAGGCAACAATCAGCCGTCCTTCCTGGTCCATTTCAGGAATGCCGAATCCATATTCCACTTTATGCGGTTCGACTTTCGAATAAACTGCGACACCACTGTAGCCTTTCCGTACCTTCGAGGAATTGAAATATGAGAAATATCCGAGAGGGGAGCGGACTTCATCTGGAAGTTGATGAGACTCTGATTTTGTTTCTTGAATGCAGAAAATATCTGGACTCTGGTCCACAAGCCATTGCCAGTTGCCCTTTTTATGCACAGCTCTCGCACCGTTTACATTCCATGAGATGATCTTCATTTTATTTTCTATTAGAAAATCCCATTTTACCTTTCTTTGCAGATATTTCAGGGGCAAGCAACCTATTAATAATATCAATTATAGCCTCTATTTTTGAATTTTGGTTCTTTTGATCTTTTTTGATTTTGTTAATCTCTAAAATCAAGTCTTTATGGCTCGCCAAAAGTTCTCGAAGTTTTATGAAAGCGCGAACAATAGCAATACTCATATCAACTGCTCTTCTGCTTTTAAGCACAGATGCAAGCATGGCCACCCCTTGTTCAGTAAAAGCATAAGGAAAAGCACGACGTGCGCCACCCCAACTTGAAGTCACAATTTGTGACTTCAAGTTTGTAAATTCTGACTTGTTCAACTGAAACATAAAATCAGACGGAAAACGATTTATGTTTCTCTTCACTGCTTGTATTAAAACTTTAACCTCTACATCATACAAAGAAGCAATATCATAACTGAGCATAACTTTCATACCTCGGATAACATATATTTTTTGTTCGATAAACTCTTTGGGCATGAGAGTTTTAGTCTTTTGCATGAATTAAATAGTAAAGGAATTTTAGAGAAAAAGAAAGTTTACTACATAGAAATCACACTTTGAAGATTTTTTGTCACTATCGCGGAGAAAATCGAAAAAAGGATCGAAAACATACTTAACTCTTATGATAAGACCTTTTTTCAATTTTTAAACGATGAGATTGGTGAAAAAGACCAATGCAGTACTCGAAGTCACTTTTTGTTATGAAACTTTTTATGAATATCCCTGAGATGTTTATCGGTAACGTGAGTATATATCTGCGTTGTAATGATGCTTGAATGCCCCAGAAGTGCCTGGACGGAGCGGATATCTGCGCCGTTAGAAAGTAAATCGGTTGCAAAAAGATGGCGCATGGTGTGGGGAGTGACTCTTTTTGAAATACCGGCTTTAATCGCATATTGCTTTACAATCCGCTCAATCGTCCTCTTCGTGAGTGGATGAGCTTCTTTGTCCATTTTCTCTTTACCCACTTGTACGAAGAGAGCATCATCCATATCTTTGCGTGAAGAAAGATACTTTTTCACACAATCTTTCGCCGTGTCAGAAAGAAATACCACTCGAACCTTTCCGCCTTTTCCGCGGATCGAAAGCTCATCTGATGCCAGATCTATATCAGAAGTAAGGGCACAAAGCTCGGAGACTCGCAGACCAGTTGAAAACAACAGCTCAAGGATTGCTTTGTCTCGTACAGACTTGAGATCGGTGCCTTTTGGAGCATCAAGTAGGCGAGAAAGCTCTAGCTCTGTAATGAGGTTCAGAGTACGCTCTCCCGTCTTTGCAAGCTCGATACGCTCAGCTAGGAGCGATTTCACTTCTTGGCGTGCAAGGTATTTGAGAAATGCCCGTATTGCAATGAGGTAGTAGTTTTGAGTCTTTTTCGACAAGGTATTCTTTTTTTCCCGGTCATTTCCTGCAAGCTGGCGGTTGAGCCAGAGGCGGAACTGGCGGACAGACTCATCGGTAATACCCTGCGGATCGTCAGTTTTGATAAAATCAAAAAAACGAGTCAAATAATGGTCATAGTTTTCAACAGTCTTGAGCGACCGGCCTTTTTCGATCTCAATGTATTCAAGAAAGCGTTGTTTATACTCTTTGAGAGATGCCATAGGGTAATATTATACCACCACGTCGCAAAATATTAACCACCAAAGTATTGTTGCGGTGACAAAGTAAGCTTTCTTATCTCAAAGCCCAGGAGCTAACAAGTGCCCTTGCACACGGGGTTTATTTGTGATATCCTAGAAAAACAATGTTAACCAAGACAAAAAAGGCAAAAGTTATCGATACAGTAAAGATTCATGATACGGACACTGGCTCTCCAGAGGTCCAGATTTCTATTCTCTCAAAACGAATCGATGAGCTCGCTTCACACCTTAAAAAGAACAATAAAGACAACCACTCACGTCGAGGACTCCTCCAAATGGTAGCTGATCGAAAGACTCAGATGAAATACCTCGAGAAAAAGTCTCCAAAGCGACACGCTTCTCTTATAAAAAAGCTTGGAATGAAGAAATAAAGGATAGAGTAGGTTTTTCAACTATAATAATACCGGAAAATCGTCCTCGCCTTTTATCAAACAAAGCGCGATTTTTTTGCCTTCCGCAGACTCCCGTTGGTCGCCCCTAAGCCGGGCTTAGGGGTAAATGCTCACGGCTGGAAAAAATCGCTGTTGTTTGAGCTAAAAGTCTGCGAATGCTTTTCTGGTATTATTATAGTTGAAAAACCAAAGGGGTGGGGTGAAAAACTCAATGCGGATTTCTCTGCTATACTTAATATGTTTTCTTTTCATAAATTTTACCACTTAACTTTTAGGAGTTACGGAGTTGAGCAAAGTTCGCGGCGGACAAAGAAAAGAATGTGAGCCATGCCTTTGGTGCGCTGGTGAGAATTATTTTCTGAAGTCCAACAACTGACCCAGTAGGTGATTCTACTGAATCAAATTTGCCAGCTACGGAAGTCCATTTTACATACATATGTCAGTTATTAAACACAAGAACCAGCGTGTCGGTATTTTCATAGACACGCAAAACCTCTACCATACAGCGAAAAATCTCTATGGATGCAAGGTTAATTTTGATCAGGTTGTTAAAGACGGTCTTGCGGGGCGTTCTCTTATCCGTGCTGTCGCATATGTGATCACCACTGAAAGTGGAGAAGAAAAAAGTTTTTTTGATGCACTGGAAAAGATTGGTATCGAAACCAAAACTAAAAACCTCCAAATTTTTTCGGGAGGAGCAAAGAAAGGAGACTGGGATGTGGGCATGGCAGTGGACGCGATCAAGCTCGCACCAAAGCTCGACGCGGTAATACTTGTTACTGGAGACGGAGACTTTGTTCCGCTTGCCGAGTATCTGCGTACAAACCAAGGTTGCCAAGTGGAAGCAATCTCTTTCGGTAAATCTTCTTCCTCTAAACTCATTGAATCTGTTGACGATTTTATCGACCTTGACCTTGATCCTGCAAAGTACCTCATCGGTTTCCGTACAAGGCGGCCAGTTGCACGAGGCTTTCGAAAGCAGAATGACTCACAGAGTGGAGGCAGAGACGATAAACGAAACGTTGACAAGCTCGGTGAGTAGGGTATTGTTAACACAGATTGGTTTGATCTCCTGTTTGCGTATACAGGAAGCCTCTGGGGTCCTGTAGTTAGTGGACACCTCCTTTGCACTTATACTTCTGGTCGAGGATGTTCTCCTTACATAACTCGACCAAAACCCAAGAGGGATGTTGTACACATATACCATGCGTATCAACATCCCTCTTTTTTTATACATAGGGTTACTGCTATACTTATAGAAATGTCCTCCGAATCAACAGACAAAAAAAATACTCTTCAATCTATAGTTGATGGTATTCAGACGCAAGAAGCAAATCCGTTCAAAAGCGATCCTGCAAAAGGATATGTTCCAAATCCAAATCTTAAGTCTCTTCGAACATACCAAGGAGATATGCAGGAGCATATCGAAGTAAAGAATGAGACAGTTGCCACTATTGCCATCGCTGAACAGAAAAAAAAGATAGAGCACAATGAGCCGACCTATACGGAGCCAAAAGCGCGGTCTTCTCAAACTTCTCGAAGTGGTCTGTTTGTTGTAGTAGGTATCATATGTCTCATTATCGGAGGACTCGTTTCTGGAGCAATTTATTTTCTGCAAACAGAAGGTACGGAGACTAGTAATGCTCCAATAGAGAAAACTCTTATTTCATTTACGGAAAGGAAAGAAATTACACTACCCGCAATAAACGTATCAACCCTTGCATCAGTACTCTTACAAGAACAAAATTCTTTTAAGCCCGCTGTGAACAATGTCCTGTACACGACTTTTATTCATGACGGCATAGAAGCAAAACCTGCAGATCTCTTTAGGTTAGTTGCAGAGAATGCAGGAGACGCTCTAAAGCGAAATATTTCTGAGGCGATGTTTGGAGTATATTCATACAATACAAATGAAATTTTTATTGTAGTACATCCAGAAGATTTTGGTATTGTTTACAGTGCTATGCTCAACTGGGAAAGCGCGCTTGGTGGGAATCTTTCTCCTTTCTTTCCTCTCTTAAGTCAACATCTCGCCACAAACCCTTCTGTCTTTACCGATGAGACGTATAAAAATAAAGATGTGCGTGTGATCCGCAATGATAGTGGCAAGACAGTCTTACTGTATGGATTTATCGACAAGAACACACTTGTTATTACCGCCAACGAAAAGATATTTGAAGCAGTTCTCAGTCGATATTTACAACAGCAACTTTCGAGATAGAGATAAGAGACATGAGATTGGAAATATGATACTTGAGATACGAGATGAGAGATATGAAAAATGTATGTGCATCCTCTCCTATCTCAAGTCTCATATCTCGTATCTCTGTATTAATATTGTCTCTTGTCTCATGTCTCTACCTCAAGTACAATGTACCTATGATAATCAACACCGAACTATTAAAAGAAAAATTACAGGATGAGCTTGTGGCTCTCGAAAGTGAGCTTTCGACTGTTGGACGGAAAAATCCCAGTAATCCAGAAGATTGGGAAGCTGTCGAAGGAGCAGACAACATAGATACTGCTGAAGAAGCCGAAGTCTCTGAAGGAATGGAAACATTTGAGACCAATACAGCTATATTAAACCAGCTTGAAATACGCTTGAATGAAGTAAAGGATGCTCTTGCAAAGATTGATAACAATACATATGGTATTTGCGAGACATGCGGACTTCCTATTGAAGGAGATCGTTTAGAGGTAAACCCAGGAGCGAGAACTTGTAAGCTTCACATGAACGACTAACAGCTCTAAAAACACAAAGGAAACTTTGTGTTTTTTAAATTAACTTACTATGTCAATTGCACAAATTTACAGTGCTCAGACCAATCTCCTTGACGCTTCGATAGTAACGATTGAAGTGGACCTCTCAAAAGGGCTCCACTCTTTTTCTATTGTGGGACTTGCCGGAAAAGCAGTCGATGAATCAAAAGATCGCGTTTCTTCAGCAATTAAAAATACAGGGTTCACTTCTCCCAAGAGTAAGAATCAGAAAGTAGTGGTGTCTCTCGCTCCGGCTGATATAAAAAAAGAAGGCCCGGCATTTGACCTGGGTATTGCAGTGGGATATCTGTGTGCATCGGGAGATATTACGGCGGATATGAAAAGTACAGTGTGCATTGGTGAACTCTCGCTCGATGGCACGATCCGAAAAGTAAAGGGGATTATTCCCATGATTATCGAAGCCCAGAAAGCAGGTTTTGAGACTTGTATTATTCCAAAAGAAAACAGCGTAGAAGCGAGAGTAATTCCAAACATTACTTTATATCCAGCAGAAAGCTTGCGTGAAGTGATTGCACATATCCACACCAATAGCCACGGAGAAAAATGGCCAGGAATTGAAAGCAGGGAAATTGAAGCTCTCGAAGTGTGCGTACCAGAGTCTTTAGTGGGAGTCCACGATGTAGACATGCAAGACATTGTCGGACAGGAAACTGCAAAGAGAGGACTTGAGATCGCTGCTGCCGGGGGACACAATATTGTGATGTATGGTCCTCCTGGCACTGGAAAGACAATGCTCGCCAAAGCATGCAAAGGTCTGCTTCCTGATTTAAATTTTACTGACATGCTTGAAGTCACCTCTATTCATTCGCTCCATAATGGAGGAGGGGATTTGGTACGCGTCGCACCTTTTCGTTCTCCACATCATACAGCCTCTTATGTATCGATTGTCGGTGGTGGGTCCAATCCGCGCCCGGGAGAAGTAACACTCGCTCACAAAGGAGTACTCTTCTTGGATGAAATGCCCGAATTCAGCACTCAAGTTCTAGAAACTCTGCGTGAGCCACTCGAAGAAAGAAAAGTGCGTATCTCCAGGGCTAAAGGGACTGTGGTGTATCCGGCCCAGTTTATTTTAGTCGGAGCAATGAACCCGTGTCCGTGTGGATTTTACGGAGTAAAAGGAAAAGAATGCATCTGCTCACCGATACATATTCAAAGATACAAACGAAAACTTTCTGGACCAATTGCAGACCGGATTGACCTGTGGGTAGAAGTCTCTACTGTAGATCATGAAAAGCTGACAGAAAAGGGAACGGGAGAAGCGACAAAAACAATTAAAGAAAGAGTGGAGAAGGCTCGAAATGTTCAAAACAAGCGTTATGCAGACGAAGGTATTTCCTTAAACAACGAGCTTTCTGCAAAACAGCTCGTCCTCATGACACACATGACTTCTGCCGCAAAGGAAATGCTTCAACTGGCAGCAAAAAAACATGACATCTCTGCACGTGCATACCATCGGATCATCAAAACCGCACAAACAATCGCCGACTTAGCAGAGAGTAATACTATAGAGCAAGAGCATATTTTAGAAGCATTGCAATATAGACCGAAAGCGTATCAAGTACAGGGGTAGGAGAGCGAGAGATATGAGACTTGAGATAGATATATGAAAAATGGCTCAATAGAGCCATTTTTTGTTTTGCCTGAAAAAAATGCTTGACAAGATGGTATCAGATAGTGTATAATAAATTAAGTTTCAATCCCAGAAAGAAGGGTAACATGTACAAAGATTTTTTTCCTCCGATTGAAGGAGGTATCACACCTCCGACGCCAGTAGTTGCAGTCATTACGCGCAACGAGCGCGTGCGACCAGAGGCGGCCATGGCCGTCTGTCACAGATACGGCGCGACCAGCGAGCAGTCTGAGGGTTTGTGTTTCTGGCTCGTCTACGAAGACGAACCTAGACGCCCGTGGTCATTCACCGAAACCGGTCTACGGTGTAGTGTGGACAAGGACGGCTACATTAAATGTGGTAGCTACAATCCGGATGAGAAGCGCGTACCCCCCAAGGAAGTCGAAGACTACCTTGTCGGTGTCGGTGTCTCAAAGAGGTAGCTCATCAGAAAGCGAAGCCGTTCGGCTATAACAGAACGACATCAGACGAGCCCGCCAGCGCGCAGAGGTACGCGCGCACGGCGGGCGGGATGGAAAGAATATAATGAAAAAGTAGAATTTAGGCCCAGGTGATACTGGGTCTTTTCTTATACAAATTTAATATTGAAAAACTGGCTCGATGGATTTTTGACCAAGATAGAACTCAAACCAAGTGATATATAATCACTGGAGTTAAAACTTTCACAATTGCTTCAGATGCTAGGCGCGGAAGAATTTTTGAGCGAGCCGTACTGTCGTACGGTGAGTGAGAAAATTTGAACCGCAACAACGCAGATGGAGTAATTTTGGGAGTTTTAGAATGGGTTGCGGGCGCCACGTACCTCAAAGTGCAGGTGTGTTCCAGTAGATTTTCCGGTCGACCCCATATTTCCAATCACCTGACCCTGATCTACTGTTTCTCCGACTGAAACCTGGA
>Ga0163152_10007386_pt1 | contig 12048 bp, 7 predicted proteins | sample OliLakLV19MP8IB2_FD_148635 | JGI IMG/M metagenome (GOLD analysis project Ga0163152, IMG submission 148635) | Freshwater microbial mat bacterial communities from Lake Vanda, McMurdo Dry Valleys, Antarctica - Oligotrophic Lake LV.19.MP8.IB-2 | ecosystem: Environmental > Aquatic > Freshwater > Lake... | reverse complement strand
GTATCCAGTTGTTCGCTGTCACCGACCGCCCCAATGGAGCCACCCAAGATCGGCCTAATGGAGCCAGTAGAAGTGCCCTAAAAAGGACTCTCGAACGTGGTCAGGATGCGGGGGATTTCGTGGCTTTGGCAAGCGGGGATTTCGGGGCGGATTTGGCGTCACGGGGAGCGCGGTAGGAGTCGCCGTCGAGCACGATGCGGTAGGCGCCGTGGCGAAGGCGGTCGATGGTGGCCTCGGCGAGGATGCGGTTGGCGGGAAAGGCGTCGTGCCATTCGTCGAAGTCGAGGTTGCTGGTGACGATGGTCGAGTTGCGCTCGTAGCGTTCGGCGATGAGTTCGTGGAGATCTTCGTCGTGGGGTGCGCGCAGGGGCTTGAGACCAAAGTCATCGATGATGAGCAGATCGAGCTTGGCCAGTTGCTGCAGTCGCCGTTCGTAGGTGCCGATGGCGCGAGCTTTGTGCAGGGTGCCGGTGAGCTGGGTCTGTGTGGTGAAGAGCACGTCGTGGCCATGGCGGGCGGCGGCGTGGCCGAGCGCTTGCGCGAGATGGCTTTTGCCGGTGCCGCAGGGGCCGACGATGAGCACCGGCGCTCGCTCGGTGAGATAGCGCCCGGTGGCCAGGTCGTGGATCTGAGCGCGATTGAGCGAGGGGATTCGGTCGAAGTCGAAGCCATCGAGGGTTTTCTCGGCCCGGAAGCTGGCGCGGCGTAGACGCAAGGCGAGTTTCTTCTGGTCACGCCGGGCGATCTCGTCGTGGATGAGCAAGGCGAGGAAGTCGGTGTAGGCGAGGTGTTCGCTGACGGCCTGGCGGTTGCGCGCTTCGAGGGAATCGAGGATGCCGGACAGGCGCAGTTGCTTGAGAGCGGAGTTGAGTTGGGGGATCGGGTTCATGGCGTCAATTCCTTCAATAAGTTTATGTGTATATAGGTGAACAGATTGCAATAAGTCTTTGTTGGTTATTGTCAGTGCCGCCGACCGGTATCGTTCTGGCGGCAGAACCGGCCGCCGTGAACATAGGTCTCTGCCATGGCGTCGAAGGCGTCGGCTTGCGCCGCCTGATCGAGTCCATTGGCAAGGATGGTCTTGACGGTGCGATAGCGTGGCGAGTCGAAGCTCATGGCACGCTGACAGGCCACTTCCAGACGTGCCGGGCCGTGGGCTTTAGCCAGACGGATCACGCCTTGTGCTGCCCGCAGGTTGTCCATGACGCGGTCGGCGAACAGGCGCGTGATGAGCTTCAAACACGACGGCCCAATCCGTTCGGCTTCGCGCAGGCAGTACTGGGGATCGGCGAGCGACCACGCCAAGGCTTCGGGCGGCAGATGATCGCGTACCGTGCTGCGTGCGCCGGGACGTGATTGGCGCGGGTGCGTGGCGACAAGCTCGTGCTCGCGGTAACAGGTGACCAGGGTCGCCGTGGCCTTGAGCCACAGGCGCTGCCCCATGAGCCGGAACGGCACCGAGTACAGAGCCTTCTCGAACTGCACATGCGCGTCGCGATGGACGCTGACCTGGGCCCATACCGCCAGCTCCGGCGGTACGTCGGGCAACGGTTTGAGCAGCGCCTGTTCGGTCTGCGCAAAGACGCGCAGTGGCTGCTCCCGTGTCGTACCGTGGCAGCGTGTGCCAGCATCGGAGAACACCCATTCCAGCAGCTGGCGATTGGCGTCGGGCACGTCGCGAAATGTGCGCAATGGAACAAATGCACGTTTTACGTACTTCACGCCGGACTCGACAATGCCCTTCTTTTGCGGGTCTGCCGGTGGGCACGGACTGATGCGAAAACCATAGCCTTCCGCACACTGGGCATACGCACGCTGCACGACCGGATCGGTGATCGATGCCCGCGTGATCGCACACTTGGGATTGTCGATGATGATGCGCTCGGGCACGCCGCCGAAGTGTTCGAAGGCGCGGCGATGGCATCCCAGCCATGTCGCCACCGTCTGGTCACGCACAACCTCGGCGTACTGGTGGCGCGAGAACGCCAATGTCATGACGAAGAACCACGTCTTCATCACCTCACCGGTGTGCACGTCCACGATCGTCGGGCCAGCGCCGAAGTCCACTTGTGCCGCCTCCGCCGGCAAGAACGTCAACCGCATCGTCGTCACCAGCGGTCGCTGCGCGTCCATGTGCTGAACAAAGCGCCGGACCGCGGAATAGCTGCCTGTGTAGCCGTGATTGCGCTTGAGCGTGGCGTGGATCGTCGTGCCCTGCACACCTGCTTCGACCCACGTGACGATCTGCTCTCGCCAGGGTTCCAGCGTCGACACGGCCGTCGGCGCGCGCGGCGCGTCGCCGAACACGGCGGCCAGGGCCGCATCATCGGGAAGAGGCTGCTGGGCATCCAGCCACCCCTTCGGTGTGGCCTGCTGCCGAACCTGGGCGACCTTGCGTCGCCCCATCAGCCCGGATCGCGCGACATCGCGATCCGAGTCGCCCTGGCGCATTCGCACCAGGACCTGTCGGTACTCATACATCTCGAACCTCCGGTTGCTCATCGTTCCCCCCAGGCAAAAGGCCTGGAGGGTAGCGATGAATGGATGTTCGAGAGCCCCATCAGGGCATCAACTGGCGCCTTTAGCCCGGTCCTCGGCTGGCCCCATTACGGCGATCATCGGCTGGCTCCATTAGCCCGATCATCCGCTGGCTCCATTACCCCGGTCAGCACCTGGCTCCATTACGGCGATCCCGGAATGGCTCCATAGGGGCGGTCGGTGACACCCAGCGAGCAATGGGTATGAACGGTGACGCTGCGCGCTGTGGCGCGTGGCATAGCTGCACGTGACGTCTGGTCAACGAACCCACGCGCAACGGCCGCGCACACGCCGATGCGCTGACCGTGAAGCAAGAGCAGCGGCTAAAGGAGAAGCGCGCTGCGCGCTCAAGCGCGTGGCGATGGTGCTGACGAAGCCCGGCTGACCAACCCACGCGCCACCGCGATGCACGTAACGAAGCGAACACAGACCACGTGCCGCAGGCACACCGATGCTGCGCGCAGCGCAGGCGGCCACTTTGCATAATGTGTGTTTTGCGGTGAGCGAACCGGCAGGTTCTGTTGCCACGCCGGTATGCCGCGACACGGACCAGGCGGCGACGGCCGCCTGGCGCAAAACGGCACATTATGTAACGTGGCCGCGATAGCCCCGCGAGCCCATGCCACGCTGGCTATACGAAGCGCGCACACGATGGGCGAGTGGGGATGGGGGAAGGGATGATGAAGCGGAGCCGCCCGCGTGCAGGGGCGCTGACGCGTTGCCAGTTGTGAACGTTGACCGCATGGGCGCCGCTGCACGCGGGCTGGGAACACACCAGCACGGGCGATAGCCGGTGCTGACATCCGCGAGGCATCGCCGAGCGTGCCCGAACGGAGCCCGCTGACGAACGAAGCGAGCGGGCCGCGCATCGGACCGTCGCAGCCGGCGCGGGACGTGCGGCGCGCAGTGACGAGGGAGGGAACGACCGAGGAACCTAGCGCATGCACGCCCCGTGACGGCGATTAGGTGGCGGAACGGTGTCCGCATGCCACGCCGCCCATGCGAAGCACGTCCTGCGTCCGATGGCCGGATGCACCGTATTTCGCGAGGATTTCAGCGTCAGCCGGCCTCGATATCGGGGTCTGCCATCAGGGTTGCAGACGGTTCCAGCTCCGCCGCAACCGCCTCCGATCGGCGTTCCAGCTTCGCCCCCGGATGCGTCGCCTCATGGATTGCCTTGAGCTTGGCGATCGACACGTGCGTATAGATCTGCGTCGTCGACAGCCCCGCATGACCGAGCAGTTCCTGGATGTAACGCACGTCCGCACCGTTCTCCAGCATCAGCGTCGCCGCCGTATGCCGCAGCAGATGACACGCGCCGCGCTTGGTAATGCCCGCTCGCCGCTTGGCCCGGTCGATGCTGTCACCGACCCCGCTGGTCGTCACCCGCGCACCGCGTTCGTTGACGAACAACGCCGGCTCTGTCGGATCACCCACCAGCAGCGGGCGCACCTGCGTCGCGTAACGGCGCAGCCACGCCTGCGTGCGCTCCCCCAGCGGCACGACGCGACCTTTGCCGCCCTTGCCGTAGCGCACATACAACACGCCGCGACCGCTATCGATATCCGACAGATTCAGATCGCACAGCTCCGCCCGGCGGATGCCCGTCGAGTACAGCACTTCCGCTACCGTGCGACCCAGCACACCCGCCGCATCGCTCAGATCGAACGCACCCAGCAACGCTTCCGCCTCGGCCTGCGACAACGCCTCCGGCAAGATCCGCCGCGGCACCCGTGGCATGTCCAGATCCGCTGCCGGATTGCTCGCCAGGTGGTTGTGCCGCACCAGCCAGCGGAACCATGCTTTCACCGCGCACAGCATCACATGCTGGTGCTGCAAGGTCAGCGGCTCGCCATCGGCCTTGCGGTAGTAGAACAAGTGCCGCTGATACCGCTCCAGCATCGGCTTGGTGATCTCCGGCGGCGTGCCAATCGCCCGCTCCACGCACCAGGCATGGAACGCACTCAAGCTGCGCCGATTCGCCTCCACCGAACCCGCCCGCAGTCCGCGCACCCGCTGCGCCTCGATAAACCGCAGGATCCATGCCGCGATGCTGTCCGGTGCCACCGGACTTTCCAGCGCTCGCCGACGCGATCCATATTCCCCTCGCCGCGCCATCTCAGTGCTCCGCCCGCACCACACCGTCCACGTACGACGCTCCGTTACGACGCGACGACGGCTTTTTCTTCTTCTCCCGACGTGCGTTTTCTTCAGCAGCCGCCGCTAAAGAGGAAACACCGGCGTCAGTGCTCGCGTTGCGGGCGGTTTTGTCCACCCGGAAGGTAGCCGGAAGCTCACCGGAAGCCGTCCGGAAGCGAGCCGGAAGGTCGGCCGATGCGGCCGGAAGGTTGTCATCTGCGACCGGAAGGTTTCTCGTCGTACCGGTATCGAACAAACCCGGCACGCGCTTGCCATCGCCGCCATCAAACATCAGCTCGTACACGAAGCGCTGGCCGTTACGACCCTGATGCGCGAGCACGTATTCCAGCGTCAGCAACCGATCCAGGTGCACTGCCAATTGGCTGTGATTCAAGCCCACGTGCTCGCGCAGCTCCCGCCGCGTAAACCGCACCGCGCTGCGATCGACGCGCTGCGACGCCGCTCGCGCCTGCACGTAATCGACCGCCTGGCTCAGCACGCGCCGCGTCGGTGGCGGCAGCTCATCGAGCGATCGACCCAGCACCTCATGCGCCAGACGATTGGCCAGCGCAATGTCCTCGGCGATCACTTCGACGTACTCGACGACCTGACCGGCATGCATTACCGACCGGATCGGCCGCTGGTACTGGTGCAGCAGCGCAATGCTGTCGATCAGCGCCAGGTACTTCGCGTGATCGCGCCGCAGCCGCACCCGGTCACTCGCAAATGTCAGCTGCTCGGCGAACGGATTGACCACCGCCAGCGGCCGCAGCAATGCTTGCGCGGCGCGATGCGCCGCCAGCACCGCGTCGCTCGTCGCCTTGGCCAGCAAGCCATCCAAGGTGCGTGCCTTGCGCTGCCGCGCCTGGATCGCCGCCGTCTGCTCGCGGCTCTCGTTGATCGTCAGCACCAGACACCGATTGAGCAGCTCTTCATCGACGTCGATCGCCGTCGTCGTCAGGAACAGCATCACCGGCCCTTCCACGCGGTATTCCTGCGTCACGAGCTGACCCGTCGACGGATCCTTGCCCGTGCTCGCAATCGTCAGTTCGCCTTGGCTCTGCAGCACCTTCAACGCATACGCCGCCTGACGTACGCCTTCTTCCTCGGCAATCGCCAGGATCTTGTGCTTCATGCTGTGCTCGCCCAGGTAAAACAGGCTCTGTCCCGTCATCGCCGAGTAGTGCACGCGCTCGCCTTCCGGCATCAGCGCCAGCAGCGCATCCATCAGCGTCGATTTTCCTGCGGCACTCGTGGACTGGATCAGCACGGCCAGCGGCTTATCGAGCTTGCGCGACACACACGCCAGATAGGCCACCAGCGCATTGCTCGCTTCACCGACCACGCCGGTGGCTTCTACGTCGGCCGCAATGCGATCGATCAGGTTCGGATCGCGCAACAGCGCCAGACCCGTCGCCTGCTCGGCCGCCGACAGCGCCGGCGCTGCGGCCGGCTGCGAAGGCTGCAACGTCTGCCGGATCAACGCATCCTGCCGCTGCTCCACCACCCGCAGCAGCGTCGCCAGATCCGAGCGCGTCACTTCTTCGGACACACCCAACTCGATCGCCGCCTGCCGGATCCACGCCGCCCGCGGCTTGGCCGCATACAGCTCCACCGTATCGATGTGCACAAAGGCGCCATGCGCCGCCTTGACCCACACCTTGAGCACCTCATAGCTCAGGTTCTTGTCGATCCCGCGCACCGTGTAATGCCGCTCGCCCAGCGCCAGGCGCAGCTCGTGATCGGTGATTTCCACCGGCAGCGGCGGTGCGCTCGGCGGCACGCGATGCGCTGGCGGATCGGGCAGATTCACCGCAACAGCGGCGGCTAAAGAAGAGGGCGGAACAACCGCGTCGGCCAAGGTGGCGATTTCTGCATTCAGCTCCGATAGCACGTCCTCCAGCGGCGGCAGTCCTGCGCGCTCCGGCACCGCCACATTCAAGACTTCCAACGGCGGGGGAAGCGAACGATCCGGCGGCGTGCCGTTGGTCGCTCCCGGCATCCTGCCTCCCGCGACATTGGCACATCCCTGTGCGGCACCCAGCCACTCGGCTTGCCGGATCACTAGGCCGAGCGATTTCGTCGCCGGCCTCACGCTCAACGCGTAGCGGTTCGCGTCCATCCCTTTCGGGAAGCGGCAGCGGTACACGTCCAAGCCTTCGCCGATCAATCGCGGCGCCAGCTTCTCGGCCGCCGCATTGCCGGCGGCATCGGCGTCGTAGGCGATCAGCACGCGGCGGATACCGTGCCGCTGCAGCGCCGCCAGGATCTCGTCAGTAAAGCCCTCAATGCCATAGCTCGACGTCACGTTGCGATAGCCCGCACACCAGAACGTCAGCGCGTCGATCAGTGCTTCGCACACGATCGCTTCTTCCTGGCCAACCAGTCCCGCCTCGTTGAACACGCCACGATGCGGCCCTGGCAACTGCTCCATGCGTTGCTCTACCTCGGGCATCCTTGCCCTCGCGGGCAAGTACAGGTGCAACGGCGTGCCGTCGCGCAGCCGCTCGCCGATCTTGCGGCCGTAGAGTTCCGCGACATTGCCCGCCGCATCAACCACCGGCACCACCAGCGAACCGTTGAAGTGCTCATGCCCGCTGTCGCGATAGATCCCCACGCGCTGCAACGCCGTGCGCTGCGCCGCCCCGGCCTTCACCTGCATCGACGGCAGGCCATAGCCCAGCGTGCGATTGGCAAAGCCCAGCCGGAAGTGGTCGATCACGTCCGGATGATCCAGTCCACGCTTGGTCAGGTACGCCAGCGCCTCCGGACTCTGTTTCAGCGTCGCATGGTAATAATCCACAACGTTGCGCAGCAGCGCGGCATCATCAGCCGACGCGACCGCCGCCGACATCACCGGCGTGGCGACCACCGCCACCCCTTCGCCCGTCTGCTCGCGCAATCGCTCCACCGCCTCGCGGAACGACACACCCTCACAGCGCATCACCCAGTCGATCACCGATCCGCCCGCTTGGCACGCGCCCAGGCAATGCCACAGGTTCGACTTCGGCGACACCACCAGCGACGGCGTCTTGTCGGCGTGGAACGGACACCGGCCGATCCGGTCCTTGCCGTGACGCTTCAGCTCGATACCGGCCGATTCCACCAGGCGTTCCAGCGACACCGACAGCTTCAACCGCTCGATTTCGGACTCGGGGATACGGGCCATGGCGGGCGTCCTTTGAGGAAAACCCTGTCAAGGGTTCATTAAGACTCTATTTTAGAGTCTAGTATGCTACCTTTGACAAGCCCTCTCGAACTCCACCGGTTAGCGTCATGGCTCTTCACGAACTCGACCGCTGGCTACCGATGGACTTTTCCGATCGACTGGTTGCCCTGCGCAAGCAGCGCGGCTGGACACAGCAACACCTGGCCGATGAACTTGGCCTGCATCTGACCCAGATCAAGCGTTACGAAAGCGGCGCCTCGCAACCGTCGCTGGAGGCGCTACGTAAGATCGCGCTCACGCTCAGCGTTAGCCTGGACGATCTGGTCTTTGGAGACACCGAGCGGGGGCCTGACGATGCCCTTAGGCTTAAGTTCGAAGCGATACGCCAGTTCGACGAGCAGGAACGCGTGATCGCGGAAGGCGTGCTCGATAGCTTGATCGTTCAGCACCAAGCCAAGCGATTGTTTACACGGTCGCCAGAGACGCCGCGCAAGGGCGGCACGAAGGCGCCAGCCACCAAGCACAAGCGTTCGGCGGCGACGAGGTAGGAGTAGTGGCGCAAGGAAGCGTCAACAAAGGCGACGCTAAGCTAAGGAGCCGATAGACGAAAGCGCAACGCAACAACGTAAACAGCGCGGGGCTTGGGTGCTGGAACACCCAAGGCCCGCTAACCACAACCCACTGAATAGGACACAGTGACTCATGGCTACGACCAAGCATAGGCCAACAACGGCCGATAAGCGCATCACCGTCGGCACTGCGCACTATCCTGCGCTGCTCGGCCGCGATCGTGGCGGCGATCGGGAGGTGCCTTACATTCGCCTGCGCGGGCATTGGCTGCAGCGCGCCGGGTTCCCGCTCAACGGACGCATCCGCGTCAGCGTGCGCAATGGGTGTCTCATCATGACCTGCGAGGCGCCGCCGCCGAACAAGGCTCGGCGGCGGTGAGAGCTACAGCAAAAAGCCCCGCAATTGCGGGGCTTTTTGCTCACGAGGGACGCGCTTCGACTTCCAGCAAAATTTCTCGAATCGCACGCAATCGATCGATTTCAGGCAGCAAATCGCTTCGGCCGTTCTGCTCTGCTGCCCCGGTCCATTCCCCGATCATGATTTCCAGCATTTCCCGTATCGGGAGCCGGCGCTGCTCGTAGCCGACCAGAACTGTCGGATCAGCGCCGCAACTCAGCAGGTATTTGAAGCGTTCAACGTCTCCTGCATGAGCCGCGTACGTCAGCGGAGTCCAGTGCTTTTCGTCTCTTGCTTCAAGCTCCGCACCTGCTTCGACAAGCATCTTCGCAACATCAATGCTAACCGCGCACATAAGTGGCACATGATTCTTGAACGTACGACCATCGACTGGCGATATTTGCGTGAGCGCCAGTGACGGATCAGCGCCCATATCCAGAAGAACCCTCACTGTTTCGATCGAGTTGAACTGACAAGCAGTTTGAAGAAGAAGCCTGTTGCTTTTCGGACTAGGAGAGTTTGGATCGAAGCCACCCTCGATCGCCTTTCTTACTGCCGCCTTATCGTTCTTAGATGCTGCTTTAAAAAGACCATCAACAGGGTTTTTCATGTCGCGCTCTAGCGAAGGAAAGGTGCCACCATCGTAGCAATATGGAGTCGCGCAGCATTCAACATGGGGACCGATGATATGGCCCGAGTAATTAAGGCTTGCGCAGCAGCATCCGCGCCCAGTCGCGTGGCGACGATCGCAGCACGACGTTTCAGAAGAACCGCCGCTGTCGCAAGCGTCACCGCTGCCATTTCACGCTTTAGTTGCCGATCGTCCGTGTAGAAAATCACACCAGACAGGTTCAAGAAGTGAACTTCTCTGTCATCCACGACCGTTGAATCAGGAATCCATGTCACGTTAGGAGTAAAGTTCCACTGTGAATAAGCCTGCGAGTACAGCGCAATCTGCGTAATGCCTTTAGCGATCCCACTCGGGCTCAGCGGCTTCACCTCGTTGAACGTGAACACCCCCCAGTCCATGATGTCCGGCTTGAAGTAGCGCTCAAAACTGTAGAACGTCACGTCCCCGCACTCTGTCGCCGGCCCCGTCATGAAGACGGACTTGTACTGATCACACACTTCGTCTTCGACCGCACGACCGAAGTCGGCCGTGTAATGGCCGGTCGGATCTATGTAGTTCGACGGACTTCCGTTCGCATAGGTGTACTTGTGTAACGACAACGGATCGAAGTCTTTACCTAACCACGAGTCCATCGTTGTGAACCGGCCAGCACGCGGATCCATGTAGCGAGCACGCAAATACACGAACCCGCTGTTCGGATCCATCTGCTCGCCGGTGTACAGGAAGGTGTTGGCGGTTGTCTGCTGACTGGCTGCTGCGTCGATCTCACCGAACGCTTCAAATGTCGTGCGATCCGTGACGCTACCGGTTTCGTCGCTCAGCAACCGCGTACTGCCCAGCCCATCGGCGTGGTAGTAGCGCAACCCAGCCGGAACACCGGGATTTCCGCCTGATCCAGCGACGGCCGGCGTGTACCGCCGGATCCGATCGTCACCCACGGCGTAAAGCGCCTTGACGCTCAACGCCCCGCTTCCGACTTGCTCTGCCTCCTCGATCACCTGCGCGTAGGCAGTATTCGGATCGATGAGGTAGTGCGTCGTGACCGGGTTGGCACCGGTCGCATCGCGGGTCTGGCTCAGGCGGATGCCGTCATGCGCATAGGCGTAGCGGGTGACGTCACCGGCCAGGGTCTGCAGTTCGGCCAGGCGGTTGGCGTCGTCGTAGACGTAGTCGATCGTTTCGGTTGGACTGACCTTCTTCGTGGTGTTGCCCGCGGCATCGTGGGTGTACGCGGTGGTTCCGGCCACCGCGCCGGGCACGGTGCCGCTCAGCGTCAGGCTTTCCGTTTCCAGGCGGTCGTTGGCATCGTAGACATACGTGGTGCTTGCCGTGCCGGTCGGGCTGCCGACCGGACCCAGCGACTTGGTCTGGGTCAGTCGGTTGCCGGTGCGGTCGTAGGTCCAGTTCGTTGTTCGGTCGTTGCCCAGCTGCGTGACGGTCTCGCTGGTCAGGCGCTTCACGCCGTCGTAGCTGTAGGCGACGCTGCGGTTGATCTGGCCCGTTTCGGTGATGCCGGTGCGTAGTCCGCTGGCATCCAGCGTGTAGGCCACGCCCAGCAGCAGCGTCGCGCCCAGCTTGTGCTGGATGCCGGTCAGGCGGTTCCTGCGGTTGTAGGCGTAGCTCGTCACGATGCCGTTGTCGTGCGTGACGCTTTCACGATTGCCTACGCCATCGTAGTCATACGTGGCGATCGGCACGCTGCTGCCGACGGGCTTTACGGTCTTCAGCCGGTTCACGTCAGCTGGGTGCGGTTGCCGGCGGCGTCGTACTGGTAGCTCACGCGGGGCGGAATCACGCTGCCCGGCCGCAGTGGCCAGGTCACGTGGGTCAATCGCCCGCGCGCGTCGCGCTCATAGCGTGTCGTGCCGTTGCCGTCGATGACCTCGTCCCACTGTCCGCCGGCGGTGTAGCTCAGGCTCACGTCGGGTTGTGTCGCGTAGTCGATCGTCGCCAGCCAATCGGTGTTCGGGTGGTAGGTGAACGCCGTGGTTCGGCCGCGGAAGTCGGTGTGCTGGGTTCGGCGGCCCAGCGTGTCATACAGGAACGTTTCGGCCTGCAGGCGCGGCACGGTGCGTGTCAGCACGCGACCGGCATTGTCGTAGGTCCAGCGGGTGATGACGCCGGTGCTGGACGTCGCGGCGCAGTCGCTGCCGCCCGAACCGCCGTTGCCGCTGGCGCAACTCGGTGTGGTCTGAGCGGTCTTGTTGCCGACTTCGTCGTAGCCGTAGCGGGTCACGAGCACGCCCGCGTCGGGCGAGGTGGGCGGATTCGTTCCCGTCACGGTATACGGCGGGTTCGCACCCGTTGCGGGGTTGGGCAGGAACACGGCGATCAGACGGCCGAGCTTGTCGTAGGCGAACCGCGTCGTACGGTGCTGTTCGTCGGTCTCGGCGATCTTTCTTCCGGCCGCATCGTAACTGACCGTCGTACGCGGGTTGTTGGCCTCAACGCCGTCGTCGGTTCCGATATCGGGATGGATGGTCTCGGTCAATCGACCGGCCAGATCGTAGACATACTTCGTCGTGCGATTCAGGTGATCGGTCGTGCTCGTGCGCCGCCCGTCGGCATCGTAGGCCGTCGTCGTGGTTTCCAGCAGCGCGTTGGT
>Ga0163152_10007385_pt1 | contig 12049 bp, 8 predicted proteins | sample OliLakLV19MP8IB2_FD_148635 | JGI IMG/M metagenome (GOLD analysis project Ga0163152, IMG submission 148635) | Freshwater microbial mat bacterial communities from Lake Vanda, McMurdo Dry Valleys, Antarctica - Oligotrophic Lake LV.19.MP8.IB-2 | ecosystem: Environmental > Aquatic > Freshwater > Lake... | reverse complement strand
GTTCGAGATTCGCGTGAATCATCGCTTGATTCTGAGCGGCCTACTCACGCAACTCGGGTTGGCCGAAAAGACCTCGGTTCTCTTGCGGTCGCTCGACAAGTTGGCGAAAATCGGCCGTGAAAAAGTGATCGACGAGATGGGCCGAGAGTCGGGTATCACTGCCGAGCAGGCCGGGCAGGTGATCGCCCTCGCGGAAACCGTCGGAACAAACGCGGAGATTCTAGATCAACTCGTTCACCGTTTCGCCGACAATGCAGAAGCCCTCAAGGGAGTTGCGAACTTGCGCGAGATGGTCGCGGTCTTCCAGACGGCCGGTGTTCCAGAAGGACGCTTGAAGGTCGATCTCTCCATCTGTCGTGGACTCGATTATTACACCGGCACCGTTTACGAAACCTTCCTGCTCGACAAGCCGGAGATCGGCAGCGTCTGTTCCGGCGGTCGTTACGACAATCTGGCCGGTTGTTACACGAAGCAATCGCTGCCCGGAGTCGGGGCCTCACTGGGGCTCGATCGCTTGCTGGCTGCGATGGAGGCCCTCGACCTCGTCCCGAAAACGGCGACTCCCGCACCGCTGCTCGTGCTCCAATTGGATGCGAGCCGCTTGGGCGATTATCAACGGATCGCTCGATCTCTACGAGCCGCAGGTATTGGCACCGAAGTTTACCCCGAAACGAAGAAGCTCGACAAGCAGTTCCAATATGCCGAGCGACGAGGTTTTCGCCTGGGGCTAATTGCCGGCGGCAACGAGTTCACGCAAGGCGTTTGGAAAGTGAAAGACCTCCTGAAGCGCGAAGAATTAACCGTTCCCGAAGCCGAATTGATTGAGAGCGTGAAGCGCTTGCTTGCCCCGTAGTGTCTCCTTTCGCTCCGCGAAAGTGCGACGCTTGCCGGTAGCGACGACTTTGATCATTCCCATTTGGCCTGTCTCTGCGCACTTTCGCGGAGTGAAAGGCGACTATGCTCCGCATCATTTTCCTCGCGATTTTCGCGCTCCCCGCTTTTGCCTTGGAACCGGGGGAGATCATTGTTCTGACCAACAAGAATGTGCCAGCCTCCAAGGAACTGGCTGAGTATTACTTAAAAGCCCGTGCGATTCCTGCGGAAAATGTGGTCGAACTTGATTTGCCCAAGGACGAGGACATCACGCGGAAAGATTACGACGAGAAGCTTGTCGATCCGCTGCGAGAAGCCTTGAGCAAGCGCAAGGATAAAGTGAAATGTCTGCTGGCCATGTACGGCGTGCCGCTTCGTGTGGGCGGGGCATCCCCTTCTGAAAGCCAACGAGAGGAATTGAAGAAACTCGACCCACAATTCAAGGAAGCGGATGAAGGCGTGAAACAGGCGGAAGCAGCCATTAAAAAGCTCGAAGGGAAACATGGTCTCTTTGGCACCGCAAAGATTCTGCGCCAGGAGCGGCAGAAGGAACTGGAGGGTCTGCGACGAACTCGAGAGGATCTCTCGCGACGGCGAGGAATACTTTCTCATTCCGAGAGCCATGCGGCCGTCGATAGCGAGTTGATGCTCCTGTGGTGGGACAAATACGAACTGCGTCGCTGGCAACTCAACTTGAATCACTTCCAGATTCCCGAGAGCGAACGCAAAAACAAATCCGTCGTGCTACTGACCTCGCGGCTCGATGGCCCCTCTGTCGAAGTGATCAAACGCATGATCGACGACGCAGTGGCTACAGAAAAAACCGGGCTGAAGGGAAAGGTCTACGTGGATGCTCGCGGCATTCGCTTCGATCCGAAGGGGCAAGACACGGGGCACGGCTACGGAGGTTACGACCAATCGATGCGGGACATGGCCGCATTGTTGAAAGAGCCGGGAAACATGGACGTGGTGCTGGACGACAAGAACGAACTGTTTTCTGCCGGTGCCTGCCCAGAGTGCGCTTTGTATTGCGGCTGGTATTCACACGCGAATTTTATCGACTCGTGCAGGTTCGTACGCGGTGCGGTTGCCTGGCACCTCGCGAGTTCGGAGGCCGTCTCGCTTCGCCGCCCCGATGCGAAATACTGGTGCAAGAACTTGCTCGAAAAGGGAGCATGTGCCACGCTCGGGCCAGTGGCGGAGCCATACACCATCGGTTTCCCCAAGCCGGCCGAGTTCTTTGGTTTTCTCGTCACCGGTCAGTACACGCTTGCCGAGAGCTATGGCAAAACGGTCCTCTTTTCCAGTTGGATGGGCACTCTCGTGGGCGATCCGTTGTACAACCCGTTCAAATCGAACCCGCGGATCAAGGAAGACGATGTGAAGCCGAGTCCGAAGGGCGGGCGATCCCCATTCTCCGGAAAATGACGCTCGCACTAAACGGACCGAATGTGTGAATTCGTATGCACCTCAAGTTGAGGTTCTTTTCACTCCGTCTCAACTCACGCTCGTAATCCGGTTGCGAATGTGGATATTGAAGTGTGTGCGATTCCGAATGCGAAGGAGCCCAGCGTCTCAACCATAACCGTTCCGACATCTCGTCGGCCGCGATGGATTGCGCCGCTATTTTCGATTGTGATGTTTCTTCCAGTTGGCTGCGCCTCGCTGGCTAACTCGCCGAACACTCCTGCGCGCTCATTTCACTATCCACAACTCAATGATCCCGTTCCCACGGGGGACCGCTATTATTTGCTTGTCTTCGGATCGCAATCGTTGCCCAAGCAGCCGCGTTACACACATACCTGGGTCACGTTCGTTCGTGTCCCCCCGCCACCGCCTGGCTGTAAACCAGAAATCGAACAGCACACAATTAGCTGGATGCCATCGACTCTGAATATTCGCACATTCAATTTTGCCGTCGAGCCAGGCGTAAATCTCAACTTGCACGAGTCCCTGAAGGTGGCCCTCAAAGATCACGATCGGATTTCGCTCTGGGGACCATACGAAATCCCGTCTGGGTTGTTCCGCAAGTTGAAGATTCAGAAAGATTTTGTCGAGAGCGGCAAGATTGGCTATCAATGCATCGATTCCGTCGGCGGAGCGGCGAGGGACGGCAACGGCAGCAATTGCGTCCATGCGATTTCCGACGCGGATGCGACTTTCACACGCCAGGCGTACCCACTCTCGTCGTTCGGCGAAACGGCCAGTCATTACATTTTGAAGCAACTCGTCGAACGCGGGGCCATCAAGGATGTGGAAACGAAGCACGATTTCCTGATGCCGATTTTGGATTTGGAGCGCTACCCCATTGTCCGACGCGAGTACAATCCCCCGCTGATTCCCGGCCCATTGCGATTCGGGCACCTGCTCGGTTTAGTGAGCGATGTCAGCCCATAAGGCGATCGCCAGATTCAAATTTACCCATTTAGGGCGTCATGGACCAGGCGAGCGTCGAGGCGTAAGCCCGACGTGGATTCGCGTACTCCCAAGTTCGGGCGCTACCACGTCGGGCTTACGCCTCGACGCTCGCCTGGCCGCTGCCTGGGTAAATTTGTTCCTGCCGCTCGCCTAAACGAGCCCGAATTCAAGGCCGAAGCGCCAGCGAGGCTGATTTAGCGAAAGCTCAGGTCAGCCTCGCTAGCGTTTCGGCCTTGAATGCCATTACAATGAGCAACTTCAAAAGCGCAAATTAAGGTGAGCCTGGCTCAAGTTTGGACCAGCGTCGCCCTTGCTCGCCGAGTCGCAATAAGCAAGCGGGAGGCTTGTATCGCTCAGGCCTTCCGCATCCTATTCCCTGCCAATCGTCGAAGTGCTGTCCAGACCGCCAGGGTGGGCCAAGATGTTACGATGACCAGCATCTCACGCAAATACCCGCACGCAAAGCCAACGTGAATAGCCGCGAAGATGGCTGGCATTCTGCGATAACTCAGTTCGCGATCCATTCGCCAGAGGCGGTGCGACTCACCAAGCAGGACGAACGAGTAAACTGTCATACTGCCGCACAACGCCCAAATCATGGGGGACCATATCAGACTGATGACGGAGGCGAATAGAAGCCAAGAAAACCACAGAGGCGGTATGAGACTGGCAAGCGTAATCGTCGCCAGATGCTTCTGCGCTAACTTGGCTCGCCCCCGCCCATAGCGGGACATTTGATGTACTAACCCTTTCAACGTTGATCGTGGCTGATACTCAACTGCAATCGTCGGTGTGAAATAACATGTCAGGCCGGCTCGCCTGACTCGCGTGTTGAATTCGACATCCTCGCACGCATCAAACGTCTCGTCGAACAGTCCCGCCTTCTCGAAAACCTCACGCCTATATGCCACGGCCACGTTGTCGGCAGGCACGAAGCGATCGCCATCCGAAAATATGGCCGATTTCGGATTGTGCCCCAGCCACGATGCCCGGGCGGCACTCACCGCGTTCTGAAACCGAGTTGGGGATTTCGCCCGCAACGGTTGCGGCCGTCCGAGAGTGTCGGCTCCGCTCATTTCAAAGGCCTCGACTAGCTTGGTGAGAAAGTGCGAATCGCGGATCTGACAGTGCCCATCGACGATGGAGAGAAACTCTCCGCTTGCATTTTGCACACCGATATTCCGTGCCGACGACGCGAGCCGTTTCGGGTTCTCAAACAGATGCAGATTTGGAACAGTCTGCTGAAGCTCGCGAACGATGTTTGCCGTTCCGTCTTCGGACATTCCATCAACGACGATGATTTCGTAATCGCTGGTCGGGAACGATTGCTCCGCCAGGCCGCTCAAAGTGCGATGGATGTGATCGGCTTCGTTCCGCACGGGGACGATCAACGTGATTCGCATGGGAATCCTTCCCGTAGGACAGGCCTCCCGGCCTGTCTTAGCCCAGACAGGCCGGGAGGCCTGTCCTACATTCAGCGACCGCGATACGCACCCATACAGCCACAGCCGAGTGATTCGCATGGGAATCCTTCCCGTAGGACAGGCCTCCCGGCCTGTCTTAGCCCAGACAGGCCGGGAGGCCTGTCCTACATTCAGCGACCGCGATACGCACCCATACAGCCACAGCCGAGTGATTCGCATGGGAATCCTTCCCGTAGGACAGGCCTCCCGGCCTGTCTTAGCCCAGACAGGCCGGGAGGCCTGTCCTACATTCAGCGACCGCGATACGCACCCATTACCTACAGCCCCGTCCGAACCAGAGTTACTAGATCAAACCACATCGACAATCGGCTCAGATAGTATCGGTCCAATCGCACCTTGTCCCGCACATCGGACACGGTCACGTCTGCCGGCAGATATACTTGGACGTGTCCGGTGATGCCAGGAAGCACGGACGAGCAGAAGTCGTAGTCGTCGATGGTTCGTGCAAGTTGGTCCATGCCGGTGAAGCGTGACTCGACGCGGAGAGAGAGCTACGGTGCGAGTTGCCGTCCGAGTACGCCCGCCAAGTCCGCCGCAAAGGTTCGAAAGGAATCATTCTTGGTCGAATCGTCATCGCCCACAGGATGAACGATGTACAGCTTGTACAGCACCGGTAAATTCACTTGCGACTTGGCGAAAAAGAGTCGCGGATAGTCCGGGGCGTGCCAGGTGCCGTCGGCCGTCCAGGCCCAACGGCAACGCACAACATCGCTGCCCGAGGCCGAGGTTTTCTCGAAGTCGGCCATGTAGAACGACACGCTGCCCAAGCCGGCCATTGGCAACGTTTGCTTCGATGGCGGGCTCTTCAACTTGTAGCCGCTACCGAGAAAACAAACATCCGGAGTATGAGCGGCCACCACGCCCGGCACACCGCTGGTGAGCGAAACCACGACACGTTTATTGTGCTTCTCGCTCGTGAACTGCCGGCAGACGACGGCCGTTCCTTTGGGGATTTCCTTGTCGCTCACCGACACGAATTCGCCGGGAACCCAATCGCCAACCGGCAGTTGAATCTTGGCCAGCAAATCCACGCCCGACTCGCCAGCGGTTTTATTCGACCAACGGTGCGTCCACGTGCCATGCACCACTCCTCCTACCGCCAAGAGTGCGATGGCACCGATCCAGTGACTTGTCTTCATTCTCTTTATCTCCGATCATGTCACAAAGAAGACTAGGGCTTTGTCACATCTTAAATGACGGTTTGGAGTTCCGGCTTTAGCCGGTTTTTCCGCCTAAAGGCGGTACTCCAACCCAAAGTTTTAACTGTGACAAAGCACTAGGGCTACGTTCACGACAAAGACACAAAGAACGCAAAGAAGGCAGGAGAACAGGATTTGTCCTTTTCGTGGCTTTGGTGATCTTGTAATGAACATGAAGTTATGCCTTTCGTGTGAGCATGTTTTGTTACTTACTGCAAGCACTCATCACGTGAAGCGCCGACGACGACGACGCCGAATGCCTCCGGTGCAAGCGAGGCCACCTTTTCTTGGGCGCGGGAAACCAACGGCAGGCGGCTCTCGTATTTCTCAACCGTCAAGATAATGGCGTCGGCGGATCGGCCGGCCACGCTGGTCTCGGCCACTGACAAGATCGGGTGGGCATTCACGATCACATAGTCGAAGCGTGCTCGAAGTTCAGCCAGCACTTCGCCAATACGGTCCTGCGACATGTACTGACGAACCACATCACACCATTTTCCCGAAGAAAGCAGCGAGATGCCGTAAGGCAGAATCTTCGCGGCCGTCGGCAAGTCTGCCTCTCCCGTTAGCAATTCGCAGAATCCGATGTCATTCTCGACCTCGAATTGTTCGTGCAGCGTCGGCAGGCGTAAATCGAAATCGACCAGCAGTGTCTGCCCACCGGCACGAGCGAAAGAGAGAGCCAATTCACGAGCCAGGAAAGTACGCCCCTCGTCGGTCAAGGCACTGGTGATGAGCACAACCTTGCCGCCGGGGTTGCCGAATTGCTGCATGAGATTCGCCCGCGTCTTCTCGATCGCTTCTTCCGCAAGTGCCATCTCCGGGGTCGGTTCGCCGGTGATGGTACGAAGCGCGGGAATGGCACCCAGGATTGGGCCAAGAGTTGCCTTCTGTACGTCGGCCACGCTCATGGTCCGCCGCACGCGTGATTCGTAGGCGACGACGCCCGCACCGACCAGCAGGAAGCCGATCAACGCGGCCGCGGCCGTGCCAAGCAGTTGCCGCTTGGAATCTCGTTTCATGGGCAATGCAGCTTTTTGAAAAGACTGCACTCGCGTCGGCGCACTCAGCTCGAGTCGCAGGAGACTCGCTTTCTCCATCATGCTGCCGATGATCTCGGAGCGGCTCTTGGTATCGACCTTGCCGAAATCCTTCGGGCCTTCCGCGTCTGGCAGAATCTTTGCGAGCTTGGCTTCGTATTCCTGCATCTCGGTCTTGGTCTTCGCCTGAACGAGCTTCAAGTTGCCGATATCGGCGTCGAGCTTTTCTTCGTCGGTTTGCAATTTGCGAACGACTTCCAGAAGCTGGCTCTTCTGGAACTCCATCATGCGTTCCCTGCGAATGCGTTCGCGTTCCACCGTTCCTTCCGCGATCTTGGCTTTGAGTTCCTTGACGGCCGGGTTGTTCTTGTCGCCACTCAGGTCAATCAAGTAGTTCAACTGTTTCTGCCAAAGTGCGACCTGTCGATTGATACTCGCGATGCTCGGCTCGACTTCCAGTTGGGCAATGTAACCGGCAGGCACGGCAGGCAACTCCTTCTCCGGATGCTCGCGTTTGCCAGCGATCCGTTTCTTCTCACCCTCAAGTTGCTTCTGGCGCACCTCGGCCGAATCGAGTTTTTCACGCAAACGGGCAACCTGACTGGCGGCCAGACTTGGCCCGACACCCGGAAGCGACTCAGCCGGTTGATCCGCCTTGCCGGGCGGAGGCGGTGGAAACTTCTTCTCCAGGTCTTGTTGCATCTGCGTCACGCTGTCCTCGAGTTGCTTCAAACGAGCCTGCTTGCGCTTGCGCTCGGCTTCGACGACCTCGCTGAAAAACGCATCGTGAACCGCGTTGACGATCAGAGCGATGCCACGCGGATCGTCGCCGGAAAGCTTTGGCTTGATGAGTTCGGAGCCATCCGAGAATTCAACCATCAGTTCTTCTTCGAGAAAACGGACAGGATCGATTTGGGCTTTGAGCATCGGCAAGGCCGCCACTTCGGGATCGCGGAGTGCAGCCGTCAGGACGAAGTGCGAACGCAACACTCCTGCCTGGGTTTTCAGGTAACTGGCAAAATCCCCTCTACCGTTCGGGTCTTCGTTGTAGAAAATTCGCGGATCGTTTGGTGCCACACGAATGATCGAATAAGTCGTGTACTTCGCGGGAATGACGGAGTAGGCCGTAAAGGCGAGGATGCTTGAGAGCAACGCCCCGAGGAAGAGTACCGTCACCCAACGATAGCGAAGGTACTCGAGCGGCTTAAGAACGGAATTCCCCTCGGATGCCGATGGCTCAGGCATACGCGGCAGCATGTTAAACACGCGCGGCGGATCGACCTCGATCGGGATCGCATCGGGGATTCGCTGGTGCAAGATTGTTGGGCTCATGTTGAATTCCTCTATGCGACTGTCTTGGCGAGCGTCGAGGCGTAAGCCCGACGTGCTTGGCTCAATCACGTCGGGCTTACGCCTCGACGCTCGCCGAATTTCGTTACGGCATCCGAATCACACTCGCAAATCGCGGCTTAACCGATGTTTTCACCGCAGCCGATGTTCCGACCTTCGGACTGACTGGTGACTGCGGTCGAACGACGCCAGACTTCTCAATCACAAGATGCTTCAGCACCCAGAGTTCGAGCAACAATAACGTCAGGCCGATGGGCATCATCATCCAACCGTTAAAGTCGTGGATGAAATCGAGCACCTTGCCCTTGCTCTCGGATTCTTGCAGCCAGACGTGTGCCAGGCCGGTCGCGACGATTCGCAGTACATTCGTCAGCAATGCGATGGGAACCGTGCTGGCGAGCACCAAGCCTTTAACGATCCAGTGACGCTCCATCACAAACACGGCGGCAACGGAAAAAGCAGCAAAGGTCACGAGCATTCGTAGGCCGCTACAGGCCTCGACCACGTTGAGCGTCACATCGCGCATCAAGATGCGGTTTCCCTCGGCAATGGCGGGCTGGCCAAAACACTGGAGCAAAAACGTGCTGGCGATGGTCGCGATTTTCTGCAATTCCGCACCAAGCATCCTCGAAGCCTCGTAAGGCAACGGGATCATGAACAGGAGAAAGACGATCGGCGGCCAGAAGCGGGTGATGCCTGCCTTGCCGCCGGCGATCATGACAAAGGATGCGAAACAGAGTACGAGCGAGAACCCCTCGATCGGGAGAAAGCTAGTGGCCGAGCCTACAAGCCTCATGGCAATGGCTAGAAGTAGAATCGAGAATCCGAGGAGCGGCCACGGCTTGTTGACGACTTGCATAGGCTTGAGGTTCAGCAGCAAATAGACCGCAAAGAATGGTACGAGCAAGCCGTGCGAATATTCGGGAGAGGTCGTCCAGGTCTCGTAAAGTTCGAGAAGTGTGGGCCAATAGACCCAGCCGAGCAGGCCAAGCAGAGCGAGCACTCGCGGAGAGAGCGCAGACAGGTTCATGGGATCCCTCCCAGGGTGCAGCGGAATCCTTCCGCGTGGTTCGTGGCGTTGTGGGAGAATGGTATCCCGATGGCAACCTTGGACGCAAGGGCAACTTGCGCGGTTGATCTCTCAACCATCGAGCGAAAAAAAACGTCCCGTGGGAACGGGACGGATGAGGAGAGTTTCGCCAGCCGAAGAAAATGGCTGGCGATCAAATCGGCGCTATTCCAAAAACGGGCACCGCACGGGGGGAATTTCGCGGCACGCCCGGTTACATAAGGGTCATAAAAATCCTCGGGAACGGCTCGAATTGGGAGACGTTACCCTTAATCCGCCTCAACAGGTTTTGCCCGCTGAAGCCTCTTTTCTGCTGGCCCGGCCTCGAAGGGTTCATCACCCTTGTGAGGTAGGCCCGCGAGAAAAGATAAATGCTATCGGCGTGCCAAAGGGAATTATCTTTGAGTGGATGGTTGTAAGCTGCTATTGGAAAGCGACTTACGAAATCTAGACATTTTGAGGTTCCTTTTGGCTGGGAAGCAGTTTTTACATTTTCGCAACGCAAACTGTGTAATTTTGCCTGTCGTCAGCGAACAAGAATGACTCGAACATCCATCACGTTCGTGTTCGTCAGTCCGGTTTTGATCAGACTGTCGGTCGCGTTCAAAATAGGGTAAGCGTCATGGCGATGGAGATGAGAAGCGATATCCATGCCGGCGAGTCGCATAGCCGTCCCTTCGTCCGCCACGGCACCGGCCGCGTCAGTGGGGCCGTCCTCGCCATCGGTCCCGCCGCTAAGGAGCGCAAGATTTCGCATTCCGTGTTCGCCTAGTTTGTGCAGTATTGCCAGGACGAATTCTTGATTGCGTCCTCCTTTGCCCGAATCTTTGCCAAGTGTGACCGTGGTTTCCCCGCCAAGTAATATGCAAGCCGGCGGCGTGACAGGCAGTTGATCGACCTGGATCGAGCGAACCAGGCCCGCGATGACCGTGGCAACCTCCCGCGTTTCGCCTTCGATGAACGAACCGAGATTCAGCACTCGATACCCGAGAGCCTCGGCCTTGACCGTGGCCGAGCGAAGGGAAGTCGCATTGTTGGCAAGCAGAAAATTGTGAACGTTGCCAGGCAGTGACTTGAGGGTCTCGGGGATCAAACCCTTAGCTCCGCGTTCCAGATGAGAGATAACCGAAGTGGGTGCCTTGTCGCGAATCTGGAATCGTTTGAGGACGCTCAACGCATCGGCAAACGTCGATGGATCGGCCGCCGTCGGCCCGGAGGCGATCACGTCGAGCGGATCGCCGACGACGTCCGAAATGATCAGGCTGAAGAGTTCACGCCCGCGGAACGCTTGGGCAAGTCGGCCCCCCTTGACCCGCGAAAGATGTTTGCGGATGGCGTTCATATCTTGAATGGTCGCGCCGCAGGTATGAAGCAACTGGGTGACAGCTTGTTTTTCTTCAAGCGAAACCCCATCCGGAGCCGGCAACAGGGCGGAACCTCCTCCGGAAATTAAGCATACTGCAACATCGTCCGGGCCGGCGTTTTGAACAAGGGCCAACATCTCCTCGGCCCCGGCAACACCCTCGACCGTTGGGAAATTGCTCGCAGGTGGCCGGGCGGCATGAAGGCGAATCCGCTGCAAGGGCCTGACGGCATCGGCGGGCACATTGACGATCCCGGTGACTTTGTGCAGATGCTCGCCCAGGGATCGTTCCAGTGCCTCGCTCATCGCGGCCCCGGCCTTACCGGCACCGACGACTAGAATATTCTTGGCGGCGGCAAGAGCTTTCTTGAGGGCACGATTGTCGGCAAGGTGCTTGGGCAGCAGCAACTCGGGCCTCACCGCATCGACGGCGGCGTGCCAAATGGCGAGTGCGTGCTGGGAGAGGTCATTGAACATGTATGGCGGCTTCGCTCATGAGCACGAGTTGCGAAGTGTCCCCGAGGGCTTGCGAGTTCCAATTCTCAACGGTCATCAATCAACATCATTCTGCTGAAGGAGATCGATCGCGAAATCCGTGCTCCTGACCAGTCGAGCTAAGCGTGGGCTTCCGTTTGGATCAAGTAGCGCCGCAATTCTCGATTCACGTCGACTGCAGCGTCGTGAACCTCTTGGCTTCGTTTCTTTTGCCCCTGATCCAAATCACGTTCTTCCTTGTTCTTTACTCGCCATCGGCTGATACCGACGTCAGCCTGATCAGCTTGCCAGTGGAACTCTTGTATGAGCTGAACGCGGACCTCGTCCCAAAATTGGGCCAAATGAGTCAGTTGTGGTAGCCCTTTTCCGATGACGCCGTCCACGACTTCGGCCGTGCGTTCAACGCCTTGGTTATATACTGCTTCCCCAATCCTCCGCCGTTCGGTGTCAGCGCGGTACTCGCCGATTCCATGATCGGCCTGCTGCGGCTCTCGCTTGTAACGATCGATAAGCCGCTCGCGGACGCTGTTCCAAAATTCGGCGGCTTGTTCAAACGGGTCGGATTGTCGAAAGGGAGCCATTTTATCTCCTTGCACTACGAAACCGGTTCCCAACGATAGTAATCCGCATCGTTGCTCTGAATCAACCGATTCAGGATATCTGCTGCCGCTGGTGTGTGAAAGCTAACTTGGTCCGCGTCTAGCATGGCGCTTCGTTGTTCCCAGAAGGCTGCTACAGGCCCACACGCGATATCATAC
>Ga0163152_10007383_pt1 | contig 12051 bp, 14 predicted proteins | sample OliLakLV19MP8IB2_FD_148635 | JGI IMG/M metagenome (GOLD analysis project Ga0163152, IMG submission 148635) | Freshwater microbial mat bacterial communities from Lake Vanda, McMurdo Dry Valleys, Antarctica - Oligotrophic Lake LV.19.MP8.IB-2 | ecosystem: Environmental > Aquatic > Freshwater >... | reverse complement strand
ATTCAAAGGATTCTTTGCAGCAACGCTGATTGCATTTGGTTTAACGGCATTAATCTTTGCGCAAGCATTTAAATATCATTTTTGGTATTTTCAGATTAAACACCGCAAATTAGGATGTACTTTTGAAGAATGGCGGCAGGGAAAACCCTTGAATGGAGGGGAGCCGCATGCTTAATGTGTTTCAATTATCAGCCAATGACCAATCGATTTTTTATTTAGGACAAATTTTTGGAAATATGGGTATTGCCTTGTCGGGGACAGGCCCTGCGTTATTGGCATCCATGTTTAAAATACTTAATTCAGCTTTACTCATCATCGGGACTTTAGTCGTTGCTTATGTCACCGTGATGGGCGCCATATTTACTGCCTCAGAAGGCGACTTCATGGGGAAAAAATGGGGAAATATTTGGACCCCTTTACGTACATTAGCGGGGATTGCTGCATTATTTCCCACAGCCAGCGGCTATTGTGCGAGCCAGATTATTATCATGTGGATCGTGGTTCAAGGTATTGGTGCAGCAGATACGGTGTGGACATCAGCCGTTGAATATTTGAATTCGAGTAAAGGATTGTCCACAAGCACCCCATCCAGTGCTTTTACAGATGTCGCAGGGACATTGCCGAGCATTTTAAAGACTGTATTTCAAAATACAGTCTGTCAAGCCGCTATTGTTAAAGCAGTCAATAATAAACCCGATATGATGGTCCAAACTACAAACCCCGGTGAAGGTAATTATATCTTCAACTTTGGTAATAGAGATAGTGAAGCGACTAAAAGCGAGTGTGGCAGTGTAGAAGTGAAAGGCGCTGCGGGTATTGATCCAGCCAATACGGATTTGTTGAAAGCGTCCAAAGACGCACAAAAAAATGCGATGCAAACGATCATACCGGTTTTTGATGTATTGGCTAATTATTACGTTAAACAAGTCATCAGAGAGCCCCTTTGTTGGGGGTCAGGCATTGGCGATGATGCAGCACCTATTCAAGGTAAAGAATGTAATCCTAAACAAACGGATAAAGCAGCCAATGATTATTGTTTGTATTTTGGAAAATATAATGCTTTTTTCAGGTTATCTTGTCCCTATACATCCAAAGAAAATGTAGAAGCTAACGTGAATATGATTATGTCTCAATCAGGTTCTAATTTTTTCACCGATGCGGCTAGGCTTTTTTATGGTTATGCCGAAAATTACGCTATTCAAAATACCATGAAAAAAATACAAGACCAAAAAAGTGCAACGGCTGTTAAAGGTAAGCAAGAAGCAGTGCCCACTCTCGAGACAGCCTTTGCGACAGCCAAGGCCAATGGTTGGATTTTTGCAGGGGCTTATTATTATTATATTGCCAATCAAAATAATCCGCGCACAGAAGATTTTGCTAATTTTATTATGACAGGACAAATTGAAGCTAAAAGTCCTGTCTTTGGCAAAGGGAATCCACCGGTTGATAATGTTTATGGCTATTTTGCGATGGATACAGCAGGTACTAGCCATGATGGCACAGGTGGTTATGGGATAGCTGATAATATGGCTAAAAAAGCACATGATGCGCTTGCGGGAACGTCAGGTGGGCTTGTTATTGGGGGTGGGAAACTGCCTAATGAATTTGATGTCGGGATAGGGCCTATTGCCAATATTGCCATTGGCGTGGCGAATGCTTTTATGGGCGCTATCACGCCTGGAATTAATGGCAAAGATCCTATTGTGACGCTTCATGAATTAGGGCATAGCTATCTTATTGATGCAGACATTGTTTTTATTACATTTTTAGTGATCGGTTTGTTCATAGGAATGATGAGTACTCTTTATGTTGTTTGGGGAACAACGGTGAGTCCATGGGTAGGTTTATTCCAGTTTATGCAGGGCTTTGTGATTCCTTTAGTTTATTTCTTTATCGGTTATTTAATTACCATAGGGGGATTACTTGGCGTCTATTTGCCTTTAGTTCCCTTTACGCTTTTTACATTTGGCGCTATCGGATGGTTCATTGCTGTTATCGAGGCAATGTGCGCAGCTCCCTTAGTGGCGCTGGGTATGTTAAGTCCTTCGGGTCATGAAATTTTAGGAAAAGCAGAGCCTGCTGTCATGATTGTGATGAATATCTTTATGCGCCCTACTTTGATGGTATTTGGGATGATGGCAGCGATGTTGTTAGGTGTTGTCGTTCTTAACTTTATCAATGCGAGTTTTTACACGGTTATGTCGACGATGGGTAAAATAGGAATTGTGGAATCATTTTTATATATTACGGTGTATACCACGTTAGTCATTTCAGCATTGAATAAGTGTTATTCATTGATTCACGTCTTACCCGAAAAAGTATTAACTTGGATTGGTGGTACGGCTATTGGCTATAATGAAGGTGAGGCGGCAACTCAAATGAAAGAAGCAACCAGTGGCGCAGGTAAAGCCACAGGTGGTGCAGGACGCGCTATGTCAGAAGTGGGCCCTGGTAAAGGGGCGCAATCGTACGGAAAAGCTCGAAAAGAAGCAGCCAAAGAAAAAGGGGGAGGGGCGGAAGCGGCAAAGGCGGAAAATAAAGATGCGGCAGGATAAATTTAGAAATTATCTTCGCGTTTCGCTTGTTCTGCAATGACTCGATAAATTCTTTCCGCAATTAATCCTTCGCCCAGTTTTTTTCCGGCATCGGATTCTATTGTTTGGCCGTATTCTCGAACCATCTTTCGAACAACCGATGTAATATTATTTAAATCAGTTTCTAAAAGAATATCACGGATTTTTTCATCAAAAACCAAGTATTCACGTAACGCAATACGTTTATTGTCAATAGTAGGAACGAGTCGTTGGGAAACGATTAAACGAACTGTCTCAATAATATCAATCGTTCGGCTTTGCCGTTCTTCTGTGGAAAAAGTAGTGACGAGACGTCGTATGGTTTCAGCGACACTGTTGCTATGTAGCGTGGTATAAACAGGGTGACCTGTCATCGCCGCTTCCATGACCGCGCTGATCGTTTCAGGGTCTCTTGCTTCACCCACGAGAATGAGCTGGGGTTTGCGGCGCAATGCATTGCGTACGCCAGATGCAAAGCTGGGTAAGTGTCGAGGAATTTCAGATTGACTGACAATGGCCGATGTCATTTTAACATTGTCATAAACAAATTCGATGGGCGCTTCATAGGTTAAAATTTTTCGGTTACTATCCGCATTTTCAGCAATGCTTCGGATCACTGACGACAGTAGCGTGCTTTTACCAGAACCAGTAGCGCCTGTGATATAGACAACACCTTGTTCGGGCATAATGGCATCAAGTATGGGTTGAGGTAAATTCATGCTTTCAAGGGTTGGAGGATCGGTAGGAATGGTACGAGCTGTGATTTGGATTCCATCATGACCCTCGACTTGGCAAGCCGTGGCATTAATACGGAAACGATAGCGATCGCTGCGATTAGGTCGAATTTCATAATGCGTATCAACATCTTTGCCAGACATCAATTGAGCTGTGCCGTTAGGGCCGTAAATAGCATTAATCACATCACCTACTTCATTGTTAGCAATGGCTCGGCGAGTGACTTTATGTAAGCGACCATACACTTCAGCATAGATAGGTTCACCTGTTTGAAAGGTAATATCGGATGCGCCTAACTTAACGCAATGCATGAGAATATCATTGGTGGATTCAATCGATAGTCGAATGGGTTCTTGGGGATACAAAAATTCAACTGTCATTTTTTCACCACAACGGCATTCCAATTACCGCTCTCTGTTTGTAATTGAGGTAATTCAGTAATGCGCAGTACTTGATCATTCACTCGCATGTCAGTGCCATCGCCGGTGACGCCCAATTCCGTGCGAGAAACGAAAGGCGCACTGATCATTTTTTGTTGTAGCAATTTCCGATAGATGATCATGCCATTATAATCTCGTCTAAGACGCGCCAGACTTTGATGGAAAATGTTGTAGGCCTGGAGAACGCCTTTGTCCCATCCGGTATGAATAGATTGCACCCATATTTTTCTTTCTTCAGCGGTGCGAGGTAGCAAAAATTTCCGTGGGAGTTCAGGTTTACTGTAAGACATCCACAAGTAATCACGCCAATTGGGCGGAACCGTTGCAAAGCGGGCTTGTTCAACAATTTTGTAAGTTTTATCCGCAACGCGAATGGTCGTTGTGTCTGCTAAATTTAAACTGAAATCACCCGCTTCAAGAACAGGCGGTAGGACACCGTGACTCAGCATCATGCCATTAAAGTTGTAAAGGTTTTCGAGGGATCGTTTATCTCTGAGTAAACGTTCATTAATCGCACTGGAAGCCCACGCAAGCCCGCCTTGTGCGCCTAAGCTCATTGCCGTATCTTCCAGTGCTTTGATGCGAATTTGATTCATTTCAGTATCGGTTGGAAGCTGGGTTGCTTGCTCTGACATGCTTTCAAGTTGACCGAGGTTGGTGGGGTCAGTCACTGTTTGTTTATGGGCTGTGCAAGCTGTTAAAAAAACAACCAAACAAGCAAAATAAGCCTTAGTTTTTCGCATAGCGCAACTCAATAACACGGTTGTCTGGATAAATGACAACCGCTGCTCGTCTTCCACATTGGTAACCGACATTACGTAAAATATCAGCTAACATTTTATCTTTTTCATAAACCGTTACCATGACAGGAATAGCGGGTGCTGTACCTAATACATTTAGTCGATAGCCAGCTGCTTGCGCCATTTGTTTGACTAAAGGCTCAACAGGACCTGACCAATCCACGGTCGTTAACTGTCCCATGCCGTAGCTGGCTGGACTTGGGGGTGGTTCTAAATCAGGTAAAGGATGAGCCGCTTGGGCTGTTTCAGAAAGTTCAACAATGGAACGACTGACGGTATACGAGGCTTCAGCAAGTGATGTGCTAGCCTCATCTGCACGGTTAATCGGTGGCGAGGTAGGCGTACACGCATTGAGTGCTAAAAATAAAACAGTGATGGAAGTTATTCTGAGTATCATACCTGATGATTCTTCCTTTTTTTGCCTTCACTGCATTGAATCAAAGTTGACTTAGGGATGTCAAGATATTATAACTTAAGAACTTAAAGTGGATTAATCTATGGCGCATTGGCGAGATTCAGCAAGGAATGTCCGATTGTGGATCGTTGATTTTCGTGCCTGCTTTCCTTTGTTGATTTTGCTTTTTCATATTCGAATATGGACGTTTATTTTTGCTGTCATTGCGACGGGATTTTTTAGTATGTTGGAACGTTATGGCTTTTCCGTGGCTGTTTTTGGACGTTGGCTGCGCGCATTTATTGCAGGTCCACGAAAAGTTGCTCAGCCGTGGTGGCGACGATAAAAAAGGAAAAGCATGGATATTGTTGAGCAAGTCATCAAAATTGCGAGAACCATGGGTTGCCGATTTAGTTTGAATGGCCGTCCTTTAACATTGGACGAAGCCTTATCTCCTACCGGATTATTGCCCGGTATCGCTCGTCGCGCTGATCAATTATGTTCTTTGTGTTTAGGTTATGGTATTGGCGTGAGTTTTGAAGAAGTGGAAGGTGCGAGCCTAGGCACCAAAGTCATTTTTGACGATTTAACCCCTCATGTATTGCGTATGCTCTGTATTACTGACGTCATGTTTGAATTGACGAAAGGCACGGCGCGAGGCGAACTCTCATCCTTAGATCAATTGTTGTATGATTAGGAGGATTCATTCCCCGTTTCACGCGACAGCAAGTTTTCTACGGCTTTTTGGGGGGTGAGCTTTTCATCGACGACATTCCAGACCATTTCGCAAATAGGCATATCGATATGGTGGGTGCGGGCGAGCTGAATGACGAGTTCAGCGTTGCGTTTTCCTTCGATGACTTGATCAATGGCATTAGCAGCTTCTTGTTTTTTTTCTCCGCGTCCTAGGGCTAGGCCGAAACGACGGTTGCGTGATTGATCATCGGTGCAGGTTAATACTAAGTCTCCGACACCCGCGAGTCCCATGAATGTTTCAGGATGAGCGCCTAATGCGCTTCCTAAGCGTTGCATTTCGGAAAGTCCGCGCGTAATGAGCGCGCAGCGAGCGTTGGCACCAAATCCCATGCCATCTGAAATGCCGGTTGCAATGGCAAGTACGTTTTTGACGACGCTGCCTACTTCAACACCTACGATATCTTGACTGAAATAAACACGGAAAATAGGGCTATTAAAGCGAGTTATTAAATCTTTGGTGAATGTTTCGTCATTGCTTGCAATAGTGACAGCTGTCGGTAATCCTGCAGCGACTTCACGTGCAAAAGAAGGACCCGCTAGGACAGCATAAGAGCGTTGGGTCCCGAGAATTTCAGCGGCTACTTCGTGTAGTAATTGCCCCGTTTCATCGTTTAATCCTTTGGTAACCCAAAGAATACGCGTGGATGCATGGATCAGTGGTTTTAATAAAAGAAGCGTGTCACGAAACCCGACTGAGGGTACTGCAATCAAAATGTCATTCACTTGATGCAGTGTTTCCGCTAAATCGGGTTGAGGGATTAAAGAAGGAGGAAATTCAAATCCTGGCATATAGCGGTTGTTAGTTCGCTCTTTTTGCATAATGCCAGCGTGATCCGTTTCGATCGTCCATAATCGCACTGCCTGGCCTCGGCGCGAGAGATAAAGCGCTAATGCAGTACCCCAAGATCCAGCGCCAAGAACAGCAATAGGAGCGTTTTGTTTGTCCGTCATGATTTAATGTACTTTCCCTTCGCCAGTTTGATCGGTAGGTTGCTTTTTTTGATCTTCCATATGTTGTGCATAGAGTGCATCGAAATTAACAGGCGCAAGAATTAATTGTGGGAAGCCACCGCGCATGACGACATCTGAAATCACTTCACGAGCATAAGGAAAAAGAATGCTGGGACAGAAGCTGCCTAACATTTGTCTGAGTTCTTCGTTGGGTAACCCTGAAATTAAGAAAATACCTGATTGATGTATTTCAATAAGGAAAGCTGATTTTTTGTTGCTCATGACAGTCGCTGTGATGGAGAGAATGACTTCATGCATATCGTCTTGAATACGATTACTTTTGGTTTCTAGGTTCAATTGTACTTCAGGTTTCCATTCTTCAACAAAAGTATGAGGTGTATTAGGCGCTTCATAAGAAAGGTCTTTGACAAAAATGCGCTGAATCTCAAATTGGGGAGTCGATGCATCTGGTTTTTGTTGAGGAGTGTTCTGCATGGCCATTTTCCTTATCTTTAAAGTGATTAGTCGGTCAATTATTTATTTTACGAGAGGCATATCTGCCGTTTTCCAAGCTTGAATTCCACCATTCAGAATATAAACACGGGTGAATCCATGGTTCATTAATGTCGTTGAAGCTTGAGCTGAATCTCGTCCCATAGCACAAACCACTATAACGGGCAGTGCTTTAAATTTCTCTATTTTTTTGATTTTTTCAGCAAGTTGTTGAGCAGGTAATGAAATAGCATTCACAATATGCCCATTTGTATAAGCGTCTAATGAGCGAACATCAACAATAGCCGCATTTTCGTGATTAATGAGTTGTGTCACTTGCATCGGTGACAATTGATGCGTACCGCGTCGAATTTTAAGAAATTCTACAATGACTAAAACAATTAAAATGGCAACGAGTGCTGATGTAAGCAATTCGTGGTGTTGTAGAAATATCCAGATATCTTGCATGGTATGCCTCGTTACTTTTAGAGCGAATGATTATACACAGCGGATTAATTCTTAACAATTAGATTCCCATCCATGGCGGGTCTTGCAGAGCACCAAACATCAATTTGTTGAATACCTGCTTTTTTGAGGAGATGACAAAAGGCAGTGATCGTATCACCTGTTGTGATGACATCATCAATGACAGCAATATGTTGATAAGGGATAGGACGTCTAATAGAAAACGCGTTTTTTATATTTATTTTTCGTTGTTCTTTGGTGAGCGTTGCTTGGGGCAATGTTGCTTTAATTCGAAGGCAATGGGAGTGCAGTAAAGGCAATTGGAGCTGATGAGCAATAGGGCGAGCAATCTCAAGCGCTTGGTTAAAACCACGCTCCTTAAGGCGGCTGGGGTGGAGAGGAATGGGAATAAGGGCTTGAGGAAGTGGTTTGTTTATGTACCATTCATAAACAATTTTTTCAGCAAGTAATTCGCCCAGGAGGCGAGCATTGATTAGTTTTTTTCCAAACTTAAGCTCTAAAATAAATTTCGAAAAAGGGGCTTCATACAAATAAGCCGCATGAATAATGTCAAATGGAGGCGTTTTTGTTAGGCAACTTCCACAAAGCATACCGGATACAGAAATCACTTTTGCGCAACGGGAGCATGCATTGGAAGTTTGAGGTAAGTGACGATAGCAAGGATCGCAAAGATCTTGCAATCGAGTGCTTGGATGAGAGCATAAAATGCAATGATAGGGTAGAATCCACCTATAAATTTTTGTCATGATGTTCATTGAGATCTCCAATATGCCAACAAAATCTATCGCGCATGATGTGATGAAAGAAATGCTTTCTCGATTGGATTATATAGTGTTGAAACCGGAATTGATTTTAGCGGTAGAGTCTGACGAGCTTCAGCAGCGTTATCCCGAGGCAAAAATAGTGGATAGCGTTTCAGAAGAATACTCAGTTGATTTGATTATTGCAAATTTAGTGCAGAATAATCTTGAAACAGAGATCCAAGCGTGGCGTCGCCTTTTAAAGCCTAATGGATTATTGATGTTTTCTACATTCGGGGTGGAGATGCATGATATTGGCGATGCATTGCTGCGAGCCGGTTTTTCCGATCCTGTTATGGATGTTGAGCCTATTACTTTTAATGCGCAACTTTATGAAGTGATCTATGGCCATGCTTGGGGGGCTATGCCGGTCGGTTATACGGCGGATGAAGCCGGTATCGTTAAAATCCCTATCACTAGCCTTAAAAAACAATAAGTTAGCCCGCACACATTGCTCATATTTTGTCCTATAATTAATTTGAAGTTAAAAAATATAATACGAGGATTGGAATATGAATAAGCTATTGATGATCGTTGTCACGTCCTTCGCTTTTTTGATGGTTTCTTCTTCTTTTGCCAAAGGTCAGCAAACGATTCCTTGGTTCAAGCAAAGCGGGGCATCTCAAACACAATACCAAACAGTGGCATGCCACTGTCAAAAATGCCACTCAGACTCAGCTAAAGAGTAATAGTCTTTTTATCTTTGGCACAAAACCTATTATTATAGGAGGATGTGTTCGCCCTAAACGAGAGGGAATCTATGAGCAATCTGATGATTGGTGTCGATGGTGGCGGAACGAAGTGCAAAGTGCGTGTTGAAGATGCGGACGGTCGTTTAGTGGGGCAGGCAGTGAGTGGTCCTGCGAATGTTCGTTTATCTGTCGAAGCGGCTTGGCAATCTATCCGTGATGCATTGGATAACGCCCTTAAACCGTTGGGTATAAGCTGGGTGGAACCTGGCGCTTATTTGCTGCAAGGGTGTTTCGGATTAGCGGGTGTTGAAATTCCTGAGGCACGAAAAGCTTTTTTAAGTTACTCCCACCCTTTCACACGGCTAGAGTTGACTTCCGATGCTCATATTGCCTGCGTTGGCGCACATCATGGCGCAGATGGCGGTATTATTATTGTGGGTACAGGCGCTATTGGGTATCAAATTCAGCAGGGTAAAAATAGTCGTGTGAGTGGCTGGGGATTTCCCCATGATGATGAAGGCGGCGGCGCTTGGTTGGGGTTGGAAGCGGTTAAGCTGACTTTTCAATGGATCGATCATCGCGTAGAAAAATCACCACTCGTTCAAGATATTTTTTCTTATTTTGATGATGATTTGAATCATTTTGTGAAATGGTCCAATGAGGCAACTTCTTCTGATTTTGCTCGTCTTGCACCTTTAGTCATTAATCATGCGCAACAAGAAGAAGTGGCGGCCATACGCTTATTAAAAAAAGCAGCCCATGCTATTGATCGTATCGGCCATGCCATGTTTAAGATGCAAGAAAAGCCAGTCCCTTGTTGTTTAATCGGTGGTGTTGCTCCTTTTGTTGAGCCTTTATTAAATGAAGAATTGCGTTCACGATTAGTCACGCGCAAAGATGAACCCAGTGTCGGCGCTATTTTATTAATGCACCAACGCATGACCGAGGTTATCCATGATTGATTCATTGATTATTTCGGGACCTACGGTCTATGCAGAACAAGGTGTTTTAAAAAATGTAAACGTTGAAATTTCGCAGGGTCACATTAAAGCGATTAATGCATTTTCTTCGCAAAAAAAACTCAACTTCCCTTCTTCCTATCATCTGATTCCTGGGTTAATTGATTTGCATGTTCACGGCGCTAATGGAAAAGATGTCATGGATGCCAATGCTGAGGCATTAGCAACGATGAGTAAAGCGCTAGCAGCAGAAGGTGTGACTGGGTTTTTAGCAACAACCATGACAGCCGCACCCGATCACATTGAAAAAGCATTGCGCGCAGTGCGAGCTTTTACATTGGATCAGCAAGAAGGCGCAAGGATTTTGGGTGTGCACTTAGAAGGCCCTTTTATTTCACCCAAAAAAGTAGGGGCGCAGAGTCGTGATCATCTATTGCCGTTAGATTTAAATTATATTCACCATTGGCAAACGCTTGCCGATTTGAAAATTGTCACATTGGCACCGGAATTGCCAGGCAGTGAAGCATTTATTCGCTACTTAGTAGAGCAAGGAATCATTCCCTCTATTGGACATACGGATGCAACATTTGAAGAAGCCATGGCAGCCATTGATAGCGGTTGCTCGCATGTCACGCATTTGTTTAATGCGATGCGAGGAATGCACCAGCGTGAACCTGGAACCGTCAGTGCGGCCTTGTTATCTAACCAAGTGACTACAGAGATTATTGTCGATGGTGTGCATGTTCATCCCGCTTTAATTCAATTGACCTTGAAATTAAAAGGGAAAGATCAATTGATTTTAGTGACGGATGCTATGCGAGCCAAATGTTTGTGCGATGGACGCTATGAGTTGGGTGGTCAATGGGTTGACGTGAAAGATGCTATTGCTCGCTTAGCCGATGGAACGTTGGCAGGTAGTACCTTAACAATGCCCAGAGCACTCAAAAACAGTATGCAGTACATGCACTGTGATTTAGCGACAGCGGTTAAAATGGCCTCTGAAAACCCAGCGAAGAAATTAAAAATGTTTGATCAGCTCGGCAGTATTTCACCGGAAAAGAAAGCAAACTTAGTTGTATTGGATGAGCATTTGAATGTTGTGCTTACGCTGATAGAGGGACAAATTTGTTTTGAGGTTAAAGAGAAGCGGGCTTTTGTCGAATGACACGGATCACATTTTTATTGTTACGGATTTTACGTAATACTTTGGCCAAATGAAGGCGATGACGTACAGAGATGGTGAGATTCACCGAAAAATAACGACCGTCATATTCTTCCGCATGAATGTTTTCAATATTGGACTCTCCATCAGCAATGGTTTGCGCGAGACTCGCTAAACTGCCTCGTTGATTGAGAATTTCGACACATAGATCTACTGAAAAATCACCTTTGACCGTTTCTTCCCAGCGAAGTGCAACGAATTTGTCGGGTTGCTGATGATAGTTGGCTAACTTAGGGCAGTTTTCAACATGCACAATAACGCCATGTCCTGTTTCCATATAGCCGCCAATGGGGTCACCTGGAATAGGACGACAGCATTTGGCGTATTTAATCACGATGCCTTCAGTACCTTTAATGGCGAGAGGTTGTAGAGACAGTTCTTTTGCATCTGGTTGCTCTTCCAATTTGATGAGTTGTTTAGCAGCTAATAAAGCATTGCGATTACCAAGACCAATGTCTTCAAAAAAATAATTGATAGAATCCAATTGAGTGCTGTCTGTTAACGTTTTTATTTGAGCCTCAGAAATTTGTGCAAGCGACAATCCTAAGCTTTTGAGTGATTTATCAATCAAGCGTTTGCCAAGTTCGACTGATTCTTCACGATGTTGTTTTTTGAGAAAATGTTTGATGTGACTTTTGGCTTTGCCAGTAACAACAAAATTAAGCCAGGCTGGATTAGGTCTTGCGCCGGGTGCGGTGATGATTTCTACTTGTTGACCGCTAATTAAAGGGGTGCCGAGTGGCGCTAAGCG
>Ga0163152_10007378_pt1 | contig 12056 bp, 11 predicted proteins | sample OliLakLV19MP8IB2_FD_148635 | JGI IMG/M metagenome (GOLD analysis project Ga0163152, IMG submission 148635) | Freshwater microbial mat bacterial communities from Lake Vanda, McMurdo Dry Valleys, Antarctica - Oligotrophic Lake LV.19.MP8.IB-2 | ecosystem: Environmental > Aquatic > Freshwater >... | reverse complement strand
CTTGTTTGCTGACTAAAATGACCGAAGAGTATCCGACGATCCGTGATTGCCGTTTGACTTGCCTAAATAGATTGCACGTTGCTCCGATATCGGTTGACCCTCCTAAGTAGATTACGCGGTCCTCCGATATCGGTTGACCCTCCTAAGTAGATTACGCGGTCCTCCGTTATCGGTTGACCCGCAGATATAGATAGATGCGGAGCCGAAGCAGTTTAGCTGCAATTAAGCGGAACGTGATTGTTCACGCGTAGTTCGTTGAACTTTATTCCTGCCAGCGTCGTTGACATCGGTAGCTGCTGGAGAGCATCAATGACAAGTCCGTTTATGTTTAGTCCACATGATTCTTCGCTTCCAACCGAAAAATCGAGAGAGGCTTTTTACTTTGCGGAGTTCAATGCTAAATTTCCAACCGAGGATGATTGCTTGGAGGAATTGTACAAACGAGCTGACGCAGAAGCGGTGCAGAAATGTCGTCACTGCGGAAATTTTCTTTTGAACAAAAGATACGGCGAGCGCGTAAGCACGTGCCAAAACTGCAGCAGGCAAACCTGGCATACTGCCGGGACATTCTTTGAGGGAATTCGGCTGGCAAGAGCATGGCTGGCTGCGATTTGGCTCATGGAGCATGGCATCGCTCTGAGTTCATCAATGCTTCACAAGCTTCTCGGCATCGCACAATCTACAGCTCTGAATATACTCCACAAAATCAGGACGGTCGTACGGAAGTACATGGAACACCATGCCCCAACGGTCTCTTCGGCGATTTTTTCAAATGTGTTCCGCAAGAGAAGTTTCGTGACACCAGCGTACTGCCACCCCCGGGCTGAGCAAGAAGAAATCGATAAAGCACGGCTCAATGAATCGTCTAGTTTTGGTACCGATCCGGATGCAGATACGCCTGCATCGCTTGCTGCTGATATCGGAGCAAGATTTTTCGGACGATATGACGCGAAACGGAAAGTAGCACCATCGGCAAGACACGCCGAGGACTTAGAAAGCGAAGAGGTAGTAGCGGCAGGAGAATCGGTAACCCGGACGGGCGGCTTTTCCGGAGGCGAAACAGAGATATACGAGTTGTTGTCAGAAAAGCCTTTGTCTGTCGACAAGCTGTGCGACCTGACCGGAATGCCGGCTGAAGAACTGTCGGTAAGCCTATTGATTTTGGAACTATCAAAGCTAGTTAACCGCGAGCCAGGTGACTATTATGTGCGGTGCAAACCAGACCAGAGTCATGAGGTTGCAAGTCTGTCCCTCACTGGCGACGATAGCAACGACAAGACGGCGGTGACCGTTACCGCCGCTATCCAGTTTATCATCGAACATTGTCACGGTATTAGCAGAAAGTATCTACAGAATTATCTCGCTGCGTACTGGTGTTACAGCGATAGAGTAACTTGGTCTCAAGGATCGCTGCTACAACTATGCCGTCAATCACCCAGGATTATCGAAAGCGAAATTCTCGGGTATGTGTCGCCGCCAATGGTTGTATTGATATCTTGATGCCGCTATGGTGGCTAATCTCGATTCTAATGGGCCTCGACTCGATGGTTTTCCGATTGCCGCAGATCAAGCGATTTCCTACACTTGCGGTTTTGAACATCCGGACAGCTGCTCTGAAGCAAGCTGGCGCCGTACATGCCACCATGAGTTGACGGAAATTCCAAGCGGCCGGCGGTCAATACTTTAGTGGTGCAGCTCGTTACTGCCGCTAGGCTGACTAAAGATCATCGCCTTTCACTTCACTTGGCGGGGATGTTGTTGGCTCCTGAGGAGCGCGGGCTTTGATTCCACCGGGAATGTCATAACACTTTTCTTGTTCGCACCAAACAATCTGATTGACCAGCTCATCCGGGTCGTCGATGACTGTGAAAAGGGCAAGCTCTGCTTCTGAAAGTAGACCTCGCTTCACCACGGTGTCTCTCAGCCAGTCAACGAGTGGATTCCAAAACTTCGATCCGACCAGGAACACAGGAAAAGCTTTTATTCTCTCTGTTTGGATCAACGTCAATGCTTCGAACAATTCATCCAAACTTCCAAATCCACCCGGCAGAATGACAAAGCCGATAGCGTATTTTACGAACATCAGCTTGCGTATGAAAAAATATCGAAAGTCCAGAGATATCGTCTGATAAGGATTCGGTCCCTGCTCGAATGGCAGCCGGATGTTTACTCCTACAGAAGTTCCTCCGGCCTCCTTGGCACCCTTGTTACCGGCTTCCATGACGCCTGGTCCGCCGCCGGTGATGATTGCAAACCCACGTTCTGCGAGCTTGCGCGCGATAGTCTCGGCCAAAATATACTCGTCTTCTCCCGGCTGGCACCGCTTTGACCCGAACATGGAGACTGCTGGGCCAATGCGACCCATCGTATCGAAGCCCTCGACGAGTTCGGACATTATTCGAAAAATTCGCCAGGTATCTTTGGAAGTAATTTCATCGATAACGTATTGGGATTCATTGGGCGCCATTGGAAAACTCCAGTCATTCGTTCAATTTTACCGCGTGAAGAACACTTCTAGAACATGGGTCTCGGGCATCTGCCCCGTTTTGACCAGTTGCTCAAGATCGACCAGTTCTTGCTTTTTCTTCACAAGTCCTGACAATGACAACGACTTGATTTTGCGCAAATCCTTCTCAATCATAAACGCTGACCGAGAATCGATACGTTCGGCTACTTGACGCAGAGACATTTCTCGACGCCCAACATCGCGACCGCCGGTGGCCACTGTCATCATCTTTTCATGTTCTGACTTGTAATAGATCCACTTACTTAGCATTGTTTGCATCGCAGCTACCACCATATGCGGTGACACTTGCCGAGACTTTAACTCTTGCAAAGATAAAAGGACCTTTCCCTTTTCGCCCTGAGCCCAGAATCCAAGCAAAGCAAAAACGTCTGAAAAGTGTGGGCTGAGCAACGTTACGTGTTCAAGGCGAATTCGCTTTTCCGGCAAAATGTAAATGGCCGCTTTTTCAATATCAGCAGCAATCTGCCTGAGGTTAGTTTCGGTACTTTCCGCAAGGTAATAAACAGCATCGTCATCAATTACCGCGCCGTACTTGTGGACCTCTTCATTGGCGAACGAAATTAGCTTGCTACTTTCGCTGCCGGTATAGTATTTAAATTTCTCAAAACTAATGATTTCACCATGCTTCTCGACTGCTTTCGAAGTCTTTAGCGATCGGTCGAAATTAGCTATACAGGCGAAAATAAGGAATGTATTTTCGGCTACCATTGCCAGTGCGGATTCAAAATCTTCGGCCAACTTATTGGATTTAGTTGCGCTGGAACTTTCCGAATCGTCTTTGCCACCACGCTTCTTCGTAAACAATGCGCACTGATCAATCAGAACCATACGATTTCCCGGACCGAAAGGCACGGTTCCAGCAACGTCAATCACTTGCTTCAAATCCGCTCCTCCTTCCAGTCGAGCGAAGTTGAAGCTTTCCCATGACGGATCTACCAATCGCTCTTTGAGCGAACGTACTCGTCGAGATATGAGAAATTCTTCTTCGCCGGCAAGAACGATAACAGGCAACTCTAACTCCTACCCTTCGGTCTTCAATCGGGTACCGGTGACAATAAAGTATGTCTTCTTCGCAATCGATGTACAGCAGTCTCCCATGCGTTCAACGTAACGGGCGCAGAAAAGGAACTGCGTGCGGGTTTGTGCCTCTTCCTGCTCCTGCACACCGAGATCGGACAGCAGTTTCTTGGAAAGTATGTCATGCAGATAGTTGACATGACTATCGCGCTGAACAACTTGAGGAATCCCGTCGACATCATCAGTGAGGTAGCAGATGAGCGATTCCTCAACCATGCGGTGCACGATCCCGGACATTTCAGCCAGCTCCGGCGGAACTTGTAGACCATCCTCTGCAGCCCATGAAATTAGCTTGGCTACACGATGCGCGTGATCTGCCAGTCGTTCAAATTTAGCTGCCAACAAGGTACTGCCAACCAGAGTGCGAATCTCTTGCGGCTGCAGCCCATCACGCTCCGTAAGCAAATCGAGGCACTTCTCCTCAATTCGCAAACACTTTTCGTTGATCAACTCTTCTTGCTGTTCTATTAGTTCCAGCTGCGCGGCCGGATCCCGATTCAGCACTTTCACCAGCTCAGCTACTGTACTGCTGACCATTCGCCCAAGAGAGAGAATGTCTTCTTTCATGATCGTAATTGCTTGAGTTTTCACTCTTTATCTCCATGTAACGCTGATTCCGGCAGGTTTAATCGGTAACCCGATCTATGAATTGTCTCCAGCAGCACAGGATTCTTCGGGTCCTCTTCAAGCTTCTGCCGCAGCCAGCGAACATGGACAGCAACTGTTTTTGCGTCACCGGAAAAATCGTAACCCCAGACCTGATTCAATAGTTGTTCTGTCGATAGAGTCTTTCCCGCACTGACCATGAGCACTTTCAACAGCAGAAACTCTTTAGGTGACAGATCAACATTTCTTTCGCGCCATTTAACTCGACGGCTATCTTCATCAAGAGCCAGCTCACCAATCACCAGTTTTCTCGATGATTTAGACTTGCCATGACCACTTCGTCGCAATAGTGCTTGCACACGCGCCATCAATTCAAGGCTGCTGAACGGTTTGGCTAAATAATCATCAGCGCCGCTGGTAAGTCCTTCCGCGATGTCAGCCGGACTTGAACGCCCTGTCAGCATCAGGATCGGGACTTCGACCATGCGCGTGCGAATGACCTTGCAAATTTCCGGACCGATCATGTCAGGTAGCATCCAGTCAAGAATAATCAAATCCGGTGCCGCCAGCGTCAGTCCAGAAAGAGCCGTCTGCCCGTTGTTAAAGGCAGTTACGCTAAAGCCCTGCCGCTTCAAGTTATATTGCAACGTCTCGATGATCGTTTCATCATCGTCGACTAACATTACTTTGGTCGCTATCATCACTGTTGCACCTGATGCTGAGTCAAAACAGTCGGATGTGGTAGGTCCACTCGAAAGGTCGAACCCTTGCCTTCTTCCGATTCAACCGTGATCCGTCCTCCGTGCAAGTCCACAATGTTTTTCACAATAGAAAGACCAAGGCCAGTACTGCCTTTCGATTGCACTCGGTCAATTCGATAAAAGCGCTGAAAGATTTTGGGTATTTCACTTTGCGGCATGCCGCAGCCAGTGTCGCTCACTTCAAAACAACCCGGGCTGCTACTGCATGTCGATACGGTGACGTGCCCGCCGGAAGCGGTGAATTTGACAGCATTTTCAACCAGGTTCAACAGCACCTGGTCGAGTTGTTCTTGATTGGCGTGGACACGAAAGTCCTTTGCTACGTCGATTTTTACCTGCACGCCTCTTGCTTGTGCCAGTGCGCTCACGGACTCGGCGGCGTATCTGGCGCGGGCGGCCAACTCGACCCACTCAAGTCGAAGCTCTTGCCGGCTTTGGGAGACTTGCTCCACAGACAGCAAATCCTGTGCCAGTTTCTGCAAGCGCTCAACTTCGGAGTAGGCACGCTTTAACATCCGCCTGCAAACATCAGGGTCTTCAAGCGCTCCGTCAAGCAGCGTTTCTACCAACAGTCTTATGTTAGCAATAGGCAGGCGCAGTTCATGGCTGACTTCAGCGATCCAACTGCTGTCCTTTGAGGACTGCTCTGGAGCCCCAGTCGCACTGGACTGCTGTTCAGCTTTTTCGGAAAGATCCACAGGTCCGTTCATTGACGTCCTTGCGCCTATCGAGGGCGCCTTGCGCTCATACTCCTAATATAAATAACCCCTACATTAGGAAAAACAGCCCAATCAGACCGAGATTTTTTCAGTACCATATCAATGTTGCAAGAGGGAGGCATGATCTTGGGTCCGGTAACCTTATTAATTCTTGACGGCTGGGGCGTTTCGCTAGAAAAAAGAGGCAATGCGGTACTGGCTGCCCGTACCCCGAATTACTTAGATATGCTTTCCCGTTTTCCAAATTGCCAACTGGATGCGTCCGGATCTGCTGTCGGGCTTCCGCCCGGACTGATGGGTAACTCCGAAGTCGGACACTTGAATATAGGCGCCGGTCGTGTTGTCATTCAAAAGCTGGCGCAGATTAGCGCCAAGATTCTCGACGGGACGTTTTTCAAAAATCCAGCCCTGATGGCTGCCATCGACAATGTGCGCAAGAACGATTCGAAGCTACATGTATTTGGACTGGTCAGTGACGGATGCGTACACTCGAGCCCTGACCATCTTGACGGATTATTGGAACTTGCCAGGCGCGAGAAAGTCGAGCTGGTAGTCCATCCTATTCTTGACGGGCGCGACACGCCACCGCGATCGGCACAAAGGTTCATGCGTGAGCTGGAAGAAAAGCTGGCAGGTCATGGCACCATTGGCGTTGTCTGCGGTCGTTATTACGCCATGGATCGCGACAATCGTTGGGAACGGGTGGAAAGATACTGGCGGGCACTTGTTCTTGGTGAAGGGCTGTCCGCTGAATCAGCTGTTCAGGCTGTGGATATGGGCTACGAGCGTGGTGAAAATGACGAGTTCATCGTGCCAACTGTGGTCAAGCAAGCTCTGATAGCCACTGGAGACAGTGTTATCTGTTTCAACTTCCGGCCGGATCGCGTGCGACAAATCAGCCGCGTGCTAACACAACTCGATTTCACAGGCTTCGAACGCCCAGAAATTCCGCAGATTTACTACGTTTGCATGACTGAATACGATACCAGTTTGGCTTTGCCGGTGGCGTTCAATCCATCGCAACTTCCGGTGCAAGACATGCACAACACATTGCCCGAGATTCTTGCGTGCCACCACATTGGACAGTTTCACACCGCAGAGACCGAGAAGTATGCGCATGTCACTTACTTTTTCAACGGCGGAAAGGAGCAGCCAAATGCGGACGAATACCGAGAGTTGGTGCCGTCCTTAAAGGTAGCGACGTACGACCTGGCACCGCAGATGCAAACACCAAAAGTATGCGATGTCACCATATCTGCAATTGAGTCAGGTAGATATCCATTCATCATCCTGAACTTTGCAAACCCGGATATGGTGGGACATACCGGCATGATGGATGCGGCCGTTCATGCTGTTGAATCTGTTGATGAAGCCTTCGGAAGGCTGCTTGAAGCGACGCGGATGTCCAAAGGCACCCTGTTGATTACAGCAGATCACGGTAACGTCGAGCAGATGATCGATCTGAAAACCGGCGAACCGCATACCGCGCACACGACAAATCCAGTACCGTTCATAGTGGCAGATTTCAGCGGGCAGGTTGACCGTGGTCATAAGCTGCCTGACGGGTCGCTAGAAGACGTGGCACCGACAATCCTGCAAGTAATGAGCATCCAGCAACCGACACAGATGACAGGAAAACCATTGTTGAAGACTTTGACAACATCTCGTTAGACCGATCGAATCTTGTTGTCATACGCGAGATTTCTTGGCAATTTACTAAACTTATGCAAACAAACAATGCGCCGAAGCAATTGGCTCTACAAGCGGCTATAGACGGTTTATTGCAATGTAAAAAGCCGGACATGCCCTTCAGGGTAGAAATTGTTTGATCAGTCCAATACTTACCTGTTATTATTGCCCCGCGTCGGTTGGTAGAAATACTAGCTTGTCGTATGTGGCAAGTCGGGCTAACAAAAAAACCGATCAACCAAGCATTAGACAACTCTACGAAGGAGACGAATGAGGTTTATGGTGAAATTCCAAACGATTGCTCTTGCCGCGGCTAGCTTTGCATTGGCGGCTTCATTGACCGCTTGTGGCGGTACCGGTGGCGAAGGCGGAACGACAACGACCACTGACGGTCAAACAACGTCGACAAGCACTTCGACAGGCACTGAAGGCACCACGACGACAACAACCAGCACAACCACAGACGCCACCGGAGCTGCAACGGGCACCGCTACCAGCACAACAACAACTCCCTAGTCCTCAGACCGGGATTTTAAAAAAGCTCATGGGCGACGCTTAGCGTCGCCCTTTTGCGTCAGGTAAAAATGCGCTCAATCCATCTTCGGCGCAAGTGCCCCTGAGATCAACGCATTATCATTGGCATTAAGCTCCAGTTGCCGCGATAATATTCGCCATGAAACGCCTCCCGATTTGCCTGCTTGCAATCAGCCTGTCCCTGCTGCTTACGCAGGCCAGTGCCGAAGCAAGGCTTTTCAAAAGCAAAAAAGAAGGAACGAGCGCTCAGCATGTCGTCAAAAGACAGAAGTCAAAAAAACATAAGCAGGCAGTGCCGCCGCCTGCAAACCGCCATAGCTCGCCAACGGCTACAGTTACTACAACTTCCGCTGGTGCCCTGGATAGTGACACTGCAGCACCAACCACTCCAGTTGTTATTGCTCCGTCGTCTCTTATTGACTTAACGACGGCAAAATTCGGTCGACTGGACATTACGCTGACAGACGCCTTCTTCCTTGAAGCCAGGGTACGCGATCTGCGATTAGTTGCTGAAAATATGGACATGAACAAAGGCACTCTTGAGTCGTTGAGCATTCAGGTCGATCAAGGCGAGTTCTCCGAGTTCACCATAGACTCACTGCGTATGTATACTCGTGGTGCCTTACAGTTTGACACCCAACAATTACTGAACCAAAAAGTGTTGCAGTTTCGAGAACCAGCATCAGCACGCGTTCGAGTTGGTGTAAGTCAGCAAAGCTTAAACACCTTTCTCAATGCACCCACTATTCTCGAGCGCTTATCTGGAACAGCAAAGAAACGGGTGCCTATCCTCAGCTCACTGGTGCGCAAAGACGTGAACTTTGGATTCAGCTTCACAAAAGGCGCCGTAAAGCTCGAGCCAGACAATCATGTCACTCTGTCCATAGATTCAAAGTTTGGCATGGGCAAAGTCGGTATGCCGGTCTCGATATCGGCTGATACCAAATTGAACCTTGTCGACGGTTGGGTGACATTGAGCACCACAAAGTTGCACACCGCCGGGCACGCAGTACCACCGGACCTGTCCGAGCGCATCGTCAACAGAATCAACAGTTTGTCTAAGTGGGGCAATCAATCTGACGACATCAAATTCATATTTACGGATTTGAAAGTGGTGCCCGATGAGAAACTGGAATTGGAAGGCACCGCACTCATTAAGAGATTGCGATTCGCCCGTAATCAAGAGCCTTCGCCCAAAACAGAACCACATGGACAAACTGATGTGAATGAAAGCAAGGAATTGCGCTAAAATACCTGCCAACCGACCGTAGCCGCGTTTCAGGCTGCAAAACTTTAGAAAGTGAGTTGTCTATGGTACGCCGACGCGATAATCGGCAATCGGACCAGCTACGTCCCGTAAAGTTCACAAGAAACTTCACCAAGAATGCTGATGGTTCGGTACTTGTCGAATTCGGAGACACCAAAGTTCTGACGACCGCGAAGGTCGAGGAACGTGTCCCTGCATTTCTTATGGGAAAAGGTGAGGGCTGGGTCACAGCGGAGTACTCCATGCTTCCGGGCTCAACGCTTGTACGATCCGTCCGGGAAGTTACCCGAGGGCAGCCGTCCGGTCGCACCAACGAGATTCAACGCCTGATTGGACGCACGCTGCGTGCCGTGGTCGATCGCCGGGCCATGGGAGAACGAACGATCACCATCGATTGCGATGTTCTTCAGGCTGACGCCGGAACGAGAGTGGCGAGCATTTGCGGCGGGTTTATGGCCCTTTATGACGCCATGCAAAAGCTTCAAAAATCTCTAATGTGGGACTCGCTTCCGATTTCCGAACATTTGGCTGCTGTAAGTGTCTGCCAGGTTAAGGGAGAGCTCTTGCTGGACCCGAATTACCAGGAAGATTCCCAGGCGGAAATGGACAGCAATATAGTGTTGACCGAGTCCGGCAAGATTCTTGAACTGCAAATATCTTCTGAATTGAAGCCTTATGAAGCATCTAAGTTAAATGAGCTTATGGTCTTAGCCGAAAAAGGGATCAAGGAAATCATCGAACTTCAGTTCGCGGCCTTGGGCGGGCGCTAATTTTCCCAGCGGAAACTTGTTTGCGAACATTGCGGCCAAACTTAAATTTATGTTGGTTCCTGCTGACATCGATTCTTGAGCAACTAATATAGAGGTCAAGCAGTCTGAGCTAAGCATCAGAGCAATTCGTTCTCATAACAGCAGGTCTCAATTGGTTGATACGAATCCCATCCAGGACGTCTTTGCGGATGTGACTCCCCTAAAGCTTTTCAGCTCAAGCTGGAAAGTATTCTGGCGCATCCACAGACTGCAAGGCTGGTCCGGTGCTTTTCGTGTCGTGCCGATTATCTGGTCGATTATCGTCACCGTGCGCGGTTTTTCACGTTTTCACGCCAAAGAATATGAGCGCCTGCGGGCAAACAAAGCCAGCGGCGGTGGCGACCTGGAAGAAGTGGCCCTGAGCGCCGAAGAGATGGAAGAATATCGACTCCTCGGCAGATGGCTGCGCATCCGACTCCATGAACTTGGCCCGACCTTCATCAAAATCGGTCAAACGCTTTCAACTCGGGCAGACCTGGTTCCCTTGCCGGCTCTGATTGAGCTCTCGTCGCTGCAAGAGGAAGTCGAACCGTTTGCACCGGATGTGGCCATGGCCACACTTGAGCGAGAGCTGGGCGCCCCTCCGGCAGAGCTTTTCGCGCAGTTCAATCCGCTGCCGATTGCGGCAGCAAGCCTCAGTCAGGCCTACAAGGCCGTTCTGCGTGACGGCAGAGACGTCGTGGTTAAAGTTCAACGCCCCAACCTCACTAAACTGATCACTCGCGATGTGCAGACTCTCGGGGCAATCGCCGATGAGGTGATGACTTACCCGAAATTATCGCGCCATACAGATTGGCCAGGCGTCATCGAAGAATTTGCCCGCACAACCTTCGAGGAAGTGGATTACATCCGCGAAGGACGAAACGCCGATAGATTCCGGCACAATCACCGCTCCAACGAAAATATCTACATTCCGCGCATCATCTGGAGGCTCACCGGGCGGCGCGTGTTAACGATTGAATTCGTCGGTGGCGCCCGCGTAACTGACTCCGAGGCGATCGATAAGCTCGGTCTGGACCGCGCCGAACTTACTGAGATCGGTGCCAACTTTTATCTCAAGCAGCTACTGGAAGATGGTTTTTTCCACGCCGACCCGCACCCAGGTAACATGAGAATCATGCCTGATGGTCGTATCGGCATTTTCGATTTCGGCATGGTCGGGCGAATCTCGCCAACCCTGAAGCAAAACATGATCAACGCTTTCATGCACGTGATCAAACGTGAGTATTCTGCTCTGGTGGATGATTTCGTGGAAATGGGCTTCCTCAAAGACGATGTGGATCGAGAAGCGCTAGCTGCTGAATTGACCCCGATTGTCGAATCCCGTTTTGCCGAAGGGCTGACAAAAGTGCGCTTCCGTCAAGTCGTATTCGACTTCTCCGACCTGGTGTACCGCTATCCATTTCGCCTACCAAGCGAATTCACATACATCATGCGCGCTCTTTTGACGCTGGAAGGTGTGGCCTTGGGTATCAATCCTGATTTCAACTTCGTGGATGCGGCACTGCCTTTCGCTCAGCGCCTTATGTTTAAAGAAGCTGGTTCGACCGTGCGAGCTGCCTTGCTCAGAGAAGTCTTCGCCGAAGGGCGTTTTCAGCCACACAAAGCAATCAGCCTCCTCAAAAGCGCAACCCGCCTCTCACTCTAGCCTGGTTGCTACTCAGGGCTTCTCTGCACCTGCCGAAAAGAATCAATATATGCGGTTCAACCGATAACGGTTGGACAGCAAATCAATGTATGCGGTTCAATGCCTGCTTTGTCATTACTATGTCATGAGCCTGCCCCTTAGCTTGTCCATAACCGACGCTACCCTTTAAGCAGATGGGGATTAGAGTGAGAAGCAAGGGATTGAGTTATGGCAGATGACAACTTTGAGCAAACAGCCAAGCAACTTACAGCAAAAGTTGAGAAGAACGAGAGCGTGTCTGAAGAATTGAACTCCATTCCTTTTCCAGACCGATTAATAATGGCGCGCTGCATGGACGAGATCAACACACAAAACCGCGCTACTAACGATTCGCTGCCAGACATTCAACTAACTATTGCAAACGATGGCGGCCGCCGAGA
>Ga0163152_10007377_pt1 | contig 12056 bp, 8 predicted proteins | sample OliLakLV19MP8IB2_FD_148635 | JGI IMG/M metagenome (GOLD analysis project Ga0163152, IMG submission 148635) | Freshwater microbial mat bacterial communities from Lake Vanda, McMurdo Dry Valleys, Antarctica - Oligotrophic Lake LV.19.MP8.IB-2 | ecosystem: Environmental > Aquatic > Freshwater > Lake... | reverse complement strand
CTGTAGTCCGTGCCAAAGCGGTGGCGCAGATAGGTGCTGGCGAAGCCCCAGAAATGCGCGTGCCAGAAGGTCGTATCGCCCGGCTCCGCCTGGGGAGTGGTCAGGGCATACCAGCCCTTGATAATTTCCACGAGGAAGCCACGTTTGGTCAGCAGCAAGCGATCCGGCCGAGAGATATCCGGGCCGCGGACGACTTTACCGGTCGCGCGGTCGCGCACTCGTTGGAGGGCGGTGGCGAGAGCTTGTTGAGGAGTGGGCATCGACTTTGTTTTGCTGAAAAAAAACTATGTTTTGTCGATAACGCCAACTTTGTTTTGCATTACTAATCGGCTTTGTTTTTATGCGTTTCTTCCCGTTTTTAGCTGCGCTAAATGTGGTTACGAACCTGATGGTCCTGTCCGGACGTTCTCGGAATTGCTTTGAAGGGGCTGTTGGGTGAGGTGGGTTGGCCGGAAGGGTGTCGCCGGAGCTTCTCGTGCCGTCCCCCTGCGGCGCTTTGCCACGGCGCCCAAGCCGCGAGGGTCAGGTTGCTAATCGATCACTTTAGGCGGCGGCCAAACCGCGCGGACACAGATGGCGATCGCCAATTGTGGCCGACCCCAAATGAAGACTTGGGGGCCGAGCCAACGGATTCATGTCTTTATTCTTAACTGAGCAGATGCGCGGCAGTCGTCCCAACGGGCGCAGGGCGGCAAACGGGGTCAGGCCGTTCGATGTTCGGAACAGCAGACACGAGCCGGCCCACTCTGCCGCCAAGCCTCACGAACATCGAACGGCCTGACCCCGTGGATCGGCCCCCCGTGGCTGGCGCAGCGGCTGAACATGGGCAGCCCGTTTCGCCTGAGTCGGTTGGTCGGCGATTGCCGTGAGAATCCGACGGCGTGGCGGGGGGGTTGAAGGCGATTGCAAAGTGCAAAGTTTGACCCCGTTTCGCCCCCCTCGGCGAGTTTGCGGTGGGTGCGACCGAGACCGAGGTGCGCCGCTTCTTTCGCGGATATGCGCCCCGGGCACTCGGCCGTGAAACCGCGATCTTTGCCGGGCGCCTGCAAGCGTCGCTGCCTTTCGAGATGGGCGAAAACGATCTGTGGATCGTCGCCACTGCGCTGCGCGAGCAGATGCCCTTGGTTTCCCGAGACCGCGTTTTCCCACGCATCCCGGGACTGCGCGTCATCGTCTACTGAAGCCCTCCTTACGCATTCCGCAGCCGCCCCGACCCGGAATTGAAGGACGATCGACGCTGGAAGAAACGGGGCTGATGTCTGAGGTGATACGACATTCCTGTCTGTTCCGTTCCCCCCGATTCCGTGGCCCAGGCGCAAACGACGCCAAGCGCAGTCAATCCAAGGGACAGACAGGAATGTCTGTGTCACCCCGGGCAATCCATTCGCCGCTTTCCTTCGCCGCCTTCCACGTATTACGTGATTTGGATCATGGTCGAATCCGCCGTCCTTAATCACGCCGCCCGCATCCTGACCGCTGTCGCCCAGGAAAATTGACTAAACCCCTCCTGGCCCAACCCCTGAAGATCCAGTTTCCAGCTCCAGCCGCTAAGCACAGCCGGCTCTTGTTTTGGCCCGGCAATCTGCAAACGTGCCGGCCATGAGCACCGCTGGATCCCCTCTCCGTTTCACCCTGCTGGCTGCCGGAATTCTCGGCCTCACCGGGGTCGCGCTCGGCGCCATGGGCGCACACGCACTCAAAGCGGCCTTGATCGAGCGCGGCATGACCGCCGCCTGGGACACCGCCTCAAGCTATCACTTGTTTCATGCGGTCTCGCTGCTCGGCCTGGCGGCGCTGTCCCACCCGCTGGGCGATCGCTCCCGCCGACTGCTGCTCTGGGCGGCCCGCTGCTGGTGCGCCGGCGTCATCCTTTTCTCCGCCTCCCTGTACTGGCTCGCACTGGGCGGCCCTCGCTGGCTCGGCCCCGTCACCCCCCTCGGAGGGGTGGCGCTGATGGCGGGCTGGCTGCTTCTCATCCTGGCCGCATCAGGGATGAGCCGCCCGGCTTTGTCCGCTAACATCATTCGCACCCGCCCTCCGGAATGACGCCCGTCATGCAGATCCCAGATGATTTGCGCGCGATGCTGGAGGCCGTCCGTCGCACCGGACGGCCACGGCTCGTCGGAGGCGGAGTGCGCGACTGGCTCCTGGGGATTGAGCCCAAGGATTTTGATATTGAGGTGGGCGGTTCGGATTTTGAAACCCTGCACCGCACGCTGCGGCCCTTCGGTTCAACGGATATTGTGGGACGCAGTTTCGGGGTGATCAAGGTCCGCAGCCGCGCTACCGGATCGGAGTACGATTTTTCATTGCCTCGTCGGGAATCAAAAACCGGCGCGGGGCACCGCGGATTTGCGGTCGAACCCGACCCGACCTTGAGCGACGCGGATGCGGCCGCGCGCCGTGATTTCACGCTCAACGCCATCGCGCTCGATCCTTTCACCGGTGCACTGATTGATCCCCACGACGGGCAGCGCGATTTGCAGGCTCGCGTGCTGCGTCATACCAGCGCGGCGTTCAGCGAGGATCCGCTGCGGGTGCTGCGGGCAGTTCAGCTGGCGGCGCGGTTCGATTTTTCACTGGCGCCCGAAACCGCGGAACTTTGTCGGCGCATGGTAAACGCGTTTGCGGAACTGCCCGTCGAACGCGTTTGGGGCGAATGGGAAAAGTGGGCAGCGAAATCCATCCGGCCTTCCCGCGGCCTCACCGTGCTGGAGGAAACGGGATGGCTGCAACACTTCCCGGAAATCGCCGCGCTCCGCGGCACGCAGCAAGAGCCGGAATGGCATCCCGAGGGCGACGTGTTCACCCACACGCAACACTGCCTCGACGCGCTGACGGCACTCCCTGCCTGGCAGGCGAGCCCTCCTGAACGGCGACGCCTGCTGATGTTCGGAGTGCTCGCCCACGATTTCGGCAAACCCACGACGACCGCGTATGCGGAGAAACGCGGCCGCATGCGCTGGACCAGCCCCGGGCATGAACCCGCGGGTGGACCTCTCGCCGAGAGTTTTCTCCGCCGGATCGGTGCTCCGCTCCACTACGACCTGCCGGTCGCCGCGATGGTCCTCCATCACTTGGCGCATCATCACGGCGCCACCATCTTCACCGACACCGCGGTGCGGCGCCTCGCACGCAAGCTCGCTCCCGCCACGATCGATGATCTCGCTCTGGTCATGCGAGCGGACGCGAACGGCCGTCCGCCGCTCACGTCTCCGGAAATCCACGCTCGCATCGACGAACTCGTCGCCCAAGCGCATGCGCTTGCTCTAGCCGACGCGGCGCCCAAGCCCATCGTCCTCGGTCGACACCTGATTGCCTTGGGCATGAAACCTGGTCCCGACTTCAAACCACTGATCGAGGCCGCGTTCGAAGCGCAGCTCGACGGCGCGTTCAACGATGAAGCTGGCGGAGTGGCTTGGTTGAAGGCGCACGTTAAGGCGTGCGACTGATGAAATTTGGTTTTGGCGCGGCAGCGCCGGTAGGGCCCGAGCTCGCTCGTGGCCGATTCGGTTTCACCCGACCTATCAAGCCACCTACCCACAGGGGAGCCTCAACCGAAGGCCAGTAAGCCGACCGCGCTGAGCTCCGCGGGACCGGCGCGGAGGATTCCATCCTGCACGATCTTGGCGCGAAGCCCGCCATTTCCCTTCAGCCAGTTTTCCGCTCCCGGTGCGACCGCGGTGTTCATCCAGTGACACGGCTTCGACTCGCCCATGCCCTCGAACTCCACGCCTGCGATGGAGAATCTCAAGCCCATCAGCGCCCGCAGGTCCGCGCCTTCGATGACGATATTGCGGCGAAACGCATCGGGACTCAGGCCCGGCACCGCCAGCTCCCGTTTCGCACCCTCGTAAATCTCCCATGCGAAAAAGGTCACCTGCCCATTGTAATCCGGTTTGTATCCAAAAAAACGATCGCGCTCGAGTCCAAGACCGGCGCGACACATCACTTCAGGCACATCCGTTATGGTGTGCTCACCGGGCGGCTGCCCGTGGCGGCCAAAAAAATTATGGCCAGGCGAAATGAAGATGTGGCGAATAACGACGGCAGACTTCACAAGGGAAAACATGACCACAGGCCAGGCAGCGGCGCAAACGATTGCTTTCCGTCGAGCGACGTCAGCGCAGACGTTGTGCCTCGTCGGATTTTCCTTGGGACGTCCGTTGGGACCGCGGCCGCCCTCGGCCGCATCCGTTTGCAGCAGCGGCCGGGGGCGGCCGCGGTCCCAAGAAAACCCCCGGCCGGCGTGTCGTGATCCCGCGTTACTCCACCCTCTCCCATTCCAATGATCCGCGCTTTTCAATGGGATCTCGCCCGGCAGGTCGAACGGCTCGACTGGCTGCTCGCCCAACTTCCCCGCTACGCCGAATGGGGTTATCAGGAGGTGTATCTACATCTTGAGGACGCCATCGAGTATCCGAGCCTGCCCGGCGTGGCGCGAGCAGACGCTTATTCGCGCCGGGAACTTGAACGACTCGTCGACGCGGCGACCCGCGTGGGCATCAAGGTCGTTCCGATTATCAATCTCCTCGGCCACACGCAATACCTCATCAAGGTGCCCGAGCTCCGCGACCTCAACGAACTCCGCGACCCCGACGGCACGCCTCGCGAGCACGGCCAGATCTGTCCCGTTCACCCCGCGGTTCTGGACGTGGCGGCGAAACTCCTGCGCGACGTCGCGCCGTTCTGCACGGCGGGCAAAGTCCACGTTGGACTCGACGAGTCGTTTCACCTCGGCCAGCACCCGCGCAGCCGTCGCGAAATCGCCCGGATTGGCCGCGCTGCGCACTTCGCGAACTATGTCGGCCGCCTGCATAAACTAGCCGGGTCATTGCAGCTGAATCTGGGGATCTGGGCGGACATGCTCTATTTCCTGCCGGAAGCGATTCCGCTGCTGCCCACCGACATCGCGGTGTACGAATGGTATTATTATCCCTTTCGTCGTCGTCCGCGGGTTGAGCTCTTCAACTTTGCGGAGAGCAACATGGGCGAACAACTGCGGGCGCGCGGCCTGGAATACTGGGGCTGCCCCATGAACGGCGCCTTTCGCCATGAACCGATGCCGCATTTCACCGATCGGCTCGAGAACGCCATTTCCTGGTGGCAACGCTGCCGGCGGTTGAACGCCGCCGGGTTTCTGATGACCGCGTGGGAGCCTAACCGGCTGGCGTTGGAATTGACCACCGTAGTGGATGCGGCCGCCGCCTCACTATGGCTCGACCCTGCGCGCGCGCCCGAACCTCAATGGATGTTGGAACGCGGCTTTGAGCGGGTTTACGGCAAAGCGGGGGCGCGAAAATGGACTCGGCTCGCGCTCAGCGGCGATCGGTATCCGTTTTCTGGTTATCCGCGTTGGGAGATCAACACCAGCTGGTCGACCGTATCCCGCCGGGAAAGCGTCGCACCCTATCGCGGCGAGGAGCGTTTTTTTTGCCGGGCCGTGCGTGAGGCCCAAGCTGGCGCCGCGCCCGCCGCGCTGCGCGCCAGCCTTGAATTCCGCCACTATCTCGCGCAGCGCGATATCGCAGTCCGCACCGGTGCCCCGCGCCCAGCGCTCGGACCGGCTTTGCGCGCGGCCAGGGAAATGTGGGCGCAAACGCGTGACCCCAACGTGATCGGACCCAACGAGCGAATGCTGCGCGCCGATGCGGGCCGCGAACGTCCGACCGGGTGGCAATTGTGTTATCGCGTCAACAATGTGGCGCCAGCGCTGCAACGGGTGGGCGTCGAGCAACTCCAACCGGATGGCACTTGGAAGCTGTTGCAGGCGTGTCACACGATCGAGTTCCAAGGGCGGGCGGCTCGACCGCGCGGCGGGCTCATCCGGGAACACGCCGCGCCCGTGCATTGGACGGGTGACGTCCACGCGTTTCCCCGGCTACGAATCGTCCTCCAGGGCCTGGGCCGGGTTCGAATCGAGCAAATCGAATTGGTCCACGGCCGTATCCGGCATTTGGCGACGGTGACGGTGACGGCGACGGTGAAACCGACGATGTTGGGTCGTCCCGCCCCGCGCCGCGGTTGGCCCGAGTTCACTTGGAACCAAAACCAGGCGGTGCTCGAGCTCACTTGGGAGAGCTCCGCAGAGACGGGACTCTCACCGTCGCGCCGCCCGACACCGCACCCGCAAAAAAGCGGGACCTAATTATCTTCAAAAACGCAGTTGAACCACCGATTTTCACTGATGACCACTGATGCAAACAGGGTTGCGCGATGGAGGCCGTTCACCCGGCAAGTGAAGGGAAAGTTCTATCCCATCGATCCGGATCTATTTGATCCGTGTTTATGAGTGCTCATCCGTGGTTACTGCTTCTGCGGTATTTAGGATTATTAAGTTCAATAAAGCAAAACGGCCCGCCGGAGAGGCGGGCCGTTGAAAGAACGAATGCTTTAAGCGATCTTAGAATTTATACTTCGCCTGCACGTAAACAAACCGACCGATCGGGTCGTACGCATTGATGTCGTGCGATTGATTGCCTTCCGATGGGATGCGCGGGGGATATTTGTTGAACACATTGTTAACCCCGATTGTCGTATGAAGGCCCTTCAGCCAACGGTTGCCCGTGCGATTGAAGTTATAACCCAACTGCAAATCGAACGAGTGGTAGTCGCTAACGCGAAACGGCGTGACGTTCGTCAAGTCATCCAAGCTTGGGGTGTAGGTGTGGGCGAGGCCCGCGTTCCACTGGCTGAGGGCCCAGTCGAAGCGGCTGTTAAGACGATAGCGCGGGAACACACCGTTGCTGCTGGTGCCACGAGCGATAAATCCGTCTTGATACCCAACCGCAGGCTGATTCGGCAACGTCTGGACGAAATACTCGTGCAGGTACGTTCCGGCCACGGCGGCGTTGAATCGACCCCAGCTCTGGGTGGTGTACTTGTAATTGGCTTGGAGGTCCATCCCCTGCTGCCAGTACCCAGCTACGTTCACTTTGGAATTCGTGATCCACACCTGGTCCGTCGGACCACTGGTCATTTGACCGGGGGCGGTGATTGGGGCGCCATCGCTGAAGTGAGTTTCACCGGCGACACTGACCGCGCGACGAACCAGCGAAGCGTACGGAGACGCCGTTCCGCGGGCTTCAACATCCAACACGATGGTCGTGGTGGGAATGGTGTCGACGAGATCGCGCTCGTCGATGTTGAACCAGTCCAACGCCACCGAGAATCCCTTGATATTTTTCGGCGACCACACTACGCCGGTCGACCAGTTGCGGGACTTGGAAGGGTTCAAATTACGATTCGAACCTTCCTGCAGGCGGTACTGGCTATTGCCGGAGGCAATGCCCAAGGAGACGCCGCTGGCGTTGTAACGGGTGATGTTGATCGAGCTGGTAAAGCCTACGCTGAGAGGTCCGTAGAGGTCAAACAACGAAGGGGCGACAAACGATTCCGAATAGGATCCGCGGAAGGCCAGTTCATCGTTAAACGGGAGATAACGGACCGCATACTTCGGCGTCGTCGGATCGCTCGTGGTGCTATACTTGTCGAAGCGACCGGCAACCGTAACCTCGAGCAGGTGGGCGCCACGGATGGCGTTCTTTTCGCTAAAGATCGGAATGCGGGTCTCGGCATAGAAACCATCGGCGTTCGAACGCGCATTGAACGGCTGACGTGGGGTCGCGTCGCGCCACCCACCGGTTTGATCGAGACGATCATTGGTGAAATCAAGTTCGTCCCAAAGGAAACCTGCGCCGACGCCCAGCTTTACCGGACCGGCAGGAAGCTCGAAGACGTCACCACTGGCACTGATGTCCAACGTGCGAAGTGAGCTGACATAATCGCGCACCTGCGTGCCGCTCATGCTCTCGACAAGACCGGGAGCCTGAAGGCGGGCAAACGGGTTGTACGCGCCGGAGGCCTGCAGCTCGTTGTACTTAATGCCATCGATCAGGTTCTTGTTTCTGAAATAATGGTTAGTCTGGTTGTAGTTAACCGCCGCCTCGTAACTCCAGGTTCCCGGAAGTTTTCCTTTGATACCGGCAACCGCCCGCCGCGAGATGGACTCGTTGGCGTAAAAGCGGGGGAAAGTCAGGAAGCGATTACGCGCCGTCACGTTGACATTGAACGGATTCAGCGGATTCGCGGCCAGTACCGTGCCGGAAACCGGCTGGGCATTCAGTACGCTCTCGGTATTGTTGATCGTGTAGATCACATCGGCGAACAACGTGGTGTCAGTGGTCAGCCGGTGTTCAATAGCCGCCGTGAAGCTGCGCCGCTCGGCCGCGGCGACGAGTGTTGGATAGGTTGAAAGATCGAGGTACTGCAGAGCTCCTGCTTGAGTAAGGGGCCCTTGATAAATGCCTTGAGCGACGAGCTGCGCCGGCGTCAGATCCAAGTTACTTGGTGGGGCGTTAACCGAAGGATTCAGGTAATAGTAGTCATTCCCGAAGTTCACAATACCGCCATACGTCGGCGTCCGGAAAAGACCGGTGGAATAGGGGCGTTCTTTTTGAATGAGCGGATCGCTTCTTTTCCACTCACCCGAAACGGTGAGGCTAGTGTTGCCGGAAGTAGCCCCGACAACGGTGTAAAAACTGCGATTCGCCCAGTGCTCCTTGTTGGTGCTGTAGCCGTACGAACCACCAATTTCTGCGCCCTGATAGTTGGTCTTCAGAATAACGTTGATAACACCCGAGACGGCGTCGGAGCCGTAGGTGGCGGACGCACCATCAGAAAGAATTTCAACCCGATCGACCGCCGCGATCGGGATCATACTCACGTCGACGAAGGATTTACCGCCCGTCGCCAGCACCGGCGAGAGAGCTGCCCGCCGTCCGTTGATGAGGACCAACGTAGAACGGTTTCGCAACGCAAGGCCGGAGCCGCCGTTACTGTCACCGGAATTGACGTTGGCCACGTCGGAGCCAAGATTGTTGGCACCATAAAAAGCCGGCTGGCTGCGGCGCAGCACGTCCGCCAAGTCGGTGCTGATACCGGTTTTTTCAATTTCCTGAGCGTCGAGCACCTTGACGGGAATGGCAGGGGAGCCGGCGGCAATCGGGATCAACGATCCAGTTACAACGAACTTTTCCAAAGTCACTTTTTCGTCGGAACTGGTAACGCGTGGCTGGGCGGTTTGAGCCAGCAGCGTCGATAAAAGGCTGATGCCCGCCACCGAGCAAAGCGCAGCCCGCGCTATCCTAACGGATGTAGTCTTCATAGTCTGTTGGTTGGTTGCCTGCTGCAGGCGACGAACGCATCCGGCAGCGGCAAGTTCCGTATCTGGGATTTCCTGTGTCATAAATCAAGGGCAAAAACACTAATGGATTCTTGAGTTATAATCCCAACGGACGACTCGATTTCCGCGCACTCAAGCCCGCCGGACGCTTGCGTTTCCGCGTCGAACGAGCGGTTTTGAAGCGTTGAAAGATCTTCAAGCCATCGTCGCGGATCTCGTCGCCGGTGAAGCCGGCCCTTCGGTCCTGGCCACGTTGGTGAGCGTGCAAGGTTCGTCTTACCGGCGCCCCGGGGCCCGGCTGCTGGTGAACGCCCGCGGTCAGCGCATCGGTTCCATCAGCGGCGGCTGTCTCGAAGAGGACGTCTTGGTCCGCGCAGCTCGCGTGCAGGCGACGGGCAAACCTGACCCCGTGGTCTACGACACCACAACGGAAAATGACCTCGTCTGGGGTGTGGGGTTGGGATGCCATGGCGTGGTCAAAGTCCTCCTGGAAAAGCTCCCCCCGCGGCCACCGTGGGCGACGTCGCTCGCGGCGAATTTTATCAAACGGCGGACCACCCTGCTGACCGTCGTTCATGGCGGCGGGGTTGATGCGCCTGGGGGCACCCGGCTGGCGGCGCCGGGAGATTGTCCGGATCCGGACGCGCTTTTCCTGGACACCGTGGCGCCTCCAACCGCCTTGATGATCTTCGGCGCGGGCGATGATGCCCAGCCCTTGGCTCGGCTCGCGAAAGAACTCGGTTGGCACGTGACGATCGCCGACCCACGCGGGGCATTCGCCACCGCCGCGCGTTTCCCCGCCGCTGATGCCGTGGTTGTGGCGCCGGCCGACGAACTGGTAGCCCGGGTCGCGCCCGGACCCGACGCGCTCGCGGTCGTGATGACCCACCATTACGTGCACGACCTGCCGTTACTCCGCGACCTGCTCGCCCGGCCCCTCGCCTACCTCGGCCTGCTCGGACCGCGCAAGCGAGCGGATAAACTATGCGATGATCTGCGCAAAAATGGGGCGAAGGTGACCGCGGAGCAGCAAGCGCGTTTACACGCGCCCGTTGGGCTTGATCTCGGGGCCGACGCACCGGAGCAAGTCGCCCTCTCGATGCTCGCGGAAATGTTATCCGTGCTGACGGGGCGGGACGCCCGCCCACTACGCGAACGACTCCGCCCCATCCATGACTAGTCCGCAACCTCGGCCGCTGCGATTCGGCACGGCCATCCTCGCGGCCGGAGCGTCCACCCGCATGGGTACGCTCAAGCAGCTCCTCGAAATTGAAGGCAAGCCGCTGTTGGTTCGAGCGGTGGAAGCAGCCTTGGCATCGTCCGCCTGGCCCGTGGTCGTCGTGCTCGGCGCCGAAGCGGAAAAAATTCGCAGTCGTCTCGCTTGTTATCCCGTCATCCTGACCGAGAACCCGGCGTGGTCAGAAGGGATGGCGTCGTCGATTCGTGCCGCGGTAACAACATTGCAGCAGTTCTCCCGCAGTCTCGACGCGGCACTGATCGCATTGTGTGACCAACCGGCTTTCTCCAGTGAGACCATCGCTCAACTGGTCCGTGCGCAAGAGGCGACTGGGCGGAGTATCGTCGCCGCGCGGTACTCCGGCCGGCAGGGCGCTCCGGCGCTTTTCCTTCGCGAACACTTTGCCACGCTGACCGCGCTCACCGGCGAAGAAGGCGCGCGGGATCTGTTGAACGGGCCCACCTCGCACGTCGCCGCCGTAGACATCCCGGCGCTCGCGTTGGATTTGGATACACCGGGAGATGTCGCGCAGTTCCAGGCCGGGATGCGTTGAACATAAAAAACGCGGCGGAAGTAACCACTGATTAGCACTAATAAGCAGGTTCCTCGCTGTTTTCAGTGAGAGGTGGAGCGGCTTGTCCCCAAGCCGCTGACGCGGCCCGCCGCGCCCAGATTGTAATGGCTATAAAACCATCGCGTTAGGGACAACGCGATCCACCTCGGGCATCCTTGAGGTCTTTCGTTGCTGGGCACTTCAGCGCTTCACCCACTGAAAACAGCGAGGAACCAATAAGCACTGATCAAACAAATCCAGATCGGGGGGATAGAACTTTAAATTCACCAGCCGGGTGAACGGCAACTACCGCAGAACTCTGCGTGCATCAGTGATCATCAGTGAAAATCAGTGGTTCAACTGCGTTTGTGGAGTTGCAAATATCCACTGGGACCGCGGCCGCCCTCGGCCGCATCCGTTCGAAGCAGCGGCCGGGGGCGGCCGCGGTCCCAGGGAACAAACGCGATCTTTCCTACAGCGCTGCCTTCAAGGCCCGCGCGCGTTTCAACGCGGTCTCAATGTCGCCATCCCGCACGGTGAAGTGACCCATCTTCCGTCCCGGCCGCGGTTCCGTTTTACCGTAGAGATGGAGCTTCGTGCGGGGCGCCGCCAGCAGCGCGCTCCAATTGGGATCGCCCACAGTGCGGCCGTCCTGCCAGCGCCACGAATCGCCGAGAATGTTCACCATCACGCTCGGTTCGCGCAGCGCCACTCCACCCAAGGGCAACCCACAGACAGCGCGGATATGCTGTTCGAACTGGCTGGTCTCACAGCCGTCCATCGACCAATGACCGCTGTTGTGGGGACGCGGCGCCAGCTCGTTCACCAACACCTCTCCGTCGCGCGTGACAAACAGCTCCACCGCCAGCAACCCCACGACCTCCAGTTTCTCCGCGATCGCAATCGCCAGCTTTTCGGCGGCGTGCGTGACGGCCGGACTCAACCGCGCGGGCACGATCGAAAAATCCAGAATGTGATGCGTGTGGATATTCTCGGCGACCGGAAACGCCCGGACCGCGGAAAGGTCGCCCGTCGCCGCGGTGCTGGACCGCGCCACAATGACCGAGACTTCCGCCGTAAAA
>Ga0163152_10007376_pt1 | contig 12058 bp, 5 predicted proteins | sample OliLakLV19MP8IB2_FD_148635 | JGI IMG/M metagenome (GOLD analysis project Ga0163152, IMG submission 148635) | Freshwater microbial mat bacterial communities from Lake Vanda, McMurdo Dry Valleys, Antarctica - Oligotrophic Lake LV.19.MP8.IB-2 | ecosystem: Environmental > Aquatic > Freshwater > Lake... | reverse complement strand
AACGGTGTTGTCATTACAGAGGTTGGTATTATTTGTATAAACACATCCGATGCCCGTGTCACAAGCATCATCCGTGCAGGGATTATTGTCATTGCAAACGATTGGAGTATAAACGCACACGCCAATTCCGTTACAAGCATCTGCTGTGCAGGCGTTGCCATCGTTACAGTTATAATCAATACCCGTAACAACAATGTTATCAAAACGATGAATTTGATCGCTTTCGTCATTATTAATACGAACGCGAATTACCAGAGTATTTCCTGTTATGCCAGTTTGAGTTGCTGTTGAAGTGCCAAAATTGTCATTTATCTGTCCGCCAGAAGGTGAAGAGAAATTTGTTTCCAGAAGAAGGTCTGTGTCATAAGTTATCCTGATATAGTCATCACTGTCCGGGTCTCCATCTTCAGCAATATTCATTGTAACGGAAACATTTACATAACCGCTGATATTGATGGGTTTAGAGGTCCAAACTCCTTCATTATTGGTAAAGAAACTATTAATGTCTCTACCTGCGAATTGAAAACTTCCTGCTAAATTTTGCACACTGAAATAGACTCCTCCCGGAGTATTGGCTGACCATTCTCCGGATGGCACTGAATTTATTTCATTGCCCATGTATCCGGAATTGAAATTCTCAGAGAAAAGCGTTTCAATAGTAAACGGGCAAGTATCGCAGCCTGCAATAGCAGTATTCGAACATCCTGTATATCCGTTACAACCATCCGTAGTGCAGGGATTGCTGTCATTACAAGTGTTTGGTCTTACAAATAATGTTCTTGAACAGGTACTGGTGCAGCCACTCAAAGTTACCGTCACGCGGTAAGTTCCTGCAACACTGATAGTGATGGGATTACTGGTGGATGTGAAACCGCCTCCATCTCTTGACCATGAATAAGTGCCCCCGCCTGAGGCGGTGAATTGGGTGCTTTCCCCTGCGCAAATTGAATCAATACCCGTGATGATGCATACAGGAAGCGGTTTAACGGTGAGCGTTCTTGAAGCGGTGTCTTTGCAGCCGGCAGCGTTTGTCATCGTAACGGTGTAAACTCCGTTAAGGATGGCAGTGATACTTTGAGTAGAAGCGGTGGAATTATTGGGGAATGTCCATGCGTAGGTTAATCCCCCGGGGGTTGCTGTCCAGGAGTTAGCAATTACCCCCGCACAGATTTCATTCGTGCCTCCGGAAATATTTCCAACAGGAGACGAAGTCACAAACAAAAGAAGGCTATCTCTGCGGGAACATCCGCTGACAGCATCGGTTATCGTAATTGCGTAATATCCGGGCTGAGTAAGAGGTCCAATCGTATCGTTCGTGGAGGAGAAGCCACCCGGACCAGACCATGAAAATGAAGTGCCGCCAACGATAGTTGCGACAAATTCAGTAGATTCACCGGGGCAGATTATCTGATCTCCCGAAATCGCAACCGTGGGTGAAGTTTTTAATGCGAGATGTTTCGTGCAGGAACTGGTGCAGCCGTTTCCGTCAGTAACGGTTACCGTGTAGGTGCCGCTGTCAATCACATTCACGATTGCAGTTGATGGGTTGAATCCATTCGGACCTGACCAGGCGTAAGAACTTCCGTTATGCGCAGTCCATGCCGTGGGAGCGTTATCGCAAGTAGTATCAGCGCCCGTGATGCTGCAAACGGGTAGCGTGTCAACTGTTAATGTGTAAGAACATTCGCTGGTGCAGCCGAGATAATTTGTAACGGTAACTGAATACAATCCGGCTTCATTAATGCTTCCGGTATTTGCGGTATTCAATGATAAATCAAGGTCAGGACCTGACCATGCATAGCTTCCGCCCAAGCCTGCGCCTGATGCAGTGAAGGAAGTGAAAGTGTTTAAGCATATTTTATTGTCGCCAGAAATGCTGCAAAAAGGTGTTGCAATCACAAGCGTAATTGAGCAAGTGCTGGTGCATCCGTTAGCATTGGTGACTGTTACCGAATAAATGCCGGGAGCGCCCACAGTGATGGCGTCAGTTGTTTCAGTCGTACTCCATAAATAGGAAGTTCCGCCCGATGCGGTAAAAGTTGTGGTTTCGCTTATGCAGATTGAATCCTGTCCGCTGATTGCGCAAGAGGGTGGGAGATACGTGTGTGTGCAGCCGCTGCCCGGGTTGCAACCGTCTGCCGTGCAAATTAAACCGTCATCGCAATTTAATGCTGCTCCCGGCTGGCAGGAACCGCCTCCGCAAACATCGGGGTCAGTGCAAGCGCTTCCGTCTGTGCAGGAAGCGGTATTATTTGTATAAACACATCCGGTTGTCAGGTTCCCGTTGGCGGGGTCGCATGCGTCATTGGTGCAGACATTGTTATCGTTGCAAAGGGAGTTGGTATTTGTATTTGAACATCCTGTTATTGCATTGCAGGCATCTACCGTGCAACTGATATTGTCATTGCAGGAAATCGCAGTGAATACGCAACCAATTGTGGGAGCATTACAAGCATCGGTAGTACATACTGAATTATCATTGCAAACAACAGCAGTGTAAGTGCAGGTTCCGCTTGAACAACCGTCAGTTGTGCAGGCGTTGTTATCGCTGGGGCAAACCAATTGATAGGATAAAGTAACATTCGAAGTTAAACTACCGCGCGAAGTTGCAGCCAACTCTGCATAATATGTTCCGCTGCTTGATGGTGTGAAATTAAATACTCCACTGCCGCCTGTTACTGTTTGTGCCGTAAAACCATCTGTTCCATACACTCGAATGGTATTGCTGCCTGAAAAGGAAAACCTGTATGTCTGTCCTGCAATGGCGGCAAATGACCATGAGCGGATTTGTCCGGATGTGGCGGTAGTGGTTTGAGCCGCGCCACAAGCAAATGTAAGAGCTGTATTATCCGTAGCAGTGGCATCGTACATCCATGTATATCTTATGGAATACTCATGACTGTCGTTGTCGCCAAAAGTTGATGAAATGGTAAAAGTTCCGTTGGAAGGAGAAACAGCAGTTCGGAAGGCAACACTTTGAGAATTCTGATTTAGCCGACAGTCATCATCGGAATCGAAAGTGCATCTGCCAGCAGCATCTGTATCCGGGTCATCTTCCCATCCATCAAATCTGATGAGGATACTCGTAGAGATATTCTTTCTGTTTGTTACAATTGCAGCACCTGCTGTGCCATAATTGCAAGAAGCAAAAGTGCAATTCACCTGAAGACATCCGGTTGTTCCTTCAGTAGCATCAACATTGTCCCTGGTCCAAACGTGAGAGGAATATTCTTCAGGACCACCGTCACCACAGTCAGTGTCAATGCCCCTGACAAAATTTAATTGCGTGGAATATTTCACTCCGGCTAATTGCCCGAACGCATTGCCCGAAAATAAAAACAGCGCAATAAAAATTACTGCGCTGCTCAAAAATTTCCCGCCAAACTTGTTTTGCGTACAACAGTTTGCATTTACAAGAGCGTTGCGGAATGCTGGGTTGAATAAAAATTTCATAACTCGGAATTTTTGGGTACAGATTGTTTAGTAAAACTGCTTAGATTGATAAGTGATTAAATGCGCGAATTCAATTAGCTCACTAAAGTAAAGGAGGGTATTGCTTATCTTAACGCAATTATTAGAAAGAAAATGGATTAAAAATCAATGCAGGCTTAGGTTGCAGGGAGAAGCTGTCCGAAATACACGGAAACTTTCATGGGTGGCAACGAGCATGAATGCGCAGCTATTTAAAAACTCACCGCTGTCTGCGTTAAAACTTCGGCAGATAAACCGCCCTTCTATTGCCGTTGGCTGAAGTGCTTGTTGCACAACTCGGTGTTGCCTCACCCCACCCCACTCCAAAGGAGAGGGAGTCAGAGCATTTTCCCTCTCTTTCGGGAGAGTGACAGAAAGCGAAGCGCTTCAGGGTGAGGCTTTGTCGTGGGCAAATTGCATATTGTTTGAGTTGTGCAACAAGCACTTCAGCCAACGGATTCAGAGGGAGCAAGCAAGCAGGCTTTAGCCAAAAGTTGTAAGGAATTTGGCTTAAGCCTTTTCTCTTTTATTTCTTTATTCCGTTGGCTGAAGCCAACGGCAATGAAGAAAACAGCTAACAAATTTAAATGCGTGTTGCCCCGAATCAATTGCAAACTGAAAATCAGCAACTCCAGCAAACCATAATTCTGCGCTTTCCTTCATAAGGCAGCCTTCCGTGCGAGGCGCTGAAGTTGTCAATCGCGAGGATGTCGTTTTTCTTCCACGGGAAAATGACGAGGTTTTTCCAAATCACATCTTCCACGTGGCGCACATACGCATCGGGAATCGGAGTGCCGTCACCAAACAGCACGTTCATGCTTTGGTCAATCGGCTTGGTGGTGATTTTTTTTAAAGGAACAATTACGTTCAGAAAAGTCGTCCACAAAAAAGTTTTCAATCTTTTCTGACGCGCGTGGATGTGTTCATATTCTATTTGCCCGCCCGCAGGATGAAACACCTGCAAGTGATTGAACCACGCAGGCTCATTTGTGAGCGGATGTTTCTTTGCCGAAGGCGTGTGATGCGTAATGCGCAGGCTGTCATTTTCTTTCCATTCAAAGTCCATCTCATACGTGCGGCATTGCTTTTCCACTTCCGCTTTATCTGTGGTGAGAAAAATTTTATCCCAGCTTTTCAATTCCCACAGGTTGAATTTACTTTTCCCGTTCAGCCCGGAATAGTTGCGCACAGTGAGCGTTCCTTTGCGGTCAAATTCCTCCCGAATGTTTTTATCCAACTCTGCATACACCTTTCTGAAATTGCATATCGGTGTTTCACCGCCATATTCGGGTTCGATGTCGCAGTAGAAAAATAACTTTACGGGCGGTTTGGTCATGTAGCTCATCTCGCAATGCTGCATGATCGGGTAGTAGCCCGGCAATTCGCTTGCAGAAAAAATATACGTTGTGCCATCTACGCGGTCGCGGGGCGAGGTGCCGAGATAATCATTGTTGAGCTGCGGGTCAATGGTCAGTGCGACATCTTCAAAAGCCTTTGGCGAAGAAGCATCAAAGCCGCGAAACAGCACCGCTCCATGCTTATAAAATTTTTGCTGAAAAGACTCCTGCTGTTGTTGCAGCCACTTGTTCAGATGCGCAACAGAGTTATCGCTATCCGGCTCAATAATAAGCGGCAGTTCCTGTGTGTTAAAGAATGTTTCGCGCATTGCGGGGATGAAATTACAGAATTTGCGCTTTGTAAAATTGTCTTGCCGGACTTGTTGCGGCATCCCCTGATGTTTTTCCTGTTGTTCCCTGTTGTTCGCTCAAGTCTTCCGCGCAGGCTTTGCGTGTAAGCTGACTTGGGCGTTCTGTATTTTGATGCAGACATTCGTCTTCACAAGCGCGGAGGTCGAAAGACCTCTTTCCGTTATTACAAACGTAAAAATATTTTCAGGAAAAAGCTTGATTTTAATGACAGTACCTTGACACAACGAGGGGCAAAAATGTAAAATGATAAGCGTTATCTAAATGAGCGGAAGCTCAGGGATGAAAAGTACAAGCGGACATGCTTGTTGCACAACTCAATAAAGTCCGCCTGAGGCGTACTTCATTCATTTATCATTTCAGGCGATGATTTTTTTTGCGTACATCGCAGCTATGCGGTGTATCTGAATCATCTTGAGGCGAATAACAGCGTTACGCTGAAAGTAGCAGGGAAAGAAATTCCATTGCAAAAAAACGATAGACAGGAATTAATGGACAAAGTGAAGTCGTTATCCTGAATGAGCTTCGATTGATTATTATAAGAGTTCTTTGAACAACTAAACGAACCGATGAGAAATTCTAAATTATAAATCTGAATCTCTAAACAAATCCTAAATGCTAAATCAATCCTAAATTCCAAACACGTGAAAATGAGCTGTTTCCTTAATTTAGAATTTTGAGATTAGAATTTGTTTAGCATTTTGATATTAGGATTTTGAATTTGAAATCAGTTTTTCAAACCACTTTATAAGTTTCCTTTCATCTCCCTTATCCAATCTTCCACCGCCTTCACGCCTTCTTCATGCACGAGTTTTCTGCCAATCTCCGGCATCATAATTCCCGGGTCGGTTGACTTCATGCGAAAAGTGAGAATGGATTCATCGGGCTTGCCCGGCAGAATGCTGTACAGATTATTTCCAGAACCTCTGCCCGCGGCAACAGGTGATTTATACACGCCAAGCCGTGTAGGATTTGTTTCATGCACATTCAGCATTAAGCCCGATGTGTTTGCCGGTCCTGTGGCGCTGTGGCAATGTGCGCAGTTAATATCTAAATAAGCGCGGGCGCGTTGTTCTGTGGTGCCGTCATTGGGGTTTTCCCAATCAGGCGCTTTCGGGCAGTCGGCAAGATTTTCGGGAAGACTGTCGAGAATGCCAGCGGTGTTCCATTTTGTAAGTTGATTCAGCTTTCCTTCAGAATAGGTAAACTCGCGGTTCAACTGACGCGCAGAAGGTCCAATCGGACTCATCTTCGCATTGCGCACATGGCAGCCTTTGCATTGATTTACATTGGGAACAGAGTAGGAGAGTGTTTTCGTGCTGCCGTCAGAATGAATCCAGGAGATTTCCTTTCTTCCCCCGGCAACTTCAAGAATCGCTTCGGTTTGCTCATCATTCCAGATATAGGGCAACGCTTTCCATCCTGCTTCTTCATGGATGAGCAGGCGCGTTTCTAAAATTTTTCTTCCTTTCGAATCATCTCTGAAATCATTCGGATAGAAAAAATTTTTAATAAGCACCGTGCCGACAGGAAAATCAAATTCACTCGAAGCGTTGTACACTGCTTTTTGCCCTGCGGGCACTTTTACAAATCGCGCTTTGTGCGCGTAGTCTGAAAAGAGGGGCGTGTTTAAATCATACGGCAAAATGCCGTGAGCGGGAATCAAATCAGCGAGTGCGCCTTTGAAGAATCCGTAATCAGTCAGTTTCTCCAAGCCGAAGGAAGCGGAGGATGAAACAACATTTTCGGCAACGGCTGTTTTGTCAGCGGGTGAGTTTGTGCAACTGAAATAAAATACAACAAGCAGGGAGAGAACAAACAAAAAGCAGATTCGTCTTTTCATTTCATTTTACAAATTGAGTTTCACCGGTTCGATTTTTGTGCCTGCGCAATTGAACTCCGGGTCATCGCGCCTCACATTTTTAAAACCGTTTGCCGCATCTGCATCAACAAATGAACCGCCTTCATTGTTTTGTGCGCAAATGCGATATTCCTCTTTGTACTTGCCGTCTTCGCCCACGGCAGTGGGGTCAAGAAATCCATCATATAAAATGGAGGGCACATTAAACCAAAATTTCAGGAACAATAACCTTCCCATCTCATAGGAAAGCGCAGGGATGCGCCAGAAATTTTTCTTGTAGCGATTATCATGAATAGAAATGGTTTTCGGATACAAATCAAAATCAGGGTCGTTGAATGGATGCTTCACCAATTTGTAACTGGTGATGGCGGTGCCAATCGTTTTGTTGTTCACGATGAAGTTGTTAAAAATCTCCACGTTGTCAGTCGCAAGAATCATAATGCCGGTGCCGGGCGGCACTTCATGCACGATGTTTCCTTCGGGCGCAAAATTCTTGTAATTGTTTTTCCAAATGGTGTTGTCATACACGCGCACGGTGTGTCCGCTCTGCGGCAATTCGGGCATATCGAAAATTAATATGCCGCCCGTGTTGCAATGCGCATAATTGTGATACACATCAGCGCGGATGCAGTTTTCAATTTCAATGCCCGCCACATTATGAAACGCTTCGCTGTTGCGCACAATCACATCGCGCGATTGCCCCACATAAATGCCCGCATCAGAAGCGCCAATGGCGATGCACGATTCAATCAACACGCTGTCGCAGTCAACAGGATAAAAGGCATACGAGCCGTTTTCTTTCTTGGGCTTGCCTGTCCATTCAGCGCGTACATTTTTAATGATGAGCTTGTTCGTTTTTTGAATTTTCAATCCATCGCCTTTTGTGTCCTGCACGGTCAGGTCTTGCACGGTGATACTTTCGCAGTTGGTGATTTTCAATCCTTCCGCGCCTTCCTCTTGTCCTTTGAAAGAGAGAATTGTTTTATCGCGCCCCGCGCCCACTATCACAATGCGTTTCCGCCCATCAAGCGTAAGGCTGCCCTTGAATTTAAAATACCCTTCGGGAATGCGAATCGTGTCGCCATCAACGGAGAGAATGAGTTTTGTTTGCAGTTCTTTTTCAATATTCTGCCATTCAACATTTTCAGTTGAACATGCGCCAAACAGAAATAAAGCGGGCAAAAGGAGGAGATATTTTACCATGATCAATAAGGGAATTTAAAATTTGGAATGTTCCCAAAGTTAGGGAGTGAGAGCGAGCAAAAAAATAGCACAGCCGAAAAAAGCAGGGCTATTTTGAAATAGAGACTAAACGGAGGCGCAATCTCAAGGCAACACGCAGAGGATTGGCTTCAGTGGGCGGGTTTGATAGGTGAAAAGGGAGCTGCGCTAAAAAGGCAAATCGCGGTGAATCACCATGCGGCTCCACCGAAGGAAAATGATTGCATCTACTTGTACAAAATACATAAAATTGTCATTAGATTAGCGGAGAAGAAGGTATCGATATAAACGAGTTGGCGGAAACCCTAAGAACGACCGTATAAACATAAATCGACATAGGACTTGACATCAATCAACGACATAAAATTGACCATGTTAAAGAAGAACATTGAAAGAAATTTTGGTTTAAAAAAATTTACTTTTACATTTGTGCCGTTCATTTTCCAAACGACCTAACCTCAATGGTTAATCTAAAGTCAAAAGAAAATGAGCAAACAATCAAACAACATCAAGGTTTCCGTTGCTGAAATTATTCAGCTTTTTCAAACTGCACCTGAACAGGCATATGAGCAGTTAATTTTTTCAAGCTACTATTTTCACAAGCAATCAAAAAACTTTTGGGATGCTTACATGAAACTTGACCATGACAAGTTGGGCAAACAATTTCCTGATTCAGTTGACACTTTCAATAAAGCCGTTTGGCTTAAACTATTTTATGACTTGAACGAAGTTTATAAAACTGAAAGAGCAAAGAATATTGAAGGACTGATAACTTTAAATCCCGATGAAACTTCATTTACCAAATCTCTTTTTCTTTGTTTGGAACTTGGTGAGACAAGCAACCAACCATGCAGTTTTCCAAACTATTCAGAGGAATCACTTGAAGCGATAAAGATTTTATTGAAAGAGATTTTTCCCCCACTGACATCAGAAAACAAAACTTCTTATTCATTAGAACTTGCACAACTTTCCAATAACCTTATCAAAAGTCAAGTTGACATCGCCTTACTAACAGAGTTCCTTGACGCTTTTGTTTGGGCTGGCTTTGAAATGATAAAAGAGGATTGTTCAAAAGGATTTGTTTTGAGTTTGCCTGACGGCAAACTAAAAACTGAAAATCTTTTTGTGCTTAATCATCTCAAGACACTTGTGAAAAGAGATTTCAAAAGAAAAGAATCTCATCCCAAAATATCAGAAGAAGAACATTTCAAGAAGAATGACCCGAAGTGGAAAACACAAGAAGGTTTAGCAACTGTAATTCATAGCAGCAACATGACTGTAACAAGTCAAACGCCAGGAACAACTTCTTTGCAAGTAGAAGATGATTCAATGCTAACAGACATGACTTCGGAAGACCCAAAGAAAAGAGACGAAGCAATTTTAAAAATGATGTTGCAAAGCCAAGAGCAAAACTTTCACTACCAGTACAGACATGCACTTTCATTAATTTACCAGCCTAACGATGAAATAGATACTCATGCTTTGCATTTAGAAATTGAAACAGATATTTTCGTTTCTCTCTATGATTTGCTTTGTTCTATGTCTTGCATCATTGCAAGAGCAGATGCTTTTAGATATATTAGTGAATTTCCAAATAGCGGAAGTATAAAATCTATTAAGCGAGGCGTTTGGGATTTAATCAGTTCGCAGAAACAAGAACTTACAATTCAGGAAAAGGAAAACTTGACCAACACCGAAGTTGTTCACCATTTCAAAATGTTTGATGAACACTACGAACAAAAAATATTCTACTTTTTTTCGGAGGAAAACATTTTGGATTTGTTTGCGAAAGTTGAAGAATTAAAAACAAAATCTCAAAAGGAATTGAAAGCAATAATCAATTTGCTTTCAAGTTTTAATTCTCCCCTTCCATTCAATCCTCTTTATAAGGTTGACAATACATTTTATTTTTCATATCATACTTGCAGCAAGTTTAATCTTAACCGTTTTCTCTATGACAATTACATTTCGGACAAGCTATTCAACCCAAACAACAAAGCAAACAAGGAAAGACCATTGATTGAGGAAACGCAAAAGAATAGAGAAATTCGTTTTACAAATTCGCTGAAAGAATTATTTCAAACAATTACTCCATTCGTTGAATCAAGATTAGAATTTGGTGCCCCAAATTCTAATTACGATTTTGGAGAATTGAAAGGTGAGTTTGATGTGATTGCATACTTTGAAAAAGAGAATATCATTTTTCCAATTCAAGTTAAGTTGAGTAATGTGAGTCCCCGAAGTGAAAAGAGAAAAGAAGAATGGATTTTACAACGCATCACAGGAAAGGGCATTAAGCAAGTAAAAAAAGATGTGAAGTTGCTTCAAACAAAATCTGGTTTGAAGTTTGTTGCAGACAAACTTAAAATTGGAAATAGAAAAGAAATTAATCAGCCAATCATTTACCCAATAATTGTTTCTGACAATTTTTTTGCAGACCACATTTCATTTCCTTACAACGAGAATGACGACCAAGTTTTTTGCGTAAGCTATTTTGAATTAAAACATTTAATTCTCAATCAGAAGATTCACGACAAACAAAAAGATTGGTTGCCGTTTGACAACGGCAATTCAGCTTCTCACTTGATTGAAGTCATTGAGACAAATGTTTTTTGGGACTTCCTAAATGTGTTTGCAGAAAACTTTAAGTTTTCAAAAACACTAACAGCGATAAACGAGGAATTAAAAATTGAAATGAAAGTTTAGTTCGTGTTGTGAGCTATCGGCTTTGCCGATAATCTAAATCTCACAACAATGCAACAAACAAAAAAACAATTTATTCCAGCAGTCAACTTTCATTTATGGGAGCCATGCAACATGCGATGTAAATTTTGCTTCGCAACATTTCAAGATGTAAAGAAAAGCATCTTACCAAAAGGACATTTGCCGAGAGAGCAAGCAGTTAAAGTTGTGCAACAACTTGCGGACTTTGGTTTTCAAAAAATCACTTTCGCAGGTGGTGAGCCAACACTTTGTAAGTGGTTGCCTGACTTAATTGCGACTGCAAAGCAATCAGGCATGACAACAATGATTGTTACAAACGGGAGCAAACTCACCGACACTTTTTTAAAAGTGAACGGAAATAAACTTGACTGGATTGCAATAAGCATTGACAGTTTAAACACTGAAACAAATCTGCAAACAGGCAGAGCAATTTCAGGCAACACTCCTTTGACACTTGACTATTACAAATCACTTGCAGACAAAGTGAAACACTTTGGTCACGGTTTAAAAATAAACACAGTGGTTAACAGCAAAAACTTTCAAGAGGACATGAGTGAGTTTATTCGTTTTGCAAAACCAAAACGATGGAAAGTTTTGCAAGTTCTTCCAATCATAGGACAGAACGATTTTAAAATTGACGATTTTAAAATTTCGGAGCAACAGTTTCAAACTTTCTTAAACACTCATTCGGATTTGACTGACATGACGAATATCGTTCCCGAAACCAATTCACAAATCAAAGGTTCGTATGCAATGGTTGACCCTGCTGGAAGATTTTTTGACAACGCAGAAGGGAAACACAATTACAGCAATCCGATTTTAGAAATCGGAATTGACAAAGCAATTGAACAAGTAAATTATAACTTTGCGAAGTTCATTTCAAGAGGAGGAATTTACGAGTGGACAAGGGCGACCGAGTAGAAGGGCGAACGCATAATCGAGTAGCCCGCCCCGCCAGCGGTAGCTGACGGGGAGAGGCGCTCACACCACTGTACATGCGGGTCACGCATACAGCGGTTCACTAAGCATACCATGACCGCTTTCTTTTTCATCGCTCATGGCTTTGAAGTACTTT